>Ga0187886_1000526_pt1 | contig 44332 bp, 36 predicted proteins | sample June2016WEW_20_1_FD_133001 | JGI IMG/M metagenome (GOLD analysis project Ga0187886, IMG submission 133001) | Peatland microbial communities from SPRUCE experiment site at the Marcell Experimental Forest, Minnesota, USA - June2016WEW_20_150 | ecosystem: Environmental > Terrestrial > Soil >... | reverse complement strand
TGGTGCTGGACGTGTCATCCCAGGAGTTGCCATAGACATCGAAGCCTTCGGCCGTGTAGGCCTGGCTGCCACCGGCGGTGATCGTCGAGACCGAAGGTGTCAGAACCAGATGGTCCAGGGTGCCCGCATTGACGTGCAGCGTGGCCGTGCCGGTGGCGGTGCCATCGGTGCCGGTCACGGTGTGATCCCCGGCCGCGGTGGGGGTGCAGGAGTTGGCTGTGCAGGAGGCGGAGCCGCTGATGGTGAAGGTGGTCAAGCCCGTGACGTCGCCGAGGCTGTTGCCGTGGATATCGGAGCCCTCGGCGGTGTAGGTCTGGCTGCCACCGGCTACGATCGTGGCGCTAGAGGGACTAAGTATCAAATGGTCGAGGGGGAGGACGAAGGCATAGAGCTTGCGGTCCGAGGAGCCGACGTAGACGACGCCGTCCGAGACCGCGGGCGAGGAGTCGATGGCACCGCCGGTGATGTAGGTCCAAAGCGGCGTGCAGGTCCCGCCGCCGCTGGCGCAGCCGACCGCGAAGGCGTAGAGCTTCTGGTCCCAGGATCCGACGTAGACCACGCCGTTCGCCACCGCGGGCGAGGAGAGGATCGTGCGACCGGTGGTGGCAGTCCAAAGCGGCGTGCAGGTCCCGCCGCCGCTGTTGCAGCCGACGGCGTAGGCATACAGCTTGCCGTCGTCGGAGCCGACGTAGACGACGCCGTTCGCCACCGCGGGCGAGGAGTAGACCCCGCCCCCGGTGGTGGCAGTCCAGAGCGGCGTGCAGGTCCCGCCGCCGCCCGCGCAGCCGACGGCGTAAGCATACAGCTTGTGGTCGGCAGAGCCGACGTAGACGACGCCGTTCGTCGCCGCGGGCGAGGAGCTGATGTGGCTGCCGGTGGTGGCAGTCCACAGCGGCGTGCAGGTCCCGCCGCCGCTGGCGCAGCCGACGAGGTAAGCATACAGCTTGCCGTCGTCGGAGCCGACGTAGACGACGCCGTTCGCGACCGCGGGCGAGGAGAAGATGGCACCGCCGGTGGTGGCCGTCCAAAGCGGCGTGCAGGTTCCTCCGCCGCCCGCGCAGCCGACCGCGTAGGCATACAGCTTGCCGTCATAGGAGCCGACGTAGACGACGCCGTTGGAGACCGCGGGCGAGGAGACGACGTAGCTCCCGGTGGTGGCCGTCCAGAGCGGCGTGCAGGTCCCACCGCCGCCGGCGCAGCCGACGGCGTAGGCATACAGCTTGTCGTCGGTGGAGCCGACGTAGACGACGCCGTTCGCCACCGCGGGCGAAGAGCTGATGGCACCGCCGGTGGTGCCGGTCCACAGCGGCGTGCAGGTCCCGCCGCCGCCCGCGCAGCCGACGGCGTAGGCATACAGCTTGTCGTCACCGGAGCCGACGTAGACGACGCCGTTCGCCACCGCGGGCGAGGAGTAGTAGGTGATGACACCGCCGGTGGCGCCGCTCCAGGCCACCCCCAGGGCGTGCACGTTGGAGGCAGAAAGGGTCGTCTCGGCGGTGTTGTAGCCCTGGTGGGCGGCACCGTTGTGGAACTGCGTCCAGTCGCCTGACGCGGCTGCCACAGGCGCAGCCAGCGGCCCGGCCCAGACCGTGAAGAGCCCACAGAGCAGGACCGCCGCCGGAGCGAGGCGCAGGAGCCGGACGGACGACCGGCGCGACGTCTTGGGGCCCGCCCCAGAGTGAACCACGGCCGATGCGAGTGACTTCACCGAACCCCGCTCCTCTCGTTACCGGACAGATCCGAGATTCCGCTTCCGGACCTGCAACGGATCGCTTCGACCGACTGGCGACGCGCAATCTACGTTGGTCACCCCTTCAGGGGCCCGGATCGGACGGAACGGTCCGGTCCGCCCCTGCTCGTCGGAATGCCTGCTACCCGATGGCGAACGAGCGCCTCTACCCTACTCCCATAGGGTGCGGATGGGTAGCCGGATTTGGCCGCAGCCACAGGCGGGCGCCGGGCCCCCACCTTGCCGATCGTGCGTCCGACCCTGATAGTCGTTCGCACACAATGGCCGCCCCATACTTGCGTCTTTGCGCAAGCTGTTGTAGACTTGGCGCATGCTCGACGTAGGCGATCTCGAGACTGCCAGGCAGCGAAGCGCGTCGATGGCCAGGGCTCTGGCCGACCCAAAGCGCCTGTGCGTGCTGCAGTCACTTGCCGAGGGCGAGCTTTCGGTTCGCGACCTGTCCGACCGCGTCGGATGCCAGGTCCCGAATATGAGCCAGCACCTCGCGGTCCTGCGGAACTCGGGCCTGGTCCTGACCCGCCGGGACGGCAACACCATCTACTACCGCCTCGCGGATCCTCGGATCCTGGAGGCATGCCGGCTTCTTCAGTCCATCGCCGGCTGACGCGCTCAGCGAGCCAGCCAGTCAAGCACCTCAGGGAGAAAGGACCATCCGCCAGATGGCCGAAGTCAAAGCAGTCACGGACGAGACCTTCGAGGATGTAGTTCTCAAGGCGGAGCGGCCGATCATCGTCGACTTCTGGGCCGCGTGGTGCGGGCCGTGCCGCATGGTCGCCCCGGAGCTGGAGAAGATCGCGGCAAAGTACGCCGACTCGATCGACGTCGTCAAGATGGACGTGGATGCCAACCCGGCGGTTTCGCAGGCGCTCCAGATCATGACCCTGCCGACGATCGCATTCTTCCGCCCGGGCCAGCAGCCCATGGCCGTTGTGGGAGCCATGCCGGCCGAGCAATTCGAAGCAAGATTTGGACTCGCGGAGTACGCTAAGAGCAGACCTAGCTGAAGCTCGATCCTGAGCCACAAGCGAATTACCCACGCGGGGCCTCCCCCCTCGGCCCCGCTCTTTACGACCCCGGCCTACCCCCTCAGGCCGGGGTCGTGTTTTGTCCCGTGGTGAACTCCTCGCGGCGAAGCCGGAACAGGACGTGAGACGCGCTGGAACGGCGTCAGCGGCCGGCGGCGGCGAGGATGGCCCGCAGATCGGCCTCGTGCTCGGCGTAGTGCTCGGTCGTGTTCTCGAGCAGCGACTTCAGGTGGTCCGGGTCCTTGAGCCAGCGCGTCTCCGGCACGACCGTCAGATAGCCGCGGAGCTCGCCCGGCCACTCAGAGAAGCGCCGCCGCACCTCGGCCAGAGGCAGGGCCGCCCACCCGGCTTGGTAGCGGGCGTTCAGGGCCTCGCCCCGGTTTGCCCAGTCGTTGCCGATCCGCGTCAGCTCGTCGTATGCCGGGCTGGCAGGGCCCACCGCCAGCTCCCGAGCGATGTTGAGCCACCATTCGATCCATACGCCCATGTGGGCCATCAGATCCCGGCCGGTGCAGCCGTGGGCGCCGGCGAGCGGCTGCTCCAGCTGCTCGTCGGTCAGCTCTAGAAGGGCCTCGAAGGGACGCCAGGCCTCGCGCTCTTCATCGAGAAAGGAGAGTCCGTCGGCATACACGCGCCGATGGTATCGCGCCGAAGGCGTTCCCGAGTGCCGGGCTCGCCCCCGGCCGGACGGGCGCCTGTCGGACGGGCACCGGCCGGACGGGCGCCGGCCGGACTGCCGCAGCAGGTTCGACCCGGTGCGCGCACGCGCCACACTTACTGCCCTTCCGCGTAACCCGTCGGGTCATTGCGCATCCAACCGGCGCGGCTAAGGTGGGCAGTGGCCGCCGATACCGGTGCACGAAGATGCCAGCGGCGTCGGGCACGGGCCGGGTCTGTCAGCGACATCCGCACTTGAGACGAACACGGTTCGTACGAGGAAGCCGCAGGGCCCGACTACGACCCGAGCAACCATGGAATGCCGGCCGGCTTGGGCTTCGATCGGCGGCCGGCATCATGCCCGCAGTCCTGGGGCAGCGGAACGGTCCGTCCGGTCAGCCGGGCGGGCCGTTCGACGTTCCAGGCTCGCACGCGCGCCGCAGTCCGGCAGCGCCCGGACCGTGGCCCGGCACGTCGTGGCGAGCCCTAGCTTGAACAGTCCCCGAGTTCTCCCGACACCCGCGAGCGGCGGCCGGGGACCGCAAACATGTCATCTGCTAACCCCGGTAGCACTGGACAGACTCCGGGGCCGCGAGGACGCCGCGGACACCGAAGACGGACCAGGAATGGCCCTCGCCACGCTCGGGTTAGGCTCCGGAGACCCGGGCACAGGGCTCGCGCGGCCGAGAACCTCGCCTTGTGCTACCCCCGTTAGCAGATGACAGGAAATCGGGCCGGGCGCTCCGTGGATAGCGGAAGATAGGGCCACGACGACCGAGATGTGTCGCTACATCTCGGAGGCTGTTCCGGCTAGCCGTGCGGGACCGCAGCGTCGAGGTGCCCTCGCCGGACGGCGCCGGAGTGCTCCAGGAATCGCAGGACGACGCGCGCTGCCAGCGTGATCTCTGGATCGCGATCGATGGTGCGGACGATCCAGGCCACGTACGACGGCTCGAGGCTGGCCACATCGCCCAGCGTCAGCCCCGCGAACTTGCCGAACCGCAGGCGCGTGTTCATGGCGTCGGCCAGAGCGGGCAGGTCCGCCTCCAGGTTGGGGCCGGGGCGACGGTGAGTCGGCCCAGTGGGGGTCGAGGCGCGCGGTGGCTCATGGGCCCCCACCGGGCGGGGCCGGGGCGGCAACCCCGGCAGCGGACTGCGATCCAGCTGCGTTAGCGTGGAGTTGCGGGGGCGCAGCAATGCGCTCGTGTCGATCCGAGCCGTGACGGGTCGTGTCCGGGGCCTTGGCACCCACCCGGGACGGCTGAACGGAGGCGGGGGCGGACCGTCCGCTGCCGCGCGCTCGCCGTTCGCCCGGGCCGCTCGCGCCGCTGCGTCCCGGTGGATACGCCGCCTTTCCGGGTCGCGGAGCTCGTGGTATGCGGCGTTGATCTCGGCCATCGTCCGGTTGGCGCGCCGCTCCCCCGCCCCATCGCCGCTTGCGACGTCCGGGTGATGCTCACGCGCCAGGCGGCGCCAGGCGACCTTGATCGCTTCCAGGGTCGCGTCCAGAGGCAGCCCGAGGACGGTGAAGGGGTTTCGCGGCATCCCACCAGTCTACCGGTCCAGCGGCAACGGACCGTCTGGAGCGGACCGCCGGCAGATGACCGGCGGCGACGGCATGGCACCGCCCTCCCGAGGTGACTCTTGACAGCCGGCCGCAGGTGGCGTCCCCTACCCTCATGTCAGCGAACAAACGAACACGGCGCAAGCTCTGGCTTCTTCTCGGGACAGCGACCGCCGGCGTGGCCGCCTACGGCGCCGCCTACCGATTCGCGGTCCGATATCGCGAGCGGGTCGGACTGCCGCACCGCAGTCCCGTCGAAACGACGCCCGACGAGTTCGGGTTGGCCTATGAGCGGGTCGAGATCCCGTCGGGGGAGTCGCGCCTGGCCGCCTGGCTCGTGCCCGCAGCCGCTGCTCGCGCCGCCGACCCGAGACCTGGCATCGTCGTCGTGCACGGCTGGGAGTCGAATCGAGGCCGAACCTTCGCCCACGTCCGCTATCTGCACGCCGCCGGCTTCCACTGTCTGGTCTTCGACGTCCGCGGCCACGGCGACAGCCCGCCCGAGACGCTGCCGATCAACGTACCGGAGTTCGCCGAGGACGCCGCGGCGGCCGTTCGCTGGCTGGCTGCCCGGCGCCCGGTCTCGGCCGTGGGCGTGCTCGGCCACTCGATGGGCGGGGCCGGCGTCATCGTCGCCGCCTCCCGAGAGCCGGTGATTCGGGCCGTCGTCAGCGTCTCCGCCCCGGCGGACCTGGTTCGGATGACCCGCCAGACCTTCGAGATGGCCGAGATGCACATCCCCGGGCCGATTGCCGGACCCCTGGCCTTGATCACGGCCGGAGTGCTCATGGCCCCGCGCCGTCACTCGATCGACGACGCAAGCGCGCTCGTTGCGGCGCGACGATACCGAGGTCCCCTGCTGCTCATCCATGGGGCGCAGGATCACGGCGTGCCGGTCGAGCATCTCGCGCTGATCGCGCGCGCGGCCTCAGAAGCCCGCGACGCGGGCGACCCGCCGGTCGAGACCCTGGTCCTGCCGGAGTTCGGCCATCGCTGGCTGTACGAGGCGCCCGAGTTCCGCCGGAGAGTGGCCCGGTTCTTCGCCGAGGCTCTCGGCGGACCCGTCTCCCCGGAGCTCGCGGCGGAGCGCGCGGCGGCTTGCGCCGTGGAGCGCCCGCCGGATCCGGTCTACGGGTTCGGAGCGCTGCCGTCCAGAGACTCGCCTGGCTGATCGGCGCCGGCCGCCAACCACCCACTGCACATCAGTCGGAGGCTTCGATGGACACCTGGCAGGCGATCGACACGACGCGCGCCATCCGCAAGTTCGAGGAGCGCCCGCTCCGACCGGAACATCTCGACCGCATCCTGAACGCCGGCCGGCGCGCGGGCAGCTCCAAGAACACGCAGCAGTGGGACTTCATCGTCTGCACGGATCGAGCCCATCTGGTGGCTCTGGCGGAAGTAGGGCCGTACGCCGCCCACCTCGCCGGAGCGGCCGCCGCGGTGGCCCTGGTCGTGCCGGACCCCGCGACTCACGAGGCGCCGTACTCGATCATGTGGGACCTGGGCCGGGCGGCGCAGAACATGGTCCTGGCTGCCTGGGAGCTTGGCATCGGCAGCGTTCCGGCCACGGTCTACCGGCAGGACCTGGCCCGCGAGCTGCTGGGGTACCCCGACGACCGCTGGTGCGAGTTCCTTCTCTCGTTCGGGTATCCGGAGAAGCCGGAGGCCCTGACCTGGCCCAAGCGAGCCGGCGGCCGCAAGCCCCTCGCCGAGATCGTCCACCACGAGCGCTGGTAGGCGCGCTATTCCCAGCGGAATGTGCGAGCGGCCACGGCCAGGCAGACGACCAGCCAGCCGGTGAGGATCGCCAGGTCAACCCCGAGCGGGGCCACCTGAGTGCCGTTGACCATGACCTGCCGCAACGCGTCGCCCAGGTAGGTCAGCGGTAGCAGCCGCGCCACGCTCTGAAGCCAGCCGGGCATGAAATCGAACGAGAAGAAGATGCCCGACAGGAACATCATCGGCATCTGGACGACCTGCACGACACCCGTCGCCTGCTCTTCCGTCTTGAGGAACGAGGCCAGCAGGAAGCCGATCGCCAGGAAGGCGCCCGCTCCCAGGAGGATCAGCCCGGCCATCGCCAGAACGCTGCCGACGACCTGGACGTTGAACAGGGCTATCCCTATGCCGATGATCAGCACCCCGTCGACGGCGGCCACCATCAGCCGCAGCAGGATGTTGCTGGCCACCAGCTTCCAGCGTGGGAGTGGCGTCGCCCCGATCCGCTTCAGGATCCCCTTCTCGCGCTGCTGCACGAGCGGGATGGCGGCAAAGACGCCCAGCTGCATGAGCGCCATCGCCAGGATGCTCGGAACCAGATAAGCGACGTTGCTGAGGTTCGTCGACGAGAGCGAGAGCTGCTCGATCTTGACGATCTCCGAGCCGTTAGCCAGCTGCAGGTTGAAGCCGTTGGCGATCTGGACGACGATCCCCTGTATGACCTGCGTGGTCTGGCTCTTGGTCGGGTCGGCGTAGAGCTGGATCGCGATGCTCGCCGTCTGGCCCGACTTGGCCGAGACGACGGTCTGCTGCAGGCCCTTGGGCAGGACGATGACCGCCGAGACGTCGCCGTGCTGCATGGCCGCCTTTTCGTCGTCGAGGGTGCCCACCTTGAGATCCAGCAGCGAGACGCTGGAGAACGCCTTCTGGACCTCTGCGGAGGTTGGCGTGCCGTCCTGATCTACGAAACCCACCGAGACCTTGCTGCTGCCGGTCCCCGAGAAGAGCACGCCGAACAGCAGCACAAACATCACGGGGAAGAAGAAAGTCCAGAAGAGGGCCGCCCTATCTCGGACCAGGCTCCTGATGTTCGCGACCGTCAGCCGCATGAGTGTGTTCATCGTTCGGCTCCTAGTCGCGCAAGGCTCGGCCGGTCAGGTCGAGGAAGACGTCTTCGAGGGTGGCCTGGCGTATCCCCAGGTTATGGGGCTCCACGCCGAGTCCGTCGGCCAGGCCCAACAACGAGCCGATCGTGCCCGGCACGTCGCGCGAGTAGAGGAGCGTCTGGCCGTCCTCCTGGGAGGCTCGAGTGACTCCCGCGAGCTTGCTCAGCTGATCCATCGGCAGCTTGTCGGTGGTGTCGAAGAAGACGGCGCGTTCCTTGAAGCGCCGCCCTATCAGCTCCGGTACCGTCCCCATCTCGAGGATGTGGCCGTGGTCAAGGATGGCAACGCGGTCGCACAACTCCGCGGCCTCTTCCATGTAGTGCGTGGTGAGCATCACCGTCTTGCCTTTGGCTTGAAGCCCCTTGACGAGGTCCCACAGCGAGCGACGCGCCTGCGGATCCAGTCCGGTCGTGGGCTCGTCCAGGAAGATCAGCTCTGGATCGTTGACCAGGGCAAGGGCGATCGAGAGGCGCTGCTGCTGCCCGCCGGAAAGGTTCATCGATCGAGCTCTGGACCGCTCGCCCAGATCGACCGCGTCGATCAGCTGCTTGGTCGGCAGGTGATGCTCGTAGAAGCTGCTGAAGAGGTCGAGCAGCTCGGTCACCGTGAGCCGCGGATACAGCGACACCGTCTGAAGCTGGACGCCGATCCGCTGCTTGATCGAGGGCGCATGGCGGGTGACGTCCATGCCGAAAACCGTGACCGTCCCGGAGTCCGGCTCCCGCAACCCTTCCAGAACCTCGATCGTCGTGGTCTTGCCCGCGCCGTTGGGGCCCAGCATGCCGAAGACCTCGCCCCGCGCGACCTCGAAGCTCACCCCGTCGACGGCCTTGACGTCGCCGTAGTACTTCTTGAGGTCGGAGACGCGGATAACGGGCCCGTCGCTCTGCGTCATCTCACTCCCTGGTTCGGGCCCCGCCAGCGTCCATGCTGGCACCGGCGGGCGTCAGGAGAAATCTAGCGGCCCCAGTCAAGAACGTTCGTCCGCCTCGCGAATGATCGCCTTGCCTCCGTGAGAAGGACCGGAGGCGCAGCGGGTCCGACCCGGAGACGAGCGATGACGCGCTACCGCGGGTGCTCGAGCAGCATGTCGGCCGAACGCGGGCCCAACGTCGCGAAGCCGAGTCGCTCGTAGAGCCGCATCGCCGGCGCGTTCTCGGCGTGGACGCCGAGGTAAACCAGATCGAAGCCATCGGCCATCGAGTCGCGGGCGAGTGCCTGCGTGATGAGGCCGCCGAAGCCGAGGCCTCGCCACCCCGGCCGTGTCCCGATCGAAGAGAGGTAGCTTGCCCCATCGAACGAATACCGCTCGCCCGTCGCGACGGGCTCCCCGTCGACTCGCAGCAGGCAGGCGTGGAACTTGGGCTGCTCCAGGGTCAGGGCGATCTCCGCGACCAGGTTGTGGCGCCGCGAGTCCGGGATATGGAACGACTCGCCGATGACCAGGGCCAGGGCCCGCGCCAGGCCTGGCCGGTCTTGCGGCGAGGGGCAGTTCCAGCGCTCCAGGACGGCCCCTCGGGGAAGCGCCACATCCGGCCGATCGTTGGGGTCCCTCACCAGGATCATCTCGAAGCCGCCGCCCTGGTCCACGAACCCGTTCGCGGCCAGGCGGCCGATGAGATCCACCGGCGTGCTGAGGCCGGGGATGGCCCAGACATAGGGCTTGCGGTCCAGCGCGGCGAAGAGCTCGGCGGTCTGCCTCAGCCGGGCATCGAAGGCTCGCGGCTCGTCCGGCCAACGGACGGCGGTCAGCCGATTGAAGAAGGGCTCCTTTTCGCCGGCGGAGAAGAGCATCACGGCATCGCCCAGGTCGCGCCAGCCACGACCGGGAATGGCGATCGCGCGGGCGGGATGGATCTCCAGCCGGCGCAACGTCTCCTGGCTGAGTCCGAACCATGGAGCGGGCCCCGTCGGAAGTGGCATGGCGAAACCTTAGGCGATGGGACGCGGGCAGAGAGTACGCGAAGAGGTTGCCGTCTCACCCAGAGACTCGGCGGCGGGTTTGGCGGGCCTCGGCGGCAGGTTTCGAACGGCAAGCCGCTAACATATCGACGCGCCAGGCGGCTCGCCCGGCTTTCGACGTCCCGACGCTCGGCGCCCAGCTCACGGAGAGACATGCGCGCGCTGACACGTCGCGTCGGCCTGGGGCTCGCGGCCAGGGGCGACGTTTCCGATGTCATCGATTGGACGCGGCGGGCACGGGACGCCGGCCTGGACTCGGTCTGGATCCACGACTCGTACTACGAGCGGGATGCCATCACGTACGCGTCCGCCATAGCCGGCGCCTTGGCCAACGATGCGGAGAGCTCGTTCCGGCTTGCGCTGGGCGCGGTGAACCCGTACACCCGCCACCCGGTAGTACTAGCCATGACCGGCTCGGCCCTGGACGAGATTCTGCCGGAGCGCATAGTGATGGGCATCGGGACGGGGCTGCCGCTGCGGCTGAAGCAGATGGCCATCCCCTACTCCCCGGACGAGGCTGTGGCTCGGGTCAGCTCCACCATGGACCAGCTGCACGCGCTGTGGGCCGGCGAGCGGCTTCCTTCCGGCACGCCCGGCCTGCCGCCGATCCAGCCGATGTTCCCTCCGGTGCACCGTATCCCGCTCTTCGTGGCCGCGTACCGCAAGGAGTTCGTGGAGCTGGCCGGGCAGAAGGCCGACGGCTACCTCGCCCGACCATGCGAGTCGATCCCCTCCCTGCGCGGAATCCTGGAGCGCCTGGCCGCCTCCGCCACGGCCGCGGGCCGGGACCCGCGCGACATCGAAACGGCAGCCTACCTGCTCTCGCTCGTCGACAAGACGCGGCGCGAAGCCCTCAACCGGGCCAAGCGAGAGCCGTTCGTGATCTACATGATGTCCGTCCTCGGCGACGTCTCGATGCACCGGGCCGGGTTCGAGCTGGACCTGCGGGACCGGATCGCGGCCGCATGGCGCGCCGAGGACTACCACGAGGCGGGCAAGCTGATCCCCGACGAGTTGCTCGACGCCTTCATGCTGTGCGGCACGCGTGAGGACGTGGCGGTCGCGGCGATGGGCTTCCACGCCGAGACCGGGCTGGACCTGCCGCTGCTGCAGCCGGTCGTGCAGGACGAAGCCCAGACGATCGAGCTGATCGAGGCGGCGAAGCTGTACGCCGCCCTGCCCACGCCGGCCGCCACGCGCGAGGGCGCGGCCGCGGCCGCGGCCGCCGTCGCCGTGGCCGTGGCAGACGGATCTACCGCGCCAGCGTCGCCCGCCGGCTCCGGTGGTCGCGCCGGCCTGGCCGGTGATCGCCGGCTTGGCCTCATGGACCGTGCGGGCCGCCGTCTGGGCGCCGCGTATGAGGTCCTGCGGCCGTTTGCCTACACGGCCTCGGCGATCCCGGTCCTGGCGGGGGGTGCGCTCGCCGCGGTCGACTCGCGCTTCTCGTGGCTGCCGTTCCTGGCCGCCCTCGCCGGCGGGATGCTCCTCCACTCCGGCACGAACGTCATCAACGAGGTCTACGACGTCCGCAAGGGAATCGACACCATCACCTCGCCGCGCATGAGCCACGCGGTTCTCAAGGGCCGGGTCAGCGAGCGAGGGGCGTACGCCTTCGCCATGGCCCTGTTCGTCGCCGCCGTTGCCGTGGGTGCGTATCTGGTCTGGCTCCGTGGGGCCGCCATCGCCGGCTTGGGGCTGCTGGGATTGGTCGCCGGGTACACGTACACGGCACCGCCGTTCCAGTACAAGTACCGGGCCCTGGGCGTGCCGGTGGTCTTCACCCTGATGGGCCCGATCATGGTCGTAGGCTCCTACTACGCCATCACCGGCTTGTGGGATGGGCACGCCCTGGTGCTGTCGCTGCCGGTCGGCTTGCTCGTGGCGGCCATCCTCCACGGCAACGAGTGGCGCGACATCGGCGAGGACACTCGGGCCGGCATCGTCACCCTCTCCAGCCGGCTGGGGCGCAATTGGGCCCATTACGGCTACCTCGGCCTGGTGATCGGTGCATACCTGACCCTGGGTCTGGCGGTCGCGGTCAGGTGGCTCCCGCCCACGACCGCGATTGCCGTCTTCTCACTTCCGTTCCTGGCCCAGGTGGTTCGCTCGGCGGAGCTCGGTGCATCGGGCCAGGCTCGGGCGATCGCAATGATCGATCTGCAGACCGCGAGGCTCCACTTCTGCTTCGGGGCGCTGCTGGTGGCCGGGCTGCTGCTCGCCCGGCTGGTGCCGGCGTGATCCGAAGGCCGGGGCGCGGCGGAGCGGCCCAAGCGGCGGCGCCGGGCGATCGGGCAACCGATGATGCGGCCTCCGACCGGCGTCTCGACGCGGCGCTGGCGATCGGCCTGGCGGCCGCCGTGCCGGCTTTCGCCGCGACCTTCCGCGGGCCACGCGACCGCTTCTGGAGCCGCATGACCACGACAGGCCTGATGCTGGGCGGCCTGGCGCTGCTCGCCAACCCGAAGCTCCGGCGAACGCGCATCGGTCCCCGGGAAGTGGCTCTGGGACTGGCCTCGGCCGCGGTCCTGTACGGCACCTTCAAGCTCGGCGACCGCTTCGCGCGACGCTTCGTCCCGGGCGGTGACGATCAGATCCGCGACATCTATTCGCTGCGCGAGCTGGCGCCGCGGGCCGAGACCGGGGCCCGGTTGATGACGATCATCGGCCCGGCGGAGGAACTCTTCTGGCGGGGGTTGGTTCAGGAGGCGCTGATGCGCCGTCACGGCCGCTGGACCGGAGCGGCGATGGCGGCCGTGGCGTATTCAGCGGTCCACGTGACCACGGGCAACTTCACCCTGATGGGCGCAGCCGGAGTGGCCGGGGCCCACTGGTGCGCCCTCTATGCCGCCGGAGTCCCGATCGGGGCTCTCGTCGTCAGTCATTGCGTCTGGGACGTGTGGATCTTCCTCGTCGCACCCACAGGCGTCGTGACGTCCCTGGACACGGCACGGCCGTAGGGCGTTGCGGGACGGCCTGGCCCCGGGAGACCGCGTCGTGACGCGAGGCTAGTTGCTACAGCGCTCCAGGACCCGCGCCCATTTCTCGGCCGTGCGGGCCGGGAGGAGTCGGTGGCGGTGGACCCGCTGTCTCTCCAGATCGTCGTGAACAGGACGAAGCATCGAGACCCATCCGCCGGCGCGCTCGAGCGACAGCTCATGAGAGGCGACGGCCTGGCCCACGACCCCGCTTTCGAGCTTGCGCCAGACGATCTCGAGACCCGAGCTGCCGGCTCGCAGCGAGGCCTGCGTCGCGGCTCCGCCGAGGACACCGCCGAGCGTCAGGAAACGCGGCCAACTGGACACCTCTCCCGGATCGGTCAGCGCGTCGATCAGCCGGGTCAGGATCCACCACATCCCGTCGGATCCGAGCTCGACACGTTCGTCCCCCAACGCAAAGAGGTGGCCGTTCCCGTGATCGTCCATCTGCAGGGCCAGGCCTGACGGCGACCCGGGCAGGGAGAACGAGAACGGCTCCACAGGTGAGACAGATATGCGCGGATCGTCGGGGAATGCGAGGGCCGCCGCCGGCGACACGCCGATTACCTCCACGGCCTCGCCCTTCCGGCTCGCCGTATTGATCAACCCGCGTACCACCGCCGCCATGTCCTCGTCTGTGAGAGGCGACTCATCGTTCCACGTCGCGCCGGAGCCGATCTCAAAGAGCCTGGCCGGACCGTCGCCCTCGGCCGGCCGAGTGACGATTCTGACCGTTCTGCCTTTGACCTCGTATTCGAGTGTGCCGTCTGCGGCAGGCGCCTTCACTCGTCCCATGCCAGTCCTCACTTCGCTGCGCTGTACCGATCGTCGAGGGGACGACCGCTCAGGTCCGCCAACGGGCGGGTGAGATCCAGCGCAAGCGACCGCGCAAGGGCACGAACGCTGTCGCGATGCGCCCGGGAATCGACCCGGCGTTCTAATACTAGCGCATTTGGGGGCGCAAGTGGGACTTTTGGTGCAAAGTCACTAGGACTATCGGCTCCCCGGCTGTGCCAGGCAAGGTGGCACGAGGCAAGAGCACGATGGGATGCTGGAGCTTGCGAGTGGCAGTTCCGCCGGCGCTGCGGGCACGGCCCAACCGCCCGACCTCTGAGGAGACGATCATGCGATTTGCGCTGGACATGCCCAACTTCGCGGAATTCGCGGACCCGGCGACGATCGTTGCCCTCGCCCGGGACGCCGAGGCCGCCGGCTGGCATGGGTTCTTCGTCTGGGATCACATCAACATCTTTGGCGCAGAACCGGTGCCGGTCGCGGATCCGTGGATCCTCCTCGCGGCAGTGGCACAAGCGACCGAGAGGATCGCCATCGGCACGATGGTCACGCCCGTGCCTCGTCGTCGGCCGTGGGTACTGGCCAGGCAGACGGCGACGCTGGACCGGCTGTCGGGCGGCAGGCTGATCCTGGGCGTAGGCCTCGGGGTGCCCGCCGAGACTGAGTTCACCGCGTTCGGCGAAGAGGCCGACATCCGCGCCCGCGCCGAGAAGCTGGACGAAGGCCTGGCCATTCTGGCGGGCCTGTGGAGCGGAGAACCCTTCGAGTTCGAGGGCCGCCACTACCACGTGGCTCGGACGCGGTTCCTGCCAACGCCGATTCAGCGACCGCGCATTCCCGTCTGGGTCGCCGGGACATGGCCCAAGGAAGGGCCTCTGCGCCGGGCCGCGGCCTGGGACGGCTACTTCCCATTGAAGCTTGGGCCGGACGGTGGCGAAGAGGGGTCGATGACCGACGACGAGCTAAGCCAGGCGCGAACCAGGCTCGAGAAGCTCCGCGACGGACGCCCGGCCGACATCGTGGTGGTCGAGGAGGTGGTGGATCCCAGTCCGCGCGACGTGAGCAGGCTTCGAGCCTTCGCCGCCGCCGGCGTCACGTGGTACATGGACGGACTGGGGACGCGCTACCTCACACTCCAGGCGCTCTTCGACCGGGTCCGTCGCGGCCCGCCTCGGATGTAGCGGCCCGGCGGGCGCTCGGGCATCGGTCGGCGACCAGCCGCGGCTCGTGGCCTCCGCCCTATATACTCGGATGGCCCCGCCGGTCGCCGTCGACCGGCGACCCGATTCCTCCGAGGAGCCTCGTCATGGATCCCACGACCCAGTCAGACGTCGTCCCCGCCTCCGCCGTCACACCGGCCGGCGCACGCGCAGGCGACCTGACCCCGGCTGAGATCGACGCACTGGCATCCGCCGGCGACTACGCCGCGATATCGCTGCCGTACCTCTCCCCGATCCTTGGCCGCTACTACGAACGGAGCTGGAGCCACGGCGAGGGCCACATCCTGTACGACTCCGCCGGTCGTGGCTTCCTGGACTTCGCTTGCGGCATCGCTACCACGTCGCTGGGCCACCACCACCCGGCGGTGACGGCCGCCATCAAGGACCAGGCGGACAGGCTGCTCCACATCTGCAACGCCTTGGGCTACCTGGAGCCTGTCGGGCGGCTGGCGGCGATGCTCGCCGACGCGTGCCCGGCCCCGCTCGACACGGTCTTCTTCTGCAACTCGGGGACCGAGGCCGTCGAGGCTTCGCTCAAGCTCGCGCGCAGGGTGACGGGCCGGCCCGGCATCATCGCCTTCCGGGGCGCCTTCCACGGCCGGACGTTCGGGGCGGCCTCGATCACCAGTTCGAACATCAACTACCGGCTCGGCTATGAGCCCCTTCTCCCGTCCGTCTACCTGACGCCGTTCCCCAACGTCTACCGCTACTTCGGCGACGACCAGGAGGCTGCCACAGCCGGGGCAATGGGCGCACTTCGAACCCTCTTGGGGCATGAGATCCCGGCCTCGTCCGTGGCTGCCGTCATCATCGAGCCAGTACAGGGTGAGGGGGGCTTCAACCCGGCTCCGGCCTCGTTTCTGCGCGAGCTACGGGCTCTGTGCGACGACCACGGCATTCTGCTCATCTGCGATGAGATCCAATCGGGGATCGCCCGGACGGGTCGCATGTGGGCCTTCGAGCACGCCGGCATCGTCCCCGACGTGGTGTGCGTCGCAAAGGCGCTGGCCAACGGAATGCCGATAGGCGCAATCGTTACCCGACGCGAGCTCCAGGAGCGCTGGGGAATCGGGGCGCACGGAACCACATTCGGTGGGAACCCCGTGAGCTGCGCCGCAGGCGTTGCCGTCATGCGCACGATCGCCGAGCAGGGGCTCGTGGCGAACGCGGCGACCCGGGGCGATGAGCTGCTTGCCGGCCTGCGGGACCTCATGGCGCAGGACGACAGGATCGGCGACGTGCGAGGCCTCGGGCTGATGGCGGGCGTCGAGCTTGTCAAGGACCGCGCTACTCGCGATCCGGACACGGCCACCAGCGAAGGGCTCGTCGGGGCCTGTGCCGAGCAGGGCCTGCTCGTCCTGAGCTGCGGCACGCACCACAACGTGATCCGCTTCCTGCCGCCGATCGACATCACTGCCGAGGAGATTGCGCGCGGCGTCGACTTGTTTGGGACGGCGCTGCGATCCGTGCCGGGCGCCGACTGACCGAGCCGCTCCCGCCGGGCCGCGCTCCCGCCAGATCCGCATCGCGCGAGACGGGCCCCTCGCAGAATCATCGACGTCCGCGGCAGTCGCCGCGGACGTCGACTCTGGCTCGGCGGATGCGGGCACTTGGCCCGATAACGGGCCTCCGGCGAGCTCGGATGCTGCGTTCTAGCGGTTCCTGTCCAGGAAGGTCATCACGTCTTCGAGACGGAAGCGACGGTCGCCCCTCTTGCAGACGCGATAGAAGGGGAGCTCGCCTCGATCGCCGAGACGCTTCACCGTGTTGACGTGCAGGTGGAGCATCGTCGCCACCTCGCTAGCGGTGAGCATCGGACCGAGTTCGTTAGCGGCCATGACAGCCATAGGTTTCCTCTGCGTCTGCATTTGCATGGGTGCGTTGGAACTTCCTGAGTGGACAGGCCCAAACCGGGCCTGAAGCGACGCGAACCGTACAGAGTCCACCCAACCGTCACAAGCCGTACTTTGGACTAGCGCCGCCGGTACCGTGCCGGATCGGCAAGTCATGCCGGTCGGCGGTGCCGGCACGACAGCTGCAGGCAGGTCGCGCGCCACTGATGCAGGCCGCGTACGATGGTGGCTGCGTTCCAGGAGGGCCAGAGGGTGCTACCCGCGTCATGTCGGGGTCGATCACCGGTTCGTGGATTCCTGGGCCACGCCGCCGCCGTGGCGGCAGCCGCCGCGATCCTCGCCTCGTGCGGCAGCACGGTGCCGACCGGCCGTCCCACCGCCGAGGCCACCGAGACGATCGCCCCCACGCCCTGGCCGAGCGCGCTGACGTCCCCCACTCCGGCGCCGACCGTCACGCCCCAACCCACGCCTACGGGGCCCACCAAGTTCCCCATCGCGGTGGTGGCCCGCTTCGACGACACGAGGCCAAGCATCTCCCCGGAAGCCCTCGCCGCAGCAGTGGAATCCGGCAAGGTCATCGTGCCTTGCGAGGTCACGGGGCTGACCCTCAACGGCCTGACGGTGACCCAGCCCTCGACCGCGACCTGCATGCCCGCGGCGGAGATCACGGCCAAGATCCACGCCACGGCCACGATCCTGGGCCTCCTGCCGCCCGGGCTGGTCACGCCTTCCGTCAAGGTCCTTTCGATCGGCGACGCCGACCTGTTCGGCTCGCCCAGCCATCGGGCGCTGCCCTATCCGCTCCTGGCCGAGACGACTACTGCCGCCGACTGGACCGCCTACGACGCTGGCGACGTGCGGACCCTCATCTCCACCGGCGACACGTGCCCCGATCGATGGGTTGCCCATATGGCAGTGACCATGAAGAAGGGCTGGCCCTGGGTTCTCAACGGCGGCACGACCCACTACGCCGGGTTCTATATGAACAAGTCGTACGACGGCCCCGACGGCAACGGCTGGCCGACCCCCGTCCTCCGGCGCAACGGCGACACCGGCAAGGTGGCCGCCCTGATCTCCGACAACGACGTCAGCGCCAACGACTTCGAGTGCCCGATGCTCGCCCACCTGGTCGATCACGGCACGGCCAAGGTCTTCAACGTCGACCCACAGTGGGCGACACTGCTGGCCGGAACGGGCGGCCTCAAGGTCGTCACGCTCGGCTCGAACCACATCACCGACGGCGGTCGCGGGGGAGTGCTGGAGACGCTCCAGTACCTCGACGCGGCGGGGATCAAGCACACCGGAGCGGGCAGGAACCTGGCCGACGCCCTCGCCCCGGCCGTGGTCGACGTCCGCGGCGTCAAGTTCGCCTTCGTCGGCTGGGACGATGTCTCGGGCTCCGCGGCGGCGACGAGCGAGCCCGGCGTCGCGCCGATGACCGACGACAACGTCTGCAGCTCGATCAAGGCCGCACGCGCCGTGGCCGACGTCGTCATAGCCATGCCCCAATGGGGCTGGCCTGAGTACCACGCCACGATCACCAAGCAGCAGATCGCCCAGCGGGACCACATGTACGCCTGCGGCGCCGACGGGATCCTCGGCAGTGGCACCCACTGGGCGTCATGGGTATCGATCCTGCCAGGGGCGAACGGCCCCACCTTCGCGATTGGCAGCCATGGCAACTTCATCTTCGATCAGGGCTGGAGCCGCCAGACGATCGAGGGAGTGGTCGTGGAGGTCACCTTCGTCGGAACCCGGCTGGCCCAGTTCCGGCTGCACCCGTACGTCATCGTCGACTCGGCTCAGCCGAACCTGATCGACCCGACGACCGATGGAAAGTACGTCCTCAACCAGGTCTGGTCCGTGAGCGACGTCCGCTGAAGGCAGACCTGAGAGCGATCGGTCAGCTGGCCGTTGCCGTTGCGGTGGGGCTCGGCGAAGGGGATGAGCTCGCCGCCGACGGCGAGGGCGCGGTCGAGGTGCCCGAGGCGCCGGGCGATTCGGACGGGCTCAGGCTGCCCGACGGAAGGGCGATCGTAGGCTCTGGGGAAGTCGTGACCTGCGCAGCGAAGATGTCGGACCGAGCCATCGCGTAGTCGGTCCAGAACACGCTTTCGGCGTCCACCATCTCCTGCCCGATGAGGAGCACGTCGTTTGCGGACGTGGCCGCCGCTACCTGATCGAGGAGCGTGGCCTCATCGTCCCCGGCCTGGATGAACTGCCCGACGGCCGTGTTGGTGGCCGAGTTGACGGCTGCCGACTGCCTGGCGTCACTCCAGTCCTTCACCTCGGCCAGGGCGTTCATCCAACCCTTGATGTCGTCGCGGAGCGCCGTGTAGGCGGACTTCTGGGCGGTGAAGTCATTGACCGAGGCGCTGATCCGCTGCATGTCGGCGTCGTGCTTCGGTTTCCACTGATCCTCGATCTGAGTCCAGCGTTCCCTCGGGGTTGGCGTATGCGGGCCGAAACTAATGTACGCCCAGACGCCGGCGAACAGCACCACGAACGCCAGGAATAGCGGGACGTACTCCTTCACGTAGGCGAAAGCGTTCCGGAGCATGGTGTGGCGGCGCACTGGAGTTGGACCGCGTCGCCTCACGCCCGGCGTCGCCGTGTGGTGGCGGGCGGCGACGGATCCCTCAGACTCCGGCTCGTTCTCGATTTCCGGTCTCGGCGTTGCCTCGGCCGGCCCCTTCGATGACGACCTGCGGTGGCTGGCGGGCGCCGCTCGGCCGCGGCGCGACTGTGGCGACAACGTGAATCCTCCTGCTGAGGCCGGGGGCTCGCGAGCCGCCCGGCTCGCCCTTCACAATCCGGCGGAACTGCTCGAGCGGGCGTCGGAAGTCTATCGTGAATCGGACCCGCGGCGAACGATGCCCTCGACGACCCGAGATCCCGAGACGCCTTCGTTCCCAATTCGCAACCTTGGCGACCTTGACCTGACACCTCTCCTGATCGACACTCGGCTTTCCGCGACGGAATGGGGCTCCTGCGCAACGGAGCGGGGACTCCTGTCGCTGTCTCGGGCCGTGGCCCGCGGCCGCGAGCCAGTTCTACGAGGACGGCGGACGAGATGAGCACGAAAGACGCACCGAAAGGCCGGGGGCTCTACGACCCCGCCTTCGAGCATGACGCGTGCGGTTTCGGCTTCGTCGTGGATATCGCCGGCCGCCAGTCACACGCCACGGTTCGTGACGCGCTCACGGTCCTCGTCAACCTCGAGCATCGCGGCGCCAGCGGCTCCGAGAAGAACACCGGCGACGGCGCCGGGATCACGATCCAGATCCCCCACCGCTTCCTGGCAGACGTGGTGGCCAAATCCGGAGTTCATCTCCGCGGCAAAGGTGGCTACGGCATCGGCATGGTCTTCCTGCCGCAGGACAAGGTCAGCCGCGTCGAGTGCTTCCGCCTCTTCGAGCAGGTCGTCGCCGGGGAGGATCTTCACCTCCTCGGCTGGCGCGACGTTCCCACGGACAACACCGGCCTGGGAACGAGCGCCAAGGCCAGCCAACCACTGATCCGCCAGGTCTTCATCGATCGGCCCGAGCGCCTCGTCGAGGACCTCGCCTTCGAGCGCAAGCTATATGTCGCCCGCCGCCTCGTCGAGAAGGCCGTCTCGCGCTCGGCGATCCCCAACCGCGGCGACTTCTACATCCCCTCGCTCAGCTGCCGGACGATCGTCTACAAGGGGATGCTCAACGCCTCGCAGCTGCGTACGTTCTACCCGGATCTGGCCGATGAGCGCGTCGAGAGCGCCATCGCCATGGTCCATTCCCGTTTCTCGACCAACACCTTCCCGTCCTGGCCGAGGGCGCATCCCTATCGCTACATCTCCCACAACGGCGAGATCAACACCCTGCGCGGGAACGTCAACTGGATGCATGCCCGCCAATCGCAGTTCAGCTCCGGTCTGTTCGGAGATGAGCTGACCAAGGCGCTGCCGGCGATCGACGTGGAGGGCTCGGATTCGGCGATCCTCGACAACGTCCTGGAGCTCCTGTACCTGTCGGGTCGCTCGGCGGCCCACGCCCTGATGATGATGGTGCCCGAGCCATGGCAGCACCACGAATCGATGGCTCCCGAGAAGCGAGCTTTCTACGAGTTCCACTCCTGCCTTATGGAGCCCTGGGACGGTCCCGCTTCGATCGCGTTCACCGACGGCATCCGCGTCGGCGCCACGCTCGACCGCAACGGCCTGCGACCTGCCCGCTACTACGTCACCGCCGACGGCCGCGTGATCATGGCGTCGGAGGCCGGCGTCCTCGACATCCCGCCCGACCAGATAGTGGTCAAGGGGCGCCTGCAGCCAGGCCGGATGTTCCTCGTCGACACGGCCGAGCAGCGCATCGTCTCCGATGACGAGCTCAAACACCGCGTGGCCACCGAGCAGCCCTACGGGGAGTGGGTCCGCGAGTGGCTCGTCAAGCTGACCGAGCTGCCGCCTCCACCGCGCGTCATCGAGCCCGATCACGAGACCGTCTTGCGCCGCCAGGAAGTCTTCGGCTACACGGCCGAGGATGTCCGTATCCTCATCAACCCGATGGCCACCACCGGCACGGAGCCGGTCGGATCGATGGGCAACGACGTGGCTCTGGCGGTGCTGTCCGAACGGCCACAGCTGCTCTTCTCATACTTCAAGCAGCTCTTCGCCCAGGTCACGAACCCACCCATCGACGCCATCAGGGAAGAGATGATCATGGCCACGGAGATGGCGATCGGGCCGGAGGGCAACCTGCTGGAACCCGTGCCCGAGTCGGCCCACCAGCTCGAGCTGCCCTCGCCGGTCCTTTCCAACGAGGAGCTCGAGAAGATCCGGGGCCTCGCCACCGGCGACCCGCACGGCTTCAAGACGCTCACCCTCCCGATCGTCTATCGGGTCGCGGACGGCGGCGCGGGCCTGCGCAAGGCCATCGAGCAGCTGCGCGACCGCTGCTCGGAGGCGATCTCCGAGGGCCACAACATCATCATCCTGTCGGACCGGGGGCACGACGCCAACGAAGCCCCGATCCCGTCCCTGCTGGCCGTCTCGGCGGTCCACCATCATCTCGTCCGGTCCGGAACTCGGACCCGCGTCGGCCTGGTCCTGGAGTCGGGCGAGCCGCGCGAGGTCCACCACTTCGCCCTGCTGATCGGCTACGGCGCGAGCGCAGTCAACCCCTATCTGGCCTTCGAGACCATCCACGACCAGGTCCGACTTGGGATGATCGCCGGATCTGCGGAACTCGCCGAGAGGAAGTACCGCAAGGCGATCGCCAAGGGGATCGTCAAGGTCATCTCCAAGATGGGGATCAGCACGACTCAGAGCTACCACGGAGCCCAGGTCTTCGAAGCGCTGGGGCTCAATCAGGACTTTGTCGACGAGTACTTCACCGGGACGCCCACCCGGATCGGCGGCATCGGCATCGAAGTAGTCGCCCGCGAAGTGAAGATGCGCCAGGACCGCGCCTACCCGCCCAAGCGACCGATCTTTCACAAGCAGCTGGGTGTCGGCGGCAACGTCCAGTTCCGCGTCGAGGGCGAGAACCACCTCTTCACCCCGCTCAGCATCGCCCAGCTCCAGTACTCCACCCGGAGCGGCAGTTACGAGGCTTTCAGGGAGTACTCCAGGCTCATCGACGACCAGTCCCGCGGCCTGTGCACGCTGCGCGGCCTGATGGACTTCAAGCCGAACCACCGGCACCCGCTGCCGATCGACGAGATCGAGCCGGTCGAATCGATCATCAAGCGCTTCAAGACCGGCGCGATGAGCTACGGCTCCATCTCGCGCGAGGCCCACGAGGCGCTGGCCATCGCCATGAACCGCCTGGGCGCCAGGTCCAACACCGGCGAGGGTGGCGAAGACCCGGCCCGCTTCGAGATGCTCCCCAACGGCGACTCACTCAAGAGCGCCATCAAGCAGGTCGCATCGGGCCGCTTCGGGGTGACCAGCCAGTACCTCGTGAGCGCCCAGGAGATCCAGATCAAGATGGCCCAGGGAGCCAAGCCTGGCGAAGGTGGGCAGCTGCCCGGCCACAAGGTCTATCCCTGGATCGCCAAGGTCCGCCACTCGACGCCGGGCGTGGGCCTGATCAGCCCGCCTCCGCATCACGACATCTACTCGATCGAGGACCTGGCCGAGCTGATCCACGACCTCAAGAACGCCAACTCGCAAGCGCGAATCTCGGTCAAGCTCGTCTCCGAGGTGGGCGTAGGGACGATCGCTGCCGGCGTGGCCAAGGCACACGCCGACGTCATCCTGATCAGCGGCCACGACGGCGGCACAGGCGCCTCGCCGCTCTCCGCGATCAAGCACTCCGGCCTTCCCTGGGAGCTGGGCATCGCCGAGACCAATCAGGTCCTGCTGGTCAACGACCTGCGCTCTCGTGTGGCCATCGAAGTGGACGGCCAGATGAAGACGGGCCGGGACGTCGTCGTAGGCGCCCTCCTCGGGGCCGAGGAGTTCGGCTTCTCGACAGCTCCGCTGGTCACCCTAGGCTGCGTGATGATGCGCGCCTGCCACCTCAACACCTGCCCAGTGGGTATCGCCACGCAAGACCCGGAGCTGCGCAAGCGTTTCACCGGCGACCCGCAGTACGTGATCAACTTCATGACCTACGTGGCCATGGAAGTCCGCGAGCATATGGCCCAGCTCGGCTTCCGGACCTTCGAGGAGATGGTGGGCCACTCCGAGCGCCTCGAGATGCGACGGGCCATCGACCATTGGAAGGCTCACAATCTCGATTTCAGCCGGATCCTGTTCCAGCCGCAGGTTCCCAAGACGACGCTCCGGACCTGCCAGATCGGACAGGAGCACAAGATCGAGGAATCCCTCGATTCGACCACGCTGATCCCACTCTGCGAGCCCGCGCTCGAACGCGGCGAGCACGTTGAGGCCGATCTTCCGATCCGCAACGTCAACCGCGTCGTCGGCACCATGCTCGGGTCTGAGATCACCCGCCGGTATGGAGCGGCCGGCCTCCCCGAAGACACCGTCAAGCTCCACTTCCGCGGGTCGGCCGGGCAGAGCCTCGGAGCCTTCCTCCCCAAGGGGATCACGCTCACGCTCGAGGGCGACGCCAACGACTACCTGGGCAAGGGCCTGTCGGGCGGCAAGATCGTCCTATTCCCGCCGCGTGAGTCGCGGTTCGTGGCGGAGGAGAACGTCATCGCCGGCAACGTAGCCTTCTACGGGGCCACGTCCGGCGAGGCCTACATCCGCGGCATCGCCGGCGAGCGCTTCTGCGTCCGCAACTCCGGCCTCAACGCCGTGGTGGAGGGTGTGGGCGATCACGGCTGCGAGTACATGACCGGTGGCCGCGTCGTCGTCATCGGCAAGACCGGCCGCAACTTCGCCGCCGGCATGTCCGGCGGGATCGCCTACGTCCTGGACGAGAGCGGTGAGGGCGGCGCCGCCGGCGGTGGCTTCGAACGGGTCTGCAACAAGGATATGGTCGGGCTCTTCCCGCTCTCCGATCCGGACGAGGCGGCGCTGGTCCAGCGACTGCTGGAGCGTCACGTGGAATACACGGCCAGCACCCGGGCCAGGGCGCTTCTGGACGACTGGCCCACTGCGGTCCGCCGCTTCGTTAGCGTCGTCCCGAACGACTATCGCCGCGTTGTCGAGGCTCAGGTCCGCATGCGGGAGCGAGGTCTTTCGCAGGAGGAGGCCGAGATGGCCGCCTTCGAGGAGAACGTCCTGGACGCGCGCCGGGTGGCGGGGAACTAGAGATGGGCAAGCCGACGGGCTTCATGGAGTTCGAGCGGGAGCCGGCCCACGTCCGTCCGCCCCTGGAGCGAGCCAGGGACTGGAAAGAGGCGCACCCGAGCTACGCGGAGAAGACCCTGCGAGACCAGGGCGCCCGGTGCATGGATTGCGGCATCCCGTACTGCCACTCCGGCGTCCTGCTCAACGGTCTGGCCATGGGCTGCCCGATCCACAACCTGATCCCCGAGTGGAACGACCTGGTCTACCGCGGCCAGTGGCGCGAGGCGATCATCCGCCTTCACAAGACCAACAACTTCCCGGAGTTCACGGGGCGAGTCTGCCCGGCGCCGTGCGAGGGGTCGTGCACGCTTGGTATCAGCCAGCCGCCCGTCACCATCAAGACCATCGAAAACGAGATCATCGAGCGCGCCTTCCTCGAAGGCTGGGTCCTGCCCGAGCCGCCGCTAGCCCGCACCGGCATGAAGGTTGCCGTCGTCGGCAGCGGTCCCGCCGGCCTGGCCGCGGCGGCGCAACTGAACCGCGCCTGCCACGATGTGACCGTCTACGAGCGCGAAGACCGGGTCGGCGGCCTGCTCGTGTACGGCGTCCCAAACATGAAGCTGGACAAGTCCGTCGTCGAGCGGCGGGTGAAGCTGCTCGCCGCCGAGGGCATCAAGTTCGTCACCGGCGTATCGGTCGGCCGGGACGTCGCCCCCGAGAAGCTCGTCTCGGACTTCGACGCGGTCGTGCTGGCTACCGGTTCGACCGTTCCGCGCGATCTGAGGGTCGAGGGACGCGAGCTCTCCGGAGTCCATTTCGCCATGGACTTCCTGGTCGCCAACACCAAGGCGCTCCTGGGCGACACCGCCACGCCCATCTCCGCCGCCGGAAAGAACGTGGTCGTGATCGGCGGTGGCGACACCGGCACGGACTGCGTCGGCACGGCCATCCGCCAGGGCGCGAAGAGCGTGGTCCAGCTCGAGATCCTGCCCAGGCCGCCCGAGACCCGAGCCGTAGACAACCCGTGGCCGCAGTGGCCGAAGGTCTACAAGCTCGACTACGGCCAGGAGGAGGCTGCCGCCCTGTGGGGTGCCGATCCTCGCCGCTATGGCGTCAATACCCGCCGCCTCCTCGGCAACGCGCGGGGCGCCCTCAAGGCCATCGAGACGGTCGAGATCGAGTGGGTCCACGCACCCGGCGACCGGCCGGAGATGCGGGAGCTTCCGGGCACCGAGAAGATCGTCGACGCGGACCTGGTTCTCATCGCGATGGGCTTCCTCGGCCCTGCGCCGGATCTGCCGGAAGCCTTCGGGTGCAAGCTGGACCACCGCGGCAACATCGCCCACGACGAGGACCAGATGACCACGGTTCCGGGCGTCTTCGCCGCCGGGGACTGCTCGCGGGGCCAGTCGCTCGTGGTCTGGGCGATCCACGAGGGCCGCCGCGCCGCCCGTGGTGTCGACAAGTACCTGATGTTCGGCGAGACGGTCCTGCCCGACTGAGACGCGGTCAGGAGCGGCGGCGGACTATGCGGCGCGAGCCGATCAGGCGAGTTCGAAACGCCGCTCCGCCAGCTCCGCCAGCTCGCGCCCGATCGCCAGCGAGGCTGTGGCCGCCGGCGACGGGGCATTCCGCACGTGCAGGATCCGGCCGGTGCCCCCAATCGAGAAGTCGTCGACGATCTCGCCGCTCAGCCGGACCGATTGCGCGCGAACGCCGGACGGACCCGGCTCGAGATCGTCGTCCCCGATCTCCGGCACGTAGCGCCGGACCCGGGCTGCGAAGGCCGGTCGCCACAGATCCCGCCACATCTCCCCAGCCCCGAACCGCCAGAAGCGGAGCCCCAACCGCAGGAAGCCGCGATAGGTGAGCGTGGCAGCCAGCTCGGCCGGCACCACGTCCCGGAGACGGTAACCCTCGCGAGCGAATGCCAGTACGGCGTTCGGCCCGGCCCACACGTCGCCGTCGATGCGGCGGGTCAGGTGGATCCCCAGAAACGGAAAGCGCGGGTCGTTGACCGGGTAGATGAGCGCCCGGACCAGGTGCCGGGCCTCGCGCCTGAGTCGCAGGTAATCGCCACGGAACGGCACCACTCGCTGGTTTCCCGCGTGGCCCGTCATCGCGGCCACGCGATCCGACCACAGCCCGGCGCACGCGATGACGGACAGGGTCCTCACCTCGCCCTGTGGCGTGACGAGTACCAGCTCCTCGGCGGCGGATTCCCCCACCCCGGGACGCCGCTCGATCCCTCTGACCCGCCGGCCGAGCAGGATCTCGCCGCCGCGGGATCGGACCTCGTCCGCGTAGGCCAGGCTGACCCGCTCGAAATCCACGATCCCAGTCGTCGGCGAGTAGAGCCCCGCGACCCCGGTCGCGTGCGGCTCTATCTCGGCTATCCGCTCGGGACCAACGCGCTCCAAGCCCGGCACGCCGTTGGCGGTCGCCCGCTTCGTCAGCTCCTCGAGGCCTGCCAGTTCGCTCGACTCCGCCGCCACCACGAGCTTGCCGCACCGCTCGATCGGAATGCCGTGTTCCCCGGCGAATCGCTCCAACTCGGCCTTGCCCTCACGGCACAGGATCGCCTTGCGCGACCCGGCCGCGTAGTAGAGGCCGGCGTGGACGACGCCGCTGTTGTGACTCGACTGGTGCAGGGCGACCGCCGTCTCTTTCTCGACCACGGCGAGCCGCAGGCCGGGGCGACGCTGCAGCAGCCGCAGCGCGGTGGCCAGGCCCACGATTCCCCCTCCGACGATGGCGATGTCGTAGCGCTGGCTCACGGCTCGATCATCTCCATCGCGGCGCCCCGGAGTCCGCGTCGCCCTACAAGGAGGGAGCCGGCGTCGGCGAAGCCTGGGGCCAGGCCGGCGGCGGCGCGTCCGGGACGCCCTGATATCTGGCCGAGCCTATCAAGCCGAACATGCCGAGCGGCCAGTAGCGCAGCCAGGCCCGGCCGATGACCGTGGATCTGGGGATCGGGCCGAAGACTCGCGAGTCCTGCGACGCCTGGCGGTGGTCCCCCAGCACGAACAGCTGGTCCTTGGCGATGCGCCAGCTCGACTGATTGCCAAGCGGCGTCGTGGGCTGCCCCTCGAACACGTACGGCTCATCCAACCTGACGCCGTTGACCCATACCGCGTCGTCGTGGACCTCCACCAGGTCGCCCCCTACACCGATGACTCGCTTGACGAATGGGATGTCCTGACCGTCTTCCGAGTAACCCGCCGGCGGCTCGAACACGATGATGTCGCCGCGCTTGTAGTCACTGAAGTTGGGCGAGACCTTGTCCACCAGCACGTACTGGCCGGGCTCGAGGGTGTGCTCCATCGAGACCTGCATGATCTGGTACGGCTGCGCCACGAAATGCTGGACCAGAAAGAAGATGACGAGGGTGAGGACCAGCGTCTCGACGATCTCGATGAGGCAGCCACGCCAGTGTCGATTCATCCGGAACAGCACCCCTCTGCAGGCCGCGGCAAACCGCGCGGAGTGGTCGGGCCGAGGAGTCGCGTCCGGATCCCGGCCGCGACCGGCCTAGAAGGTAGCACCTCCTGAGGTTTCGGCGGAGCCACGCTCGCCAGGAGGGACCGGCCAGTCTCGGGCTCGCTGGCGCACCACGGCGCTCTCGTACCGCTCGCCGACTACCGCCTCCCGGGCTGCGGACCCTCCCGTTCCGCGCGGCGGGACTTCCTTGACAGGTGACCATAGGGTCACATATCGTCCCTCCGTGGACGAGGTCTTCAGGGCACTGGCGAACCCAAGCCGCAGGCTCCTCCTGGATCGGCTATTCGAGCGAGACGGCCAATCGCTCGTAGAGCTGCAGGCGTACCTGCCAATGGGCCGGTTCGGGGTCATGAAGCACCTTCGCGTCCTCGAGGACGCCGGTCTGGTGACGACTCGCAAGGTCGGCCGCGAGAAGTTGCATTACCTGAACCCCGTCCCGATCCGGCTCGTCCACGACCGCTGGATAAGCCGCTACGCCGAGCCGATCGTCGCGCATCTGAGCGCGCTGAAGGCTCGCCTGGAGGAGCAACCGATGGGCGTCGCACCCCGACATGTCTACGAGATCTACGTCAAGTCCACGCCGGAGCGCCTGTGGCGGGCCATAACCGACCCGGCCGACACGCAGCTCTACTACTACGGCACCAGGGTCCAGTCCGACTGGAAGGTCGGCTCCAAGCTCGTCTACCTCGACCACGACGAGGTCGCCCTCGACTGCAAGATCCTGGAGATCGATCCGGCCCGACGCCTCGTCCACAGCTTCACGATGGTCCACGACCCGGAGACGGCCGCCGAACGCCCGTCGCGGGTCACCTGGGAGATCGAGAAGCGGGGCGAGGTCTGCCGACTGCGCCTGGTCCACGACGACTTCGACGGCGAGACCAAGACCTACCACGAGGTCGAGTTCGGCTGGTCCGAAATCCTCTCGGGCCTCAAGACGCTGCTCGAGACCGGCGAGCCGCTCCACATCGGCGAAGAAACCGAGATGCCCGCCTGACACGGCCGAACCGCCAGTCCGCTGGTCGGGGGCTACTGCCTCCGACCGGCTTCTTCGTGTTGGCCACGTCGGCCGTCGACTTCGGCGAGAGCCGCAACATCGCACGCACGCCCCGCTTGCTGCCGGGCTTCCCTGTATCGTCTCGCCTGTGAGCACAATCCTCGAATTCCGCGGGGCGTTCCGCCTCGTAGCCAGCGATGGCGACCGTCTCCGGAGTCGAAGCCGGGGCACGTGGTTCTGCCGGTGCGGTCAGGAGGCCCTGGCCGAGCGCGACAAGCCCAAGTGCGAGACCTGCGCCAGTGGAGGCGATTGCGGCAGCGATTGCACCCTCAGCCGACTGGTCTGCCCCGCGTGCGGCCAGTCCGCCTGAACCTCGCGATGGCCACCCAACCGGCGACGAAACCCCATCCCATCTTCCTGGCAGGTCGGTGGGTCGACTCGCCCCACCGGCTGGTCGTCGACAACCCAGCTCGCCCCAACGAGCCGGCCGGCTCCACATACACCGCCACGCCCGCACAGTACGAGGAGGCCGTTGCGGCCGCGGTGGCGGCTTTCGAGCGGACTCGCAAGATGCCCGCCTACGAGCGGAGCGCGGCCCTCCGCAGAATCAGCGGGGGTATCGAGACGCGGCGCGAGGAGATCGGTCGTCTGATCGCCACCGAATCGGGCAAGCCGATCCAGGACGCGCTCACGGAGGTGGACCGCGGCATCCTGACTTTCCGCACCGGCGCCGAGGAGGCTGAACGTATCGTCGGCGAGGTCATCCCGCTGGATCTCAACCCCGCCTCGCGCGGCCGGACCGGGATCACGCGGCGCTTCCCGATCGGCCCGATCGCCGCCATCAGCCCGTTCAACTTCCCGCTGAACCTGGCCGCGCACAAGCTGGCACCGGCCATCGCCTCGGGCAACCCCATCGTCCTCAAGCCTCCGTCCAAGGATCCGCTCACGATGCTGACCGTTGGCGAGATCGTCGCCGAAGCCGGTCTCCCGGAAGGCTCGGTCAGCATCCTGCCGATGACCCGTGAGCTGGGCGACCGGATGGTTTCGGACGACCGCTTCAAGCTGCTCACCTTCACGGGGAGCCCGGCCGTCGGCTGGGAGATGAAGGCTCGAGCCGGCCGCAAGCGGGTCGTGCTAGAGCTGGGTGGCAACGCAGGCGCCATCGTCGACCGTTCGGCCGACCTCGACTGGGCGATCCGGCGGTGCGTCATCGGCGCCTTCAGCTACGCCGGCCAGGTCTGCATCAGCGTCCAGAGGGTCTTCGTCCACGAGGCGATCTGCGACGATTTCATGGCTCGGTTCGTGGAAGCCGCGCGCAAGCTGAAGGTGGGCGATCCGCTGGACCCGCAGACGGACGTCGGCCCGATGGTGGACCTCGAGGCCGCGGCCCGAACGCAGGCCTGGCTGGACGAGGCTCGCTCGATGGGTGGGCGGGTTCTCCTCGGCGGCACGGCGGACGGCTCGTACTTCCCGCCGACCGTCCTGACGGACGTGCCGGCCACGGCCCGCGTCTGTAGCGAGGAGGCCTTCGCCCCGCTCGTCGTGATGGCGCCCTTCCGCGACTTCGCGGACGCGGTGCATCGCGTGAACGAGAGCCGGTTCGGGCTCCAGGCGGGCGTCTTCACGAACGACCTCCGCACGCCTGGTCTGCCTTCGAGCAGCTGGAGGTCGGCGGCGTCATCGTCAACGACGTCCCGACCTATCGCATCGACCACATGCCCTACGGCGGCTCGAAGGACTCAGGCCAGGGCCGCGAGGGTCTCCGCTACGCCATCGAAGACATGACCGAGCTACGGATCATGGTCCTGGCCCACCAGAGATAGGAACGCCGGTCTGGCCGCCTCTGGATATCGGCAAAGCAGCGGAAGCTGACGCCGACGCTGACGGAGGCGGGGAAGACAGCGGCGGAGCGGGCTGGCGGCTCCAGAGCCACTCGCGCAGGGTCAGCCCGGACGCGTGGACGGCTGCGGCCTCCGGGAGGCCAACGTAGCGGTAGTGCCAGGGCTCGTACGCGTAGCACGTCACGTCGGTCTTGCGGTACGGGTAACTCATGACGAAGCCGTACCGCCAGGCGTTGGCGGCGAGCCACGCTCCCACCCTCGACTCGGTCGCGAAGTTGTAGTAGATCCATGGCTGCTGTCCACCCTTGTCCATGAAATCGATCGCCGTGCCGAGCTGGTGCTCCGAGTGGCCCGGACGCGCGGAGTAGAGCAGGGCCACCGGGTAGCCCACGGTGTTGACCCAGCTGTAGAAGGTGTACCTCTGAGTCAGGTAGTCCCGATAGGCTGAGGAGATCGCCAGCGGCGCACCTGCGTCCGCCGCCGCGCCTGCCATGGCGCTCAGGTCGGGGACCACGAGATCCCGGACGTAGTAGGCGCTGCGGAGGCCGGCGCTCGTTGTGCTTACGAGATCGTCGGGCTCGTAGCTGCTCGGCAGTTCGTAGGTCGTGTCCACGAGAGTGAGAGCCCAGTCGGCCTGGCTCGCCAGCGGCGTCGGCGCCTCGCCGTGCCCGCACTCGGGCAATGGCGCGCCGTTGGTGACGGCGGCAACACGGCTCGCTGCCGTCACCCACGGAGGCATCGTGGACCCCGCATCTGCCGAGGCCGTGGCGACGGCGAACGTCACCGTCGGTGACACAGTGACCGCCGGCTGCGTGGCGTCGGCAACGAGCGCGGGTGCGCCGGCAGAGGGCACGGCCGGACCGGGGATCGATGCCACCTCGGCGGCCGGTGGCGTCGAGGTGGCCGGTGGCGTCGGGGCGGCCGCCGGCGTCGGGGCGGCCGGTGGCGTCGGGGCGGCCGCTGGCGTCGGGGCGGCCGCTGGCGCGATCTCCGCGGAGCCGGCACCGAGCAGGGCGGCGATCGCCACGACGTTGACTGCGGCCCGCCGAAACACCATCGATCCCCTTCCGACATGACCGTAAGCGCAAGGGCCGTGCTCAGTGTAGCCGGCCTTCTCCACCAATCGCTCGCGGGCCGGCGAGCCCGAACCTGGCCGGGCCAGGGCCCAAGGTCGGCTCGCGACCCGCTACAGTCCTCGCCATGACAGTCGGCCTCGTGATCGGTGGCGATCTCCCGATGGTCGCGACGCTCGCCGCCAGGGCGGAGGCAGCCGGCCTGGAGTCGGTCTGGGTGGCCGAGCTGGACCATTCCGCGTTCGTCCAGGCGGCTGCCGCCATCTCGGCCACGTCGCGGATCGGTGTCGGCACGTCCGTGGCACTGGCGTTTCCCCGTTCCCCCACCGTGACGGCAATGACGGCCTGGGACCTCGACGAGCTGTCGCGCGACCGTTTCCTGCTCGGTCTGGGACCGCAGGTCAAGCGGGTCATGGAGGCTCGCTTCTCGGTCCGCGTCGACCGGCCGGCGCCACAGATGCGCGAGTACGTCCAGGCGGTTCGAACCGTCTGGGCCGCCAACCGCGGCGAGGCGGTCGTGCATGAAGGCGAGACCTACAGGATCACAATGCCCACCTTCCACGGCCGGCCGCGGCCGGAGAGGCGCGACACACCGATCCTCCTCGCGGCCGTCGGCCCGATTCTGTCGCGCGTCTGCGGCGAGATCGCCGATGGCTTGATCGGGCACCCGCTGGCGTCACCGCGCTACCTGCGCGAGGCAGTGGCGCCGGCCATCGCTGCCGGCCTCGAGCGCGCGGGACGGCCCAGCGGCGCCTGCCCCATCACGGCGATGGCGACGGTCTCGGTCGGCGACGCCGATGCGGCCCGACGCGCCGCTCGACTCCAGATCGCCTTCTACGCCACCACGCCGTCGTATCGGGCGATCCTGGAGATGCACGACCGCAAGGCCCTGCCGCGGGACCTGCGCCGCGCGTTCGTTTCGGGCGACCGTGATCGCATGACCGCCCTGATCGACGACGAGCTGCTCGACGCCATCGCCATCGCCGGCCGCCCCGACGAAGCCGCCGATCGGCTGAAGGCCTGGGATGGCGTGGCCGAGCGCGTGGTCCTCGGGGTTCCGTGGTATGGAATGGATCCCGGCTGGCAGCGCGAGGCGCTCGAGGCCGCCCTGGAACTCGGGGCGCGGGTCGCGGCGCAGACTGCCTCAGGCGCGACGACCATATGAGGCGGGCGGGGAGTTGGCGTCCCCGGCGGGACTCGAACCCACGACCTTCCGCTTAGAAGGCGGCTGCTCTATCCGCTGAGCTACGGGGACACCGACACTGGTTGGACGCCGCGCGTAGCGTAACCCTCTCCGCCGGGCGAGGCCAGCCCGGCCTCTCCGGGCCAGGAACGAGATGAACGGCAGCAGCTCGGGCGATTTCAGTTCGGGTTGCCTATGGCGCGATAGTCCTGTCTTCGGCTCGCGCAGTCGGTGCTAGACTCCGTTTCCTTCGCGCTCACCACCTACGCGCCTGCGGTGCCCTGGAGGTCGTATCGGTGTCGTCGCTTCCGTTCGAGTCCGAACTGACGGCCGTACCGTCGGCACCCGGCGAGCGGTCGGACATCCGCGTCGAACCCCGGCCAAGGCGTGCCGGCAGAGGCTCCGCCGTCCTGGTTCCCTCGAACGGCCAGCTCGCTCTTCAGCTCCCGAGCGAGCTGCCGCACCTGGCGATCGAACCCGAGTGGAAGGACCAGCAGCGGCTCTGGGGCCACAGCTTCCACCCCATGTGCTCGTACCTGGCGAGCTTTCCGGCCGGTCTCGTGCATGCCTTCGTGGCCCGCTACACGCGCCCCGGCGACGTGGTCCTCGATCCGTTCAGCGGCCGCGGCACGACGCCACTGCAGGCTTGCGCTGAGGGGCGGATCGGCGCCGGCAACGACCTCAACCCCTTCGCCTACATCCTGACCGCAGCCAAGGTGGACCCGCCCACGAAGGCGGGCGTGAAGACCCGCCTGACGTCGCTGCGCCTGGCCTGGGCCGCCTCTGCCGGGGAGTGGAACGCTCTCGCCGACGACATCGCCGCCCACCCGGGCTCGAGGGAGATCCTGGTGCCGGGCCCCGCCAGCCAGCTATCCGGCGGTCCGAGACCGGTTGGACGTGACGCGCTCGTTCCGGCCGAAGTCGCCATGGCCTTCCACCCTCGCACGCTCGCCCAGATGCTCTACCTTCGCGCAGTCCTCGATCCGGACGATCGAGCCGACCGCTTCCTGCTCGCCACACTAACGGGCATCCTCCACGGCAAGAGCGCCAGCTACCTGTCCGCGGTGATGCCGAACACGTTCAGCATGGCTCCGCGCTATGTCCGCGATTTCGTGGCCCGGACGAGCTTCCACTCGCCGGAGCGCGACGCCTTCGCGCTTCTCGACGACAAGCTACGCCGCCTGTACCGCCAGCCGCTGCCGAGAACCCGCGGCATCGCCCTGCTCGGCGACGCGCGCGACGCCGGCGTGCGTTTCCGCGAGGCGCTCCACGGCCGCGGCCTGCCCGAGCGGGCCCGGCTCGTGGTGACGTCGCCGCCGTACCTGCGGGTCGTGAAGTACGGCTACTACAACTGGCTGCGACTGTGGCTGCTCGGCTACGACGCGGCCGCGATCGACGACCTGCTCGACGATGCCCATCACCGCGACGCCTATCTCGTCTTCATGCGCGAGGTCTTGCGGGGGCTGCGATCGGCTCTGGCCGACGATGCGGTGATCGCCCTGGTCGTCGGCGACGTGGAGCTGGACCGTGGCCGGCCGGCCGCCGGCGGCATCGGTCTGGCCGAATCGGTCTGGGAGCTGGCCGCCGCGCCGGAGGGCTACCGCCTGGCCGGCGTCGCCCTCGACGACGTCGCCGCCGGCCGCAAGATGACGAAGCTCTGGGGCGACGAGGCGGGGCAGGCCACGAAGCTGGAGCGAATCCTGGTGCTGGCCACGAGCGAGGCCGGGCGCCGGCGCGCCCTCAGCGGCGCTACCCTCCCGATCGACTGGGAGTGGCCGCCACGCTCGCCTCGGGCTCTCTGACGCCGGACGCCCCTCGTCCGACACTCCAGCGCCGCGGCTCATACAATCGCCCCATGAGGCTGATGTACGAACCCGGCGATCTGGCGGCCATGGATCCGCTCGTGCTGATGAAGAACCTGGACCACGTCCGCATGGCGAGCCGACGCCTGGGCTACGTCCTCCAGCAGCAGGTCCACCTGTACACGCCCAAGGCCAACGAGGTGCGCGATCGGATCGACCAGTACGTGGAGGCGGAGCGCCAGATCGAGGCCGAGATGGCCCGCCGCCAGCTCCGCGCCTGAGCCTCCGCGCCTGAGCCGCCGCGGTGGAGCCGCGGAGCGGCGCCGGCGAAACCGCCAGGGCGAACCTTCGGACTCAGCCCAGGCTCAGCGGGCCGCCCCCATGAAGACTTGCGCATTCGCCGCGTCGCCGGGCACCTCGTCGCGTGCGTCCGAGGGCGGCGGCGGAGCCATCACGCGGACGAACGCGCGGCCGCGCCGCTCGTCGTCCGGGCGAGTGACCTCGGCCACGAGCCCCGCCAGGCGCGGCATCTCGGCCAGACCAAAGGCGACGCCGTGTTCCGCCAGCTCCGCGAAACCCCAGCCGTGGTAAAGCCCGCGGCTCGCGACGGCGCACATCTCGTCGTAGAGCTCGGGCCAGCCCGCGCGTCTGCGCCTGTGACAGAACCGGACGAAGTCGAGGGCGGTAGCGGTGGTGCTGGGATCCTCATGCTGCCCGCGGGAATCCATCACAGCACTCGCTCCTCCATCGCGAAATACGGAATATCAAGTCCCGGCGACGGACAGCAGGCTCGGTCCAGGAAGGGTCCCGTTCCCCCCGCGCTTGGCTCCTCCGCGGCAGGTTGGGTGCATGCTAGGCGGATGCCGCGTCGCCGAGAAGGGGGTTTCTCCACCAAGAACTCCACCTTCTTTTCCACAGAACACGCGTTCTAAGACCGTTTGTTCGACCGGCTCGAACGGAGGCTCGGATCGGCCCGAGCCTCCACCCTGTCACGAAGGATGAGTCAGCGCCGGTATAGCTCGTAGAGCTGGGCGTGGACGACGACCGTGCTCGCAGCCATGTCGTGCCAGGCGCGCTTCCGCGAGTCGAAGGCCACCCAGATGAAGCCCAGGATGCCGATGAGGAAGGCGCAGAGCAGGAGTTCGCCCAGGACGACCAGAAAGCGCACTATCGCGGTCCCGCTGTCGATCGGTACGCCGTCAGAGGCGTGGACGATGCGCAGTCCACAGATCCGCTGTCCAGGTGTCCCCCCTCTGGCCCAGAAGTACGGGAAGTAGCCAAGCCACAGGAACGGGATAGCCAGGATACCGACGATCGTGATGACGCAGAGTATCGTCATGCCGTAGAGCGCGAAACCGTCCAGCGATCGCGCCGCCCAGCGGACCCAGAACCCGCCGTACTGGAACCCGGCCGCTATTCCCGGCGGCGGCGGGATCGTGCCGACCTGCAAACCCGGTTGAGGCGGGTATCCGGGCGGAGGGTATCCGGGCGGAGGGTATGCCCCGGGCGGCGGGTATCCGGGCGACGGGTATCCGGGCGACGGGTATGCCCCGGGCGCATCGGCCTGCGCCGGGTATCCGGGCGCGGGCGGCCACGCACCGGATTCTCCGCCGGCCATCTGTCCAGGTTGCTGCGGGTTGTCGGACATTGCCGATCTCCTGCGTGACGGTCTGCCCAGCCTCCGCTGGCGAGCGATCCTTCCCTGGCCGAGCGTGCGGTCATGCTAGCAGGGAGGGTTGGGCCTCTGGGCCTCTCGGGTATCGCCTGCGCTGGCGTGGCTCCTGCCGGGCCGGAGATTGAGAACGCCCCCGGGGCGCGGTCCGGGGGCGTTGGCGTGGCAATTTGGTACCGCATATCGGATTCGAACCGATGGTCTCCGCCTTGAGAGGGCGGTGTCCTGGGCCTCTAGACGAATGCGGCATCGAGGCGGTCGCCGTGGGGCGAACCGGGCGGGATGATAGCAGGCGCCGGAGGGGCGCGCCATCGGAGCTCGCACCCCAGCACAGCCTGGACGCCGCGAGCGGGCCGTCCCGTTCTGCCTCGGAGAGGCCTACAGCCGGTGCGACTCCAGGAAGGCCCGGATACCGTCGGCCACCTGCTGAAAGCTCGACTCGCCGATCACGAGCCCGTAGTGGGAATGCGCCCCGAACGGCTCGTAGGTTCCACCGAGCCAGTCGGCAAGCCGCTCGGCACCGGTCGCCGACGAGCTGCCGTCCAGGCCGGCGCCCACCACCAGCATCGGCGTGCCGGCCAGGCGAGCTCGATCGATCGCGATGCCCTCACGGATCTCACGCTTCGCCAGCCCCGACTCGTGGGGCTTCTGGCCGAAGAGGTGCTGCAGGCGGACGATGTCCGCGATCGTCAGGTCGCGATTGTCACGCTGCAGTCTTTCGGGGAGCGTCTCCCAGCCGATGTGGTCGCGGCCGTAGACGTCCGGGATCTCGCGCAGCTCGTGCGGACGGACCGGCTGGCACAGGTCCCGGGGCAGCTCGCTGTCGAGCAGGACGATTGCGCCGACTGAGTGTCGCTCGGCCGCCTTCAGCGCCAGGAGCCCACCCATCCCATGGCCAACGGCTACCAGGTTGTGCCCGATCCGCTCTATGACGGACACAACGTCGTCGACGTACGCCTCGAAGTCCACGCTGGCGATGTCGGTTGTCTCGGACCAGTGGTGATTGCGCAGGTTGAGGGCGTGACCTTCCCAGCCCCGGCTGGCGAAGTACGAGAGATAGCGTTCCCAGATCCAAGATCCGGCGAGCTCGCCGTGGATGAAGAGAAGCGGGCGGCGACGCGAGCGTCGCTCCGGCATCCACGACTCCACGTACAGCCCGCGCTCGGTCAGCTCTATCTCGTCCTTGCGAATCGGCCGGCCGTTGGCGCCGACGGGATGCGGCCGCGCGACGTGCAATTCGTCAAACGTCTTGTCGCTCATGTGCTCGTCCTTGCGGCCATCCCGCTGGATCGGCGGCCGCCCGGGTTCTCACCACTCATGGGGATTCACGATCAGCCCGGTCAGGGCCTTGGGATAGAAGTAGGTCGACTTCTGCGGCATGACGTCGCCGTCTGAGGCCACGGCCTCGATCTCGGCCACGGGCGTGGGATCGAGCAGGAAAGCCGCGTCCGCGCCGTCACGCGAGGCGTCCACCCAGTCCAGGGCATCGGCCACGGACTTGCTGTACGCCAGACGCCCGCCGGCGATCGCGGCCGCATCGATGGCGCACAGGCGGTCGAGCGCGACCTGCAGCAGGGTCACGTCCAGGCGATGGAGGGCGGCGCCGCCCTGACGCAGGGACATGGTGAAGGCATCACGGCGAGCGTGCAGGAGAGCCCCACCGTGGCGGGTCCACAGTCCGAAACGACCCTCCCCGCCCGGGGTCTCGTCGACCGAAGCAAAGGCGGCCTCAAGATCCGAGCGCCCCGCGACCGGCTGGACCTCGAAGAGCCATTGGGCGTGGTTGAGAAGATCGTTGACGCCCTCCTCGCCGAGTCCCTTCACGATCCTGTGCGTGGGGAGGACCGTCAGCTTCTGACCTGTCGTCTCGAGGAACAGCATCATCACGTAGTCGGAGGCGGGATCGGCCTCGCCGGTCTTGTTCGCGCGGCGCTCGTCGCGGTAGCGGAGCGCGGTCTCGTAGCGGTGATGGCCGTCCGCTATGGTGACGGGCCTTCGGCGAGCGACATCGAGGACGAGGCTCACGCGGTCGCTCTCCGGCCCATTCTCGGCCACGGCCCACAGACGGTGGCGGACTCCCTCGTCGTCGGTGACGTCGGCGTCGGCCGGACCGGCGGCGAGAGCCGCGATCGCCTTCACGGATTCCCCGCCCGGGTCCGCGAAGAGACCCACGATGGGGCTGGTGTTGACGCCCGTCGCTCGGAGCAACCTGTAGCGATCTTCCTTGGGGGCGGACAGGGTTCGCTCGTGGGGCAGCACGCCCGAGCCGGCGGTCAGATTCTCCAGGCGAAGCCGGCCGAAGAAGCCGTGTTGGGTACGGACTTTGTTGCTGCCGGGAACCTTGTAGGTCTGCTCGTAGACGTAGATGCTCGGGCTGCCGTCCTTGCGCAGCGTGCCATCTTCGCGCCAGCCGGCCAGCAGGCGCGCCGTCCGACGGTATCGATCGTCCGGAGCCTCGCCGGGCTGGATCTCCGGCAGTTCGAACCGGACGGCGTTCTGCGGGTGACGGGCCAGCAGAGTCTGGTGCAGCTCCGGCCCGATCACGTCGTAGGGCGGACAGATGACTCGGTTCAGATCGCCGACCACCTGGGGGTCGAACCGAAGCGCGCGAAAGGCTCGAATCTGTGGCAACCCCATGCTCCTCTACGACCTACTGATGGTTAGCCGGCGGCCCTCGCCCGCGGCCGAGACGGGCAACCGACCGCGCCACTGGCAGAGTCAGGTCTGATCCTAAGGCACAAGGACTCTTCCGGGCGAGTCCGGCTCTGGCGCCGGCAGTGGGATCGGCCGCCACCTGCCTCGGCAACGCGTCCGTTGGGCTCGGACTGCGCCCTGACCCGCGAGCAGGTTTCAGCGCACACTGCTACTTTTCCCCAATGCATCGGGAGCCCGCGACGCCCACGGCCCTGCAATCCGCGACGCAACCAGGCGACAACCGCGCCGAGGGCAACGGCGCCGATGCCGATTACTCTGCCGGGACCCCATTCGAGCACGCCACGGACGCCCAGATCATCCATCGTGTCCGCGCCATGACGCCGCTGGTAACGCCCACGCCCGGTCCGGGCGCCTCGTCCGCTCTCCGTCGTGAGGTCCTGTACGCCCTCCGAACCGGTGGGCCCGCATCCGCGGATCAGGTGGCCGACCGCGTGGGGGCCAGCCGAACCGGCGTGCTCCAGCAGCTGCGCACCCTCGAGACGGCGGGCCTTGTAAGCCGCAGCTTGAGCCGCCACGGCGTAGGCCGGCCGCGCCACGTGTACGACCTCACGCCGGCGGCCCAGGATCTCTTCCCGGCCAACTACGGGGCCCTGGCCCAGTCCTTCCTGACGGCAATCCGCTCCATCGGCGGCGAAGCGCTGATCCGGGACGTGTTCGAGGCGCGGCGCCGCCAGCTCAAGACTCGCATTAGCGACCGGCTCGAAGAGCGTCTGCCGAGTGGCGCTTCGCTCTGGGAGCGGGTCCGCGAAGTGGCGAGCTACCAGGACGAGACCGGATACCTGGGCCGCGCAACCCACGACCCGGACGGCACCATCCGGCTCTGCGAGCATAACTGCGCCATCTCGGGGGTCTCAGGCCCGTACCCGATCGCCTGCCAGGAGGAGCTGGAACTCTTCAGCGAGGTGCTCGGAGCGAGGGTCACGCGCGAGTGCCACATCGCGTCCGGCGGCCGCAGCTGCACCTATCGAATAGAGCCGCTGGAGCGATAGCCGTCCGCGCAGACCGACCGGCCATCGCCGCTCCGGACCTAGGCCTCTTCCCGCTCGACCTCTCCGCGGGTCGCCGGCTTCCTGACGGCAGCGGCGACCTCGGCCACCTTCGGCACGAAGGACGCCTGCAGCGACGTCTGGGCCGCCTGGAGCTGCTCGTCGTAGGAGAGGATGCCAAGCCTTCCAAGCGTCGCGAGCTCGTCGCGAATGTACGTCTTGAGCATCTCCGGGCCGTCGGTACTGATGACGAAGCGGACCTCGTTGCGCCGGAACTGATCGAAGATCCAGCGGAGCTCGTCCCAGCCCGACACGACGCCGGTCTGGAGATTCGAGGTCGGGCAGACTTCCAGGACGATTCCGCGCTCACGCAGCATGGCCATCGTGCGATTGTCGTAGGCCGACTTCACGCCGTGCCCGATGCGGTCGGGCTCCAGCAGGTCGATGACCTGAGCCACCTCTTCGACAGGTCCGACCTCACCGACGTGGACCGTTGTGCCGAGCCCGAACTGGCGTGCACGCCGAAGCAGGTTGCGGTAGTCGGCGACCCGGAAGGTGGCCGATTCCGGACCGGCGATGTCGATCCCGACAACCCCCCGGTCGCGCCAGGCGATTGCCTTCTCCGCGATGATCTCGTTCAGCTCATATGAGAAGGCCCGATCAAGGCAGAAGATCAGCCCGGGCCTGATCGGATATTCGAGCGTGGCGCGGTCCATGCCACGCAGGGCCGCCGCGATGATGTGGTCCAGGTCCTGCTCGCCGCCCCGGTTTCGCTTCATCGGGTTGAAACGGAGCTCCATGGTCGTGACGTTGTTCTTGCGGTAGGCGCCGCCCACCACCTCGTACACTGACCGCTCCACGGCCAGCGGCGAGGACTGGATCAGCTCGGTCCAGTGGAAGAGCTGCAGATAGCCGTCGAACGAGTGGCCACGCTTGGGAGAGGCAGTGATCATGTCGCGGAACTGCCAGTAGTCCTTCGTGGGCAGCTTGATCCCCTGAGAGTGGGCGATGCCCCACATCACGGCGGGCGTGACGGCCCCGCCGAGGTGGCAATGGAGCTCGGCCAGCGGGATGCGGCGTGGCAGCTGACGGACCATCGGCGCCAGCATAGCCGCTCCACGACCGGGCGCCGCGCGCGGAGTCGATCGCGCGCGGAGTCGATCGAACGGCCTATCTGCAACCGCTTCGCAACCGCCGAGAGCGTGGACGTCTTGCGCGGTCGCCCGACTGCGGCTACGCTCGCCGCACCGATACCCAGGTGCTCGTCTGGGGTGGACGACGAGCAACTTTGGGGGCCCAGGAGGACAGGAGGACAATCCGTGTTTGCATCCAGATTCCGCGTCGTCGGCGTTCTCGCCGTCGCGGCGATGCTGTTTGGCGCTTGCTCGAGCAGCGCCGCGTCGCCCACGACTGCCGGACCTGCGACCAAGGTCGTGGCCACTGCCCCGGCGGATCAGCTAATCAAGGCCGGAGTCCTGACGGTTTGCTCGGACACGAGTTATCCGCCGCAAGAGTCGCTCGACGCCAACAATGCCGCCATCGGCTCGGACATCGAACTGATAAACGCGATCGCCGCGCGGATGGGCCTGACCGTCTCCGTCAAGTCGACCGTCTTTGACTCCGTCATCCCGGCCCTTACGGGTGGAAGCTGCGACGTCATCATCTCTGCGCAGAACATCACCCAGACCAGACTTCAGCAGGTGGACATGATCCCCTACTTCGAAGCCGGCCAGGCGTTCGTGCTCCTCAAGGGCAATCCCCAGAACATCAAGACGCTCGATGATCTGTGCGGCAAGACCATCGCAGCCGAGAAGGGCACGACAGAAGCCGACCACATCGCCGGCACCGGCGACTACGACGCCACCACAGGGCTGAGCTCCATATGCAAGTCCAAGGGCAAGCCGGAGATCACCTTGAAGCAGTACGACAAGGACACCGACGCCCTGCTCGCACTGCAGTCGAACACAGTGCAGGCCCATTTCACCGACGAGCCGGTCGCCGGATACGAGGTAGCTCAGGGCCAGGGCAAGTACGAACTCGCCCCGAGCCTGACCGTCGATCGCGCCCCCGAGGGCATCAGCGTAACCAAGAACCACACTGGTCTGCGCGATGCCGTGCAGAAGGCTCTCCAGTCCATGATGGATGACGGCAGCTACCTGCAGATCCTGACCAAGTGGGGTGTACAGTCCGGTGCGGTGACCAGTGCCGCGATCCCGACGCCTGCCGCCTCCTAGATCCACGGGCACATTCCATACGCGATGATCGCGTCTCGTTGCCTTGGTTTGAGCACCCGGCGAGTCGCCCTCGCCGGGTGCTTACTCCTGAGCGCCTTCTTCGTGGCGGGTTGCTCAGGCAACTACGTAGTGCGTCCCCACTACTTCTTCGACTCGCTGTTCCGGCCGAGTCCGGCCATCATCAACGGCCTGGGCTTGACCCTCGGTATCTCGGTGATATCTCAGATCTTGGGCGTCGTGCTGGGTGTCTTCGCCGCAATGGGGAAGATGGCGAAGTTCCGCCCGTTCCGATACGCCGCGAACATCTACATTTGGATCTTCCGCGGCACTCCGTTGCTCGTACAGCTCGCGTTCTTCTTCTTCGGATTGTCGGCGGCCGGCATATTCAAGTGGCCTGAGGTCGTCGCCGGGCCCGTTATCATCCTGCCGGAAATCATCGCCGGAACGATCATCCTCGGGGTCAACGAAGGTGCCTACATGGCGGAGATCGTTCGCGCGGGCATCATGTCCGTGGACCCAGGCCAGACCGAGGCAGCCAAGTCGCTCGGGATGACGTACGGGCAGACCATGAGCCGAATCGTGCTGCCGCAGGCTGCGCGAGTGATCATTCCGCCGCTCGGCAACGAGTTCAACAACATGCTCAAGACAACGTCCTTGCTGTCTCTCCTCAGCGTCTTCGAGCTGTACAACACGTTCTCGGTCGCACAGGGGACCTCATACGCGTCGTTCGAGCTGTTCGGCGCATGCGCGGTCTGGTACCTCCTGCTGACGACGATATGGGGCTTCATCCAGTCCTACATCGAGCGACGGCTGGCCAAGGGAACGTCAGGGGCGCCGGAAGCGGGTCCCGGCCTCCGCGCTCGACTGTTTGGCCAACGCCCGTACGTAGACGCCGGCAGCTCGGGTCTGGGAGGCCACTAATGACCGTCGAGGTCTCCCACAACCTCCTCGGCGCCATCGGCGGCGTGCCCCGGCCGGAGACGGACGTGGTCGTCGACGCGCGGGACGTCAACAAGTGGTTCGGCCGGCTGCACGTTCTTAGGGACGTCTGCATTCAGGTCAGACGCCAGGAGGTCGTGGTCGTCATCGGACCCTCAGGTTCGGGCAAGACGACCTTCATTCGCTGCGTCAACCATCTGGAGAAGATCCAGAGCGGGCGTATCTTCGTGAACGGCCACCTCATCGGCTACCGGGAGACGCCGGCCGGTGGCGGGCTTCCAATCGTCGGCGGTCTCCCGATCGTCAACCGACTGCCAGTCGTGGGGCGGCGGACGAACGGCTCCGCGGGCGCCATGAAGCTGGTCGAGGACAAGGAGAAGAACATCGCGTCGCAGCGCCAGGAGATCGGCATGGTCTTCCAGCGCTTCAACCTGTTCCCGCACATGACCGCCCTCGAGAACATCATCGAGGCGCCGATCCACGTCCGGGGGATGGCCCACGACGAGGCCGTGGCGATGGGACGGGCGCTCCTGGAGCGGGTCGGCCTGGCGGCAAAGGAGAAGGTCTACCCGAACCAGCTTTCCGGCGGGCAGCAGCAGCGCATCGCCATCGCCCGTGCCCTGGCCATGAAGCCGGCCCTGATGCTCTTCGACGAGCCGACCTCCGCCCTGGATCCCGAGATGATCGGCGAAGTGCTGGAGGTCATGAAGGAACTGGCCCGCGAAGGGATGACAATGATCGTGGTCAGCCACGAGATGGGCTTCGCCCGCGAAGTCGCCAACCGGGTCGTCATGATGGACGACGGCGTGGTAGTCGAAGAGGGTACGCCCGACCGAGTCTTCAGCGCACCCGCCCAGGAGCGCACAAAGGCGTTCCTCTCCAAGATCCTGTAGCAGCCGGGGCAGGTCCGGGGCGGCGGGATGGAGCCGCCGGGGCAGCCGGGGCAGGTCCGGGGCAGCCGGGGCAGCCGGGGCAGGCCCGGTTCAGCCGTGGCAGGCCCGGTTCAGCCGGGGCAGGCC
>Ga0187886_1000524_pt1 | contig 44429 bp, 38 predicted proteins | sample June2016WEW_20_1_FD_133001 | JGI IMG/M metagenome (GOLD analysis project Ga0187886, IMG submission 133001) | Peatland microbial communities from SPRUCE experiment site at the Marcell Experimental Forest, Minnesota, USA - June2016WEW_20_150 | ecosystem: Environmental > Terrestrial > Soil >... | reverse complement strand
GCATCCTTGGAAGGTTTACAGAGACCGGTTCGCAAGCGAACTACCCGAGAGACCCTAGGTGATGACAAAAGCGGAAAGATTCACGTTGCCCAGGACCGGAAGTATTCACGTTGCCTTGACAGCCCGGGATTGACGCTCCTCGCCGTCGGTGTTATCCTTTGGCCAAGGGACCGAAGAAGGGAACATGGCGTTGAAGCCCCCGCATTCATTCCCGAGGAATGGACGGCCCGAAGTCCGACCCATGACCGAGGCATCCGAGCCAAAGGAGGAGTCATGTCTTTACGGAAACAAGCCACCCTGGTTCTGGCGATCCTTCTGACCTCAAGCGCCCTGGCGGCCGCCGAGGTCCAGCTGACGGCGCTGCAGGTGCCCACGGGGCAATCTTTTGACATCGCGTTCAACAGGACCAGCCGGGCCCCATCGAAAGCGGAGCTCCGCGCGTCCATCATCTTCGAGAAGCGGCAGGGCTCCATCCTCCTGAGCTTCCAAAAGATGGAGCCGGCGATCCTCTTCAGCGGCGACATCACATCCTACGTCCTTTGGGCGGTGGGCGTCGACGGCACGGCAGACAACCTCGGCGAGGTGCCCATCGACCGGAAGAGCTGCTCCGGCTCCCAGCAATACTACGCGAGCAAGAAGATCTTCGCCCTGATGATGACGGCCGAGCCGGTGGCGGGGGTCAGCCGGCCGTCGGTTCTCGTCCTCTTTACCTCAGGTGAACTCAGAATGCCGAATGTGCTCAACACTCCCTTCACCTTCACCAATTTTCAGGAGGGGGCCAAGCCGGCCCTGGAGAGCATCGCCGGATTCCAGTACAGCGACGACACGCCGGTGGCTTATATCCAGGCGCAGCGGGTGCTCGAAAAGGCCGAGAAGATGAACGCGGCCGCAGTGAATCCGACCGCGATGCGCAACGCCAAGACTGCCTTTGACAATGCCAGTAAGGCGGTCCAGGCCAGGAGCGGCAAGAGCGAGATCGCGGCGTTCTCCCGGCAGGCCCTGCAGCTGGCCTCCCAGGCCGTCATGGACACGATCCGGGCCAACGAAGCCCGGGCGGCCGCGGAAGCCGAGGCCAAGCGACAGGCCGAAAAGGCGGCCCTCGAACACCGCGCCAGCGTGGCCGAGACCGAGGCCCAGCGGATCTCCCGGGAGCTGAAAGAGGTGGAGACCCAGCGGGCGGCCCTGGCCCAGGAATCCAAGGAGATAGCCCAGCAGAGGGACGCTTTCGCCGCCGACAGGGATAGGGTCGCGGCGGAGCGGGACAAGGTGGCCACTGAGCGCGAGGCGATCAAAAAGGAAAGGGACGACTTGGCCGGAATGCTGAAGGGCGCCCTGTCCAAGGTGGCCGAGACGAACGAGACCGCCCGCGGGGTCATCGTCAGCCTGCCCGGCATCCTGTTCGACGTGAACAAGGCGACGTTGAAGTTCCCCTCGCAGTTCACGGTCGCCAAGCTGGCCGGCATCCTGACCGTCTTCCAGAACATGAACCTGAGCATCGAGGGCTACACCGACTCCACCGGCACGGACGAGATCAACATGAAGCTGTCTGCGGACCGGGCCAGGGCGGTCTATGATTTCCTACGGGACCAGGGGATCCCCGAAAGCCGGATGAGGTACCAGGGCTTTGGCCCGGCCAACCCGGTCGCCCCCAACGACACCGAGTTCAACCGGGCCAAGAACCGCCGGGTGGAGGTGGTGCTCACCCAGGCCGCGAAAACCCCGTGAGAGAGCGCCGATCGCCCGACCCGAGTTCCTGACCGAGAGCCGGCTGTCCGAGTCCGGGCGGGCCGCCGCATTCCGGGAAAAGATCATCGACGAGATCTTTTATGCCCTCGGCCTTTCGAGAACGGGCCCGGGGCGCCGGCTCCTGGGGCCCGTCTTCCGGCCCGTGGCCGGCCGCTTCAGCAGGATCGCCGCCCGCGCCGACGGCGAAGTCCTTTCGTCGGGCTTGAGCGGCGGCGCCCGCCGGATCCTTCCCGATCTTTCACTCCACCCCGCCCCGCGGGGCGCGGAAACCATTCCCCGGGACGGGCCCCTGCTCCTCGTTGCGAACCATCCCGGCGGGTTCGATTCCGTGGCCGTCCTGGCCTCGGTCCCCCGGAAGGACATGAAGGTTTTCATCTCCGACGGCCCCTTCACCCGGGCCTTCCCCTTCGCCAAACGATACTTCATCTATACTCCCATGACCGTCGTGGGCGGCCAGGCAGCCCTCCGGTCGGGGGTCGAGCATCTCCAGGGCGGAGGGGCGCTCCTGATCTTCCCCCACCACGAGGTTGAGCCCGACCCCGAGCTGGGCCCGGGCGCGGCCGAGGCCATCGGGGATTGGTCCCGGAGCGTCGAGATCATGCTGCGCCGCGTCCCGCAGACCCGGCTCCAGGCGGTGATCGCGAGCGGCGTCCTCATGCCGAAATTCCTGCGAAACCCCCTGCTCAGGATCCGGAAGGAGCCAGCCCGGCGGCAGAAGCTGGCCGAGGTCATGCAGATCGTCCGGCAGATGCTTTTCCCGAGGAGTGTCCGCGTCGACATCCATGTCTCGTTCGGCCGGCCAGTCGAGGCGACGGCCCTGGCCCAGGACGAGCTGATGGCCGACGTCATTCGGATCGCGCGCGGCCTCCTGGACGACCATATGGCCTCCTTGAGGACATCTTCATGAACCCGATCTGAGGCCTGTTCGATCCGCCCTCGCGGCGGCCGGGAGCGGTCCCGAATGATTGTGAAACCGGGGCGTTCGGGCTATAATGAGCGGCTCGAGCATGCCCGGCCGGCCTCCGTTCCGGCGGCGGCCGGGTCGCTCCGGGCAGAATGGAGACCGAATCGTTGAAAGGCGTGGTCATCGCGGCGGGTAGAGGCAGCCGTTTCCAGGGAACGCGCGAGAGCAAGCCCCTTTCCCCCGTAAACGGCAGGGCCCTCATCGAGTGGGTCATCTTGGCGGCCCATCAGGCCGGGATCCGTGATTTCGTCGTGGTGACCGGCTATGCCCGGGAAAAGCTCGAGCCCTATCTCGAGAAATTGTCCCGGGAAAAGAAGATCCCGATCTCCTTCGTCTTCAACAACGAATGGGAAAAGGAGAACGGGCTGTCCGTCTACAAGGCCCGGGAGCTCGCCGGAGAGAAGTTCGTCCTCCTGATGTCCGATCACATCTTCGACCCGGAGATCCTCGTCCGGCTGATGGGCCGGCCCATCGGGGAGGACGAGGTCATCCTGGCCGTCGATCCGAACGTCGTGGACCACCCTACGGCGGACCTCGAGGACGTGACCAAGGTCCAGGTCGAGGACGGGAGGATCGCCGCGATCGGAAAAACGATCGCGGCTTATAACGCCTTTGACACGGGGATCTTTCTCTGCACCTCCGCACTCTTCCGGGCCCTCGAAGAAAGCCAGAAGAAGGGGGATTTCAGTCTCTCGGGCGGATTGAGGCTGATGGGGGAGCGTCGGAAGGCCAAAGTGATGGACATCGGCCGCGCCTTTTGGATTGACGTCGACGATGAGATGGCTTTGGCACGAGCGGAGGGACTCCTGGCCCGCCGCGGTGATCCCGGGCCCGGGGCCGTCCCCGCCGTCACGCACCGGAAGACCGATGGCCGTAGATCTTAAATCGCCCAGGAGCTGGATCAAGGCCGGCCTGACGGCCGTCGGGATCCTCCTCTTCCTTTATCTCATCCGCCGGATCGGCCTCCGGACTCTGGAGGCCAATCTCGCCCGGTTCGGACCCTGGTTCCTTCTGACGTCCGCGATCGCCGCAGGCTGGCTCCTGTGCCAGGCCGGCGCCTGGTGGTTCATCCAGGACGCCTTCTTCCAGAGGGTGCCATTCGGCCTCCTCTTCCGCATCAAGATCATCAGCGACACCTTCAACCTGATCCTTCCCTCGGCGAGCCTGGGGGGGGACGCTATGCGGGCCTTCATGATCAAGGAGGACGTCCCCCTAAGAGACGGGATCCCCAGCGTCCTCTTCGACAAGACCATCGAGTTTATCGGGTCCCTGATCTTCCTGATCAGCGGCCTTTTCCTGGGGCTCGTATCGCTCCGGCTCCCGAGGACCCTGACCATTTCGGTGGCCATCAGCCTGGGCCTCATGGCCGCGGGGATCATCGTCATCGTCGTCGTCCAGAAGAGAGGCCTGACCCTGACCCTGATGAATCTGGGCCGCCTGTTCCCCCGGGCCAAGGGCTGGGCCTTGAAACATGAAAGCCAATTCGCGGCCATGGACGAGAGCTTCCGGCTTCTGTACAGCCGCTCGAACACCAGGGCCGTCCTGCCCATCGCCCTTCAGATCCTCGCCCGTCTCATCGGCACCCTCGAGGTCATGGTCATCCTGGCGGTCCTGAAGGCCCCGGTCAGCTTCATCCAGGCCCTTTTCATCTCTACGGTCGTGGCGGCGGGCAATTTCGTCTTTTTCCTCCTTCCCGGCCAGTGGGGAGTGATGGAAGGCGTTCACGTCATCGTCGTTCAGAGCCTGGGATATCCGGCGGCCATCGGCCTGAGCCTGTCGGTCATCCGGAGGATCCGCAAGCTCCTGTTCGCCGGGCTGGGATTGCTCCTGTTCGCTTCGCTGAAGAAAAGGTCGTCCGTGGGCGGGGGGTCATGATATCCGTGGACCGGGCCGTCATACTCCTTCTCCGGGAGGGGACGGTTTCCTCAGGCTTGAAGGGGCCGACCGCCGGGAAACTTCTCGGGCTGACGCTTCTCGAGCGGGTGGTCCTGGCCGCCTCCCGATCCGGCGTCAGGGATTTTATCCTCGTCGGAGACGCGGGGACCGATGGAGAGAAAACAGTCGCCGGGCTGAGGAGAGACGCCCGGATCAGGGGTTTGGATCTCCGTCTCGAGCTCGTGCCCGTTTCGGAGATGGGCCGGTTCGTTGACGAAGGAAGATCCGACCGGCCTTTCTGGCTGATCCCGGCGGACCTCGTCTTCGATCCCCAGGCGCTCGCGGACGCGGCCCAGGCCGCTCCCGGGGATGACACTCTGCTCCATCTGGTGGACTGCCATTCCCGGGCCGGCCGGCAGGGCGACGATGGGATCGGCCTGACGATCGATAAAGGGACCGGCCGGGCTGCGGCTTTCGTCACGGGCTCTGAGCCGCGTCCGGCGGCCTACGCGTGGATCAGTCTTTGCCCGGCGGCGGTTTTTTCGAGGCTGGGCGTCGTGTTCGCCGACAAGGGCGGCATCCGCATGGACGCCGATACGCTGAATGCGGCCCTCCTGCGTTCGGGGTCCCCTGTCGTCGATGCCGGTGTATTCTGCGGCAGGGTCACGACGAGCGCCTCTCTCAAAGAAGCCCGCCGTTACCTGATAGGCACCGCCAGGAAGCCTACGGACGCCTTTTTCGCCCGCCATATCAACCGTCCCATCTCCCTCCTCATGACCCGGTTTTTCCTTCGGCTGGGAATCTCCCCGAACCCGCTCAGCATCATCTGCCTGGCGATCGGGCTCGTCAGCGGCGGGCTCATCGCCCAGGGCGGGTATCTCCATTCCCTCCTGGGCGCGTTCCTGTTCGAGTTCGCCTCGGTCTTCGACGGCTGCGACGGGGAGATCGCTCGGCTGACATTCCGGACCTCCAAACTCGGCGGCTTCCTCGATATGGTCGGGGATGCGGTCATCTTTGTCCTGTTCTTCCTGTGCCTGCCCGTCGGTCTTTATCGGAGCTCGCATCGGCCCATCTGGCTGGTCCTCGGCGTCCTGGCACTTCTGTCGATGGGGGCTTTCTATCTCCAGCTCTCGGCCTTCATGAAAAAGGCGAAGCTCGGCAACCTGGTGGTCGGGGTGGTCAAGGACATCGAGCAGAGCGCGGGCTGGCCAGGCTTCACCGGCCGCCTGGATGGGCTGGCCGCCAAGGTCGCCTTCATCTACCGCCGGGACTTCTTCTCCACGGTCGCCTTCGTCATCATCGGGCTGGGCGGGGCCGCGGTCCTCATGGGCCTGCTGGCGGTCTTCTTGCCCTTGGAGCCCGTCTACATGTATCTCTATTCGAGAAGGCGCTTCCGGACCTAGAACCGGCCCCGGACCGGCGCCGGCGCGTTCGGGTCGAAGAATTTCCTCGGCATCTTCTCGTCCCGCATGGCCGTGTTGTAGACGAACCAAGCCATGACCGTCGCCGCCTGCATCAGGTCCCCTCGCGACAGGTGGTCGTAGACGTCCATGTTCGAATGATGGGTGAGCGAACCATATTCCAGTTCATCCTGGATAAACTGAAATCCCGGCAGGCCGATGCCGTCGAACGACAGGTGGTCCGTGCCGCCCGTGTTGCGGATCGTCACGGTCGCCGCCCCGAGGTCGTGGAAGGGCTTCAGCCACTCCTCGAAGATCGGCACCGCGGCGTTGTTTCCCTGGGCGTAGATGCCGCGGACCTTGCCGCTGCCGTTGTCAAGGTTGAAGTAGGCCGAGAGCTTGTCGTATTCCGGCTTTTTTTCCTTCTTGGCCCGGTCGAAGAAATGGTTCGTGACATACCCCCGGGAGCCGATGAATCCCTGTTCTTCGCCGTCCCAGAGAGCGACCCGGATCGTGCGGCGGGGCTGGATGCCGATGGCCTTGAGGATCCTCACGGCCTCCATGGCCACGGCGCTGCCGGCGCCGTTATCCGTGGCCCCGGTGCCCGCGTGCCAGCTGTCGAAATGGCCGCCCAACATGACGATTTCGTCCTTCAGCTTCTTGTCCACACCCGGGATTTCAGCGACGATATCGTAACCCTGAAGGTCATCCTCGGTGAAGCGGGCCTGAACCTCGACCTCGATGGTGACCGGGACCTCTTTCTGGACGATGCGGACGATCCGGTTGTACTGTTCGACCGAAACGACGACCGACGGCAGGACGGCCGGAGCGTCTTTGGCCTGGGACCCTCCACTCGCGACAAAAACCGTCCCGTCCTTCCCCCGGCTGGCCTCGAGAAGCACGGCCGCCCCTTCGTCCTTCAGGAATTTGTTCACCGCCTGCTGGAGCTGCTGGCGGGCCATCATGTCCTCCATCCGGAACGCGAATGCCGGCCGGGCACCGGGCTCGGGGGCCAGGGCCAGCTTTTTCAGCTCGTCCTCGGTCAGCCTTGAGGCGGCGGGGTCGAAGGAGATATCGAGCGGCTGTTCGCCCTGGGTGAGGACGATGGCGTCCTTGAGCTTGCCCTTGTACTTATCGAGGTCGGCAATTTTTTTGACATCGAGCAGGACCGGATTCCCCTTGATGACGCCGTTCGTTCCGGGCGTCCAGGCCTTCGGGTAGGCGATGAACGGCATGTACTGCGGAGCGGTCATGGCAGCATAAAACTTCTGAAGCTCCCAGCCCCGCCCGTATGTGCCGTATGGCTCCATCTTCGCGTTGATCAGGCCGATCTCCTTGAGCTTGCCCACGGCCCACTCCCCCGCCTTGCGATACTGGGGGGACTCTGCGAGACGCGGGCCGTAAACGTCGCAGAGATAGATCAAGAGGTCGGTTATTTTGGAATTCTCCAGACCCTCTTTGCGGATGCGTTGCACGAGCTGGAGGTCGACCTTTTCCTGGGCGGCGACCTGGATGACAAAGAGAAGGGCCAGGACCGCCACGATCACAGAACGCCTGATCGGATTCTTGCTCATCGATTCCTCCTCGGAAAATATCGGCCCCCATCTTACATCAAAAGCCCCGGCTCAGCCAATCTCCTTGTGCTTCGGAGGATGCCGGGATCAACCTCCGGCCCCAGGCCGGCGCGATCGAGATGGACAAGTACGGGTCCGCGCCCAAAATCCTCATCCAGGCCAGCCACGCGAAATAAGCCCGGAGCGGTTCCGACGAGCGGTCGGTCCGCCTCGGTCAGGCGCCATTTTTGACGTGCAGGTCTTCCGAAACCTCGTGCCTGGCGAGGAAATCGTAGCTGATCGCCCCGAACTTGCAGGAATCGACGCATTTCAGGCACCGGACGCAGTCGGGGCTATTGGCCGATTCGTAGATCTTGATGTCCACCGGGCAGTCGTTGCGGCACTTGTCGCAGAGCGTGCATTTCTCGTCGTCAACGGCCATCCGGAAAAGGCTCCCCTTGTTGAACAGTCCCAGGATCGCACCCAGCGGGCAGACGGCCCGGCAGAAGGGGCGCTTGCTGACGGTCATCCAGCCGAGAAAAAAGACGAGGAGGGCGACTTTCCAAAAATACATGAAGCCGACGAGGCCCCTAAGTCCCTCGTTCAGGAGGACGAGGGGGATCCCCGCCTCCAGCGTCCCGGCCGGGCAGACCCACTTGCAGAACCAGGTCTGGCCGAAGCCCATCTGGTCGACGATGAGGAGCGGCAGGGCGACAACGAGGACGGCCAGGAAGACATAGCGGAAATAGGAGAAGAACCGCGGCACCCGGAGTTTGGGTGTCGGGATCTTGTGCATGAGCTCCTGGATGAAGCCGAAGGGGCAGAGCCAGCCGCAGGGCATGCGGCCGATGGCACTGCCCACGGTCCCGAGAAGGCCGATGACGTAGAGCCCGAACTTCTTTTCGGCGACCGAGAGGTTGAAGCGCAGGCCGCCGAAGAACGTCTGCATGGAGCCGATGGGGCAGGCGCCCAGTGCCGAAGGGCAGGAGTAGCAGTTCAGGACGGGGACGCAGACCCCCTTGACATTCCCCTGGAAGATCTGTCCCGAGAGCCAATTCGGCAGCCAGGCGTTGATCGCCAGGGCGCCGAAGGCCTGATACCAGGCCCTTTTTCGCCGGGGCTTCGTCAGGAATCCCACCATCCGTGCCTCAGCCGATCCCGATGCAGTCCAGGCAGACAGTGACGGCCTTCTCCAGGACGATCTTGTACTCACCGAGAAGGAGTCCCGCGACCATCAGGGCGAGAAAAATGGTCAGCAGGACCCAGGGCAGTTTGCGCTTCATCCTTTCCCTCCGGCCAGGCACTTTTTCACGGCCGCTTCGAGCTCAACGATGTGTTCCGGCTTGAAGCCTTGGTGGACATGGACGATCGTCCCCGTCGCGTCGATCAGGTAGACGACGGGGATGGTAGCGGCGTCGTAGGGTTTTTTCATATCCTGGGCCGTGCGGAGGATCCCATCGGACCCGGGGCCGGCGGTCGCGTCGGCGAGCATAGGATAAGTGATCTGGAGCTTAGCGTAGAACGGCCTGACGACCTTGGACCCCCGCTCGTCCAGGGCGATCCCGAAGAGCCTCAGGCCGCCTTGTTCCTGGTCCTCGCCGGGCTTATATTTTTCGTGGAGCTTCTGCATGTATGGCATGGCCGCCCGGCAGGGCACGCACCAGGTTGCCCAGAAATCAATGAGGACGGCGGCCGGGTGGGTCCTGCGGACCTGACTCTTCCCGGCCACGATCTCGCTGACGATCAGGGTCAGCCGGCCGTCCTCCATCTTGACGGTGTATTCCTTGTCGTCGATATTTTTCAAGGAGAAAGGGAGGAACTGCTGGCCCGGCTTCATGAGGGCGGAAGCCGAAGGGGCCGCGAGAAGCAGGACAAGGAAGCCGGCCGCGATTCTCAGGCTTGTTTTCATCGGCGCTCCTTAGATTCGGCTAACAGATTTCTAGTTTAGTCCGCACTCCTTGCTTTTTCAAGGAGAGCAAGCGGGCGCCTCTCAGAACCGGACGGCGAGGCCGAGTCCGCCCTGAAGGCCGCCGAGGTCGGTCGTCAGAGGATCCGTCTCTCCGGCTTTATTACGGAAGGACGTATAGCGGCCGTGGAAGTCGACGGACAGCGGCCCCGTGATCCTGACGAGGAGGCCGATCTGGCCGAGCAGGCCGACCTTCGAGCCGCTGACCGTACCGATGACGTTCGTCTCTTTGTACAGGAAGTATCCAGCGGCGAGAGCCGCATAGGGCCTGACCTTGGCGGATAAGGATTGGAGCTTGAGCCCCGCGAACAGCGGGACGACCCGCAGGGTCGTGTCTTCCAAGGTATAGGTGAGCTTTCCCTTTTTATGATAATAATCGGCGCCGGCCCAGAGGCCGAGGCCTTTCCATAAGGGGACCGTGAGGTCCGCGCCGAATACCGGGCCGTTCTTGTAGACGTCCCGGACGTCCTGTGAATTCGGCCGGAGATACCCCATCCTCGCCTCGACCGTCGCCGCAGAGCTCCAGGCCGTCCCGGCCAAACAGATCATCGACAATGCGGGGCCGATCCAGGCCGCGATCCTCTTCATGCGTTTCTCTCCTCCCCCCGAACGCCCGCCGCTCCCGACGGTCCTCGAGCGAGGATTGATTCTAGGAGAGTTCTCCGGCCGGTGTCAAGGCAAGCCGACATTGACAGCTCTCCCGGGGTCTCTTACAATAAGGCAAACCTTAGCCGATCGATCACCGATCTTGCTCCAGGCGTCTGAGGTGAAAGATGTATGCCGTCGGCATTGATTCCGGAACGCAGGGAACGAAAGCCCTGGTCGTCGATTTCAAGACCGGGCAGGTCCTGGGCAAAGGGCATGCTCCCCACGAAATGGTCCCCGGCCTGCCGCCGGGCGCGAGCGAACAGGATCCGGCAACCTGGGTGAAGGCCATGGAGAGCGCGCTCGCCGCCGCTATCAAGGAATCCCGGGTGGACCCGAAGAAGGTCGTTTCCCTCGGCATATCGGGCCAGCAGCACGGTTTCGTGCCGCTCGATCGCCGGGGCCGGCCCATCCGGCCGGCCAAGCTCTGGAACGACACCTCGACGATCGAGGAAACGGAGATGATCGTCGGCCGCCTCGGCGGGGCCAAGGAATTCATCCGCAAGCTCGGGATCAGCCTGGCCGTCGGCTTCACGGCCTCGAAGATCCTCTGGCTCAAGAGGCACGAGCCCGAAAACTTTGAAAAGCTCGCGACCGTCCTTCTCCCCCACAACTACCTGAATCACCACCTGACAGGGCGGGCCCACATGGAATACGGCGACGCATCCGGCACGGGCCTCATGGACATCAGGAATCTCCGTTGGAGCGAGGAAGCCGTGGGCGCCGTCGACCCCGGTCTGTCCGGAAAGCTCCCGGCCCTCAGCCACCCCCGCGAGCCCGTCGGCTTCGTGCGGAAGGCCGTCGCCGCCCGGTTCGGGCTGGGCAGGGTCCTCGTCTCGGGTGGCGGCGGCGACAACATGATGGGCGCCATCGGGACGGGGAACGTGAGGCCCGGTGTCTCGACCCTCAGCCTCGGCACTTCGGGCACGATCTATTCCCACTCCGGCCGGGCGGTCGTGGACCCGGAGGGCGAGATCGCCGCCTTCTGCGACAGCACCGGCGGCTGGTTGCCCCTCCTTTGCACGATGAACGTCACGAACACGACCGAGATCTTCAAGTCCGTCTTCAAGCTCAATAACCGGACCCTAGAGGCGCTGGCCGCGAAGGCCGGGCCAGGATCCGGCGGCCTCCTCTTCCTGCCCTTCGTCGACGGCGAGAGGGTTCCCGTCCTCCCCTACCCAAGCGCCGTCTTTTTCGGCCTCAACCGGGGAACGTTCGACTCCGCCCATCTGGCCCGGTCGGTGATGGAAGGGACGATCCTCAACCTGGGCTACGGCTTCGCCAGGATGCGGGCGCTCGGGCTCAAGCCGGACGAGATCCGGGCCACGGGCGGCGGGTCGAAAAGCCGGCTTTGGCTCCAGATCGTGGCCGACATCCTCCGGACCCCGGTCGTGACCCTGAGGGAACAGGAGGCGGCGGCCTACGGCGGGGCGCTCCAATCGGTCTGGTGCTGGCACCTTGAAAAAGGCGAAAAGGTGCGCATCGGGGAGATCACGGGATCGCGCGTGGCCCTGAACAGGCTCCCCGCGGCGCCGGACCCGAAAAGCTCGGGCGTCTACGAAGTCCTTCAGGAAAGGTTCAATTCCCTCTGGAAGACGCTCGAGCCGGAATTCAAGGCCCAGAAGAGGGCGTCTGGCAGCTTCTGATCCCTCCAGGCACGCGGGCCCACAGGGGGCCGGTCAGTGCTTGTGAAGGTCCTTGTGCATGATCTTGCGGATCTCGTGAAGCCGGTCGTGGGCCGGAAGCCCCGCCAGCTGCTTGTTCATGAACTCGTCGTTTTCGGCCTGGAGCATGCGAGCGACGTAGTCGATGACAGCCGGCGGAAAAACGCCGTCCCGCTCGTAAAGGTCCCTCTTCTGAAGAAGGAGCCGGCTCGACTCGACGCAGCTCGCGGGCAGGACGGGGAGCTTCTTGAGGAGCTCCTTGTCCGAGAAGATATTCCCCTTGACGTAGAGCTTCTCCGCGAGCTCCAGGGGCCCGCGCTCTTTGAAAAGGGATGGGTCCCCGCCGAAGGCCCAATTCGCGGCCATGGTGATGCCCGCCAGCACGAGGTGGATGAGGGCGCTGCCGTCGGGGCTCCGCAGCTCCACCGTCTGCCGTCCGCCTGGGACCCCCTTGAAATCCTCGGCCTGCCGGGGATTGACCTTTTTCGCCAGGTTGGAGAGGTTCGTCCAGCCCAGCGGGACCCGGATCAGGGCGCTCCGGTTGAGGTCGCTCCAGCAAACCCGGGTCGGGGCTTCGTGGTTCGGGACCAGCCGGAGGTAGGCTGAGGAGACGGTGTTTCCGAAGGCCGTCAGGGAATCGGCATATTCGCACAGGCCGCCGATGAGCTTCCGGGCGGCCTCGGACAGCCGGCCGTCCGGACCGGTCATGAGACCCTTGCCGTCCTTTTCGAGCTCGATATGAAAATGGAGGCCGTTCCCGGCGATGTCTTCCTCGAGCTTCGGGGTGAAGGTGGCGACGGAGCCGTGCCGGTACGCCGTGCTCCGGATGATCCAGCGGCCGAGGACGAGGGCATCGGCCATCTCCTCCACCGGCCGGGGCAAGTACTCGATCTCGAGCTGCTCGGCGCGCCGGCCCTGGATCTCTTCGACGTCGCTCCGGACGCTTTCGATGAGACCGACCTCGCTGTGGGCGTACTTGACCGCCCCGGTGACCTGGGTGATATGGCGCAGCATCTCGTTCAGGACCGGTCCGCTCTTGATGAACGGCATGGAGCCGTGGTAGCCGTCCTGTCCCGAGACCGAATAGGTTTTCTCGGCAGGCGGGCTCAGGAGGAAAAACTCCAGCTCCCCCAGCGCGTTGAGCTCGAAACCCGTGGCCGAACGGAAGAGCCCGGCGGCCCTGGCGAGGATGTTGTCGAGGGTGAAGGGGGCCGGGCTCCCGTCCTTGGCGAGATAACGGCAAATGAAATCGAGGCTTCCCTCATCAAAGGGGTTGAGGAAAGCCGTGCTGTACTGGGGGACGACGTAGAGGTCGGAGAGGGCCATGTCCACCATCCCCTTGAAGAGCGAGGATCCGTCCGCCCTCTCGCCTTCGGCCAGGATGGTCTCGACCTGGGAGCGTGTCGAGACCGGAATCTTGAGCTCCTTAAGCTTGCCGTCCAGGGCCGTATAATGGAACGTGAGGCGCTCGACCTGCCGCTTTTCGATGACTTTCAGGATGTCGGCCCGGAGGAAATCCCGGGGGGATTTATCGAGGATCAGGGACAAGGGATTGGCCTGGACCAACGGCGCGGGCTGGTTTGTCATCGTGTCTCGCTCCTTCATCGGGGGTCTCCGGTCCGAGGACGGGAGGGAACCCTGATTTCGCCGGAAAGACGTTCATTTTAAAGGAAAAGGATGGCCAGGTCAATAAAGGAGATAGGGCTTGCGGAGCTCGATGAAAGCGGCGAGCCCGGGCCCGAGTCCTTCGACGATCGTCCGGACCGCGGTCCCGGCCTCGAGCGCCTCGCGGACCCGGTGTGTTCCCATGACCTTGTCGAAGTAGTCCTTATGGAATTCGAACTTGTCAGGGTATGTGTCGCGGATGGCCTTGAGGATATGGAGGAACGTCTCGAACGACCTGTAGCGGGAGCGGTCGGTCACGTGAATCTGGCAGCCCCCGCAGAGCTGGCCCTGGAACTTGGAAAAGGTCGGCGTGAACCAGGCTTCCCGGAAGACGACCCCCGCGAGGTCGAGGGCGTTGAGCTTCGCCGCGAGCGCAAACCCGTCGATCCAGGGCGCGCCGAAGAGCTCGAAAGGCCTCGTCGTCCCCCGGCCCTCGGAGACGTTGGTCCCCTCGAACGCGACCTGGCCGGGATAGACGGTCGCAGTCTCGAGGATCGGCATGTTGGGGGACGGGATGATCCAGGGGAGGCCGGTCTGGTCGAACCACATCGTCCGCCTCCACCCTTCCATCGGGACGACCGTCAGCTTGGCCTTCCGCGGGAGGAACCTGCCGTTGAAGAGCCGGGCCAGCTCGCCCATGGTCATCCCGAACCGTTCGGGGATGGGATAGAGGCCGATGTAGGAGCTCGAGCCGGGATAGTCGACGACCGGGCCTTCCATGTCGATTCCGTTGACGGGGTTGGGCCGGTCAAGGACGATGAAGTCGACGCCGCTCTCGGCGCACGCCTGCATGGCCAGGGCCATCGTCGCGATATAAGTATAGACCCGGGTCCCGACATCCTGGATGTCATAGATCATGACGTCGATATCCCGGACCATGGTTTTTCCGGGCGCCTTGCCGTCGGACTTCGTGTCGAAGGACCGCATGTACTCATCGATATTCTTGAGCATCCCGGGCTCGGGCTTCATCGACTGGCCATAGAGGCTGAAAACCGGCAGGTTGTACTTCTTGTCGTAGTAGAACGGGACGTACTCCCCGGCCTGGGCGTCCCCGCGGACGCCGTGTTCCGGCCCGTAGAGGGCGACCAGCTTGACCTTCGGGTTGGCGACCAGGAGGTCCACCGTGCTCCGAAGCCGGCCGTCGGCTCCCGTCGGGTTCGTGATGAGCCCGACCCTTTTCCCCGTGACCAGGTCGAGATGCTTCTCGAGGAGTACCTCAACGCCCGTCTTGACCCGTCCGGCAGCGAGAGGCGTCTCAGCCCGCCGGCCCGGCGAGCAGGCCGGGACGACTAGGGACGCCGCCAAGGCCAAAAAGGCCGGCCAGATCAGGGGAGTTCTCGACGGTTTTCGGGAAACGCATGCGGCCTGATTCATCATGGCTCACCCTCCTAGGGAGGAAGTCAGACGCGGACAAGAATATCAAGACCTTCCTCCGGGAGTCAACCGGCGTGGGGACCCTGGCGCAGAAATCATTGCGGCCGGAAATTTCAGGTTGATTCCTGCCGGGAAATGGTCTATAAACGAAAGAAGGATGTTTTCATCCGGAAAGGCCAGGGAAATCTTGAGGGGTAAGCGACCGCTGATGCGCGTGCTCGCGGCCTCGGCCGCCCTTCTCGTCTGCGCCCTCCTCTCCCCCGCCGCGGAGATTCCCTGCGTCTGGACCGGCGTCGAAAAGATCGTGGCCGTGGGCGATCTTCACGGCGACTATGACAACTTCGTCCTGATCCTGAAAAGCACCGGGATGGTCACCGACGACCTTCACTGGAGCGGGGGGGCCACGCACCTCGTCCAAACCGGCGACATCTTGGACAGGTGGACGAGGGCCAAGGACATCTTCGACCTCCTGATGCGTCTCGAAAAAGAGGCCTCTGAGGCCGGCGGGATGGTCCACGTCCTTCTCGGCAACCACGAGGAGATGAACATCGACGGGATCGCCCTGGATTATCCCGACTACGTCACCGTCGAGCAGTTCGTCTCCTTCCTCCCCAAGGGTTTCCGGAAGGCCCGGGAAAAGGAATACATCTCCGGACTTCCGGCCGCCGAGCGGGCCGTAGCCGAAACGAAGGGTTTGGACCTAGCTTCGGACAGCGCCTTGCGTCTCTTCTGGACGACCCTGAAAAAGGACGATGCGGCCAGGCGCGCCTACATCAATGGCTTCAACGAGACTTACGGAAAATGGCTGCTTCAGAAGAACGCCGTCATCAAGATCAACGACATCATCTTCGCCCACGCCGGCATCAGCAAGGAATTTTCATCATGGAAACTCCGGGACATCAACGCCACTCTCCGGGCCGAGCTCGAATTCTTCCGGGGGCGGATGAGGAACCCGAACTCCATCGCTAGGCCTTTCCAGCCGAAGATCGTCTACAACTCCGAAGGTCCGCTCTGGTACAGGGGCCTGGCTTACATGGACGAAACGTCCTCCCAGAATGAGGTCGACCATATCCTCGCCAATCTGGGGGCCCGGGCCATCGTCGTCGGCCATACGTATAGCCGTTCCGGCGGAAACAGTCCGACCGTCTCCCGTGAGATCGAGAGCATCAGCCGATTTCACAATAGGGTCTTCATCATCGACACGGGCATCTCCCGCGTCTATGGGGGCATTCCCTCGGCCCTACTCATCAATGACGGTCATTTCAGCCTATGGGAGCCGCCCGAGGAAATGGACACGAAAGGCCCTGAAACCTCCCCGACGGTGGCAGGCCCATTGTCCGCCGAGGATCATGAGAAATTCCTCAAAGATGCCACCGTCGTCAAGGTCCAGAAGGGCACCGTGGCGGGACGGACGGAGCCCTGGAAGGTCACCCTAGAGCGCGGGGGGATTTCCCGGAAGGCGCTCTTCAAGTACATCGACCGGCGGCGGCCGGGGATCATCCCCGAAAGCTACAAGTACGAGCTGGCGGCCTACGAGCTCTGCAAATACCTCGGCCTCGATTTCGTGCCTCCTGTCGTGGAACGGGAGATCGACGGCCAGCCGGGATCGCTCCAGATGTTCGTCGAGAACTCCGTCAAGGAAGCGGAGAGAAAGGGACGCAGACTCCTGCCGGGCGATCCGAAAGCCTTCGACCAGGCCATGGATGACCTCAGGGTCTTTGAAAATCTCGTTTATGATTCCTGCACGAACGACGAGGACACCCTGGTCAGCCAGGACGACTGGAAAGTCTACAGGGTTGATTTCGCCCAGGCCTTCGAACCGCAGAAAAATACGGTCCGGGGATGCGAGATCCTCCAGTGTTCCCGGAAGCTCTACAAGAAGCTTCTCGATTGGGACCCGGACAAGGTTACGGCCCTTCTGTCCCCCTTTCTCAACAGGGAAGAACTGGGGGCCCTCGACGCCCGTCGGGGCTCAATCGTCTGGATGATCAGGAGGCAGATCGAAACGCAGGGGGAGCGCGCGGTCCTGTTCTGAACGCTTGAGCTAAGGGAGGGGGGATGGCCGACACCGGTCAAACGGGGGGTCGCGGGCCGGAATCTGTTTCCTACAATATCTTTTACCGCTTTCTCCGGCTCTTCGCCGATATCCGCCCCGGCGAGGCCCTCACTGTTTTTCTCTTGACTCTCAACATCTTTCTTTTGCTTCTGGCTTACTATCTCATCAAGCCTGTTCGAGAAGCTCTGGTCATTGCCTCCTTGGGGCCTCTTGTCAGAAGTTGTTTGGCGGGAGCTCAGGCCATTCTTTTCATCTTTGTCATTAAAGGGTTCAGCCGCCTTTCCTCCAAGGTTCCGAGACAGCTTCTCATCACCTGGGTGACTGTCTTTTTCATCTCCAACCTAGGCCTTTTTTACCTCTTCCATCTCTGGCGGATGCCCATGAGGACAATGGCCGTAGCCTTTTTCATCTGGGTTGGCATTTTTAGCCTCATGGTCGTGGCCCAGTTCTGGGGCTTTGCCAACGACATTTACAACGACGAAGACGGAAAGCGTTTGTTTCCCTTGATTGCCGTCGGCCAGACATGCGGCGCTGTTTTCGGGAGCAGCATCGCCCTTCTGATCATCCGCCCTCTGGGGGCCCATTTTGCCTACATCATGATGCTGATGACGGCCGGCCTCCTGGGAATTCCCATCGCCCTGACCATCGTTGTTCACAACAGGGAGATCAGACAAATCCGGGAAAGAGCCTTCAAAGTCGACCCAAAGATCATTGAGGAGGAAAAAGTCAAAGAGCAGCCCCTTAAAAAGGGGGGCGGGTTCCGCCTGATCTTCCAAAGCCGATACCTCCTCTTCTACGCATTCCTCATATTCTTCCTTAACTACGTCAATTACATGGGAGAAAACATATGGGGCTTAATCGTCAAACAGGCGGCTGTCAAGGCCGTTCATATGGGGATGACGGGGGGAATGAACGAAGCGCAATATACGGCCGGCATCTATTCCGAATATCAATTTCTATATAATGTCATTGCCTTGGTCGTCCAGCTCTTTCTCGTGTCGCGCATCTTCAAATGGGTCGGAGTCAGCGGAGCCCTGCTCATCTTCCCCCTCATTGCCCTGGGCGGATACACCCTCGTGGGCCTGGGTGCCTCCCTCGTGCTGATCAAGTGGGTGAAAGGCTTCGAGAACGGCGTCGACTACTCCCTCATGAACACGACCAAGGGGGCCCTGTTTCTCATCACGTCAAGGGAAGAAAAGTACAAGGCCAAGGCGGCCTCCGAGACCTTTTTCTATCGGGGAGGAGATGCCCTGGCGGCGCTCATATTCTTTATCGGACTCAGCTACCTGCATTTCACCGTTGAGAGTTTTGCCAAACTCAATGTGGTTGTCACCTTGATCTGGATTGTCTTTTGCTTCTTGGTGATTCGGGAATACAAAAAAATCAAAGCCAGGGCAGCGGTACCCGCACTTGGGCAATCGTCTTAGCCGAATTCCTCTTGGGCACAAATCGTTCCGTTTGATGATTCCCCCGAGTCCCAGCAGATATGAATTCGGATGACTTGTGGGAGGGGTAGTGGGGGCGTTAAGCGGTGACTTGACTTTGAAATAAATGAGCTCTATGATACGGCCAAAAGGGAAACCGGCTGGAGAGATTCTCATGAAGCGCAGTGCGGCGATCCTCCTTTTTTCTCTGGCGTTGTCTTTCGCCAGCGGACTTCTTTACGGCCAGTTCAAGCCCGAGGAGATCGCCCGGCGCGGCGAGATGGAGACGTTCCTCGTCACGGCCGAGATCGTCCGGTCCGAACCGGTCGGCGAGGGCGTCACCCATCCCTACCGGCTTTTTCTCAAGAAGGGCGATCTCGAGATCACGGCTTTCTGGAAAAATCCCAGCGGGATGATGGACGGCTTCTTAGAAGGCTGGCAGTACGAGATCGCCGCCTACCGGCTCGACAAGCTCATCGGGCTCAACATGGTCCCGGTGACTGTGGAGCGCGAGTTCCAGGGCAAAAAGGGAGATCTTTCTCTCTCTGCCGAGAACAAGTACAGCCTCCTCAAGGTCACCGACCTGGGGATCCGGATTCCCGACGAAGCCCAAGGCCAGGTCGAAAAAATGAAGTGGCTCGCCCGGGCCTGGGACAGCCTCGTCGGCAACGAGGACCGGACCCGGCAGAATGTCCTCTACACGGAAGACTGGAGGACCATCCTGATCGATCATTCCCGGGCCTTCCGGTCGACCAAGAAGTTCACCGAGAAGCTGATGTTCGGGGCCGACGGGATCGTCAAGGGTGAAGACGGACGTGCCCTGCTCTTCCGCCGGGTCCCCCGCTGGTTCTACGAAAAAGTGAAAGCCCTGACCTCCGGCTCCGTCAAGGAAGCCGTAGGAGCCACCCTGACCGAAAAAGAGATCCGGTCGCTCCTCGCCCGCCGCGACCTCCTCGTCAAGGAGATCGACGCTCAGGTCCGGCAGCAGGGGGAAGCCAACGTCCTCTACGACTGAGACGGCCGGGGCCGTCTGAGGGACATAAAGATCCGAAGGGAGGGTCACGATGGAAAAGATGAAAAAGGGTCTGATCATTCTGGTCCTTTGCGGCCTGGCCGCCGTGGAGGCCCCGCGGCTCCTGGCCCAGTTCACGGCCGAGGAGCTGGCCCAACAGGCGCAATGGGAGGATTTCCTGAAGACGGCCCAGATCACCGGCCAAAAACAGCTCACCGGTGAAGAAGCGGTCACGAACCCCTGGGTCCTGACGCTCAAGAAGGGCGACCTCACGCACCGGGCTTTGTGGAAGAATGCCGAGGGCCGGCAAAAAGGGTATATCGAGGGCTGGCAGTGGGAGATTGCCGCCTACCGCCTGGACAGGTTCCTCGGCCTCAACATGGTGCCGCCGACCGTGGAACGCAGGTTCCAGGAAAACCGGGGCTCCTGCCAGTACTGGATCGATGATTGCGTCACGCTCAAGGAAAAAGAAGAAAAGAAGATCAAAACGCCCTCTTACAAGGTCTTCCCTATGAACCGGAGTATTTACCTGCAGAGATTCTGGGATAACCTGATCGCCAACGAGGACCGGCACCAGAACCAGATCCTGCTCACCAAGGACTGGCGGATGATCCTCATTGACCACTCCAGGACGTTCCGGACTTCGAAGAAGTTCACGGAGAAGCTCATCTATACGGAGAAACACCCGGAAGGCCCCAAGCTCATGAGCGAGCTGCCCCGGGCGCTCGTCGAGAAGATCAAGGCGCTCACCCCTGAGAGCATCAAAGCCGCCGTCGGCGAATACCTGACGGACGAGGAGATCAAGGCCGTCTTGATCCGCCGGGACCTCATCCTGGCAGAGATCGATAAGCTCATCAAGAAAAACGGAGAGGATCAGGTCTTGTACTGACCGGCGCCGCCGGCGCGGGCCTAGAGCTTCTTGTAGATCGTCAGGATGTTCTCTCCGTCGTCCCTGCGGTACGAGAACCCGTCCATCAGGGTCTTGAAGAGATGGACCCCGAACCCTCCCCTCGTTCCGCGGCGGATCTTATCGTCGAGGTCGGGCGGCGGCCAGGCGACCGGGTCGAAGGGGACTCCCCGGTCGCGGATCTCCATGTAAAAGGTCCCGGCGTCGTCCCAGACCCGGACCGACATCTCACCGGTCGCTCCCGGATAGGCGTAAAGGGCGATATTGACGAAGATCTCGTGGAGCGAGAGCTCGAGCTTCAGGAGGTCTTCCTCGGCAAGCGGAAGGCCGCGAAGGCTCTCGTAGAGGAACCCGCGGACCCGGTCGATCTCGGCCAAGTCCGCCCGGACGGTCAGCTCTTTCGATCCGGGGGCGTTCAACGGTTCCTCCTCGATGGCGTTTCTCAGCTCTTTCTCTTGACGACGACCAGGGTCATATCGTCGCCGGCTTCGTCGCAGCCGGCGAAGCTGATGACCTCGTCATAGATCCTGTCGATGATCTCCCGGGCCGGGAGCCCGGCCGATTCCCGGATCTTCCCGGCCAGCCGGTCGTCCCCGAATTCCGTTTTTTCCGCGTTCTGGTGCTCGACGATGCCGTCCGTGAAGAGGCAGAGGATCTCGCCGGGCTCGAGCCTGACCGTCCTTGTCTCAAAGCTGACGGACGGGAACATGCCCAGACAAAAACCGGTGGAGTCCAGGGTCCGGGCGCCGCCGGCCGGGTTCACGACCAGGGGCGGGTTGTGGCCGGCGTTGACATAGACGACCTCGCCGGTCTTGCGGTCCAGAATGCCGAAGAAAAACGAGATGAAAGAGTGGCTGTCGGAGCTCAAGTGGACGAAATCGTTCAGCTTGGCCGCGAGGGGGGCCAAGTCCTTCGTGACCGGGATTTCCGCGTGGAGCGACGCCCTCAACGAGGCCATGAGGAGGGCGGCGCTGACTCCCATCCCGGAGACATCGGCGATGACGACTCCCAGCCGGGCCGGGTCAACGGGGATGAAATCATAATAGTCTCCGCCCACCTGGTGGCAGGCCCGCATGCTGCCGCTGATATCGTAGGGCTCGAAAATGGGGTCATTCTTCGGTAGGAAGTTCCGCTGGATCTGCTCCGCCGTCTTCATCTCCAGTTCGAGCCGTTCTTTCTCCAGGGCCTTCTCGATAAGCCTGGCGTTCTCGATCTTGTTGGCGGCCAGGTTGGCCAGGAGTGTGAGCAGCTTCAGATCCTCTTCCGTGAATTGTCCCAGGAGGGCGGCCCGGTCGCAATAGATCAGGCCGATGATCTCCTCGTTGCTCCAGAGCGGAACGCACATGGCCGAGTGGATCTGGGCCTGGATGACGCTGACCTGTCCCCTCAGCTGCTCATCGCTCTGAATGTCGGAGATGAGCACGGCCGCATTCTTGTCCAGGGCCGTCCGGATGATGCTCTTGCTGACGAGGATGCTCAGGTTCCGGAGCGGGCTGTCGTGGACGCGGACCACCTTGTGGACGAGCTGTCCGCCCCGGCCCTCCTTCAGCATGAGGACGCCCCGGTCCATGGGGATGTACTGGGTGATGAGGTCCATGATGTGGTCGAGCAGCGGCGGCAGCTTCATGTGGTAGATGAGGGCCTGACTCACCTCGCTTAGGGCGGCGGCGAACTTCTGGTCCTGCAGGAGCTTGGCCATATCCTGGCCGCCGGCCGCCGGCTTGAGGAAGACAGCGGTCGGGGGTTTCTTCAGGATGTCCTTGACGCTGATGATCGTGTTCGAGCTGTGGGTGAAGGTCGTGCCGTCGATGATCTTGAAGTCGGGCTCGTACTCGCACTCGAAGAAGATGTCGGTCTCCCCGATGTGGATCTTGTCCCCCCTCGTGAGCATGGTCCCGCCGGTAGTCCGGGGCCCGTTGAGGAAAGTCCCGTTCTTGCTGGCCTGATCTTCCAGGACATATCCCGCGTCCGTGGCGGAAATGGTCGCATGGCAGCCCGATGTGAACTGGTCTGGGAGGACGATGTCGTTCGTCGGGGAGCGGCCGATGCTTATTTTTTTTTGGCCCAGGGGGAATTTCCAGGGTTCTCCCTTTTTGGGATAGATGAAAAGATCGCTCATCGTGGCTCCCTCATCTCATTCTAATGGACACGGCGGGCGATTTCAACCTCCTCTAGGGAGGGACTATGCCCAGGCCCCGGGCCAGCTTTTTCAGCCGGCGGATCCTCTCCTCCGGCGGCAGGTCCTCGATGAGCGGCGAGAGGTAGACTTTGAGGTCTCGGTCCAGAATATTATCCAAGAGCTCAAGGGAATAATCGACGGACTTTTTCGATCCTTGAAGGATATTCTGATAGGCCGTGACGATATCCTCGGGGGGGTGGATGAGCGCCAGGAGGTCGAAGATCCGCTTGGTCCGGAGGTCAAGGGCGGCCTTCACGTCCGGCCCGGAAACGGAGCAGTCCCCCCTGGCAGGCCGGCTGTCGCCCTCGGCGAGCAACGCCTCGTAATTTTTCTTGATCAGCGACAGGATCGCGGCCCTGATCTTCGCGACCTTGAATCGGACTTTCGGCTGGTTCGAGCGGATCTTGTAAAGCGCGTCGGTGAGCTCCTGCTCCAGATCCTCCTCGCCGCGGGCGAGTTCTCCCGTCAAAACATCGGCCGCCCTCTGGTTGCCGATCCGGGCCAGGACTTCGGGGATGGCCTGCCGGACCTCCAGCCGCTCCCCGGCGTCCTGAAGATGCTTCCTCAAGACATCTTCGATCCGGGGGCCGTAGGCCTCGAGAACGTCCTGGGCCGCCTGACGGTTCATCGGGTTTCCGAGGAGCGGGATGATGAGGGGCACGTGCTCTTTCCGGAGGTGGACGGCCGCGCTGCTCAGGGCATAGTTGAGGACGTCGGGCGATAGGTCCCGGAGGAGGCTTTCAAGGGAGTGAAAAACGTCGGGTGAAGGCTCCATCTGGCCAATGAGCCTGGCCGCTTCCATCCGCTCGACCTCGGAGGCCGTTTCTTTCCCGACGATCTCGGCGAGGCGCCGCCCCATCAGGAGCTTGAACGAATCCAGGGCCATGATCTCGCGGACCTGGACCTCGAAGTCCTTATCGCTCAACGTCTCTTCAACCCCCCTGTAGAATACCTCGCCGCCGACATCGAGAAGGGAGTCCATGGAGCGCGCTTTCATCTCGTTTTCCTGGTAATCGAGGATCTCCATGAGCTCGGGCGTCAGCTTCTCCCTTTTGACGAGCTGGAACAGGTTCATGACATAGAGCGTCGAGCTCTTCTCGCGGCTCTGGACGGTGTCGAAGATGAGGCGCGTCACGTCCATGTCCACGTGCTGCTTGACGACCCCGGTCGCGTCCTGCCATTTTCGCGTCAGGTCTTTCTTCACCACGCTGAGGTATTCGGCATAGATGATCCAGATGAGGGTGATCCAGACGAGGGTGAATCCGACGACAAGGATGCCGAGGTATCGGATGGGGACGCTGGGTCTGGCCTCCTGATACATAGCGAAGGACAGCGTGTGATAGGCGAGGAAATAGAGGGCGGCGCCGAGCCCCGCGCCGAACTTGTTTACGAACATGTCGATAAAGATCTTGGCCTTGTATTTAATGTCCGCCGGGACGGGGATATAAAGCAATTCCCTGACGGATTGGCTGATGGTCGTGTCGAAGGCCCTGTCGGTTCCCCTGAGTAAGCAGGCCCAAACGAGGAGCCCGGACGCGGGAATGAGAAATACGGCCAGCGAGCCCAGGAGGAGCACCGACGGAGCGACGAGCAGGGCCAGCCGGATGCCGAACTTTTTCAGGACCTGTCCCGTCGTCGCCAGATGGAAGACCGTGGAGAGGACCAGGATGGCCAGAAAAAACGTCGCGATGAAAGACGTCTGCGTGCTCTTATCCCAGCCCTGGGCCTTGACCATGAAGTTGAACTGGTACTTGACGAGTTGCCCGATGACCATGGCTGAGGCGAGGACCCCGGCGAGGATCCGGAGATAGCGGTTGCCCCGGACGGTCCGGAAACTCTCCAGATATCCGATCCCGGTGCCGGCCCTGGCCTTATCCGCTTCCGATCCCGCCCGGGTTGTCTCCCGCTCCTTGTGCAGGAGGTTGACCAAAACGAGCATGAGCAACAGGATGGCCGGGCAGACCAGGATGAGATTGACGGGGTTGATCAGGTGGACCAGGCGCGAGGTCAGGAGAGAGCCGCCGATCCCTCCCAGCAGGCCCCCGGTCACCAGAAAACCGATGAGCCGTTTGGCCTGGTGGGGGTTGAAGAAGTCGTTGACGCCGATCCAGAACTGGGTGACGGACATGGCGATGAAGATATCGGACCAGAAGCTGAAGATGAATACGAAGGGGACCCAGCTCCGCTGGGCCAGCGGAAGAAGGGAGCCTATGATGAACGTCCTCCGGGTGTTCAGCCAGAAAACGAACCAGAAGAAGAGGAGATTCGAGGCGAAGAAGATGAGCGTGGAGGAGGCGTATGTTCTCCGCGGCAGGCGGGCGAGAAGCCTGGCGTTGAAGGCGATGACGAAGCCGATCAGGACGGCTGTGATAAGGTCCGCGTAAGGCCACCAGGCGGGGTTGACGCCGATCACGAAGCTTTCCTTGATCGCCTTGATGATATAAAAGGTGAACGTGATCAGGAAAAACTGGAAGAAGAGGAAGAGGGCGGACCGGACCTCATCCGACCGGACATCGGCAACCTTCCTCAGGAGCCGATAAAGCCGGGCATCGTTCAACGGACGCCCCCCTCTTCAGGCCGGCGGGATGTCAAGGTTTTCCGAAGCTCTCCAGGGCGGCGGCCTCATCCTCGTAGATACTGAGGACCCGGATCAGCCCCGTGACCTGGAAGATGAGGTACAGCCTCTTGGAGATCCGGACGAGCTTGAGCTTCCCTCCAAGGTTGCTAGTCGAGATGTAGCTGGCCAGGATCTCGCCGACGCCGAAACTGTCGACGAACTCGACCTTTTCGAAGTTGAGAAGGATGTCCCTCTTGCCGTGTTCCAATTGGGTCTTGACGAGTTGGTGGAGGGTCGCGTCCGTCATGTCGGAGCGGCGGATCTCCCCGTCGATATCGAAAATGATGATGCTATTATAGTCCCGAGTCTTGATATCCATCGTTTCCCGCCTTCGCTTATGTGTTTATCAAAAGCCCCGGAGAAAGTCAATAAGGGGTGGCCCGGCCCCGCCGTCTCTGATAAAATGCCGGCGAAAGGAGGCTCCCATGCCGCTGATCGAGATCCACCTGCTCGAGGGCCGGACGGACGAGCAGAAAAAAGCCCTCCTCGCCGCGGTCACCCGGGCTGTTCACGAATCCATCAACGCCCCGCTCGAGACGATCCGGGTCTGGGTCCAGGAATTCTCCTCGAAGGAGTACATGGCCGCCGGCCTCCTAGCTGCTGAAAAGAAAGAATAGCGGCCGACGGGGAGCGGCGGGGAGCGGAGTCTTCGGAGCGACCGGCAGAATTGCGGCTGAGCGGCTCGAAGCTGCAATTCTGGTAAATATCTGAATCAAATCTTGGTGAGTCTAACTTTTCACCCATCCGCTTCAGCCATCCCGTACGCGGGCGGCTTCATGAATCGATTCAGGATGTGCGTTTGGCAAGCGTCTTCCGTAGGAAGAAGACCGGGATGCCCAGGAGGACGATGATCAGCCCCGGGAACGTGTATTTCGTCTTGAAGACCAGGAGGTCGACAGCGAGCGCGGCCGCGAAAACAATGTAGAGCGCCGGGACGACCGGGTATCCCCAGGCCTTGTAGGGCCTCTCCGCGTCGGGCCGCTTTTTCCGGAGAATGAAGATCCCCGAGACGATCAGGGCGAAGAAGATGAGCACCGCGAAGATGACATAGTCCAGGAGGTCGCTGTAGGTCCCGCTCAGGCAGAGCAGGCTGGCCCAGACGCATTGGACGACGAGGGCCGTCCCCGGGACCGACTTCCGGTTCAGATTCCCCGTGACCTTGAAGAACAGCCCGTCCTTGGCCATGGCGTAGTAGACCCGGGCGCCGGACAGGATCAGGCCGTTGTTGCAGCCGAAGGTCGAGATCATGATCAGGGCGGCCATGATGACCGCCGCCGGGCCACCGAAGATCATCCCGGCGGCCGCGGTCCCGACGCGGTCGAACTGGGCGAACTGGATGCCCCGGCCGAGGGCGTCGGCCGCCTCGGGGCTGCCGTGTACGGGGAGGGTCACGACGTACCCGACGTTGGCCAGAAAATAGAGGAAGATGACGATCCCGGCCCCGAGGAAGAGGCTTAGCGGGATATTCCGCTTGGGGTTCTTGACCTCCCCGGCGATGTAGGTCACCGTATACCAGGCGTCCGAAGCGAAGAGCGAGCCGACCATGGCCGCGCCTATGGCCGCCAGGACCATGAGCCCTGTCAGCGGCTCCACGGAGAGGATCTTCCCGTCGGCCATGTGCGTCCAGCTCGCCTTCCAGAAGACGGCCAGGTTGGCCTTGATCGCCGTGGCGTTGGCCCCGACGATGAACCCGAGCAGGATGAGTCCGGACAGGGCAACGGTTTTGGTCACGGTGAAGATGCCCTGGATGGCCTTTCCCGTCCGCAGCCCCCGCATGTTGAGATAGGTCAGGACGACGATGCTGGCGATGGCCAGGACCTGGGCGGCGGTGATGTTCCGGCCGAGGACCCTCAAAAGGACGTGGCGCTCGCTAAACCAGGGGACGATCAGGCCCGTGAACTTGGCGAAGGCGACCCCGACCGCGGCGATCGTCCCCGTCTGGATGACAAGGAACGTCGTCCAGCCGTAGAGGAACCCGATGAGCGGGTTGTAGGCTTCGCGGAGGTAGACGTAGAGCCCGCCGGCGTGGGGCATCATCCCGGCCAGCTCGCCGTAGCTCAGGGCGCCGATGATGGTGACGACGCCCGTGATGAGCCAGACGAGGAGCAGGAGCCCGGGAGACCCGACCGTCCGGGCGATGTCGGCGCTGACGATGAAGATGCCGGAGCCGATCATGGCCCCCATGACGACCATCATGGCGTCGAAAAGGGACATCTCGCGCTTGAACTCGCGGACCTCGGCGGAGGGCGCGGACGGAGCGGGGCTGATGTTCATGCGATCCTCCTCGGCTCAACACGGTCGGCCGGGCCGGCCGTCTCGGGATGTCTCTGCTTGCTCTTGCGGATGCCGTAGGTGAAGTAGATGACGAGGCCGATCGCCATCCAGACGATCAGCCGGATCCAGGTGTCGCGGGGCAGCCCGGACATCAGGTAGAGGCAGCTCAGGATGCCGAGGACCGGGATGAACGGGACCAGGGGTGTCCGGAAGGGCCTCGGGAGGTCCGGCTGCGTATAGCGCAGGACGAGGACGCCCCCGCAGACGATAACGAAGGCGAACAGGGTCCCGATGCTGACCAGCTCGCCGACGATGCCGATCGGCAGGACCGAGGCCGCGAGGGCGACGACGATCCCGGTGGCGATGGTCGTGACGTACGGAGTTTTGTGCTTGGGGTGGACGCGGGCCATGACCGGGGGCAGCAGCCCGTCCTTGGCCATGGTGAAGAAGATCCTCGGCTGGCCGATGAGCTGGACCATCATGACCGAGACGAGCCCGAAGATGGCCGCGATCTTTATGAGCGGCGACAGCCACATGAGCCGCATGGCGTCGATGGCCACGGCCACCGGGGCGGCCACGTTCAGCTGCGAATAGGGAACGACGCCCGTCAGGACCAGGGAAAAAACGATGTAAAGCGCGGTGCAGGCGAACAGGCTGCCGAGGATGCCGAAGGGCATGTCCTTCTTCGGGTTCTTGGCCTCCTGGGCGGCCGTGGACACGGCGTCGAACCCCAGGTAGGCGAAGAACATGACCCCGGCCCCGCGCAGGATTCCGCTCAGGCCGAAGAACCCGAACTGGCCCCGGTTCGGCGGGATGAAGGGTTTCCAGAGCGCCGGCTTGATGAAAAAGAGCCCGGCTCCGATAAAGACGAGGATGATGGCGATCTTGAGGAAGACGATGACCGAGTTGATCGTCGCCGATTCCCTGATGCCGATGACGAGGACGAACGTGATGACGGCGATGATGAGCGCCGCCGGCAGGTTGATGAGGGCCCCGGTCTTCGTCCAAGTGCTTGTCTGGGGGTTGAAGGCATAGGGCGCGGAGGCCAGGAAGGCGGGGAACCTGATCCCCAGGTTCGTCTCAAGGAAGTTCACCAGGTAGCCCGACCAGCCGATGGCGACCGTCGTCGCGCCCAGCGAGTATTCGAGGATGAGGTCCCAGCCGATGATCCAGGCGAAGATCTCGCCGAGGGTCGAGTACGCGTAGGTATAGGCGCTCCCGGCGATGGGGATGAGCGAGGCGAACTCCGCGTAGCAGAGGCCGGCGAAGGAGCAGGTCAGCCCGGCCAGGACGAAGGACAGGGTCACGGCCGGACCCGCGTACTGGGCCGCCGCGTGCCCGGTGATGACGAAGATCCCAGCTCCGACGATGGCGCCCACGCCCATGAAGAGGAGGTGCCACGGGCCGAGGACCCTCCGGAGCCCCGATGTCTCGGAGGACGCCTCCCGGGAGAGCTGGTCGATGGATTTCTTGGCCACCAGGTCCCTGATCATGGAGTTCCTTTCGGGAAAGACGAGGCGGCGACCGTCAGCGGTTCGGTTGTCGTCGGGGATATGGGTGCCATAGGAAAGCCGATTTTATAACACAGGGCGCCGGGGTTGTCAAAATCAAAGGGGTGATTTTATCGCTTCGCCTCCTTGGCTTGGAGACCGGCCACCCGCTTCTGGTATTCCACGAGAGCGAAACGGGTTGCGGACCCCGGCTCGGAGAGGAGCTTGAAAAGGGCAGCCAACTGGGGTTCTCCCGTGGCGTCGAGATGGATGTCATAGTAGCCGGTCGCTTTGACGAAGACTGATCTGTCGAGGCCGGCCACACGGGCCGGAGCCGGGAAGACGGCTTCAGCCCAGTCCCCCCGGGCCGGAGCGGTGAGATAGTCATCGTCGTCCGCTACGATTTTCGCCCGGACGTCCCGGCCGGTCCTATCGACGGCGGCCGCGGCCGCGATCTCGGAAGACCGGACCGTGATATCGTCGCTATAATCCACGGCCAGCTCATTGAACATCCAGAAATTTACCGGCGGCCGCAATCTGATTTTGAGGGTGAGCCCCTCGACATCGCTGATATCAAGGACGTAAGCCTTGTCCTTGGAAATGAAGGGCCCTCCCCCGTTGAGCACACCCTTGACCTTCCACCCGTCCCTGGTCTCCACCCAGATTCTAAGCAGGAATAGCTCCTCGTTTCGGGCCCAATTCGTATAAATGCCATAGAACGGCCCGCGCCTGTTCATCTCGGCATAAAGCCCGGGCAGACTGCGCCCCGGCAGCTCCAGGAATTTCCTGGCCACCGCCGATCCCCAATGCGTCGTCCAGGCGTTGGCCAGGAGCTTGGCCTGGCGCGCGCCGGCGGGCTTGGGAAACTCCAGGGTGAGCTCGTCCCTCAGGTCTTGGCTTTTTGCCGGGTCTTTCCCATCGACCTGGCTGAGCCAGAAAGACCTGTCATTCGCGGCGACCAGGGGCCTGATATCCCGGCCCGTCTGATCGACCGCCTTGTCAGGCGTCACGAGCTTGGAGAAGGTATGAAACCCGCCCAGAGCGTCGGGCACGACCTTCACCCCCTCGGGATGGTCGACGACGACGAGCTTCAGCTCGTCCGTGTTCTGGGTTTCGTCAAGCTCGTTAGCAATCCTAACCTTATAATGGCCGCCGGTTTCACGCAGATGATCCAGCGAGGCCCATTCCGTCCTCTTCAACGCCTGACAAATGGCCGTCCCGTAGGGCTCGGCATCGAAGACGTATTGTTTTCCATCAAAAGAGTAAATGAACGGGCAGGACTCAGCATGGCTGAGGGTCTTATTTAGGGCATGGAAAAAGACGGCCGCAGAGATGATGGCCGCCACGAGGACCACGCCCCCGACCACCAGACCGTTGTAGAGAAAAGTCTTTCCCTGATCGACGCTCCTGAGCCAGATCAGCTCGACCTCGGAGAGGGGAATGGAAACGGGGACGGTTCCGACCGTGACCATTCCCTCCTTGCCTTCGCCCGCGTTGACCACCCGGTGGATCTTGCCGTCCTTGGTCGTGACCTCCATGATCTTGCCCCGGTCGTCCCGTTTCTCCGTCTTGATGTCCGCGGGATCGATGGGGGAAATCTCTTGAGCCTCTCCCACGATGAGATCATTCTTGATGAACGCCCTGTGTCCCTTGGGAAACTCGAAGGTTTTGCCGGCCTTTGTCTGGACGGCCGTGATTTCTGCGCCCGCAAGAGCTCCTGCCGGCTGTCCTTCAACGCTCTCCTGTTTGACTTTGTAGACCTTGAAGCAAGAAACCGAAAAGAGCATGAAGGCAAGCAGCGTGAAGACTGCGGTGGCTTTCTTGACCATTTCACCCTCCTTTGAGCGTGCAACAAGGAGGATCCCCGCAAAATGCCATCGGCCCCCCCGGGAATCCGTCCTCTCTGACGATCAATATAGCGCGGACGAGGCAAAAGTTGTCAAGATTCGGTCAAGATTCTCAAAATCTTTCGTCAAGGAAAGCGGCCGATTCTGTTCGCTATTCCTCCGGGCAGGTCTCCCCTTCCGTCACTTCGAACTCCGACTTCGGAAGGCTTGCCTCCGGCTTCTTCCTGAAGAACCCGTAGAGGACCGGGAGCACTAGGAGCGTCAGCAGGGTCGAGGAGATCAGCCCGCCCACGACGACGACGGCCAACGGCTTCTGGATCTCGGAGCCGGGACCGGTGGCGAAGAGCATCGGGATGAGGCTGAAAACGGCGATGGACGCCGTCATGAGCACCGGCCGGAGCCTGGTTTCGGCGCCCTTCCGGATGGCCTCCTCGAGGGGCATCCCGCAGTCCTGGAGCTGGGAGACATAGGAGACAAGGACAAGCCCGTTGAGAACGGCCACCCCGAACAGAACGATGAATCCGACCGAGGCCGGCACCGAAAGGTAGAGGCCCGAGATGAGGAGGGCAAAGACCCCGCCGATGAGGGCGAAAGGCAGGTTCAAGAGGACAAGCAGGGCCAGCCGGGCCGAGCGGAAGGTCATGAGCAGCAGGAAAAAGATGAGGGCGATGACCGCAGGCGTGATGACCATCAGCCTGGCCATGGCCCGTTGCTGGTTCTCGAACTGGCCGCCCCAGCTGACGTATGTTTCGCCCCGGAGCGGGACCTCACGCCGGACCCTGGCCCGCGCCTCCTTGACGAAGCCGCCGATGTCCCGGCCGGCGACGTTCATCTCGATGCCGATCCGGCGCTGGCCGTTTTCCCGGCTGATCTGGGCCGGCCCTTCGACGGCCTCGACGGAGGCCAGGTCCCCGAGCGGCACCCGGTATCCGCCGGGCGCGGTGATGAGGATCGTCTTGAGCTTCTCGACGGAGTCCCGGTGATCTTCTGCGAACCGGGTGATGATGTCAAAGAACTTGCTCTCCTCGTAGACGAGGCTGGCCGGCTTCCCCTCGACGGCAATCTCGACGACGTTGAGGACGTCCCGGACGTTGATCCCGAAACGGGCGATCTTCGCCCGGTCGACCGTGATCGTGATGTACGGCTGGCCGGAGACCTGCTCGACGAGGATGTCCTTGGCTCCCCGGACGCCCGAGAGGACCCGGGCGATGGCCCCGGCCGTGGACTTGAGCCCGTCCATGTCCTCGCCGAACACCTTGACCAGGACCTGGGCCCTCGTGCCTTCCATGAGCTCGTTGATCCGGCACTGGATGGGCTGGCTGAAGGAAATGACCATGCCCGGGACGTCGGCCACGGCCCGGCGCATTTTTTCCATGAGCTCGGGGCTGGTCCTGGCATTCTTCCATTCCGACCGCGGCCGGAGGGCTCCGACATAGCCCGTCCTGTCCACGCCGCGCGCCTCGATGGCAATCCCCGTCTGGCCCGTCTTCCCCACGATGACCGCCATCTCGGGAAAAGCCATGACCTTTTGCTCGACGAGCTTGGATGTTTCCAGGGCCTTATCGAGCGAGACGCCGGGCAAAAGCTGGAAGTCCATGTCGAAGGCCCCCTCGTCCATGACGGGCAGGAACTCCGTCCCGAGGCGCGGGATGACGGCGACCGCCGCGGCCAGAAGCAGCACCGCGGCCCCGATGACGAGCGCCTTCCGCCGCAGCCCGAACCGGAGGACGGGCAGATAGGCCTTCTTCGCCGCCCGCAACAGGAAGCTCTCCTTCTCGCGCCCCGGCTTGAGGACGAGCGAGCAGAGGACCGGGATGACGAAGATCGAGAGGAGAAGCGAAGACAGCAGGGCGATGGCCACCGTGAAGGCCAGGGGTGAAAACATTTTGCCCTCATAGCCCTGGAGAGAGACGATGGGCAGGAAGGTCAGGGCGATGATGAGCTCGCCGAAGATGCTGGGTTTGCGAACCTCGAGGACGGCCGTGAAAACGTCGTGGATGGTTGATCGTCCCCGCCCCGTCTCGCTCAGGTGCCGTTGGACATTCTCCACCTGGATGATGGTCGCGTCGATGATCATGCCGATGCAGATGGCCAGTCCGCCGAGCGAAATGAGGTTGGCCGTCAGGCCCGCGCTCTTCATGACCGTGAACGTCAGCAGGGCCGAGAACGGCAGCGCCAGGATGACGATGAGCGCCCCACGGACGCTCCGCAGGAAAAGGAAGAGGACGATGACGACCAGGATGGAGCCGAGCAGAAGCGCTCCCGTCACCGTGTCGATGCTCTTGACGATGATGTCTGAGCGCTTGTAATAGGCTTCGATCCGGACGCCTGCCGGCAGGAGGTTCGAGTCGTTGAGCTCGACGACCTTGGCCTCGACCCGCCGGACGACGTCGCGGCTGTTCTCGCCGCGGAGGAGCATGACGACCCCGCCGACGCACTCTTTCGTCCCGTCCTTGACGGCCGCCCCCTGGCGCACGGCGTGGTCCGTCTTGACCTCGGCGACATCGGCGATGGTCACGGGCACCCCCGCCGACGACTTGAGGACGATCTTCGAGATGTCGTCGACCGAGCGGATGAGCCCGATGCCGCGGATGAGGAACTGCTCGGAATGGCGGTCGAGGAAGCCGCCGCCGACGTTCTGGTTGTTGTTCTTGACGGCCTCGTAGACGTCGCTCGCGCCGAGCCCGTACTTGAGCAGCCGGTCCAGGTCGACGATGACCTGGTATTGTTTGATATAGCCACCGAAGGAATTGACCTCGCTGACCCCGGGCACGGACTTGAGGAGCGGGCTGATGACCCAGTCCTGCACGGTCCGGAGCTCGGTGAGGCGGGCTTCCCGGGCCGTCACGTCGGCCGGCTCCGGCCCTTCGAGCGTGTATTGGTAGATCTCCCCCATCGCCGTCGCCACCGGCCCCATCTCGACCCGGACGTTCTCGGGCAGGCCGTCCTTGGCCTCGGCCAGACGCTGGAAGACGAGCTGGCGGGCGAAATAGATGTCCACTTTGTCCTCAAAGACGAGGGTGATGACCGAGATCCCGTACTTCGTGACCGACCTCATGATCTCGAGGCCGGGCAGACCCCTCATGGACATCTCGACCGGGTAGGTCACGAGCTTCTCGATCTCCAGGGGCGACAGGCCCGGCGCCGTGGCCACGACCTCGACCTGGATGTTGGTCACGTCCGGGAAGGCGTCGATCGGGAGCGATAGGAAGGAATAGACCCCGGCTACGACGATGAGGCCGAGGACGATGAGGATGAGGGCCCGCTGCCGGAGGGAGAAGGCGATGATCTTTTCGATCATCATTTCTCTCCCTCGAGCGTGCTCTTGAGCATTTCGGCCTTGACGTCGAAACTGCCGTCCGTCACGACGCTTTCCCCTTCCTTGAGCCCTTCGAGGACCTCGACGTATTCCCCGACCGTCCTCCCCTTCCGGATGTCCCGCCGGACAAACGTCCCGCCCGGCCCGGGCAGGAAGACGACGGTCCTGCCGGCGATCGTCCGAACGGCCCGCTCGGGGACCGAGAGCATCGTCACGGGGTCTTTCGAGATGATCCGAACCTCGCCGAACATGCCCGGCTTGAGCCTGCCGGCGCTGTTGGCGACCTCGACCCGGCCCTTGACGGTCCGGGAGGCCTCGTCGATGAACGCGCCCACCATGTTCAGGGTCCCCTTGAAAACTTCCCCCGGATAGGCCGTGACGGTGAGTTCCACCTGATCCCCAACCGCGACCGAGGCCAAGTCCACTTCAAACACATTGACCTGGACCCAGAGCGCCGTCAAGTCGGCGACGGCACAGAGACAAGTCCCGGTCTCCGCGGCGGTCCCGACCGCGGCCTCCGCCTCGACGACTGTCCCCGAGATCGGGGCCCGGACGGGCAGGACGGAAAGGGCCCGGCGGTCCGTCCGGAGAGAAGCGAGGTCGGCTTGCTCGAAGCCCATGGTCTTGAGCTTGGCCTCGGCCGACCGCAGCAGGCCCTCGTGCAACTTCTCATCTTCTGAGGCGGGGGCCTTATCGCCCGTCGGAACGCGGGCCAGGATCTGGAGGTATTCGGCCTGGGCCGCCATCAGATCGGGGCTCCAGAGCCAGAAGAGGTCCTGGCCGGCCCGGACCCGGTCGCCCTCGAACACGAATACTTTCTCCACCCGGCCGGCGATACGCGGGGTTACCTTGACGTATTTTCTCTGGTTGAGGGCAACCGTCCCCGAGGCTTTGACCGCGGGGTGAAAAGTCCTGACCCGGGCCGTCTCGGTCTTGATCCCGGCCGTCCTCGCCGCGTCCGCCGTCAGGACGACCTTTCCTTCGATCGTCTGCCCGCCCGGCGGCGCCGCCTGGCTTTTGCCCGGCTTGGCCGTGCACGCCTGGAGAAAAATAAAGGAAGATCCGACCAGGACCGCCGGCAGCAATATCCCAAGAGTTTTTTTCATAACCGTCCTCGCATTCATGTCCACGCTTTCATTCGTTGTTCCCGACACCGAGGTCCTCGTCCTCGCCGGCCGCGGCGATCTCGATCAGGGCGAGCCGGTGGTTGAGCAGGGCCCTGAGGAATTCCGCCCGGCTCTCCTTCAGGCTCCGGACGATGTCCAGGACGCCGAGAGCGTCCGTTTTCCCGTACTGGTAACTGATGAGGCCCGCTTTCAGGGATTCCTCAACGTCCCGGATCAGGGAATCGCGAAAGAGCCCGATCTGCTCCTCGAGGGCCTGGACGTCGGCGTAGGACCTCTCCAGGACGAGGAGGACCCTCCGCGCCTGCCCCCGGGCTTCGATGGCCGCCTGCTCCGACACGGCCTCGGCCTCGACCGCTGCCCCCCGATATTCCTTGCGGAAGAGCGGCAGGGTCAGCCCGACTTCGACCCCCCATTCGCCGAGCTTCTTGCTCGGAGTGAACAGTCCGACGATGAAATCTGGAAGCCCCGACTTCCGGGCCAGGGAGAGCGAAAGGCCGGCCTGAGTCCCCCTGGCCGTCGCGAGCCGGAGGGTCGAGCCGGCCAAGGCCGCCGCCTTCAGCTCCTCGAAGCTCCGGCCGAGCAGAGAGAAGTCGATCCCGGTCGTGAATTCCAGCGGTTCGTAGCGCTCATCTCCCATAAGGAGGCCGAGGGCCATCGTTCTTTCCTTGAGCTCCCGCCGGGCCTCGACGATCTCGTTCCGGACGCGGAGCGACTCGAGCCGGCCGCGGATGACGTCCAGGTACGGGACCTGGCCGTTCTTGTAGCGCTCTGCCGCCAGCTCCGAATATTCCTTCAGGGTCGCCAGTATCGATTCGAGGTCGGCCACCCGGTTCAGAGCGTACGCCGCCCGGAAATAGGCTCGTTCCGTCCGGCCCCGGACGACGTTCCTGACCCGCTCGAGCTCGAGAGCCGCCTGGTCCTCGCCCGACCGGCCAATCTCCCGCCGGAGGCTCTGTTTTCCGGGGAACTCGAGGCGTTGCCGGACACCCAAGCTGAATTCCCGATCGCTTTGGGAGTTCCAAAGAGGCAGCCCCACGGCGTCGAAGCTCAGCTCCGGGTTGGGGACCGCCTCGAGCTGAAGACGCCGGCCCCTGGCCGCATCGACTTCTTTTTGGGCTTTGAGGACCGCGGGATGGCTGGCGAGGGCCCGGGTCACGGCGTCATCGAGCGAGACCGCCCGGTCCCCGGCCGCGAGGGCGGGGCCAAGGGCGCCGGCGACCAAGAGCCCTAGGATGAACGGCTTCCAACGAGCCATGCGTTTTCCTCCTTCCTGGATATCGGGAGACCGCGTCCGCGATTCCGGCGCGACCGTGAGGAACCGCCGGGATCGCCCGGGATCAAGAGAGGAAGGATTTGGGAGGGTGGGCGATGTCGGCGTTGAACGCCTTCACGGGAGACCGGTCGAACGGATCGACCCTCAGGCGCTCAACCCCCTGGAAGCCGGAAAAATCAAACGCCCCGGGAGAGAAAAGGTTGCTCCAGAAACAGAGACAGATCGACGCCGCGTAGCCGTGAGAGTGGGAAAACGTCCCCCCGGGCATGGGATTGTGCACGTGGCAATAATCTTCGGCAAAAAAGAAGTAAAGACTGAGCCCCGCGAAGATCAGGACGAACAGGAGAGCCGTGGTTTTTTTCATTCTCCGGCCATAAGTCGGGTCTTATCGCACGCCGGAGAAACGCCGTCAACGAGCCTGCCCGGCCCAGCACGTTGACGAACACGACCTTGACCGAATCCGCCTCGACGCGGAGAGGAAAAACCCGGTAATTCAGCCGACCGATGGTGACGGTCAGGCCGGGCTCTTTCGAGAGGGTCGTTTCGATGTAGCTCTTGAGCGCCGGCTTGTGAAAATAGACGTAGAGGGAAAATCCGGTGACGAGGATGGGGGCGGAGGCGAGGACGATGCCGCCCGTCCGAAGAGCTCTCTTCCAGCGTTTCTTCATACCGTCATCAGGTGAAGCGAAGGGGGTCCTCCCTACTTCTTCCTGAGAGCCCCCTGGACGTAGACCTTGAATTCCCCTCCCGGCGGGGCGATCCAGAAGACGTTCTCGAGCCCGCCGTCAGCCTTCAAGGCGTAGGTCATCCGGAAGCGCGGCCCCGGCCCGGCGGAGTCCGTCTCAAAGACCACCGAATGGGGAGACTGCGGGAACGACACGGCGTAATGAATGACGTGGCCCTCGTTGTCGAAATAGATCGCCCGAAAAGAAGCCCCATCGGACGCGGGATAGATGATCATCAGGTCTTCATGCGAAAGGCCAGCCTTTTCGCCGGCCTTGGGGGGGTACTTGGCCCAATTCTTCCTGACGAGGATTTTCTTATCGAGGCCGAAAGCGAATCCCGTTCCGCCCACCGCCTCGCCGGGTGCGCCCGTGCCCACGCCTTCCCAGTCTCCGATGAGAAAATTCAGGCGGGCCCAAGGATCAGCCGGTTTCGGCGCCTGCGCCGATACGGAGCCCGCCCCGAACGCCAGGAGGGCCAGGACCATCAGGATGCCGATGCGTTTCATGCTTTCTCCTTTGCCCGCTTCATTTTAACATCTGTCGCGACGGAGTGCTATTCAGTTGGCGAAATAGCAGGCCCGGTTGGTGACTCGGAATCGTTTTCCTTTGACGACGACCTTGATCTCCTTGAACTTCCCGTCGGTTTGGTAGTTTTCTGGGACATAGTGCAGGAGATAGTAGTTTTCCGTCGCCGTCGCAGTGAATGGGGTCAGGGCATTGGTGACACCCGGGTCTTCAGATTTTTCTTCCACTGGCGATAATATTCATACGGCGTCAGATAGTCCAGCGCTTGGTGCGGGCAGATATAAGCGTATCCACCTGGACCAGGTCTCCGGGGGCTTCCACCCGATAGCCCTTGGGCTTACGGACGGCGTAGCCGGGCTTGCGCCGCCTCTTGCGGGCCAACTTCGCTTGCCTCACGTTCTCCGGTTCCACGAGCAGCCCCCGAGCCCGCAGCCGCGACATGACCCTCTCCACCGTCGACCCCGACACCCGGAGGCCTTCCCGGGCCAATAAAACCGCCAGCTTCTCCTTCCCCCACCGGGGATAACGCTGCCGAAGCTCCAGGATCTTCTCCGTCACCGCTGGGGGGGGTCTGGACTGCTGGACTCTATGGCGTCGTCTCGACCCCTCCTCCAACGTCGTCAGGTCCTAGGGATCATGTCGGTTCTTCCAGCGGTAGAACGTCTGGGCGCTGATGCCGAAGTACCGGCACGTCTGACGGGCGTTGCCGCTACGGGCATAATGATCCATCCACCGGAGCCGCTTAGCGGCCCCCTGGGAGATCTTCCCCTAGTGAACGAGCGACGGGATGTACTCAGCCCCGGTATAAGGGACCCGTAACCCTGGGCTGATGGCAAGTACATCGTGCCTCATATCTTAACCCAAGGTGTCACTAATGTATCTGACCCTACGCAGGGCGGCTGGAGAGAGCGATCAGGCATCCGGGAAGGGGAGTGCAAGGAAAACTGAGAAAAAAAATTATTATTTGCTCCTTGACAAGACCAGTGGGCGCACCCATATTATAATTGTCAAGCTACAGGACGCATTGCTCCTTCGGGGCACGGGAAGCCCGGCAGGGCGAAGCTGGGCATGGCGCGCGGAGAGGCAAGGCGAGGCATTGGCAACGTCAAGGCGCACGGAGCCTTAGATCCTCTCACAAGTTCCTGTCTCGTGGGAGGATTCTTTTTGCTCAATGGTCCCCTCACCTTCTCGTCGATCCCTTCGTCGATCAGGCCTCGCGCTTCGATTCGCCGATAACCCGCTTGATCCTCTTGTCCTTGCAGGTAAAATCTATGACCCGCTTCCCAGCGCTATTTCTTTGGACGCTCATTTTTGCCCCCCAGGTGGAATCTCCTATAGTCCTTGTAGGCCCGGCGAAGTCCCCACTTCTCGCAAAGGTCATCAGCCGCGCGCTCCGCGGCCTCGCCGCCCTCGTTGATGCCGCTATCGTCCAGGACGTAATGCGCCACCTCGTGGGCAACCAGATCCGCCTTCGAACGCTCCGACCTCATGCCCTTGAAGTTCAACAAGATGAACGCCTTCCTGCCATCAACGATAAAGGACGGGTAAACCGTGCCGTCCGCCACGGTGTGGACGAACACAACCTCCGACAGCGCCCGATCGCGAACCTCGGCCGGAAGTTTCGCGAGGGTCCTGACGATGACGCCGTTGTTCAGGTCATCATCAACGCAGGCATGGCCGATGACGCACAGCTCATCATGAATCCTCTCCAATGATTTGTTTTCGCTCATGGCTTATTTCCTACTCTTCGGACCGTGTTCCGTTTTCGCAGCGCGCTTGTTCCGCGGCTTCCATTCCTGCAGGAAGGCCAGGAGGTCCTTTTCCTGGATCCGCACGGACCTCCCCACCCGGTATGCTTTTAGCCAGCCCTGGCTCATCCAAGCCCAAAGAGCCGCGCGAGTGACCTTGAGCTTTTTGCAAACCTCATTGACCGTCAGGAATTCGTCCATTTCAGACCTCTATCATCCATTGTATGCCAATATCAATGAATGTCAATCTATATTTTTCCTGGTCTATTTCCACCACTCTCGGATTAAATGGCCGCCCTCGAAGGCCGGCTTGGGGCGCTCGCCGGGACTTCGCAAAGAGAAGACCACCAGGCGCCAGGCCGATGGATCGAAGCCGCGACAGCGGCGAGGGCACAGGCGTTCGCCGCGTCATCGTGAATTCCCGCCCTTGCCGGATGGTCAATTAGGTCCTTCCCCCGCCGCGCCCCGGCCGCCGCTCTAGCTGCCTGCGGCGGCCTGTTGCTTATGGTCGAGCAGTTTGACGCGGCCCTGCGTCACCCCAGCGGCAGGAATTCGGCGTAGATCTCGCTCTTGGTCCTGGACTTGCTCCCTGGTTTGGTCCATTTTTTAGAGAGGAGGTCCAAGCTACGGCAAAGACTTGGAAGAAATATAGAGAGATTCGACGAACCCCTGATGACCTAGACGCGGAGCGCCAACGGCTGTGAAAAATTAAGGCTAAACACGACAAGGACGAGCAGGCAAAAGCGGCTGCCGCAAACCAAAAGGAAAGCCCTTGACCTGGCCCGGAGAAGGACGGATGATGTCCTGCGGAAGGAGAAAGCGATGATGCCCAAAAGGAAACCCCAATGGTTCCGGCATGATGAAGGGAATGCGAGGGAATTGGAATCGCAACTCGAGTGGAAGATATCCCTGATAGTGAGGCAAAGAGTCTCCGTCCTGGAGAGAAAAATCGCCGCCCTGGAGAAACGGCTGGATAACGTGGACCGAGGGTTGAAGACGGATACTGCGTTGCTGCCGATTCGCGTGAGAGGGATTATCCTTGACGCAATGAAGCCTCTGCCCTCTCTGCCCCCTACGAAGACCCTCACGATTTACAGAGACAATATTAAAACGCGCCGCCCGAGGAAAAAGAAAGAGAAAAAGTGAGATGACTGAGGAAGAACGGATCAAGGCTTTGGAGGAAAAGCTGATGAAGGCAGTGAGAGCGCTGATAGCCTATACGGAGAGTGGTTTATTAACCCGACTCCGTATGGACTTTTATGCGACGGGCGTGATGCCCAACCTGGTCTCTCCGAGGAAAAAATAGCAATCGCCTTTGACCATCGGTTTTAAGTGAGAAGCGCCTCGTCATGGTCGGCGCGGCACCGTATCCGGCATGGCACCCCTTACCTCGGCTTCGTGGCTGACAGGGAGAGATACATCCTGATCGCTTGGATAACACAATCCTCCTGGCCGGCAGGTGAATCCTCTTTGAACCACCACTGGAGTTCCTCTCTGCTACAAGACACCTTTACAGCGATTCTCGACATCAACGGGCATACCTTCTTGTCTGGAGCCATATTGATCTCCCTTCCACCCCGGTCTAGGAGGGGTGCGGGGGCCTGTCAACCCGGTTTTCTAGTCCTGTTTAGTTAATTCACCATCTAGCACCCCGTGCCCACTCCCCTAAATCGATCCGGCCATAATGGAAAAAAGCTTATCAGGAACTGCACCAAGGACACGGGAGGATTCAGGGAGGCCGATGATGCCACATACCGGCCGCAGAAGGCTTATTCTTGCCGCTCATGACGCTCTGGAGGGGCTTCCAGCGCAGGATAGGAGTGGGGGGGGAGCCCGGTTGGGGCAGGGAAAGGAAGATGTTTTATGGGCAAGCGGCATTGGGCGAGTTCTGGTAGGAAGGGGTCCTTTAGTGAAAATTATGATGAATATTTTCAGGCATCACGATCGACCTGTACGCGCACGATTGGGGCGTTGGTCCCATACCCCCTCGGTCCCCGACACAGGAGTCGCGCTAGGCCCACGTCATACCAGATCGGTCTGACCACCTTTCGTGTAGGCTTTCGTGTTAGGGGCTGAAAAACGCCTTTTTTGGCGTATTTTGGCTCCATTGACGAGGCCCAGGGTGGGTAGAACAGGCCACGCCAAGATGGCCTATAAGTTGCTGAATTATAAAGAGATTAAACAGTGCCGGTAGAGGGAATCGAACCCACATCCGAGTTGCCCCGGACGGAATTTTGAGGCCTCATGGGGATTTTTATAATTGATTGATTCCGAAGCGGTTGGAGCCTCTTCGGCGTCCGCCTCGTGAACTCTTCGGCGACTTCCGGCCATGAGATCGGGAAGAGGGAGTATCAGATATTCTGTCTAAACCCCTTCTTCGCATTTAAGCACGTTCACACATACGGTCGCCAAAATAGATCATCAGCCTGGAGTCTAATCTAGCTGGGTCCGTGTGGTGGAAGGTCCACTTCTCCGACGGTCCAGGGGCCAGGTCTGAACCCTCTGAAGGCCTCTGGGCCAAAAATAACCGTAGACGATGCCTGTGTCCCCGCCAAGCACCCCGTGACCCTTGATCGCCGCTTCATCCACCCGCGGGCGGAATAGAAAGAGGACCAGCCCGGCCGGTCCCGTCGGATGCCAAGCCCCGCCTCGTCAGCGGGGCTTTTTTCTCATTAGTTTTGAAACCCGAGCCACGTCTCCGTGAGGATGTGAAAGGGCAAAGCTAAATCAATTGGTTGTTTCTAATCTTTCTTATATATAATATAAAGAAAATTTGTATCTTGGTTACGAGCTAAATAATTAGAAAAACGTTGAAATTTCGGAACTGGAGGCTTGTGATGAGGTCTTTGAGATGTCTTGGGTTACTTACAGTGCTTTTTCTAACTGTTTTTGTCATGTCTGTTGGAGCCTCATCCCCTGGAACTACGATTAACTTTTCTTCACTCGATAAGAATCACCCCCATAAACTGTCAGGGACACTTTATTTGCCGGAAAACAATTCAAGTCCATGCCCGGCAATTGTCGTCGTTCACGGGACCATGGGAATCGACTCACGCGGTGCGTTTTATCGGGAATTGATCTTAAAGGCGGGGATTGCGTTTTTCGAGGTAGATTTTAAGACCGGGATTTATAAGGGTCCATTAACTCGACCCTCGCCCGAGGCCATGGTGCCAATGGGTTTTGCGGCGTTAAAGGAATTACGTAAATTGCGTACCATTGATCCCGACCGAATCGGAATCATGGGGTTCTCAATGGGGGGGCACCTGACCGTGACTACGGCTTTTGAAACAAACCGCAAATTGTGGATGGGCGATGAGAAGGGATTCGCAGCCCATGCGGCATTTTATCCGGTGTGCAGACCCTTTTTAAAGAGAGACGATTGCACGATGACCGGAGCTCCGATGATTATTTTTTACGGGACTGAAGACGCCTACGGCGATGGCAAGAACGTTCCGGAGTTTAAACGCTTACTTTTGGAAAAATACAGCTTTGAGGTGACTACGGTCGAATATGTTGGTGCCTATCATGGGTTTAATAGAAATGAGCCTGCGATAAGCTACCATGACCCCTCTGCCAAAGGTTGGAAAGGCTATGAGGCTTGGGACGCGAAGGCGGCAAATGACACACTAATCCGAGTCGTGGACTTTCTGCGCAAAACCCTGGCTGCTAAGTAATTGATGTGTTATTGTGCCCAACAGGAGTTAATTGGCTACTCAGGCAAGATGGGATTGTTCGTGAACATAGATAAGTCAATAAATAGAATTATCCACGTTGGAAGTCAAGTCAGTATCGCCTAATAAACGGTGTCCCGCACGACCTTGGGAGAGCCGGAGAAATATGCAACATTGAATGGAGCCGCTGAAGTCGGCAAAATCCGGCACGAAGAGACGAACAACGATGACTCGCAAAATATTTTTTTTATATAAAGAATGGACCTAATCAGGGGGCAGGTTCACATCTTCAAAGAAACTCACATTATGGGTGGGCCATTTTCCAGGGATGAGGTCCCGTATATTGGCGGGCAAGTCATAGGGGCGTAAATTGCGCGAGTCCATACCCTTAATCTGGGGGTATAAAAGGTTTGATGAAAAACTATTATCTTATTACGGCCATGAGTAAGCTCGTTTCCAATTTTCTATTGACTTCTTCCCCGTTGCGTAGTAAAAAGATCGTTTTAATAGGAGGTTTAAAATGACCACAAAGAAAATGCAGTGCCTGGTTCTTTTCCTCGCGTTTCTTGCTCCATTGGCCTTTTCGACTGAGCCGCCCGACGCTCAGAAAGAACCATCCGCTGTCGCGTTCAACGTAGGCGATTTTTTTCTCTGTCCCGAAGTGATCGGTGTTACCGCAGGTAGCAATGGAAAAATCGCGCTGGGTGCGAATGCCGAATACTTCTTATCGAAGGCAATCGCGGTCGGGGGGGACGTTTCTTTCTATCTTAAATCCCCCGGCGGCTTGTCCTTGTTCCCCGATATTGAATATCACTTCAATGTCAACGTCCGGGGCCTCGATGTTTATGCCGGAGCAGGCCCGTCCCTTTTCTTCGGATTCGGCACGGATGGAAGAACCTTATTCGGCGGTAAGGCCTTCGGCGCCGCGCGCTACTTTTTCAACCCCAGCACCGGAGTCTTTCTAAAACTCGGATTCGCCTCTAACCGCGATGGCACAGCTGGCTTCTGGGCCATTGGTGTTTCCTTCAAACTATAGTCCATCGTTCTGAAGAACGGCATGGAGGGCGTGACCGGCCCCGCGGTGTGGTTCATTTTCAGGGGATGAAGTTCCCAGCGCTCATAACTGGGTCGGCACACCGCAGGACTTTTTAACTGCGCTATTTATAATTTCCGATCAGAACGAACGGCGCCCAGTAATACGGATGAGAATAGCCGGCGTCATGTGGCGCAGGTGTTGAGCCCTCCGCGATCTTAACACCGCGATCATTTCCCGCATGCGAGGACACAACGGGCCCTCGCAGGAAGGCCAGCTGTGCCTGGCGCAAGGCCTCCGCTTTTCCATCAGCGGGGGCCTTGACCCATCTGGCATAGAAGTCGCTCATG
>Ga0187886_1000523_pt1 | contig 44536 bp, 34 predicted proteins | sample June2016WEW_20_1_FD_133001 | JGI IMG/M metagenome (GOLD analysis project Ga0187886, IMG submission 133001) | Peatland microbial communities from SPRUCE experiment site at the Marcell Experimental Forest, Minnesota, USA - June2016WEW_20_150 | ecosystem: Environmental > Terrestrial > Soil >... | reverse complement strand
TCTACCTCGTCCCGGCAGCGGGCGGCACGCCGGACGAGCTGCCGCTCCCCCGCGGCGGCTTCTGTTCCTACTCGCCCGACGGCAAGAAGCTCGCCTACAACCGGATCTTCCGCGAGTTCCGGATCTGGAAGCGCTACCGGGGCGGCATGGCCGACGACATCTGGATTTACGATTTCGCGACCAGGAAAGTCGAGGACATCACCAACAACCCGGCCCTGGACATCATCCCCATGTGGAGCGGGGACCGGATCTATTTCGTCTCCGACCGTGACGAGGCAAAGAGGGTGAACCTCTATGTCTACGACCTCCGGACGAAAGAGACGCGGAAACTGACGAGCTTCGTTGATTACGACATCAAGTTCCCGTCCCTCGGCCCAAACGCCATCGTTTTTGAGAACGGAGGGTACATCTACAAGTTCGACCTGGCCACCGAGAAGACGGACAAGGTGCCCGTGGTCATCGCGGACGACGTGATCGGGGTCCGGAGCCGGCTGGTCAAGGTCGGGGGGCAGGTCACGAGCTTCGAGATCTCCCCGGACGGGAAGCGGGCCCTGTTCGGAGCCCACGGGGAGATCTTCACCGTTCCGGCCCAATACGGGAACGTCCGCAACCTGACGGGCACGCCGGGCGTCCACGAGCGCGCCCCCAAGTGGTCGCCGGATGGGAAATGGATCGCCTACATCTCCGACAAGAGCGGCGAGGACGAGATCTACGTCGAGGCCCAGGACGGGACCGGCGAGCCGCAGCAGCTGACGAAGGGGGCCGACACCTACAAGTACCAGCTCTTCTGGTCCCCCGACGGCAAGAAGATCATGTGGAGCGACAAGCTCCAGCGCCTCCTCTACGTGGATGTCGCGACGAAGGAGGTCGTCGAGGTCGTCAAGGCCGAGCGCTGGGAGATCCCGCAATACGTCTGGGCGCCCGACAGCCGCTGGATCGCTTACAGCAAGCCGGAAGTCGATGTCCAGATGAAAGTCTACCTCTACTCCCTGGACACGAAAAAGACGACCGAGGTGACGGATGGGTGGTACAATTCGGGCGACCCGTCTTTCAGTTCTGACGGCAAATATCTCTTTTTCGTTTCGGACCGGGACTTCAATCCGGTGTACAGCCAGACCGAATGGAACCATGCCTACCTCACCATGTCCAGGGTCTATTTCGTGACCTTGGCCAAGGAGACGAAGTCGCCCTTCGAGCCGAAAAGTGACGAAGTCGCCGTGAAGAAAGAGGAGGAACCCCCGGCCAAGGGCGCCGCTCCGGCCAAGCCGGGGTCAAAGCCCGAAGCCAAGAAGGAGGCCGAGGCTTCCCAGCCAGTCCTCGTCAAGGTGGACACCGACGGCCTCAAGGGCCGGATCGTCGCCCTCCCCATCGAGACGGCCAACTACGGCCAGATCGGCGCCATCAGCAATTCTGTCTATTATCTCAGGGTCAAGGACGGGGAGAGGGAGCCCTCCCTCATGCTCTATGACCTCGGCGAGCTCAAGGAGAAGGATCTCGGCAAGATCGGCGGCTACGAGATCTCGGCCGACAAGAAGAAAATGCTGGTTGCCAAGGACCGAACCTTCGGGATCATCGACCTTCCCAAGGGGCCGGTCAGCCTCGAAACGAAGCTCGACCTCTCCGGAATGGAATGCACTGTGGACCCGCGCCAGGAGTGGAACCAGATCTTCGAGGAATGCTGGCGCCAGATGAAATACTTCTTTTATGCCCCGAACATGCACGGGGTCGACTGGGACGCGGTCCGTCTGCGCTACAGACCCCTGGCCGCCTCGGTCGCCCACCGGGCGGACCTGACCTACGTCATCGGCGAGGTGATCGGCGAGCTCAGCTCAGGCCACACTTATGTCGGCGGCGGCGACATGCCCCGGCCGCAGAAGGTCAAGGTCGGGATGCTCGGAGCGCAGTTCGAGCGCGACGCCCGGACCGGCTATTACCGGATCACGAAGATCCTCAAGGGCCAGAATTGGGATCCTTCCCGGCGCTCGCCGCTGACCGAGGTCGGCGTCAACGTCAGGGAAGGGGACTACCTCATCGCCGTCAACGGGACACCCCTCAACAAGCTGGCGGACATGTACGAAGCGCTCAACAACACGGCCGGCAGGCAGGTGACCCTGAAGGTCAACGCCGGGCCCGAGGAGAAGGGGAGCCGCGATATCGTGGTCGTCCCTGTCGAGACCGAGAACGAGCTCTACTACTACAACTGGGTCGAGGGGAATATCGACAAGGTCGCCAAGGCGACCAACGGTCAAGTCGGCTACATCCACATCCCGAACATGGGCGTCGAAGGGCTCAATGAGTTCGTCAAATACTTCTATCCCCAGCTCCGGAAGAAGGGGCTCATCATTGACGTCCGGGGCAACGGCGGCGGGAACGTCTCGCCGATGATCATCGACCGGCTCGTCCGCGAGCTTGTCTATGTCGAGGTGGCGCGGAATTCCGTCCCGGTCCCAGACCCGGCGGCCGCGGTGTTGGGGCCCAAGGTCGCGCTGTGCGACGAGTTCTCCGCCTCTGATGGCGATATCTTCCCCTACCGCTTCAAGACGCTCGGGGTCGGCAAGATCATCGGCAAGCGGACCTGGGGAGGCGTCGTCGGCATCCGGGGGTCGCTGCCCCTTCTCGATGGCGGCTTCCTCAACAAGCCCGAGTTTGCGCCTTACGACAAGAACGGCAAAGGGTGGATCATTGAAGGACACGGCGTCGAACCCGACATCGTTGTCGACAACGACCCGGCCAGGGAATTCGCGGGGATCGACGACCAGTTGAACAAGGCCATCGAGGTCATCCTCGAAGAGCTGAAGACGAAGGCGAAGGAGCTTCCGCCCGTTCCGCCCTACCCGATCAAGAAGTAATGATCATGAATCGTGTCACGGTGCATCCTTGATTAGAGCCGCGGGGATGGCCTCTGAGGAGGATAAGGGATATGCCGGGCGATAAAGTCAAGGTCAGTTGTCTCGAGTGCGGGACGACGAATTACTATCCGCTCGACGCCCAGGGGAAAAAGGTCGCGTGCGGGCGGTGCAAGTCCGGCCTGCCTCTGCCGGGGACGCTCCTCGAGCCGACCCGCGACCAGGCCTATGCCCTGTTCCAGAACTCCGGCCTGCCCGTACTCGTGGATTTCTTTTCTCCGACCTGCGGGCCATGCTACATGATGCATCCCGTGGTCGAACGGCTGGCGAAGCGCCGTGCCGGCGAGCTCACGGCGGTCCGGGTCAACGTGGACAGGGACCCGGAGCTGGCGCAAAAGTTCGGTATCAGAGCGGTGCCCACCTTCGTCGTCGTCTTCAAGGGCCTGGAGCGGGCCCGGACGTCCGGGGCCATGTCGGAGGAGGATTTCGCCCTGTGGGTGGCGAGCCAGACCTGACAGGAGGGGGGATTCCGGGAAAGCTCTTCGCGACCCCATCGGCCTGTCGGAGCCAGGAAGAGTGAAAAACAGAAAGCCCGCCATGATTGTCTTCGGGCTGTTCGCCGCCCTGGCCGCCCTGGCCGGGCCCCGGAACGCGGGGCCGCCCAAGATCGACGCCGCGGTGCTCGTTTCGGCCGACGCCGAATGGTCCGCGGTGAGGTCCCTGCATCCCCACGAGCGGTATGAGACCTCGCCCTTCGGTCAATATTTTTATCAAGATGTCACCCTTCTGGATCGGCAGGTCTGTCGTCTCCTCGTTTTTCATGGAGGTTGGGGAAAGGTCGCGGCCGCGGCCTCGACACAGTACGTCATCGACCGTTGGGATCCCGCCCTTATTGTGAACCTCGGCACCTGTGGCGGGTTTGAAGGGGCTGTGGAACGTTATGCAATCATCCTGGCCGCGAAAACGGTCATCTACGATGTCGTGGAACGGATGGGGAATCCGGAGGAGGCCATAGCCGATTACAGCACGACGATCGACCTCGGCTGGCTGGAGGGGCCGGACCCGCCGGGTGTCCGACGGGGCGTGCTCGTGTCGGCGGACCAGGACGCGGCCCCGGCCTCCATCGCCCTTTTGAAATCCAAGTACGGAGCCGCCGCGGTCGACTGGGAATCGGGGGCGATCGCCTTTATCGCCCGCCGGAACAAAAAGCGGATCCTCATCCTCCGCGGCGTGACGGATGTCGTCGGCCAGAAGGGCGACGAAACCTATGGCCACATCGAGATCTTCCGCCGTAATACCGAGATCGTGATGAAACAATTGTTCACGAACCTCCCCCTCTGGCTATTACGGGTCCGGAAAGATTAAGAGGAATGCCGAAGAGGGGACTCGAACCCCTACTCCCGGATTAATGGGAACTAGCCCCTCAAGCTAGCGTGTCTGCCAATTCCACCACTTCGGCATACTGGCTTGGGAGGTTTCCCTCCCGCCGGGCTTCGGCCCGGTTTCCCATCGCCTATCCGGCGCTTATTTCTTCTGTTCCGTGCCTGACGTCGCCGCCTGCTTCTGCGGTTCGGTCTTCTGCCCGGGCTGCTGTTGGGCCGGCTCCTGCTTCTTCGGCACGGGATTCGCGGGGGCCGTCGTCTGGGCCGGGGCCTTCTCGCCGCCCACGACCGAGCTCGTACCCTTGGCCGACAGGATCCAGAGGCCGAGAGAGGTCAGCATGAAAACGATGGCTGAAACTGTCGTGACCTTGGACAACAGTGAAGCCTGGCCCCGGGTGCCGAACTCGGTCTGGCTTCCCGTGCCGCCGAAGGCTCCGGCCAGGTCGGCCGCCTTGCCCGACTGCAGAAGGACGGCCAGGATCAGGATCACGCAAACAACGATATGGACGATGACGATTAAAGCGTTCACTTCTCTTCCCTGTCAGCTCGAAGGGCTTCCCGGGCGATGCCGATGAACTGATCGGCCTCCAAGGAGGCTCCTCCGACAAGAAATCCGTCGATATCCTTTTCTTTGAATAACGCGTACGAATTGGTCGGCTTCACCGAGCCGCCGTAGAGAATTATAGCACAGGAGGCCGGTCCATTTCCATACCTTTCTTCAAGACGGCTCCGGATATGGGCATGGGCTTCCCCGGCCTGGCCGGGTGTCGCCGTCTGGCCCGTTCCGATCGCCCAGACGGGCTCATAGGCGATAACCATCGAGCCCGCCTCTTCGGCCGACAGGCCTTGAACGCCTGCCTCGAGCTGGCGGTCGAGCTTTCCGGCCGTTGCCCCGGCCCGGCGCTCCTCGAGCGTTTCGCCGATGCAGACGATCGGCCGCAGTCCCGCCTTCAGGGCCGCCCGGAGCTTCCTGTTGACCGTCTCGTCGGTCTCGCCGAAGTAATGGCGCCTCTCGGAATGACCGATGAGGACATAACCGCAGCCGATGTCCCGGAGCATGGGGCCGGAAATCTCTCCGGTGTAGGCGCCTTTGTCCTCCCAGAAGAGGTCCTGGCCGCCGAGGGCGATGTCCGTGCCGCGGAGGAGCCGGGCCGCTTCGCTCAGGGCCGTGAACGGCGGGATGACCAGGAGGAGCGCGCCGGCGACTTCGGGAGCGGCCTTCAGGATGGCCGAGACGAGGTCCCGGGCCTCACGGGCCGTCCCGTGCATTTTCCAGTTGCCCGCGACCAGGGGGGGCTTGCGGAGGCCGGCCATCTATTTTTCCAGGGCGTCGATGCCGGGAAGCGACCCGTAAGCGATGTATTCGAGGGAGGCGCCGCCCCCGGTCGAAATGTGGCTGATCTTGTCTCTGACGCCGGCCTTCTTGACGGCCGCGATCGAATCCCCGCCGCCCACGATGGAGACGGCGCCCGAAGCGGCGACGGCCTGGGCCACCTTGACCGTCCCGGCGGCGAAGGGTTCGATCTCGAAGATGCCCATGGGGCCGTTCCAGAAAATGGTCTTGGCATTCTTGATGATCCGTGAAAAGGCCTCGACCGTCCTGGGGCCAATATCGACACCCATCATGTCCTCCGGGAAGGGGAGGGTGTCCACCGTCCTGGTCGCCGCTCCGGCGTCCGCCGCCGTAGCCAGGACGTGGTCCAGGGGGAGAAGGAAATCGACCTTTTTCTCGGCGGCCTTGGCCAGGATCGCGAGGGCGGTCGCCTTCTGGTCGTCCTCGACCAGAGACTTGCCGACGCCGAAGCCCTGGGCCTTCAGGAAGGTATAGGCCATGGCCCCGCCGATGAGGATATGGTCCGCCTTGTTCAGGAGGCTCTCGATGATCTCGATCTTGTCGGAGACCTTGGCCCCGCCCAGGATGGCGACGTAGGGCCTTTCGGGGGAGCGGATGGCCTTCTGCAGGTAATCGACCTCCTTCTTCATCAGGAAGCCCGTGGCCTTGACCTTGACGAAGTCGGCGATCCCGACGACCGAGGCGTGGGCCCGATGGCTCGAGCCGAAGGCGTCGTTGACGAAGATATCGATCCCCTCGGACAGCCTCCTGGAGAAGCCCGGGTCGTTGGCCTCCTCTTCTTTGTAGAACCTGACGTTTTCGAGAACGAGCGCCTCACCGTTCTTCAGCCCCTGCTTGAGCCGGTCGACTTCGTCCCCGACGACGTCGGGTGCCATGATGATCCTGTTCGGGACGAGCTCGGCCAGTCGCTGAGCGGCCGGCCTGAGGCTCATCTTGGGGTCCGGCTTGCCCTTGGGCCTCCCCAGGTGGGAGGCGATGACGAGCCGGGCCCCGTGGTCGAGGAGGTACTGGATGGTGGGCAGGGAGGCCCGGATCCGGGTGTCGTCCCGGATCGCGCCCTTGTCGTCCAGGGGGACATTGAAGTCCACCCGGAGAAAGACGAGCTTCCCTTTGACATCAAGGTCGGTGATGAACTTCATGTCCGCCTCACCGCGAGATATACTTGGCGAGGTCGACGAGCCGGCAGGAGTACCCCCACTCGTTGTCGTACCACGCCATGACCTTGGCCAGGGTCCCGTCCATGACCTTGGTCAAAAGTCCGTCGACGATCCCCGAGCGGGAGTCATGCATGAAATCCACGGAAACGAGGGGCTCGTCGGTGTAGCCCAGGATGCCTTTGAGGGAACCCGCCGCCGCTTTCACGAAAGCGGCATTGATCTCCTCGACCTTGGCCGGTTTCTTGAGGACGGCGACCAGGTCCACCATCGAAACATTGGGCGTCGGGACCCGGATGGCGATGCCGTCGATCTTGCCCTTGAGCTCGGGCATGACCAGGCCGACGGCCTTGGCCGCCCCCGTGGTCGTCGGGATCTGGGAGATGGCCGCGGCCCGGGCCCGTCGGAGGTCCTTGTGGGGGGCGTCCAGGATCTTCTGGTCGTTCGTGTAGGAGTGGATCGTCGTCATGAACCCCTTTTCGACGCCGAACTCGTCGTGGAGGACCTTGACGACCGGGGCCAGGCAGTTCGTGGTGCAGGAAGCGTTGGAAAGGACGTGATGTTTGGCCGGGTCGTAGCTTGTCTCGTTGACGCCCAGGACGAGCGTGATGTCGGGGTCGGTGGCCGGGGCGGAGACGATGACCTTCGAGGCGCCGCCCTTTTCGACGTGCTGGATGACGTCCGGCCGCTTCGTGTATTTGCCTGTCGATTCGATGACGACCGTGACGCCCAGGTCTTTCCAGGGGAGCTTGCCGATCTCCTTTTCCGCCAGGACTCGGATCTTCCGGCCGTTGACGATGATCGAGTCCCCGACGGCCTTGACGTCCTCCGGGAACGTTCCCAGGACCGAGTCGTATTTCAATAAATGGGCCAGCGTCTTGGCGTCCGTGATGTCGTTGACGGCCACGTATTCGATCGCGGGGTCGTTCCACGAAGCGCGCAGCATGTTCCGGCCGATCCGCCCGAAACCGTTTATACCTATCCGAGTCGCCATGTGAAAACCTCCTCTTGATGGACGAGAAAAGTGCATCCATAGATAACACAAACGGGTCGGTTTTTCAAGGCCGGACGCGACCGGAGCGCCCGGGAACACGCGGGGGGCAGGAGGGGGGTGCCCTATTTTTTCTTGGTTCTCTTCTGCTCGTACATGAGGCCGTCGGCCCGGTGCACCAGGTCGTCGATGGAGAGGGGAAGTTCCGGGTCATAGACGCTGAGCCCGGTGCTGAGAGTGAGCGTGTAACGGCCCTGGGTGTCCGGCCGGGAGTTGTAGTGATCGAGCTTTTCCTGAAGCCTCCGGGTGAAGACCTCGGCGTTGACCTTGGTCGCCTCCATCGCCAGGACGACGAACTCGTCCCCGCCCATCCGGGCCACGATGTCGGAATCCCGGAAGCTTTTTTTCAGGACGTTGGCCAAGTCCGCCAGGACCCGGTCTCCTTCTTTGTGGCCGAACGTATCATTGATGGCCTTGAGGTCGTCGACGTCCGAATACAGAAGAAAGACCCTTTTGTTCAAACGGGCGGCGACCTTGAGCTGTTGTTCGCCGAGGTGCATGAACCCGCGGCGGTTGTACAGTCCGGTCAAGGGGTCGGTCAACGACAGGGCGCGGATTTCCTGCTCCATCCGTTTCCGCTCGGTGATGTCTGTCAGGACGGCCATGGTTCCGCCGTACTGGACCCCGGTGAAGCGCGGGCCGCCGCTGACGAGAAGCATCTTCCGGCTCCCGTCCTTGTGGAGGAATTCGAGCTCGTAGCGGTCGGCGATGCCCTTGGCCCGGCGCTCGTCCGCACGGCGGAGGATGGACTGCTGGTCCTTCGGGACGAACGACGCGACCTCCCGGTCGGCCATCTCACCGGGGGTGTAACCGAGCATGCCGGCCGCGGCGGGATTAACAAAGGAGAATTTGCCCTCCGAATCGGTCAGGACCAGGCCTTCGGTCATGGTCTGAACGATCCCGTCGCTGAACTTCTTGATCTGCTGGAGTTCGTCCTCGGCGCGCTTGCGCTGGGTGATGTCGATCATGGTCCCGATCAGGCCGCCGATCGCGCCGTCCGGCCGGGCATATGTGGACTTGATGAAAATGATGTCGTGCTCGGCGCCGTCCGAGGCCTGGAGAGGGGCCTCAAAAACCTGGACGCCGGGTTTCTCGAAGAGGACGCGGTCGATCTCCTGGTCCTTGTCGGCCAGGTCCTTGGAGGTGAGGTCGGAGAACGTCTTCCCGACGATCTTGTCTTTGGACAGGTTGAGGAGCTTCTCGAAGGCGGCGTTGCAACCGGAGATCCGGCCCTGCAGGTCCTTTAAGAAAGCGGGGTTGGGCATGACATCGAGCATGACCCTGAGGAAGTCGTTCTGGTTCTTGAGGGCCCGTTCCCATTTCTGTTGTTCATCCGCATCGTACGAGGCTTTCTGTCGCCTCCAGAAAAGGCCGAGGCTCGTCCCGGTCGCCAGGACAAAGACGATGATGACGATGGATATGACGCCGATCCACCGGCTCCACCCCGCGTTGATTTCCGAAGTGTCGGCCTTGGCTTCGATGAGCCAGGGGGAATCCGGGACGGCTTTGATGGCGCCGACGATTCTGTGCGCCCTGTAGTCGTTTCCTTCGATGATCCCCTCTTCTCCAATGGTCGCTTCAATCCCGGGCCGCCGGAACCTCGTGATCGGCAGCCGGAGGTTCATGGCGACGTTGTTCTTGTAGCGGGGCTCGCTAAGGTAAAGGAAGTTTTCCCCTTCCCGCTCGATGAGCAGGACCTCCGAACTCGGGCTGGCCGACGGCCATTCCCGGATCAGGGGATAAAAAGTTTGGTCGGGGTCGATATCGAACGCCATGACGGCGATGGGCTCAAAGCCCGCGCCCTTGGCGGCGAGGATGGGGAAGACCAGCGGGATCGATATCCGTCCTGAATCGGGGTCTCGATTGAGGTCGCCGAACACGATGTTCCCGGATGTCCAGGCTTCCTGGCTCAACCGGACCGACTCACGGGTTTGCACGTAGGGCGGAGTGTCGGGGATGGAATAAAGGACCTTTCCGCCGGGGAGAAGGATGGCAATCCTGTCAAACTCTTTGGGGAAGTTCCTTTGCAGATGCCCCAGTCCTTGCTGGATTTCCCGCTTGATTTGGGCAGACGCCGGGTCCTTGAGCAGCGCCTGGATGCGGGGGGCAAAAAAACGGCTTTCAAACATGTTTTTGGCCGAGGAAAGCCGTTCCTGCTTCCAGGACGAAACCTGGAGGGCCTTCAGGTCGGCGATGGTCGCCAGCTCGGTTTCCTTGGAGCTCCGGGCGAATTCTTTGAACTGGGCGGAATAGAAATAGGACAGGGAGAGCAGCCCGATGGTCAGGAGGGTAAAGACGATGACCGGTTGCCAGGGGAATTTTTTCAAATTTGACGTCTCGGGCACTTGGAGGCCTTTCACTCCGACCTGCCGCCGGACAGAAGGGCAAGAGGTCGAATAAAACCAAGACTTGGAAATGTTATTAGCACAGGCCCCGAGGCATTGTCAATGAACCGCCGATGACGCGCCTCCGGGGATAACGCCACGGCCCGATTTGTGCTAAAATCGCCTCAGCGTCGGGCGGCCGGGCCGCCGGAGGAGTTCCCATGAAGATTTTGACATCCCGGGAGATGCAGGAGATCGACCGGACGGCGATTGAAGACATCGGCATCCCGGGCCCGGTCCTCATGGAAAATGCGGGCCTCCAGGTCTTGAAGGCCCTCAGGACCCGGTTCCCCCGGCCCGCAGACGAGCGGATCGTCATCGTCGCCGGAAAGGGGAACAACGGCGGGGACGGGCTCGTCGTCGCCCGCCATCTCTTCAATGCCGGCGCGAAGCCGGAGGTCATTCTCCTGGCGTCGCGTGAGGAGGTCAAAGGGGACGCCGCCTTGAACCTGGCCGTCGCCCTCAGGCTCGGCGTTCCTGTCACCGAGGCCCGGACGCCGGAGGACTGGAAAAAGTGCCGGATGGACATCTTCCATGCCACGGTCATCATCGACGCCGTCTTCGGGACCGGCCTGCTCAGGCCCCTGGCGGGACTCTACGCCCGGGTCGTCGAAGACATCAATAAGGCCGGGGGGTTCAAGCTCGCCGTGGACATCCCTTCCGGACTTTCCTCCGACACCTTCGAGATCATCGGGCCCTGCGTCCGGGCAAACATGACGGTCTGCCTGGCGGCGCCGAAGATCGCCCATATTTTCCCGCCGGCCGAAGAGTGCATCGGCGATCTCTTCGTGGCGGCGATCGGTATCCCGCCGGCCCTCCTCGAAAGCCCCGGGCTGAAGCTCGAGCTCGTGGAGGACGGGACGGTCCGGCCCTTTTTCAAGAAAAGGAAAAAGGACTCCCATAAGGGGACCTACGGCCATCTTCTCGCCGTCTCGGGCTCTCTGGGGAAAACGGGGGCCGCCGCCCTGGCCGGGAAAGCCGCCCTGCGGATGGGCGCGGGCCTGGTCACCGTGGCCACGGCCGGGAGCGCGCTGCCTGGGATCGCCCGTTCCATGATGGAATTGATGACGGAGCCGCTCCCCGAGACACCCGCCAAGACCGTCGCCCGGGGGGCCCTTCCCAGGGTCCTCGAGCTCCTGAAAGGCAAAAATGCCATTCTCCTCGGCCCCGGCCTATCGACCCACCCGTCGACGGCAGATTTCGTTCTCGCCCTTCTTCCCAAGATCAAGGTCCCCGCCGTCATCGATGCCGACGGCCTGAACATTATTTCCTCCGACCCCGAGGTCCTGGGCCGGCTCCAGGCCCCCGCCGTGCTCACGCCGCACCCGGGCGAGTTCGCCCGTCTAACCCGCCGTTCGAATGACGATGTCCTGAAATATCGCCTGGAGCTTGCCCCGGCGTTCGCCGAGAAATATGGCGTCCACCTCGTCCTCAAGGGCTACCGAACCCTCACGGCCTCGCCCGACGGCCGCGTCTTCGTCAATCCCACGGGGAATCCGGGCATGGCCACGGGAGGTTCGGGCGACGTCCTGAGCGGGATGATCGCCTCCCAGATCATCCAGGAGAAGGAGTTCCTTGGCGCCGTCCTCTCGGCCGTTTATGTCCACGGCTTGAGCGCCGACATCGCGGCCGGGGAGCTCAGCGAAAAATACCTGACCGCGGGCGACATCATCCGTTTCCTGCCGCGGGCCTTGAAAAGCCTGGAAGGGAAGTGAACCCGGTGCCGGAGAAACTCCGTTCGGCCGCTCGGGACGAACAGACGTTCATCACCAGGTCCGAAGAGGAGACCCTTCGCCTGGCCGGGCGGCTGGCCTCCGGTTTTTCAGGTCAGGAGGTCGTCCTGCTCTTCGGCGGGCTCGGGGCGGGGAAAACCGTCTTCGCCAAGGGCGTCGCTTCGGGCGCCGGCGTCCGGGACATCCACCGGGTCTGCAGCCCTTCGTTCACGCTCGTGAACATCTACGATGGAAAACACCGCATCTTCCACATCGACCTCTATCGCCTCGAGCGCCAGGCCGATATCCTGGAGCTGGGCTGGGAGGATTACCTGGGAGAGGGGATCGTCATCGTTGAGTGGGCGGAAAAATTGACCTTCCCTCTCGACGGGATCTCGGTCCGGATTGAGCCGGGACCGGACGACGAGCGCCGGATCACCATCAGCCGCTGACGGCCGGGCCTTTCTTCGTCACCTCGCCGGCCGCGAAAAGTTCTCCAGGGCCTTCCTGAGCTTCAGGGCGACGTCCGGGACCTGGAGGACCTTCCCCTCGAAGATGGTCTGCGGGCCGACGCCTTTCAGACCGTAAAAATCCTGGTTGGCCTTCGCGTCCACGTAGAGAGAAGCCCCCTGGAAAGATACCCCGGCGTAGAGGCCGCGGCTCCGCGAATACGCGTAAATCTCTGCCTTGAGCTCTGCGTCCGTGCTGGCCTCGGCCGAACGGCCCAGCGGGCCGGCCGAGACACCCGCGTCGGCACCCAGGGTGAACTTCCCCCGGGTGATGTTCTCGATGCTCCGCGGCGTCCTGAACACGAGGATGACGTCGGCCGACTCGACGCCGATCTGCCAGCCGATGCTCCCGCCGGTGAGGCCGATGAAGGACGGATTGCTCCAGACGCCATCCTTGCCCCGGACGAGGAAAACCCCGTAGCCGTGCCGGCCGCCGACGATATAGGCCGCCTTGATGACGTCGGGGATGATGGCGATGCCGGCGCTTTTCTCGAGGAGCTTCTCGGGGATGCCCTTGTCGGACTCCTTCATCATCTCCCCGAGGACCCGGGTGGCGTCCTCGACTCTTTTGATCTCATTCGCCGGCGCGTTGTTCTTGGCCGGGGATCCGGGCGCAAGGCCCGGACGGGCAAGAACAATGGCCAGGACGAGAGCGATCCCAAGCGTTCGTCTTTTTTTGACAGTCATCGTGACCTCCTCAGGGGGCCAGGCCCCGAAAGCTTTTTTTTATTTGGCGGGCGGCCCTTTCCGGGTCCGTCGCGCTGAGAATAGCCGAAACGACGGCGACTCCATCCGCTCCGGCTCTACGGACCGCCCGGGCGTTCCGGTCCGTGATCCCGCCGATGGCCACGACGGGAATTCGGACAGCGTCTTTGATCCGCCGGATCCCGTCCGGCCCGAGAACGGGAAGGCCCGTTGTTATCGTGGTCGTTGCATAGGCGGGCCCGGCCCCGACATAATCGGCGCCCTGGTTTTCGGCCTCCCGGGCTTCCTCAGGCGTGTTGACCGAAATTCCGATGAGGGATCCTTTCCGAAGCGCCCTCCGGGCGAGAGCCGGGGGCATGTCTTTCTGGCCGAGATGGATGCCCGCCGCTCCGCAGGCCAGGGCGACGTCCACGCGGTCGTTGATCAGGAGAGGGACGCGGCGCTTCTTGAGAATGGCCGCGGCCCGCCGGCCGAGCTCGACGAAAGCCTGGAATGGATAATCCTTGGCCCGGAGCTGGACGACCGTTACGCCGCCCCGGACCGCGGCCTCGATGACGGGCACGAGGTCGCGCCCCGACGCGAACTCCGCGTCGGCGACGAAGTAAAGGGCGTAATCGATCGGCATCGACCCCTCGGTGGCTCCATTATAGTGGATTTAACTCCCCTCGGCAAACCCCGCGCCGGCGATGCATGCGCGCCATGGGGACGTTGTTGGCCTGGAATTGACTTCGCGGCGCGTTTATTCTTAAATGAGGGGGCCGCGGATCGGATATCTTGCCGGAAAGGACACGCGCATGGCTATCGACCTGAGATCCTACATCGTCGACGTTCCGGACTTCCCCAAGCCCGGGATCGTGTTCAAGGACATCACTCCCGTCGTTCAGAACGCCGCGGCCTTCAACTTCGCGATCGACGAGCTGGCCGCCTGGGCCCGGACGCGGACCCCCGGGGTCATCGCGGGCATCGAATCCCGGGGCTTCCTGTTCGCGGCCGGCCTGGCCCGGGAGCTTCGGCTCGGCCTCGCCCTCATCCGCAAGCAAGGCAAGCTGCCCCGGAAGTCCGTGAGCGTCCTCGCCCCCAACGAGTACGCCGTCGAGCACTTCGAGATGCACGAGGACGGGGTCGCGGCCGGCGAGCGCGTCCTCATCATCGACGACCTCATCGCCACCGGCTCGTCCTCAACGAGCGCCATCCGCCTGGTGAAACTCCTCGGCGGGATCGTCGTGGGGTTCGGGGCGGTCGTCGAGCTCGACTATCTCAAAGGCGTCGAAAACATCCGCCAGGCCTATCCGGGAGTGGATATCCGAACTCTGGTCCGGTTTTGAACGTCGCTGAGCTCGGCCCGACGGCAAGGATGGCCAAGGAAGGAAGAGAATGATCAAGAGACAATGGAGCGTCGCGGCCGTCGCCGCTTTTTTCCTGGCTTCGGGCTGTGCCCGGGTGCCGGCCCCTTCGGCCGCGCCCCGGCTCGTCCCGGCGGACGCCGGCTGGGTCACGAAAACCCTCCGGAAAATGGCCCTCGAGGAGAAGATCGGCCAGATGATCGCCGTCAGGTTCACGGGCGCCTTCCGGAATGCCGACAGCGAGTACCTCAAGAACCTCGAATCTCTTATCGTCAAGACGAAGATCGGCGGCCTCATCCTCTTCGGCGGCGAAGTCTATGAAACGGCCGAGCTGACGAATGCCTTCCAGAAGGTGGCCAGGATCCCGCTCCTGTTCGCCTCCGATCTCGAGCGCGGCGCGGGCAACCAGCTGACCAACGCGACGCTCTTCCCTCCGCTCATGTCGCTCGGGGCCTCGGGCTCGGAAGAGCAGGCCTACGAAATGGGCCGGATCACGGCCCTCGAGGGACGGGCCATGGGCATCCACATGACCTACGCACCGGTCGTCGACGTTAACATCAACCCGGAAAACCCGATCATCAACACCCGGTCCGTGGGCGAAGACCCGGCCCTCGTCAGCCGCATCGCCCGGGCTTTCATCCGCGGCTGCCAGGAGAACGGGATGATCGCGACGGCCAAGCATTTTCCCGGCCACGGCGACACGGCCCAGGACTCCCACCTCCTGCTGCCGACCATCACCGCCGACCTCGACCGGCTCGAAAGGGTCGAGCTGGCCCCCTTCAAGGACGTCGTGAACGCCGGCGTGCGGGCGGTCATGACCTCCCACCTTTTCGTCCCCGCGCTCGACCCGACGCCGAACCTCCCGGCGACCCTGTCGCCGGCGATCCTGACCGACCTCCTGCGGACGAAACTCGGGTTCCGGGGGCTCATCGTCACGGACGCCATGGAGATGGCCGGGATCACGAGCTCCTTTTCGCCCGAGGAGGCCGCCCTGAGGGCGGTGCTGGCCGGCGTGGACATCATCCTTCTGCCGCCCGAGCCCGCCCGCGTCGCCGAGTATCTGGTCACCGCCGCCCGGGAAGGAAAGATCCCGGCCCGGAGGATCGACGACTCCGTCCGCCGGATCCTCGAAGCCAAGGCCGGACTGGGCCTCGACAGGAACCGCCTTGTCAGGATTGAGGACATCCGCCGCAAGGTGGCCCCCCGGCCCTTCCTAGACCAGGCCTATCAAACCTTTGAAAGCGCCGTGACTCTGGTCAAGAACGAGGGGGACCTTCTCCCGCTCGCCGGGGCGGACCCGAAGATCGCTGTCTTTTCCCTGAGCAGCGACCAGGGAGATTACTTCGCCGGCCGAGCCTTTGTCGCCGAGATGAAAAAGAGAAATCCCGAGATCCTGGGCTTTTTCGCCGACGCCGACACGGGTCAGGAGGAGCTCGACGCCGACGTGGCCCGTTCGGCGGGCGTCGACACGGTCGTCTTCGCCCTTTTCTCGCGGCTCACTTCGAGCAAGGGGAGCGTCGACCTGGAGCCCAAGCACGCCGCCCTGGTCCAGAAGCTCGCGGCGGCGGGAAGGCCCGCTGTCGTGGCCGTCTCCTTCGGCAGCCCCTACTTCTTGCGGCATTTCCCGGGGATCGCGGCCTATGTCTGCGTCTATCGCAACACGCCCGAGACGCAGCAGATCGCGGCCCGGGCCCTTTTCGGGGAAATGGACATCAACGGGAAGCTGCCGGTTTCCCTCCCTGGGCTCTTTCCTATCGGCCACGGGATCCCCTTGAAAAAAACGGCGAAATGATTATGAAAATGGAACTTCGTCCGATATCCTGCGGCGCACGAGGCGGGCATGAATTATAAATTTTTGGGGCAGACCGGCCTCAAGGTTTCGGGCCTCTGTTTCGGGACGATGACGTTCGGCGCCGAGGCGGACGAGGCGGAATCCTCGGCCATGTTCCGCGCCTGCCGCGACGCCGGCGTCAACTTCTTCGACTGCGCAGATATCTACGCGGGTGGCCGGTCGGAGGAGATCCTGGGCAGGCTGATCAAGGACGGCCGCGAGGACGTCGTCGTCTCGAGCAAGGCGTATTTCGCCACGTCCGCTGATGTCAACGCCATGGGGGCCTCCCGCCGCCACATCCTGTCCGCGGTCGAGGCCAGCCTCCGGCGCCTCGGGACCGACAGGATCGACATCTATTTCATCCACCGGTTCGACGACCGGACGGCGCTCGACGATACGCTCCGGGCCCTGGACGACCTCGTCCGGCAGGGGAAGGTCGTTTACACGGGGGCGAGCAATTTCGCCGCCTGGCAGGTGGCCAAGGCCCTGGGGATATCCGTGAACCGGGGGTGGGCTCCGTTCTCCTGTATCCAGCCCATGTACAGCCTGGTGAAGAGGCAGGCCGAGGTCGAGATCCTGCCCATGGCCCGATCCGAGCGCCTGGGCGTCATTCCCTATAGCCCGCTCGCCGGCGGCCTCCTCTCGGGGAAATACGGCGATGGCCGGCGGCCCGGGACAGGCCGCCTCGCGACCCACAAGATCTCCCAGACGCGCTACGGCAAGGCCTCGTTCCGTGAGGCTGCCGCGCGGTTCGCCGCCTTCGCCCGGGAACGCGGGCTCGACCCGGTGGGGTTGGCCATCGCCTGGGTGGCTGGCCATCCGGCGGTCACGGCGCCCATCATCGGGGCCAGGGACAGGGCCCAGCTCCGGGCCTGCCTCGCGGCCGTGGACGTCCCGATGACGGAAAGTCTCAGGGCCGAGATTTCTTCCCTCTCTCCCGAGCCTCCGCCCGCGACGGACCGGAATGAAGAACGGACGGCGTTCACGTTCGGGGTCCGCTGATCTTGTGGGGGCACTAACCGGACGGCGTCCAGAGTTTGACTTTCCCCGGGGGGCTGGACTATATTGCGCCACGTTGGGGAGCGGAACCATGAGCGCAAGAAAAATGACCTCTACTCCGGCTCGGATCGCCGCGGCCGTCCTCATCGCTGGCGTGTCGTTCGCTTTGGCCCTTGAGCCTCCAACCCGGGAACAGGTCGAGCGCTACAGGAAGGACGGCACGCTGGCCGCCCGCGTCGCCCAGGCCGAGTCCTTCGGCAATCACCGGATCGCTCCGCGCCTGGTCTCCAGGATGAGGGAAAAGTTGATGCGCGCGCCCGTCGCCCGGAGCCAAACAAAGACTCTATCGTCGCGGGCGGTTGAGCGCATCGCGGCGCCCCCGTCGGGCTGGGTCGGGCTGCCCACGACGGGCACGGTCAAAGTGCTGGTCCTCCTCATCGCCTTCAACGATTATCCGGCCGTGACCCCGGCGGCTACGATCACGGCCCGGCTCTTCGGCGACGGGCAGGGGCAAGCGCCCTTCGACAGCCTGAGGAATTACTACCGCCGTTCCTCCTACAATCAGCTCGAGATCCAGGGCGACGTCCTGGGCTGGTATACCACCCCCTATGCCCGGAGCGCGGTCACGGAGACGGACGCGGGCCGGGAGGCGGTGATCAAGGAAGCCCTGAGCTACTACGACCAGCAGGGCCACGACTTTTCCCAATACGACAACGACGGCGACGGGGCGATCGATTACTTCTGCGTCTTCTGGACGGGGCCGCACGGGGACTGGGCCTCGTTCTGGTGGGGGTATTACACGGGGTTCTCCGATTCGAGCTTCCGGCTGGACGGCAAGAGACTCTCCCAGTTTTCCTGGCAATGGGAGCTCTACGGCTACCCTTCCGGGGATTTCAGCCCGCAGACCATCATCCACGAGACAGGCCACGCCCTCGGCGTCCCCGATTACTACGATTATGACGACAGCGTCGGCCCCCTCGGGGGAGTGGGCGGGCTCGATATCATGGACGGCACGGTGGGCGACCACAATTGTTTTAGCAAGTTCATGCTGGACTGGATCAGCCCCACGCTCGCCTCGTCGGGCCCCCGGACGGTGACGCTCCGGGCTTCGGGGCTCTATAGCGACGCCCTACTCTTCATCCCGGGCGCCGTCCAGGGGAAGATCTTCGACGAATATTTCATGGTCCAGAACAGGCAGCGGGTCGGGAACGACACCGGGCTTTTCACGGCGTCCGACGGCCTCCTCGTCTGGCACGTCGACGCCCGGCTCACGAGCTCCGGCTGGGACTTCGTCTACGATAATTCCTACACGGCCCACAAGCTGTTGAAGCTTATGGAGGCCGACGGGCTCGAGGAGATCGAGAAGTACGGATGGCCGGCCCACGCCGGGGACTACTACAAGGAAGGCATGGGCTTCGGCCCCTCGGGGACTCCCAACACGAGCCGCTACGACGGCACTCCGACGGCGATGGGGATCATGAACATCGTCGGGACGACGTCGCCGATCAGCCTGGACACTTACGCCAACGACCTGCCGCCGACCTGCGCCATCACGAACCTCACGGACGGCCAGATGATCTACGGCATCGTCCAGATCGATGCGACGGCCAGCGATGACGTCGGGATCAAACACGTGGAGTTGTACGCCGACGGCGTCCTCCTGGGGACGCTCACATCGGCCCCTTATTCATTCACTCTGGACACGAAGACGCTCGATAACGGGACTCACACCCTGAGCGTCGTGGCTTATGACCAGGTCCTGCAGACGGCCACGGCCCGCGTTTCCGTGACCGTGGAAAACTACTACGCCCCCGTGAACGTGACCGGCCAGAAGGTCGTCAACCGGAGCGCTCTCCAGCGGGAGTACATCAACGTCCTGACCTGGAAGGATGACCCCCGGAACACGACCGACTCCAAGTTCCGGGTCTATGTCGTGAGCGGCGGCCAGAAGCAGCTCCTGGCCGAGGTCAACAGGGACAAGGTCCTCGGACCCTATACCTACCTCCATCGGCGCATCGACGGCAGCCAGACGTATAGTTACGATATCGTGGCCGTCGGTGCCCTTGATAGGGAAGGGGACACCGCCGCCGTCACGGTGCGGTAGTCCCCGTTCCCGCCTGGAAGCCCGCTTATTCGTAGACCAGGATCTCGACGCGCCTGTTCTGGGCCCGGCCCTCGCGCGTGGTGTTGTCGGCGACGGGCACGGAGCTCCCGAGGCTGATGACCTGCATCCGATAGAGCGGGATGTGGTACTGCTTGTAGAGGTAGAGCATCACGGCCTCGGCCCGCTTCTGGCCCAGGGCCTCGTTGACGCTGTCCGGGCCGGAATTGTCGGTGTGCCCCTGGATCTCCAGGTACAGGCCCCTGTTCATTTCGATGAGCTGCTGGACGAATCTGTCCAGAGCCGCCTTGGCGTCGGCGCCGAGCTCGAAGCTGTCGAAGCCGAACTTGGCGTCGCCGCTCCGGAGGGTTTCCTTGTAGATGAGGTTCCCGCGGATCATCTTCTTGACGTCGTCGATCTTCCCGTCCACGGCCTGGAACTGGGAATCATGCTTGGCGATGACCTCTCCGATCGAGGCCAGTTTCTCGTCGTGTTCCTTGAGCCGTTTTTGGCTGGCTTCGACCTCGGTGGCGACGTTCTCGACCTTCTTGTCGATCGTCGTCATCTCCCCCTGAACGTACTTCTTCGTGGCGCATCCGGGCCCGATCACCAGGGCGATGAAGACCACTGCGCAGACATAGAGAGCGATCCGATTCCTGTTCATGTTAACCTCCCTTCGTGTCCGGAAAGGGCGGAATCCCCGCCCCCGGACGCTCCCCATGAGCGCCCGGCCCGTGGCACTTTATATCATGATAACCTTTTTTCTACAGATTTTCAATCCCCGCAGCCGCCCGGAGATTCCCCGCCCGGGGGGGCCCGGGCCTGTTCAATAGCCCTCCCGGGTCCGGACCTTGTACCTCTTGTTGGCCGTGACGACCCTGATCTTCCGGTAATCTCCGGTCACGTCCTTATAGGAGGTGTACCCGATGAGGTACTGCTGGCTCTGCTCCTTCTTGAGCTCCCGCAGGGCCCCGTACATTTCCTCCGGCCGGTTGACGAAGACGGCCTTCCCGCCGGTCGCCGTTGAGAACCGGTCGAGGGTCTCGACGATCCCCGCTGAGGTCAGGGCCTTGGCCCGCTTGAGGGCCTTGAGGACCTGCTCGTCCAGGGGGATCTTGTAGCCGATCGTGTAGATGGGCACGTCGACCCGGCGGGCGATCTCCACGGCCTCGTCCGGAGTGACGCGGCTGTCGTTCTCGACCCCGTCCGTGATCAGGAGGAGGGCCCGCTTTTCGTTGTGTCCCCGGTTGGCGAACTCGGGGGACACGGCCACGGCGTCATTGAGGGCGGTCTGCCCGTAGGCGTTCGTCGCCTCCAGGACCTTGAGGAACTCGGTCCGGTCTGTTGAAAAGGGGGCGGCGACCTCCACCTGGCCGTCGGCGAAGATCAGGAGGGAGACCTCGTCGCGGGGGCTGAGGACGAAGTTGACCAGGTTCCTGAGGCCGACCTTGGCTTCCTCGAGCTTGTTGAGGACGGCCATGCTGCCGCTCACGTCCAGGAGGACCGTCAGGCTCAGCGGCGCGTCGAAATCGTGCTTGAAATACGTGATGGGCCGCTTCTCGTTGTTCTCGTAGATCGTGAAGTCCTTGTCCGTCAGGTCATTGATGTACTTGCCCCCGCTCGTCTGGACCGTAACGGCGATGGTGATGGCGCTGACCGTGACGTCGACCCGGATGTCGTCGGCTTTCTTTTTTTTCTGTTGGGGAAAGGACGGGCCCGCAGCCGCGACAGCCAGGGCCAGAAGGAGGGCCGGGAATAAGAGCGTGCGTTTCATGGGATCGCCGATCGTCACAACAGTTTCAGCAACGCCTGGAAGCTGGGGTGGCCGCGCAAAGGGTCCAGGTTGCTGTCGTGTTCGAACCAGCCGCGCTGGGTCAGCCCCCTGTCCACGGCCCTCTCGAGGACGTTGATCGCCATCTCAGTCTCGCCGGCGACCGAGAAGATGCAGCCGACGTTATAGAGGACCATGGGCTCGTCGGGCTCCTGGGCGATCGCGGCCCGGGCCCATTCGAGGCCCTTCTCCCGGTCGCCGAGGATGAGCAAGGCGTTGGCTCCCATATAGCGGGCCCGCGTATCGTCGGGGTGGAGCCGGAGGATTTCCTCCGCCTTTCGGAGGCCGCGGCGGCGGGCGGCCGTGGCCATCTCGGGCTGGCCGAGGTCGTCGTAGATCTGGGCGACGAGAGTCGGGGACTGGTAGTCTTCGGGACGGAGCGCCTCAGCCGCTTCGTACAGGCGGGCCGCCTTGGGTGAGTCTCCGCTGGCGAAAGAGTGCCGGGCGTAGAAGTAGCGGGCCTCGAACAGCCCGGGGTCGAGCCGAAGCGCCTTCTCGAAGGCCGCGACGGCCTCGTCGTTGCGGCTGGCGACGGACATGGCCACACCCCAGGACGCCTGGGCTTCGGCCAGATCCGGGTCGAGCTCGATGGCCTTCCGGCTGGCCGCCTCGGCCCGCTGGATATTTTCGGGGACGCGGGCCACGTAAAGATAAAAGAAACAGTAACAGTCGGCGACCCCGGCCCAGGCCCTGGCGTAGGACGGGTCGAGCTCGATGGCCCGCTGGAACATCTCGAGCGCCATCTCCACCCCCCGCCGCCGGTATTGATAGTAATATTTCCGGCCCCTGAGATACTGGTCGTAGGCCCGGACGTCGGAGGTCGAGGGCTGGCCGAGCGCCTCGTGCTCGCTCCGGCTGAGGCTGACGTTGAGCGCGTCGGCGATGCTGCGGGCGATCTCCTCCTGAATGGCGAAGATATCGGCGAACTTGCGGTCGAACGTCTCGGACCAAAGGGCGAAGCCGCTAGCCCCGTCCACGAGCTCCGCGGTGACCCGCAGGCGGTCGCCGGCCTTGCGGACGCTGCCCTCGAGCAAGGCCCGGACCCTGAGACGGCGGGCGATCTCCCGGCTGTCGAGGGCTGTGCCCCGGAACCGGAACGAGGACGTCCGCGAGGCCAGCCTGATCCCCGCGACCCGGGTCAGGGCGCCGATGATCTCGGCGGCGATCCCCTCGCAGAAATACTCCTGGTCCTTCTCCCGGCTGAGGTCGACGAAGGGAAGGACGGCCACCGAGGCATCGGAGGCTCTGGCCGTCGTCTCATCGAGCATCCGGAGGCTCGCCAGCTCGTTACGGAGCTCCAGAGTGCTGGCGAACCGGTCCTTCGGGTTTTTGGCCAGGCAGTTCTCGAGGATGCGGTCGAGCTCGGGAGGCAGCTCCGGCCGGCGGGCCGAAGGGGGCTCCGGCTCGTCCTTGAGGATGGAGGCCAGGAGCTCGGTCGTCGTGTCGCCGCCGAACGGACGGCCGCCCGTGGTCATCTCGTAGAGCATGACCCCGAAGGAGAAGACGTCCGAGCTCCGGTCCACGGGCCGTCCCTGGGCCTGTTCGGGCGACATGTAGGGAAGCGTGCCCTCGACGAACCCGGGCCCGGCGATGGTCATGGTGTCGCCTCCTACAGGCCGGGAGACAGGGACCCGGACCTCCGCGATCCCGAAGTCGAGGATCTTGGGGCGCCCGTCAGCCATGACGATGACGTTCCGCGGCTTGAGGTCCCGGTGGACGACCCCCCGGTCATGCGCGGCGGCGAGGGCGTCGGCCATCGGCACGGCCAGGTCCAGAAAGCGCTCGAGGGGGAGCCCCTTTTCGGGGATCAGGGCGTCGAGCGTGCGTCCGCGGACAAGCTCCATGGCCAAGAAATGCTGGTTTTCTGCTTCCTCGACGGCATAGACGGTGACGATATTGGGATGGTTGAGGGCGGCCAGGGCCCGCGCCTCCTGCTCGAGACGGGACAGGCCCTCGGGCGAGGCGGCGATCTGGTCGGCCAGGAGCTTGACTGCGACCTCACGGTTGAGGCGGGTATCGAGGGCCCGCCAGACGACCCCGCCGCCGCCCTGACCGATGAGCTCGATCAGGCGGTAATGGAGAAGGAGGTCGCCCGGCTGGATCATGGTAAGACTCCGCGCTTATTCTACCATCCGGGAGGCCCACACGCCAAGGGGAGAAGGGATGATGTTGAGCTATTTCCAAGGGATTTGCCTGCCGACACCCCCGGAGGCCTTGACATCGGGTCACTCCGCGCCTATTAATAATATTAAAGGATTGAAGGTTGGGCCGGAGAGAAAAATGAGATCAAAGCCATTAGCCGTCCTCGGATTCTGCTTGTTCCTGGGGTCCGCCTGCGCCAGCCGAGCGATTCCTCCCTCGCCGGTAGCGACGCCTGGAACGAGCTTCTTTGACTTTCACATGAAGCAGGGGCTTTCCTTCCTGGCCCAAGGTGACTACGGAAGGGCCGCCGATGAGCTTCGGGCGGCCGTGGAGAACAGCCCGGCTTCGTCCAAAGCCCATAATTACCTGGGGCTCTGCTATTTCCGTCAGAGGGCTTACGACCCGGCCCGGGAGCAGTTCGAAAAGGCGGTCGCCCTGGACTCGTCTTTTGCTACGGCCTACAATAACCTGGCCGGCGTTTATTCCGTCAAATCGCAGTTCGCCAAGGCCGAGGAGCTGTACAAAAAAGCCCTCTCCCTCTCGCCCGACATGATCTCCGCCAATTACAGCCTGGGCATCCTGCTCTTGAACCTCGGGCGGACCGAAGAAGGTGCCCCCTACCTTTCCCGGGGGATCGCCCTCGACCCCGATTACCTGGACAAGTACAAAGAGCTTGTCACCACGTTCTCCTCCCTGTCCTTTGACATGAAGGAATCCTACTTCGCCTATGCCAAGGCCTACGCTTCCGCGGGGAATATCGAGAAGACCGTGGATTATCTGGAGAAGGCCCGGAAGGCCGGGTTTGGGGAGTGGCAGCGCATCCTCAGGGAAAAAGAATTCGAGAGAGTCCGGGACGACCCGAGGATCCAAAATTTCCTGAAGGATCAAATTTCCTAACCGGGACCTTAAGGGTGTATTTTCCCGGCCTCAGGCCTTCGAAAAGGAAAAGCCCCTTTTCGTCCATGACCTGCAGATGGATTTCGTCTCCCGCGCGTTGACTTGCCTTTCGGCTCTGTATTATGATGCTTCTTGAGAGTCACGGGATAGGGGAGGTGAGCGATGACTCGTCCAAAAGTCGCTTGGAAGTCCCTTCGGCGTGCGGCGGATGTCCTGCTTACCCTTGTTTTTCTGGCTTCGTGCGGGGTCAACATGATGCCGACCGGAGACGTCTGGTATACCCAGCACTACTACATCATGCAGGATTTCGAAAGGACCGTCTATCGGACGCTGTCCGAGGCTGGGAAAAAAGAGTTCCACGACCTCTTCTGGGCCACCAGGGATCCCGCTTCCAGGACGATATTCCAGGAAAGGCTGAGCTACACCATGAACGCCTATAAGAGGGAGAATTCCGGCCAGCCTTGGAACACCGACCGGGGCAGGATTTACCTCCTCAACGGGCCCCCGGCGGCCATCGACGTCGATCAGAACATAAGTTGGGGCACACAGATCGGTCAGCCGGCCAACTACGCGGTCGACCGCAGCAATGAGGACGTCCAGGCCTACCGGGCCGAGGTCTGGACGTATTCCATCCAAAAACAGTACGTCAAGTATGCATTTATTTTTGTCGCGCCCAACGAATGGAAGTTGTCGCCCGCCCTCGTCGCAGGCAGTAAGTACATCGGTGAGCTCGAAAATTACGGCAAAATGGTAACTTTCGGAATCCGCAACCCGGAAACGTACAAACAGGACCTGGAAGCGCTCGAAAAGAAGAAATAGGCGCAGCCCGTTTCTAGTGCCCTTTCTCCTCTTGCCGAGCCGGCTGGTCCGTTTTCCCCGGGAAGCGTTCATAGAAGAGGCTGAAAAAGAAAAACCCGCCCCGGCCGGAGCCGGGGCGGGTTCGTGCCGTCGCTAGAACTGGATCAGGTCAGAACGAGAATTTCACTCCCAGACGAGCTTGGATCGGGGCGAAGAAGGCGCTGGCCTTCATGAACGTGCCGTCCAATGGGCTGTCAGCAGGAGGCTCCCACGTTTTGGTCAGGAGAGTGGCGTCGCCGGGGAAGACGTCGGTCCTGTACACGTTGGTGTTGATGTACGTGGCGGTTTGGACGTTGAAGATGTTGCTCAGGTTGACGCTGAACGCGACGGAGTACCGGCCGCCCAGCCGCAAGTTATACTCGACATAGGCATCCGCGTAGTACAGGAAGGGGGTCCGGCCCAGGTCGCCGCGGTTGAAAGGGTAGTAGCCGGGGCCACTGACGTTCCAGGACGTGCTCAGCGGTGTCCCCGACATGGCCTGCATGACCGTGCCGACGGTCAAGCCCATGGGGAAGACATAGCTGCCATAGAGTTTGAACACAAGCGGCCGGTCGGTCGCGAGCGGGCCGTCAATCGCGTTCATGTTTTTGTCCCACTGGAACTGCCACAGGTCGAAGGACCGCTCAGCGTTCGGGTTGTCGCGGCCATTTTCGTCGGAGCTGGCCAGGCCGGAATAGTTGCCTCTCAGGCTGCTCCATGTCGCCGAAAAGCCCAGGAGCCAGTTGTTGGCCAGCCGCTTGTCGAAGCCGAGGTTCACGGCCCAGTAATCGCGCTTGGCCTTGGGCGCATAGGGCACTCCCTCGGGCATCAGACCGGCGGCTTTGGCCTCGTCATACTTCTCGTTAATGAAGGGGGAGCCGATCCAGGTGTAATAGTATGATTCACCGATGTCTGGAAGAACAACGCCCTGGTCATCGATGGCGTAGAGGACCGACTTGTTCACGACGCGAAGGTTGACCGAGAAGTTCTCGAAAATCTTCTTGTCGATGCCGAAGGCGATTTCCCGCTGGGTAAAGGGTTTAATGTTGGGGTCGACCTGGTTGAAGGACGGGGCCCGGAAATCGAGGGTCGTCAGATGCGTCCCTGGGTAATTGCCGTTGACCCCGATCGTGGTGAAATCGTAGGTGTCGAGGGTGTAATAGGCGCTTTTCCACTTGAAGCCGCCGAAGGCGGCGGACGCTATGTAGAGCTTCATGACGTCCTGGTAGATGGCGAAGGAGCCGTAGATCTTGAGGCTCGAGTCGCCGTTGACATCATAGACAAAGCCCAACCGGGGTGAGATCTTCTTCTTGAAGGGGAAGTTGATGCCCTTGAGATTGGCGTACAGCGGATCCTGGCTGTAGCTCGGGATGTACTCGGACTCGGTGCGGACGCCGGCATTGATCGTCAGCTTGCGGGCGATTGTCCAGCTGTCCTGGAGGTAAAAGGCCCACTGGTTGCTGAACGCGTCATAGACAGAGCCGTAGGGGCCGGAGTCTGCGTTTCCCCGGACGCCGTACCAGCCATACGTGCCGGTGTTGTATGAGGTGCCGTAAATGCTGAACGTCGGATGAAGGGCAGGGTCGAGCCAGGCGAGGTAAACAATGGGTGCTTGGGCCCCCTGGTTGACGTTTTCGCCCTGGCGGATGAACTGACCGCCGATCTTGAAGGCGTGTTCGCCGCCGAGGCTCGCGAAGTATGTCAGGTCGAGGTTGAAGTTATACTTCGTCCGGATGGTCTTTGAGATGCCCATGACGTTTGCGCGGGGAAAGTCCGCCCAGCCCGAGGCGTGCTGGAGATCCGCGGGGATGTCCGGAAATATCTCGTTAGTAGTTGAGGCATAGCTGAAGGGCTGTTCCATAAAGAAACCGTAGTACGGAGTCGTTGTAGCGCTGGGCTCCTGGCCGTTCTGATTTGTCCTCCACCAACCGGCGCGGGCGCTGACCATGAGGTTGCTGCTGACGATCCAGTCGGCGTTGCCGCTGGCGCTCATGTTCGGGTAGTTGAACTGGTAGGCGTCATAGTTCAGCGTCGGGCTCGCGCTCCAGGCACTGGGGAGGCCGTTAGCGCTGCCGCGCACCATCGCCTCGTTGTTGATGATGCTGCCGCTCACGCGGAGGTTCTGGAAGGGTTGGGCCGAGATCTTGGCCTGGCCGTTCCAGTTCACCTGATGTTGATAGACATCCCTGTTGAGGCTGGAGCTGAGGCCCTGGACGGTGTAGTCCATATACCGGGTGGTCGTATTATAGTTGGGCATGGCCGAAAGGAAGAACCAGACCCGGTCTTTGATGATGTAGCCGCCCAAGTTGAGCCCGCCTTCGATATTGTGCCACTGCTGTTTGCCGACGTACGTGCTATACGGGTAGTAGACGACCGTCTGGTCAAAAGACGAAGTGTCGAACTTGTTGTAATCGAGGATATCGGGGCGCCGGCCCGTCAGTGCTTCGTCGTTGTAATAGCCCAGGACCTCGCCGTGATACGCGTTCCCACCCGACCGGCTGAGGACATTGATCACGCCGCCCAGGGAGCCGCCGTACTCGGCGTTGTAGCCCGACGATTTGAAGTTGACCTCTTCGACGAAGTCGTAGTTGACCCCCTGGCCGCTCGTGCCGAAGATCAAGTTGGTCGTGCTGATGCCGTCGACATACCACATGTTCTCGGCACCGGAGGCGCCGTCGACGGAGGTGCCGGCGAGCATGGGCTCGTTGGTCACGCCGGGCACCGTGACCAGCAAGGAGTCAAAGTTTCTGCCCTTGGGCAAGACATCGAAAACCTGCCTGTTCATCACCGCGCCCCGGGCCGTGCTCTTGACGTCGATGAGCGGCGACTGGCCGACGACCGTAACCTGCTCGGCGATCGCGCTCGCAGTCAAGGTGACGTCAATGGTCAAGGTCCCTTCGGCTTGGAGGATGATGTCCGTCCGGAGGAGCGGCTTGAAGCCGGCTAAGGTGTACTCGATAGTATAGGTCCCTGGCGGAATGGCAAGCAGCCGGTAGCTGCCCTGAGCATTTGTCACTGCGGTGGCCTCGCCGACCAGGCGCGGCCCTTTCGCCGTGATGGAGACGCCGGGCAGCGGCCCCCCTTGATCGTCTACAACTTTGCCGAAGATTTGCCCCGTGGCCCGCTGGGCCGAAAGCGTGCCCGCGAGAAGCAGCGCGCTTATGGCCAGCAGAAAAACGGGTCGCAATTTCTTCATAAAACTTCTCCTTTTTTCCCTATCCTTCTTTCCGAGGATGATTGGGATTTCTCAATACTTCCCTGAGAGCCCCCCATCCGTTCCCCCTGGGCAACGGGACGGGCGCGCTCTCCATTCCAAGAGCCCGATAATAAATCATCAAGTCATTCGGCCTCCTCGTTCAGATTTCCTTACCCTTTTTAACTAGCAAAAAACGTGCCAATGCGTACGATCGCCAGAGGGAGGGGAAATCCCGGAGGTCCCCGCCTGATTAACAGGGCGTAGGCCACATAAATTCGCCTCGCAGGGTCTTTTTTTTTAGGCTGAAAGTTGCGTCCCATTCATTCGTTTGGATTCAAATCCATTAATTTGGATTCAGGTGCCGCCACCCGCCGCTGCCGCCATCCGAGCATTCCGAGGTTTTATTGAGCCGATTATATTGGGCAAAATCACCGTCTCTGTGGCAGGTGGCCACTCGCGCGCGGCAACGAGTGGGAGGCGGACTGCGTTCATGAAGATAGAGTTGATATTGGAATGCCTTCGAATATGATACAATGAGAGCATCATGAAGCGTCTGATTATTCTCGTCATTGGGCTTCTGCTCGTGTTATCCCTTGCCCTCTTCCTGCCAGGACCGGCCGCGGCCCAAGCCAAGAAGAAATCGTCCAAGGATCTTCCGCCGCAGTTCCGCAAGTGGCTCGAGGAGGAGGTCGTCTACATCATCACGCCGAAGGAGCGCGAAGTTTTCCTCCAGCTCGACAGCGATCGCGAGCGCGATATCTTCATCAATGCGTTCTGGAAGCAGCGCGATCCCACGCCCGATACGGACAAGAACGAGTTCCGTGAGGAGCATTATCGCCGCATCGCTTACGCCAACCAATGGTTCGGAAGGAGCTCCCCCGGTCCCGGATGGCGGACCGACATGGGCCGCATCTACATCATCCTCGGAGAACCCAAGACGATCGACCGTTTCGAGAACCTGGCTCAGGTCTTCCCGACGATCATCTGGTTTTACGAGGGCCTGGGCTCTCTCGGCCTTCCCAGTTCTTTCAACGTCGTCTTTTTCAAGCAGGAAGGAACGGGGGGCTACGTCCTTTACAGCCCGATGAAGGACGGGCCACAGAAGCTCCTCAATAACTACATGGGCGATATGACGGATTACGAGAGCGCCTACCTCCAGATGATGGACATCGAGCCGGCGATCGCCTACGTCTCGCTGTCCCTCATCCCCGGCGAAAGCCTGATTGCGCCCCGGCCGACGATGTCCTCGGATATCCTCCTCGGGAGCCGCATCCCGTCCGCCCCGTTCGAGAACGTCAAGGACGAGTACGCCGAAAAGCTCCTGCGGTACAAGGACGTCATCGAAGTCGACTATACGGCCAACTACATCGACAACGACGCCCTCATCCGGGTTTATCAGGACCCCGGAGGGTTCGCCTTCGTCCATTACCTCATCGAGCCCAAGCGCCTGACGTTCGCGCCCGTCGGGGACCGCTATCATGCGGACCTTGAGGCGGACGTCTCCGTGAAAGACCCGCAGGGCGGCGTCGTCTACCAGTTCGAAAGGTCCGTCCCTTTCGACATGACGGAGTCGCAGCTTGCAGCGATCCGTGGCAAGCTCTTCAGCTTCCAGGACCTCTTCCCGCTCGTCCCCGGCTCCTACAAAATCAGCATCCTTCTCAAAAACCGCGTTTCGCGGGAGTTCACGTCCACCGAGGCCAGCTTGTTCGTCCCGGCGCCCGGAGCGTTCAGTCTCTACGCGCCGGTTCTCGCGAACAGGGCCGACACGGCCTCCCGGTTCCGCGGGCAGACCAAGCCCTTCCTTTTCGGCGGCCTTCAGCTGACACCTTCGCCGCGCAACGACTTCCTCCCCGGTGAAACACTCTACGCGTTCTTCCAGCTCCAGAACGCACCCGGGGATGTCCGGAACGGCGGCGTCGTCGAGTATGCAATCCTTAAGGAAACTGAAAAGGGGCCCGAGACTGTGTACGCGGTCACGAAAACCCTCGCCGAATACCCGGACCGGACGAACATATTCGAGGAATTCTCCCTGGCGAACTATCCGGCCGCCTATTACATCCTCCGCATCTCCGTCCAGAACGCCGCCCATACCCAGCGTATCGCCGCGGAAGAGCGCTTTCTGGTCACGCCCCTTCCCGGGCTCATGCGGCCTTGGGTAGGGTGGCCCCCGCTGGCGCTGGCGCCGTCGAACGCGCCCCAGTTCCTCCACATCGTCGGGCTTCAGTACATGAACAAGAAGGACCTCGCCGAGTCGCGGCCCCTTCTCGAGGCGGCCGTCCGGAGCGACCCGAATTCGGCCTCCTTCGCCCTCGATTACGCGCGGCTCCTTCTCGAACTCAAGGAGTATGCCGGAGTGAAGGCCGCCGCCCAGCCCTTCCTCGCCGACGAGCGGAAGTGGGAATTCCTCGAACCCGCGGGCCGGGCTTGTCAGGCCCTTGGCGAGCACGCGGAGGCGATTGCTTATTACAAGGATTACCTGGCCCATTTCGGGGCCAACCTGAATGTCCTCAACGCCGTCGGGGAGTGCTATAGCCAGGCGGGGGACACCGCGGAAGCTCTCGCCGCCTGGGAGCAATCGCTCCGGATCGAACCGAATCAGCCAAAGCTCAAGGAGAGGGTCCAAGAGCTCAAGCAAAAAAAATGAAAGCCCGGGAAGGCATCTCGGCGCCTTGGTCCTCGCGATGACCGCTTTCGCTGCCGCCTGCGCCACATCCCAGGCCGTCAAGAGCTTGGACGGCGAGAGCCGGGATTTCCTTTCCAAGGTCCGTTACATCATTACGAAGCAGGAACGGGAACGCCTCCTGGCCATCCCGGCCGGAGACAGGAAAACGTTTGTGGAAGAGTTCTGGAAAAAGCGCGACCCCAGGCCGGAAACCGAAGTTAACGAATTCAAGGACTAGTACTTCGCCCGCATCGCCGAAGCGAACCATCCGTTCACCGAAGCCGCCGAGCCCGGCTGGCTCCAGGACCGCGGCCGGGTCTATATCCTGCTCGGCCCGCCCACGAACCGGATCACCTACCCCCGAGGGATCACCTTCTACGGCCTGCCGACCGAGATCTGGTCCTACGGGTTCTTCCCGATCGTTTTCACCGACGCGTGGTGGAATGGCGACTACAAACTCGACCCGCTGAGCGTCGAACAGCTCTCGATCCTCAACCGGGCCCAGATGGAATGGCAGCCCCAGATCGCGGCCAAGAAGGGGCAGATCGACTTCCGTGTCAAGGTCAAGAAAAACAAAGCCGGCCGGACTTTGGCCGAGGTCGCCATCCCCTTCCGGGCAATCTGGTTCGATGTCGTAGATAAGATCCTGCGGGCGACGTTCATCCTGACCCTCGATCTCATGGAGATGGACGGGAAGCAGATCCGGCAATCCCGGACCGAATACCCGCTCGAAATAACGGAAGACAAACTCCGGGAATCCTATGCCAAGAATCATGTCATCGAGGTTCCGGTCGAGGCGCGAGCGGGCGATTTTTGGCTAAGGCTGACCCTCGAGAACGCCAACGACGGAAGCAAAGCCTACAAGCGGATCAGACTCTCAATCTGAACGCTTCTTCTGGGTGGGGCGAGCGCACGTCAATTCATTTGATCGGATAGCCGGAGCTCGGACGTCATTCCCTTGATTCCGGGAAAATGATATAATGTTCCTTGTTGAGGTCAATGAACGGGACAACCGGGGGAGAGACCCGAGCCTGGAGAGGCATTTTCCCCTCCTGGATGGGCCCAAAGACATGGATGACATGATCCTTGCTTTCACAATGGTTGGAGGTCATGAATGAACGCCAAAGCCCTTCGAACATTTTCGCTCGGTCTTCTGGTCATATTCCTTGCCGCCGGCCTGGTTTTTGCCCAAGCGGGACGCGGCACCGCCCGCCTCAGCGGACTCGTCATAGACCAGAATGGCAGGCCCGTCGAGGGCGCCCAGGTCACCCTGTCTTACGCACAGGGCGCGGGCGGAGCCAAACACGAGGCCAAAACCAGCAAGAAAGGCGAGTGGTCGTTCATGGGCCTGGGAACGGGTCAATGGGAGCTCGTGGTTGTCATGAAGGGCTATGAACCCTACACCCAGTCGGTCTCGGTCTCCCAGCTCACGCTCAACCCCAAGGTTGAGGCCAAGCTAAAGAAGGCCAGCGCGGGCACGGGAGGAGTCATCCAGGACGAATCGTCGTTCAGCTTTCTCGATCTGGGGAACCAGCTCTACAAGGACGGGAAATACGATGAGGCCATCGTCCAGTACCAGCTATTCCTGGAGAAAAACCCCCAGGCCTACCAGGTCCAGCTCAACATCGCCGATGCGTACCGGGAGAAGGGCGAGTTCGATAAAGCAACGGAACTCTACAACAAGCTCATCGAGCTCTCGACGGGCGACCCGACGTTGGGCAAGGAGATGGCGGGAAAAGCCCTGGCCGGCATCGGCAACATCTATCTCAAGCAGAACAAGCTCGCCGAAGCCCAGGAGTATTTCCGGAAGTCGATCGAACGCTCGCCTAAGGATGAGATCCTGGCCTACAACGTCGGCGAAATTTATTTCTCCAACCAGAACCTCGATGAGGCTCAGAAGTATTTCGAGCTGGCGACCCAGATCAAGCCGGAGTGGCCCGACCCGTACCTCAAGATGGGCTACGTGTATCTCAACAAGGCCGACAACGTCAGTGCCGTAAGAATGTTCGAGAAGTTTCTGACGCTCGAGCCCGAAGGCGAACGGGCGGCCCTGGTCAAGAACATTCTCAACACGATCAAGAAATAAAGCCAGCCGCGCGGCCGTTGGCTGTATCAAATTCCCCGTAAAAAAAGGGCGGACTGCCCTTCCCTGGCGTCCGCCTGCGCCAGCCGAGCGATTCCTCCCTCGTCGGCCGCGACGCCTGGAACGAGCTTCTTTGACCTTCACATGAAGCAGGGCCTTTCCTTCCTGGCCCAAGGTGACTACGGAAGGGCCGCCGATGAGCTTCGGGCGGCCGGGTTTGCAGAGTGGCAGCGCATCCTCGGGGAAAAAGAATTCGAGAAAGTCCGGGCCGACTCGAGGGTCAGGAATTTTTTGAAGAGCCAGGCGTCCTGACGGGAACGGAGAGTGGGGTGCCCGAGAGGATTCGAACCCCCGACCTGTGGATCTGGAGTGATCCGTATCCTGACCGTTAAAGCTCCCTTTCTGCCAGGTGTCTCTCTATACCTAGACCAGTTTTTTGGGTGGGCAGGTAACACGAGTCAACGGCATCGTAAAGTTTTTTACACAATTACGGGGTAACAGATTACCCAAGAATGAACGGTACGGAGACACGGAGGGAACTAAGACCTGGCACCATTTATGCATATGGAAGGGGTAAAAAATAGGGGATTCTTCTATACGCATTAGTTTATCTTCCACTCCTGGCCTAAGGAGCATGGCGACGACCAAGAAAGGCTTCTTTGGGGGATCAATTCTTGGACTCGTTTTATTGGCCGCACCACCCGCGAATGTAACTTTCCACGCCCGGAAGCCATATAAAGGAATGACGACCCGTTCGAGAATAGCCGGCAGAACGGCTCATTTCTTCTTTCGCTTGAAGTCGTTCGCCCGCGGCAATATACTCATGGATAAGCACGGGAAGCTCAATGAAATGCGATTGCGCGGCCGGCCGAATGCAGATATCCGGCCCATTCCGTTGACCGTCATTCGCTCGGCGCATTTCGGGGTCGAGCCATGATCAAGCTGACGGCTCTGAAAAAATACTATCAGATGGGAGAGACGACGGTCCGTGCCCTCGACGGAATCGACCTGCACATCCGGCGGAACGAGTTCGTGGCGGTGATGGGAGCGTCCGGCTCCGGAAAATCGACACTGATGAACATCTTGGGGTGCCTGGACAAGCCGACCGAGGGCTCGTATAGCCTGAACGGGAAAGAAGTCAGCCGTCTCAACGACGATGAGCTATCTTTCACCCGGAATAAACACCTGGGATTCGTTTTCCAGAACTTCAATCTTCTTCCCCGTTACTCGGCTCTGAAGAACACGTACCTGCCGCTGAAGTACTCGTCCGGCCGCACGGAAGTTGGCATGGATAAGGCCGCCCGGATGCTGGAATTGGCGGGGCTCGCCGGGCGCCTGCATCACCGGCCGGCCCAGCTCTCCGGCGGAGAATGCCAGCGGGTGGCCATCGCCCGGGCCCTGGTCAACGACCCGGATATCATCCTGGCCGACGAACCGACCGGCAATCTAGATTCCTTGACGGCCCACGAGATCATGGCGTTGCTGCGGCAACTGCACCGGAGCGGCCAGACGATCGTCATGGTGACCCACGAAAACGACATGGCCGCCTACGCCGGCCGGATCATCTCCCTGAAGGACGGGAAGATCATCAATGATTCTGCCAAAGCCTGAATCGAGACGCCGACGACAAAGGACGGCCGCTCTGGGAGCGATCGTCCTGGCCGGTGTCTCTCTCTTCCTGACGGGAAATGACCGCTCGCAACTCGATGCCAGCGGGCCGCGGGTAACAAAGGGGAACTTCCGGTCGACGATCCTCCTGACCGGGACACTGGTGTCTCTCCGGGCGGAGGAATTCAAGGTCCCGATCATCGAAAATTGGCGGGTCCAGATCAAGTGGATGGTGAAAGAGGGCGAATCCGTGAAACCCGGCGACCCCGTGGTCCGGTTCGACACGGCCAACCTCGCCTCCGATATCGAGACCGCCCAGGACTCGCTGCGAACCAAGCGCGAGGAGAAGGCCCAGAAGGAAGCCGACTATCAACATCAGAAATTCGAGCTGGACGTGGAAGTCCGGAAGGCCGAAAACGATAACCGGCAGAAGGAGATCGACGCGGCCATTCCCCCCGGACTCGAAGCCAAATATGAATACGACCGCAAGCAGCTCGATAAGAAGAGAAGCGATTTTTCGCTCGAAAGCGCCCGGACGAACAGGATGGTCAATCTCGCCGAGGGCGAAAGCCAGATCAAGACTCTCGAAATCGAAGTCCGGGACCTCGAAGCCAAGCTGGAGAACCTGAAGAACAACCTGAGCGCTCTGACCCTCACCGCAGACACCGCGGGCGCGGTGCTCTACGCCGTGGACGAGTGGAGCGGCAGAAAAGTCCAGGTGGGGGACACGGTCTACTCGACCTACGTGGTGGCCCAAATCCCCGACATGTCCTCGCTCAAAGTCCAGGCCTTGATCAGCGAAACCCACATTCAGCACATCAACATCGGAGAGAGCGTCGACCTCTCTCTGGATGCCTACCCGGACAAGCACTACCGGGGCGTCATCGGGGAGATCTCGAAGAGCGCCGAGACCGTCCGGCGCTGGGGACGGTCGCACTACTTCAGGGTCCAGATCGAAATGGAGAAGCTCGACCAGGAGATCATGAGGCCGGGGATGAGCGTCAAGTGCGAGGTCCAGGGCCCCCAATACGACGACGTCCTGCTCGTTCCCCTGGAGATGACCCTTTTCGACGGACAGTCCTTCTGGATCCGGCCCGCCCGTGGCGAGCCGCTGAAACTCAAGGCGCTCGGCTTCAATGAGTTTCTGCTGGCGGTCGGCGCCGGTGAGAATTCGGCCGTCAAGCCGGGCCTGCCGCTTGCGCCGGTCGGAGTCCTGAAGGAAACCCGGGAGACAAAAGCCGATGAAACAAAGAAGTAAACGACCCGGGCCGGCTCTCTGGACAATCCCGGTTGCGGCCGCGCTCTGCCTCCTCGCCTGCTCCCGCTCCGGCAAGGTCCGCGTGGATAAGGTCGTCAAGGCTCCCTTCCACATCAAGGTCCACGCCACGGGCCAGCTGCAGTCGGCCGCGTCCTTCTATGTCGGCTGCCCGTCCGTTGAACGAATGTGGCAGTACATCATCTCCTTCATGGCGCCGGAAGGCAAGGCGGTTAAAGACGGCGACATGATCCTCTCCTTCGATGCCAGGGAACTGACGCAGCGGCTCCAGCTCAAGCAATCGGAACTCGACACGGGAATGAAGGAGCTCGAGCGGATGCAGCTGCAGGAGCAACAGACCAAGGAAGACACCGCCCTGCAGCTGGAGGAAGAGAAGGTCAACAAGCAGAAGGCCGTGCGGAAGGCCGACTATCCCGAGGAATTGATTGCGGCCAACGAGTTCCAGAAAAGAAAAATGGAGCTCGAATTGGCCGACTTGCAGGAGAAACTTGCGGAGAGCCGGTTGGCGAACCAGATCTCGGGGATGAAAAGCCGGATCCATATCCAAGAATCCAAGGTCAGGCTGTTGAAGGAAGAGGTGGAGCGGCTGAAGCGGAACATCCAGAAGATGAACGTCCAGGCTCCCAAGCCGGGGATCGTCGTCTACACGCCCGATTGGGACGGCAAGAAAAAAGCCGTGGGCGACAGGTGCTGGATGGGCGAGAACATCCTCGAGTTGCCCGATCTCAGCCGGATGCAGATGAAGGCGGTGATCCTCGAAGTCCAGGCCGGCCGGGTCGAGACCGGCCAAAAGGCGGAGGTCCGCCTCGATTCGAATCCGGACCGGGTGTTCAAAGGCGTCGTCATTTCCCTCGGCCGGGTTTTCCGGGTCAAATCGGATTCCCAGCCGGCCATCGTATTCGACGCGCTGATCGACCTGTCCGAATCGGACCCGGGACTGATGCGGCCGGGCATGGCGGCAGGTATCGACATCACGATCTCCTCCAAGGAGAACGTCCTCCAAGTGCCGGAGGCCGCCATCGTCTATCACGAAAACAGGCTGGCAGTCTGGAAGAAAGGCACTTTTTCCGAGGAGCTGACACCGGTCACCGTCGGGGCCCGGTCTTCTGGGATGGTGGAAATCCTGAGCGGGCTCAAGGAGAACGATGCGATCGTCATCCGGGCCGGAGGCGGGGAGGGCGGGCGATGAGAGCCAAGCCGCTCATCGGCGCGCTCATCGTGTTCGCGGCCCTCGCCGCCGCGTGCGGCGGGACGAAGAACCCGGCCATGGCCGTCCTGAAGGTTCACAAGGGGAACTTCCAGATCGTCCTCCCGGCGTTCGGCGAACTGCAGGCGGCCAACTCCACGCCCATCGTCGTTCCGCCCGAAAGCCAGTTCTTCATCCAGACCATCGCCTGGATGGCGCCGGAGTATTCGTCGGTGAAAAAGGGAGAGGTCGTCATCCGGCTGGCCAGCACGGAGTTGAAAGAGCGCCTGCGGGTCGAGGAAGCCGAAATGGCGAAGCTGGACCTGGAAATCCGGGAAAAAGAGAAGCAGCTCGAGAAGGATAAGAGCGACCTTCACGGCGAGCTCGCGGTGACCTCGGTCCAGCGCGAACTGGCGGACGTCTACGCGGCCCGGGACGAAAGCATCTTCCCGAAGAACAAGATCATCGAAGACGCCATCGATCTTGATTATCAGAACTTCCGGGAGCGCCATTTTGAACGAAAAAAGGACCAGCTGGAGAAGCGGATTGCCGCGGAATTGCAACTCCTGCAATCGAAGGCGCGCACCCGCCGGATGCAAATCAAACAAATTCAAGATCAGCTGAACAATCTCGAAATCAAGGCTCCTCACGACGGCATGCTGGTCATCGAAAAACAATGGAGCGGGGAGAAGTACCGTGTCGGAATGAACGCCTTCGGAGGGCAAAAGCTGGGTTCCCTGCCCGATCTGACGCAGATGGAGGCCAAGCTCTTCGTCCTCGAATCCGAAGCCGCGGGCCTCAAGGAGAACCTCCCGGTCTCCCTCAGCCTCGACTTCGAGCCGGGAAGAACCTTCGCCGGCAAGATCATCGGGATCGACACAATTGCCAAACCGCTGGGAGAGGAAAGCCCGTTGAAATACTTCGAGACCAAGGTCGCGCTCGATACCACCGATCCGCAACTGATGAAGCCGGGAGTCCAGGTGAAGGCGTCCGTTTTCGTGGAGAAGCAGGCCGGTGTCCTCGCCGTCCCCAACCAGGCCCTGATGTTCGAGCAGAGCAAGGCCTTTCTCCTCGTGAAGAACTCGGCCAAGGTCGAGAAGCGGGCGGTTGAAACCGGCGCGCGGAGCCTCACGCTGACGATCATCACCAAAGGCTTGAACGAAGGCGACGCCATTCTCCTCGGCAATCCGGCGCCGGCCCCAGGGGGGAAATCCTCGTGAAGATGAAGTTCGAATTCGCGGAATCGGTGGAATCGCTCCTGCATCACAAGTTGCGCACTCTGCTCACGCTGCTGGGGATGGTCTTCGGCGTCGGGGCGGTGATCGCCATGCTGAGCATCGGCAGGGGCGCCGAGCGGGAAGCCCTGCAGCTGATCGATACCATGGGCCTGCGCAACATCATCGTTAAAGCGAAGACCTTCGAGGAAAGCAAGCTCAAGGAAATTCGGGAAAATTCCCCGGGGCTCACGCTGCAGGACCTCAACGCGGCCCGGGAGACGCTGCCCTTCCTGAGCAACTCGAGCGCCAGCAAGCAGGTCAAGGTCTATGCCGTCTTCAGTGAGGCCGGCGAGAGCGACGCCGAGGTCTGGGGAGTCACGCCGACGCACCTGGACATGGCCAACCTGAGCATGAGCAGGGGGCGGTTCCTGCTCCCTTTCGACGATGTCGTCTACGCCCACGTGTGCGTGATCGGGTCCCGCGTCGCCCAAGTGCTCTTCCCCGGCCAAGTCGCCATCGGAAAGTCCGTGAAGATCAACCACGTCTGGATGACCGTCGTGGGGGTCCTGAGGGACAAGAGTATGATCAAGGACGAATTCCAGGGCATCGCCCTCAAGGGCGAGCAGAACAACATCTACGTTCCCCTGCAGACCGCGCTGATGGTGTTCCGGTTCGGACCCTATGAATCGGATATCGACGAATTCCGCGTGCAGCTCAAGACAGAGATGTCGAGCGGCACGGCGGCCGCGACGCTGGCCTACCTGATGAAGCGGCGTCATAAGGAGATCAACGATTACGAGATGATCGTGCCCGAGGCGCTTCTCGAACAGCACCGGAAGACGCAGAACATCTTCACCATCGTCATGGCCTGCATCGCGGGGATCTCGCTCCTCGTGGGCGGGATCGGGATCATGAACATCATGCTGGCCACGGTGCTCGAGCGAACCAGGGAAATCGGGCTGCGCCGGGCCGTGGGCGCCAGGCAGGTCGACATCCGCAGCCAGTTCATCGCGGAGACGGTTTCCATTTCCGCGATCGGGGGCGTGGCGGGAATCTTCTTCGGGTTCGCCCTGTCCCTGGCCATATCCGCGATGACGGGCTGGCCCGTCGGCTGGACGATCACCGCCGTTCTGCTCTCGTTCTTCGTCTGCACCGTCATCGGCCTGGCCTCCGGGGTCTATCCGGCGCTGAAGGCCTCAAAGCTGGACCCGATCGAGGCGCTGAGGCACGACTGAGGCGGTCCGGCCCAGTTGAGGGCGTCCTTCCAGGCAATCAGGAAAACGAGGGATGCGGCTGGGCGGACGAGGGACGACCTGAACGAAACCGGACTGGTCCTATTTATTTATCTGCGAACAGAATCATAATCTGCTTTATAAGTTCACCGCAGAAGGGTGGCGATTTGTCACTTGGGGTTTATGGACACCGGGTCCAAATGTTTCATTAGTATTGAACGCTGAGTCCTTTCCTTATTAATGCCGATAAAACGGTAGAACCCTGCCCAAAAAAGTGAATATAAGGAAAACCGTGTAAACTTCGTTGGCTTGAAAATCTCACTTCAGAGGTGGTACATTGAGCGGGAGCAGGTCAAGTATGGATATTAAGAAGAAAGAAACAACATTATCTCATATCCTTGATAATTGGAACCCTCTGCCTGATATCCTATTCCTGTCCTGGTGACCTAGACATCATAGGGGACATTGCCTGAGGGCGTATACCCCTGGGGATTCCCCTGACTTGAGATCAAGTTTGTTACCACCACAATGGATTTTTCGAATGGGTGCTATTTTTTCTTCTTCCTCGGGCGGCGCGGTTTAATTTCTTTGTAAATTGTAAAGGTCTTCGGCGTTGGCGAAGGGGTCAGTGCCTCGTGTATAATCCTCTTCACACGGTCTGGCTCCATCCTGCTATGCACGGATAGCCAACTGTACATGTCTTCCAGACTTTTCTCCAGGGCGGCAATTTTTTTCTCCAGGACGGAGACTCTTTGCCTCACGATCAGGGATATCTTCCACTCGAGTTGCGATTTCAATTCCCTCGCATTCCCTTCATCATGCCGGAACCATTGGGGTTTATTTTTGGGCCTCATCGCTTTCTCCTTCCGTAGAGAATCATCCATCCTTCTCCTGCTCACGTCAATGGGTTTCCTTTTGGTTTGTGGCCGCCGCTTTCGCCTGCGAACCTCATCCCTGAAAAATGGGCCAGGCGTAGATTTAAAGTTTGAACGACGAGATCTGGAAAAACTTTCAGAAATCAGGGAAAAGGCTAAGAAAGAAATGGTTAACTTCCTCTTTCTTGAACTCTTGAGCGAATCGTCATAAAGTAGCTAAGAGGGGGAAAAAAGATCTTCCCATCATTTAAAGTGCGGGGGTCCATAATTTGGGTAAAAAAGGCATGGACTTTTTTAAGTCTTATTGTATTCATATCGATCGTCACTTACTCGGGCTCTATCAGTAACTCAGGATCGTGGGCAGAGAATAAGTTCCAAGTTCGAGTATCCAGTTTTGGGTTTCACAGGGGTATTTGTTGTTTCGGTCATATCTCTCGGCGTTTCTCTCTTATGGTCGGGGGCGTGGGACAAGATACAAACAACAGCTTGAGCAAATGGATTCGTCAGCATTCCAGCGATATTTTCTGGTCCACTCTTGAAGAAGACGCTAAACTTAATTTCTATGACACTATATATTCGAGAGGCTATTTGCTGCCTCCAGAAGGCCTGGAAAATACCCCGCTGGGACCCATCAACAGATATGGGAAGGGAAGACTGTCGGGGTCCAGGAACATCGTCGGTCTTATCGGTGTGATCTTTAGATTTTAGCTTCTTCCTCCTATTCAAAATGTATGCCGGATACCGATCTGGACAATTGACCTACTTCGGAGCCACACCCCAAAACTAATTCAGCCAAAAGTGGAGTCCTTTGGCCTTTGGACGTGGCCTATTGACGGGGGCATGCTAATTTCGTGGTTAGCATCCAGAAAGGGACGCCTATGAGTGGAGCGAAGCTGGCGAGCAAGGAAACCATGGTCCACAGGGCGCACGGTCACTGACGCTCTTCCTGAATTCTTATTAAGGCAAAATTCAGTGGAAAATTCCCCGTTCGGGGATTATATTTGAATTCGCCTAAGGATTGTTTCATAAAAACCTAGCACCGAAAGACAACATCGCCTTGACTTTTGATGCCGGCCGTTGTTTGACAGCCACTCCGGACACCTTAGACCTTCTTAAAAAGCAAGCTGTCCTCGCGACCTTTGTTTGCATCGGCTGCATGCTTGGATACACTAGGTGCGACAGGAGTCGCCTCATAGGAGAAGTAGTAGAGCGCCCCGAAGAGAGGGTCATGATCTTGCTTAACGCTGGGATCAAGGACGTTATTCTGATAAGAGAACAGCATAGAGAAAACGGATGAAGATTCTGCTCGTAACCCCATCCGTTGACCCGAACCAAAAGACCAACAAGCAAATGTTGATGCCGCAGCTGGCCTTGTTCATCCTCCAGGGCCTGACTCCAAAAGAGCACCAGGTTGTTACGGTCGATGAAGAAGCTGAAGACATCGATCTCGAGCATGACTGTGATCTTGTCGGGATCAGTTTCATGACGTCCAATGCCTCCCGTGCCTACTGGCTCGCCCGGGAGTTCAAGAAGAGAGGGAAGACGGTCGTTCTAGGCGGCGTGCATCCCACGCTGCTTCCTGACGAGGCCTTGCCCTATAGCGATTCCGTCGTGATCGGTGAAGCCGAAGGTGTCTGGGCCGAATTGCTCGAAGACTATAAAAACGACTGTCTAAAGAAAATATATCATAATCCACGGCCCGACCTCTCGAAATATGTGCCCAAGGATTTCAGCAAAATCACTAAACGCCATCTTTTCGGTCTGGTGCCTATCATGACGTCCCGCGGCTGTCCCTATCATTGTGATTTCTGCTGCGTCACGGATCTTTTCGGCAAAGAGATTCGCCATATACCTGTCGATAATGTCGTGCGAGATATCAAAGAGTCGGGTAGAAAGAACTTCATGTTCCTTGACGATAATATCATCGGGCATCCGAGCTATGCCAAGGAGCTCTTCGCTGCTTTAAAACCTCTCAAGATCTCGTGGGTTGGACAATCATCCATCTCCCTCCTGGTCAAGGACGATGAGCTTCTGACGCTGGCCGTTGAAAGCGGCTGCAAAGGCCTTTTTATCGGCCTCGAGAGCGTCAAGGAAGCCCAGATGAGCTCCTTACGGAAGTCTTTCAAATCTCTCGAGGGATTGGAAAATGGCCTGAAAAAAATACATAAGGCCGGAATATTCACCCTTGCCTCAATGATCTTCGGTTTTGACGAAGACACCAAAGAAGTCTTTGATGATACTGTAAGATTCCTTGTCAAGAATAAAGTCCACACGGTTGCCTTCAATGTTCTTACTCCATACCCGGGAACAAAGACTTTCCAGAAAATGAAGGAGGAGGGCCGGTTGCTCACGGACGACTGGAAATACTATGACCACAGTACCGTGGTCTTTCAGCCGAAAAACATGTCGCCTTATGAATTGATGGTCGGGAAGATAAGAGCAGGGAAGAAATTCTACAGCCCATGGTCAATCCTTAGGCGGCTCCCGGGGAACTTGCGCCATCCCTTGGTCTACCTGGCCATGAACTGGGGCCATTTAAAAGGCGTCAGGGTGGAAGAGAAGAGGTTGGCTGTCCTCAAGAAGGACTTGTATGATAAGCCTCAAGAACGTTCGTGGCCTGCATCGCGCTCGACAGGATCATTGACCATCTGATTGCTGATGTTTAGTGCGGCGAAGCCTCTGACCCCCTCATGTCGTTGCACAGGTTGCGCTCGCGGCCATCGAGGAGAGGGGGAATATTATTGATCATCTCGTTGGCACCAAAAACTGGAATCTATCATTCTATGGCTGGAGCAGTGATTTGGCAGGCCGTACAAAAAGGAATATCCTATCCATCGGGTATCTTTTTATTAAGGAGAAACTAGATGAGACGCCTATGTATGTGTGCAGCAATTATCGCGATGCTCATTTCGATCGGATGGGCGCAGCAGGCGCCAACCACGCAACCTTACAAAGTGATCAAGACAGCCAAGGTTGGCGGCGAAGGCGGCTTTGACTATGTTTATGCGGACGTCGCCGGACGCCGGTTATACATTCCGCGAACCGGAACTACCCCCCGGGTGACCGTCTTCAACCTCGATACGCTCGAGCCCGTCGGCGAAATTCCCAATGCCAACGCACGCGGGGTCGCTATCGACCCCAGGTCCAGCCACGGCTTCTGCAGCAGTAAGCCCGTTGTGATGTGGGATACGAAGACCCTGGCGACGATCAAGACCATCGACGTACAGGGCAACCCGGACGGCATTTTGTTCGACCGCTTTAACGAGCGGGTCTACGTGTTCAGCCACAGCGCACCCAACGCGACAGTGATCAATGCGAAAGACGGCTCCGTGGTCGGTACGATCGACCTAGGCGGCGCGCCGGAACAGGCCGTCACAGACGGCAAGGGCCATTTGTACGTCGACCTTGAAGACAAAGACAACGTTGCTGTCGTAAACGCGAAGACGCTTATGGTAACCGCCCACTATGGCCTCAATGGCAAGGGCGGAGGGCCGGCCGGGCTAGCGTTTGACGTAAAGAATCACATCCTCTTCGCCGCCTGCCATGACCCCGCAACGATGGTGGTTCTCCATGCCAACGACGGCAAGATCATCACCACCCTACCGATCGGCAGCGGCGTCGATGGCGCCGTATTCAATCTGGCGACGATGGAAGCTTTCAGCTCGCAGGGTGATGGTACGCTGACCGTCATCAAGGAAAACGGCCCGACGAGTTTTGTTGTCACACAGAACGTGCAAACCCAACGGAGTGCGAAAACCCTGACACTGGACTCCAAGACGAATAAGATTTATCTTATCGCCGCTGAGTTCACTCCACCGCCGACGCCGCCGCCGGCAGGCAGACGAAGCCGAGGTCAGATGGTGCCGAATTCGTTTGCGATTGTCGTGGTGGGCAAGTAGGCAGCAGAGAACGGAAGGCCGCTGAGTTAGCCCCCGGATGAGGTTGGACTTGCCCCCTGATTTGGTCCATTTTTTAGGTTAGAAAAATATTTTGGTGACCCGCATGACCCGCACCCCTTTTCTCGCCCATTCTGTCAGCAAATTTTTGAACAAGCAAGCCCATTTTTAATCGTCTCGAGATCTTGATCGAGAGTTGGCTTTTGCGGCTCAACTTGGGCTGCATA
>Ga0187886_1000522_pt1 | contig 44584 bp, 38 predicted proteins | sample June2016WEW_20_1_FD_133001 | JGI IMG/M metagenome (GOLD analysis project Ga0187886, IMG submission 133001) | Peatland microbial communities from SPRUCE experiment site at the Marcell Experimental Forest, Minnesota, USA - June2016WEW_20_150 | ecosystem: Environmental > Terrestrial > Soil >... | reverse complement strand
GGAATTGGCAAAAGAAATAGAGTTAGTGATTAGGAATCAGGAATTAGTTATTAATCCAGAAAGGAAAAAATTGTTTGAAAGACATCAGAAATTGATAGAGCAGCGTGATGGTCCGATAGGAAAAAAGACGGGTGAGGTTGTGGGATATTTTATTCCTCGGCGGAATGTTTTTCTTGGAAAACCCTTAATCCACGCTGGAGTTTATCCCGACGGTGTTATCCGGTTAGTTAAAAATGGGAAAGCGCACTTTCCACAGAAATCGGTTCATGAGCAAATTCAACTTGACGGAGAGGTTGACTGGCTGTCCGGTGACATTTTGCATTATGATTCACCGACATTTGAGCGGTATCTATTGCGTCTAAATAGATACACAGATCTTCAAAAAGAAGAATTTGAACACAAAAAGTTACCAAAAAATATTGGTGTTTTACTTTTTTACTCATTTATAAAACCAAAATTAGTCTTCTTGAGTCTTTATATAAGACATAAGGGATTTTTAGACGGAATGCGGGGTTTTGTTTGGGCGCTCTTTTCCTCCCTTAATTTTCCGATTGCATATTTTAAATACTGGCAGGATAACAATAAATAGGAGCGAAATTGCCGAAATGGTAGCCCCGGCCTTATAACTATTGGGCGAATAGCTCATTTCAATATGTGAGTTACCTGGCGGGACTTCTACGGCTCTAAAGACGCTATCTGCCCGTAAAATTTCACCCAATTTTTCATTGATAGAAACCTGCCAACCTGGGAAGAAAGTATCTGACAAAAAAAGATATGCCCCGTTTTGAGTTTTTACCTGGAAGTTAACCTTGTTAGCAGAATAGTCAGTAATTTCAACCATGTCATTTTCTCCCGGTGAATATTGTGTAGGATTTTCCTTGTCGATAAGGAGTTTGTTTCGAAAATCAAAACCAGTTATCAACTTTTCTACTGCCTTTACACTATCTGTCTCCGATTCTGCTTTGTAGTATAGACTGGCTCTTGGAAGTGCTGTTTGATTTTGTAATACAACGGTTTCTCCGTCTTCAAATACGGGTTTATAGCGACTTAAATCGATGGCGCCCTCATTTATTTTTCCCCAAGGCCTAATCTTGCCATACGGATCGTATTTTACGGTCAGCAGGTATTTCGCTCCAACCAGGTCAATAAAGGGAGAGTTGAGGTTGACTAGGTTCAAATAGCGTGTAAAAAGCCCCCCATCGAGCTTGCCATTTATTTCCGGTGCTTTCATTTGACCCATATTTAAGCCACGGAAAAAGACAGCATAGTCTTTTATTAAGAGAGGATCGTAGCCGGTTGGCGAATAAAGTTCGGGGTACATCCAGGTGTTGGCAGGAAGGATAGGGCCGCTATCACTTATTACACGATCAACCTTGCTCTGACTCTTTATATATTCGAAAACCGGTATGGCTCGGCTGGTGTACTGGGGATCGGAGAAAGGGGTGAATTTTACGGTAAAACGTCCTAAATCAAAAGCTATGAGTATAAGGAGAAGCCATTTCGCCCAGTTCTTATTTCTGATAAAAATACAGATAGCGATACCCGTTATCAGTAAAGCAATTGGGAGCAAAAGGTTCCTTAAGACAACAGGAATATGGGCAGGGCTAATTGGAATTACGGCTTTCCAAATCAGTCCGTAAATCAAAACTAATATTCCAAGCAATGCCGAGAGAATAAAAGTTAGTTTTTTTTGATTAAATCTTTCAATCGCGGTTGCTGCGAGAAACGCTCCGGAGAAAGCTGTTATTATGAGCCAGCGGGAAGCATACCCGGTTGAGAGAAGAGGAAATTTAAATTGATAAATGAGGCGACCTATCGGGTTATCGAAAGCAAGGATAATTGAGCCAACAAAAAGAGCCGAGAAAAGATTAAGCCTCCAGTCCTTTTTCTTGGAGAAAATCCCGAGAATTGCCAAGGCAAAGGCAATTACCGAAAAGTACCCTGTTACCTCCTGATACTGGATTACCCCCCAATAATTTGTCGTTGCCGGGTTGCCAAAAAAGTCCGGTGCTAAAAATGAAACAAGGTTCTGAACGGGGAGGAGACCGTAATGATAATCAACGATATTGCGATCCAAATTTCTTATCGAATATTTCAGGAGTTCAGCCGTAGGTACCAGTTGTATGGCAGCCGTAGCTATTCCGACCAAAATGAAAATAGCATCTAAGGCAATCAATTTGGGCTTGTTTGTTGTTCCCGGAAGCGATAGGGAGCGGAAAAGAAAATAAAGAGATGCAATCAAGATGACATAGAACGCAGGTTGAAAAAACCCTCCAGTCAGTACCGGGAAGAGGCAGATAGATGACAAGGCCAAGAAACGAATCTGTCTTTTTTCAAAATACTTCTCAAAGAGATACAGAACCAGCGGAAGCCAAATCATTATTTGACCGATAGTTGCGTATTCCAAATAGACCATAACAAATCCTGAATATGCAGAGACGATTCCCCCCAACCCCGCGGCCACCCTGGAAAGCTTGAGCTGACGAAGGAAAATGTACATGAACGAGGCAGCAAGAATTGGTTGCAGAAAAACCATAATCCCGTATCCATGGATATTTCCAAACATAAGCATCAGTGAGTTGAGAGGATAAAATGGTGCGGATTGCCAGTTAGCTAGGAGAGGATATCCGGAGAATGAGAAAGAATTCCATAAAGGTAGACTGCCGTGTCTGATTAAATCCATCGCCAGGCTTCGCCCCGGGTATAGTTGAGAAAAAACATCCGTAAGAGAGATGTTTTTATAAGGAACTCCGGCCACAAACCCCCAATTTTGTCCGGCCCAAGGGTAATAAGCGCCGACGAGGGCGTCTGTGGGCAGGGGGACAAGACCACGAAGCATTGGGGCAAACAGGATCAAGTTAAACAAAACTAATAGTAATATCATTACGTAGGTTATATTATATGCTGTGATTGTAAAGCAGAAAAGCGTTTTCTGGTTCTTGAAACTGGAGTTTGAAGTAAATTTAAGCGTAAAATATAGATTATGAAGGTTGCAATTGATTTCGGACCCCTAAAAAGCGGGGACTCGGTGCGTGGAATTGGAACATATACCCGCGAGCTTCTAAAAGCTCTAAAAATGAGTGGGGTGGATGTTTCAAAAGAAGATTTGGGTAAGTACGATGTGGTTCATTTCACCCGTTTTAACCCGTTTTTTATATCTGTTCCCTTCACCAAACCCAAAAATACTAAATTTGTCCTGACTATTTATGATCTGATACCACTTGTTTATCCTAATCATTATCCATCCGGAATAAAGGGGAAAATTAGGTTTTTAATAAACAGGTATCTGATTAATAGAAATATTGATGCGATTATTACAATTTCCGAGACCTCCAAAAAGGATATATGCAGATTTTTAGGAATTAATCCTAATAAAGTTTTTGTGACTTATCTTGCGGCCCGTTCCATGTTCAAAAAAATGCAAATTACTGAAAAATGGCGGGATGGGGGGGTACTAGAAACTGGTAAAGATGATCGTGTTCCAAAAAGGTTTGCTTTGTATGTTGGGGACATTAATTACAACAAAAATATCCCCAACCTTGTAAAGGCATGCAAGATTGCAAAAATACCATTGGTTATTGCGGGAAAGCAGGCTTACAGGGTTGAAAAAATGAATCTCGATCATCCAGAATTATCACATCTTAAACATGTTGATTGGTCGGGTGTAATCAAGTTGGGATTTGTGCCTGATGAACTTTTGGTTGACCTTTATAATTTGGCAACGGTTTTTGTTCAACCTTCTCTGTATGAAGGGTTTGGCCTTCCCGCCGTCGAAGCGGTTGCTTGCGGCACACCAGTTGCTGTAGCTAAATCTCAATGCATGGTAGAAATTTTGGGAGATGATTTTACTTACGCTGACCCTGACAGCGCTGAATCGATGGCAAAAGCAATTCTAAGTCCCAATACAAACAAGAAACTTCCAAGGGACTATTCTTGGGAAAAAACTGCCAGAGAAACTTCCGAAGTTTACGACCATGTTTAAAAAGATTACTATTTCATTCCTGATTTGGCGTGTGGCTCTTTTTTTGGTAGCTTTCTTATCAATATATTTTCTTCCAAAATTTGGGGCAAGATTTCCTTATGTTGACTGGGTGCTTGAGATAACACATTTGCCTAATTGGATTTGGGGATTTGGCAACTTTGACGGAGTTCACTATCTCCGTATTGCACAGGACGGATATTTAGCCCAATATTCCCAGGCTTTTTTTCCGCTTTTTCCGATTCTGATCCGGCTGTTTTCATATATTTTTCCGAGAGTTCCGAATCTCGTCACCATTCTTTATACGGATCCTGCATATTTTTATTCGGGATTAATTTTAAGCAATTTGTTTTTCTTGGGTGCGATCGTTGTTTTTTATAAACTAATCAAGTTTGAATTTAACGAGAGCATTGCCAAATGGTCACTATTATCTCTTCTTGTATTTCCGACCTCGTATTATTTCGGAGCAATTTATCCCGAGTCTTTATTTTTGCTTTTGGCGGTTTCGGGAGTTTATTTAATAAGAAAAAAGAAATATTTCCTGTCATCACTTCTGATTGCCCTCGCGACGGCAACAAAACTTTTAGGTGTGTTCCTGATCGCGATTTATTTGATAGAGATATTTAAAGAAAAAAACTGGAAGAGGTTGATCTTTCTGCCGATAATGTTTTTGGGCATAGGTTTTTACATCTATTATCTTAAAGTTGTGTTTGGAAATCCTTTATATTTTCTAACAAGCCAGCCGGTTTTTGGAGCCGGGCGGTTGGTCGGGGGAGTAGTTTTGCTGCCGCAAGTTATCTACCGTTATCTAAAAATGTTTGTAACCGTCAAGACATTTTCGCTTACTTTTTTTAATGCGGCTTTAGAATTTGTTTTTACACTGGTTCCCTTGACCTTGCTTCTATTATTCGTCAAGAAAATGAGATTCAGTTACTGGTTTTTCTCAATTTGTACCCTGCTGGTACCCACCCTTACAGGTACATTTTCCTCTATACCGAGGTATGCACTGGTGTCGATATTTTTGCTCTTGCCGTATTTAGTCACACCATATAAAAAATATCTCAAAGTCTTAATACCTGCCTCAATTATTTTAGGTATAATACTGGAAGCCCTTTTTATTAGAGGCTACTGGGTTGCTTAATTGCTTTTAACCTTGTTTCATTTATACTTCTTTATTGGGTATGACGATTAATTTTTGGAGGGATAAGAAAGTTGTTGTCACCGGTGGAAATGGATTTCTTGGTAGACATTTGGTAGCAAAAATTAAAGCTAGGAAACCAAAACGCATTTTTGTTCCCAAAAAGACGAAATATGATTTGAGAGTTTACAATAATTGTGTAAGGGTGGTTAGGAAGGGCAACATTGTAATCCACTTGGCTGGTAATGTGGGAGGTATTGGGTTTAACAGGGAATTTCCCGCCGATCTTTACGACGATAACATTTTAATGGGGACGTACATGATGATGGCTGCAAGAAAGATGAATGTCAAAAAATATATTGCATTAGGAACTGTATGCGCGTACCCGAAATTCACAAAGGTTCCTTTTAAAGAAGAAAATCTGTGGGAGGGTTACCCTGAGGAAACCAATGCTCCATACGGTCTGGCCAAAAAGATGCAGTTAGTTCAAGCCGAAGCTTACAGAAAGCAATATAGCTTTAATGCAATTTTTTTGCTCCCTGTCAATCTATATGGCCCTGGGGATAATTTTGATTTAAAATCGTCTCATGTAATTCCTGCACTGATCAGGAAATTTATTGATGCCAAGGAGAAAAGAAAATCAGAAGTTGTTGTTTGGGGTACGGGTAAGGCTTCCAGAGAGTTTTTATATGTTGACGATGCTGCTGAGGCGATATTACTTGCCGCAGAAAAATATGATAAGAGTGAGCCTGTGAATTTGGGGACTGGTAGGGAAGTTAAAATTAGGGAACTGGTACGTCTAATTAAAAAATACTCTGGCTATAAAGGTAGGGTTATTTGGGATACAGCAAGACCTGACGGGCAACCGAGGAGAAGGATGAATATAGATAAGGCTAGAAAGGAATTTGGTTTTAAAGCAAAGACTTCTCTTGAAACCGGTCTTAAAAAAACTATTGAATGGTACATTAGAGATAAAAATAAAATATAATTAAATTTATGATTAAAAAAATTAAATCTATAATTTTGCACCCTTTTTTTTCGGGAAGCGCCGTAATGATAATTGGGAGTAACGTTGCCAATTTTTTTGCCTATCTTTATCACCTGATAATAGGAAGAATGTTGGGTCCTTCGGGGTATGGCGAACTTGCATCAATTCTTTCTTTGGTCGGACTTTTCTCCGTAACTTTTGGTTTTCTAGGCCTTGTCATTGTCAAATTTGTTTCAGGAATGAAGGAGGGGGAAATTCGATCATTTTATTTGTGGGTTACCAAAAGATCTCTTGTCGCGGCTTGTGCGGTTTCTGTGATTTTACTTTTGACAAGCGGATACCTAAGTATTTTTTTGAATGTTCCCGTCCGTTCGATTATTTTAACGGTCCCCCTGCTTTTTATTTTATTTATGAGTTTTATTTATACCTCATTTTTGCAGGGACTTTTGAGATTCGGCAGATTGGTTGTGTCATCGAATTTTAGTCTTTTGGGAAGACTAATTTTGGGAGTACTGTTTGTATATCTTGGATTTTCTGTTTTTGGTGCGCTTGCCGGAGTTTTACTTTCTTCTTTGTTAGGTTTAATTTTAGCCGTCTATTTTCTTAAGGATTATTGGCGAAAGGGAAAATCTCATTTTACTTTCAAGAGATCAAAAGAAGTTTTTGCATATGCGGTTCCAATTTTTATTATGTCTATGGCAACAAATTCAATGTATATGACTGATGTTATTCTGGTGAAACATTTTTTTAGCGCGCATATGGCAGGAATTTATGCCTCACTATCTACGATGGGAAAAATTATATTTTATGGATCGGCCCCCATTGCCTCGGTAATGTTTCCTCTTGTTTCCAGGGAACATGCGAAGAAGGGAAATTACAAAAAGGTCTTCTTTTTTAGTGTTCTACTAACCTCCGCTCTTATTATTGGTCTAATCCTTGTGTATTGGTTGTTTCCGGGTATAGTATTGCGGATTCTCTATGGAAGCAAATTTATAGAGGGAACTCCATATCTTGTTTGGTTTGGAATATTCATTGGTCTTTTTACACTTTCATCTCTGTTCTTAAATTATTTTCTTTCGAAAGGAACAACAAAAGTTACTCTTTTCGGGCTTGTGGCTGCCGTCGCCCAGATTATAGGGATTTGTTTTTTCCATAAAGATTTGCTGCAGGTAATCTCGGTTTCTGTCTGGATTAGTTTAATTCTACTCATTTCTCTGTTAATATACTTCTGGTATGAAACTCGTCTCGATAGTAATTCCGGCATACAAAGCGGATAGGATAATAACCAAAAGTCTAACTCGGGTTAAGGATACTCTGGATAAAATTCGATACCCCTATGAAATAATTTGTGTTGTTGATGGCAAAGTAGACAGCACATACGAAAAAGCATTAAGATTTTCGGAAAGATTTCCAAGTAAAGTTAGGGTTTTCGGATATAAAAAGAACAGAGGGAAGGGAAACGCGGTGAGATATGGAATGGCGCGGGCCAAAGGGGATGTAATAGGATTTATCGATGTAGGGGTAGAGCTAAATCCAAACGGGGTTTCAATGCTTCTGGAGCATTTTGAGTGGTATAACGCAGATATTATTATTGGGTCAAAACGTCATCCCGCATCAAAAATTGTTTATCCTTGGCAGAGAAAAATACTATCCTTTGGCTATCAGACGATTGTGAAAGTTTTGTTTGGTCTTAATGTTCGCGATACTCAAGTCGGAATGAAATTTTTTAGAAGGAAAGTGGTTGAAAAAATTCTTCCGAGATTGCTTGTTAAAGCCTTTGCGTTTGATATCGAAATGCTTTCGGTTGCGAACTATCTGGGTTATAAAAAAATCTATGAAGCCCCGGTTGAACTTAAGATGAAGTTTTCCGGAGGTGTATCAACAATTGCCTCCTCCGGATTCATAAGAACCAGTTTTAATGTGCTTTGGGATACCCTAGCCGTTTTTTACCGTTTAAGAATACGGCACTATTATGATTGGAGCAACAGAAAGAACTGGATGACTCCGGAATATTTAATTATCAAGGAATAAAAAATTAATCAGGATTGGTAATCCAAAGCTTACAAAATTCGTTGTCGGGTAACTTTTCTACATTGAAATCAGAAATTTTCCTGGGATAGGGGTACTTCTCTTTAGGATATGTCGCGCAGAGGTCTTCGTTAATAATGTTATACATTCCTCCGCCATCCCGAGGATTCGCAATCTTGGGTGTATCTGTTTGGTTCAGCTGACAAGAAACCCCTTGTTCGACAAAAATGACAGCCCCGTTTTTTAGGTCATCTTTAGTAATTTCTTCACAACTGTTTATGAATTCTGTATTTTTGTAGACATATTTTTGTGAAGTATAGATCTTGTTGACATCTAAGATATCGCTTTTAGTGTTATAAATACCACCAAAAAAAACATATTCACTGAAGGTGTCTGCTGGCTGCGCTGTAACAACAATTATTTTTTGATTGCTTTTTTCGCGGAGTCTGGTGATATAACTGGCAACAACTCTCTTGTGGAAGTACCAGCCAATGCTTTTGTCAATGGGAGTTCTGAACCAATACATTGCCAAAAAGTATGTAAGGGACCCGGCGTAAACCAGGATTGTCACAAGGATAAACATTTTTTTATACGATTTGGAAAATTTTGTAGATAAATAATAAATTCCCCAGCCGGAAATTCCTGTTAAGATCGGATATGCAAGTCCGGCCCGAAGTGAATAGATTGTATCGCCGGTAGTTTTTAGAGCTACGGGTGCAACTGAAATTAAAAGTAGAGATAATACAAAAATGGCAGTCGGGAAGTTAGACGCCAGAGCCATTACTCCAAAAACTAGAAAAGCAAAATCTACGAGATAGTTATAAGCCTGATTGGAATCATAATAAATATCGGTACTACCCGCACTTTTTACATACAAAAAGGTCGGAGAGAAAAATCCGACAAATTTTTCAATTCTAACTCCTGCATCTACGGTGAATTTATTGATAAATAAATCTCTTATTAGGGGAATCTCAAGAGAAACTCTTCTCTCCTGGTTCACAATTGATGCGGTATCGTCAATAAACACCTCCTGCATACGCCGGCCCGCGTAAGAGTTCGAAAGGACGAAAAAGTATGAGAGGATTGTAATTAGGGAAAAAGAAACTACGAAAATTGTGAACTTTGGATAATGGTTTTTGAAGTGAAAGATGTTATAGGTGATTCCCCAGATTATGATTAATGGCCAAATTGGTTTGGTACCGAAATAGAAAAGCGAGGCAATCATAGAGGACAGGGAACCTAAAATCAGGTTTGATTTGTAAGATTTGCCCCGTGTAAAAAAATATGCTGCCAAAAGGTAAAAAGCAAAAGAAAAAGTGGTGAAATAGACGGTCCGCCCGAAATGAATTTCCCAGGGATTTATAGCAAGAAGGAGTCCCACTATAAGACCAATCGTTCTTTTTTTTGATAAATTTTCAAAGAGTTTTCCTCCGGAGAAAACAATGAGTAGCGATGCTAGAATAAATGGAATCTTGGACCATAACATATCTAGAGGAAAGATCCTCATCCAGGGGACCAGTATGAATGCCCCCAACTCTCCGTAGACACAATTACCCTGACACTTATCATTAAGGGTAAATATCCCGGCTACATGGCCGGGGGCCTGAGTTCCGGTCATTGCCAGTGATTTAGAATTAATTAGTTCACTAAGCTCATCGTCATGACTTAGGCCGACCGGATTTAAGTTGATACAAATCGCCCGCAAAAGAAAGGCAAGGACTAAAATAAAAACCCAACCTTTATTTAAGGAAAGAAAATTTTTCATTTAGCTGAATCTAGGCTATTATACATTAGGAATTAAGAGCTTGTCATGAGAAAACAAAAGATTTTAATACTATCTTGGAGAGGGCCGGGGCATCCCAACGCCGGAGGGGCAGAACTTTCTACCCATGAACATGCAAAAGCTTGGGTTAAAGCCGGACACTCCGTGACGCTCTTTACATCATATTTTAGAGGTGGAAAGAGAGAAGAATTTATTGACGGAGTAAAGATTATTCGCAAGGGATATGGTGTTTTTGGGGTTCAGATAGCAGCCTTTATTTGGTATATTTTTGGAAAGCATATGAAGTTTAATTTAGTGGTTGATCAGTTCCATGGAATTCCTTTTTTTACCCCTCTTTACGTTCGGATCAAAAAGCTTGCCTTTATTCATGAAGTTGCGAAAGAAGTTTGGTGGTTTAATCCATGGCCGGTACCCTTTAATTTAATACCGGCAGTTATCGGTACATTGTTTGAAAGGTTTATTTTTACAATTCTTTATAGAAAAATTCCCTTTATGACTGTTTCAGAATCAACGAAAAAAGAGTTAGTGAAATGGGGTATACCAAAAGGGAATATAACAATTATTCATAATGGAGCTAGCGTTATAAATGTTAAAGTTCAAAAAGAGAATAGAAATACGGCAATTTATTTAGGAGTATTAACGAAAGATAAAGGGATAGAAGATGTAATAAAAGTCTTCGATTTAATTAACAGAAGAGACTCTAGTTGGCAGTTCTGGATAGTTGGTAAAGGGAATCCTGGGTATTTAAATTGTTTAAATAGGAAAATTAGGAAGTTTAACTTGGGAAGTAAAATAAGATTTTGGGGTTTTGTTGATCAGAAAAAGAAGTTTGAGTTACTGGCAAGGGCGCATATTCTTATTAATCCCTCAATTAGGGAAGGTTGGGGATTGGTTAACATTGAAGCGAACTCTGTCGGTACACCTGTTGTCGCATACAATGTTCCGGGATGTAAAGATTCGGTAAAAAATGGATTTTCAGGCCTTTTGAGTGAGGGTGGAAATATTGGCGCTTTAGTCTCAAATACTATAAAATTGGTTTGTTCCAAGAGGGAATATAACCGCATACAAAAGAATGCAATATCTTGGGGCAAAAGATTTTCATGGCTAAAAGCAACAGAAGAAAGTTTAAAATTGTTAGAAAGCTTCTAGTTTCAGTTATAATTCCTGCGTATAACGAAGAAAAAGTAATAGGCAACCTATTTACCTCACTCGGAAAACAAACATTTATGGATACGGAGGTAATAGTTGTTGACGATGCGTCGAAAGATCGAACAGTTGAAATAGCCAGAAAGTATACACGGAAGGTCTATTTACGTAGACATGCGGAGAGAAGTGAGCAGAGAAATTTTGGAGCTGGAAAGGCTGATGGTAAATTCCTCCTATTTTTAGATGCAGACATGTGCCTTTCCCCAGATGTGATTAATCAATGTATAAGAGTTTTTAATTTGGGGAAAAAAGTTGGAGCTGTAATTATCCCGGAGGAATCCATAGCCCACAATTTTTGGGAGAAGGTTAAGGCATTTGAAAGATCGTTTTATAACTTAGAGGGGGACCAAGCAACTGATGCGGCAAGATTTTTTAGACGGGAAGCCTTTGAGGAAGTAGGCGGTTATGATGAAAATATTACAGGCCCTGAGGATTGGGATTTACCAGAGTCTATAAAAAAGAGGGGTTATAAAATTGGTCGTATAAAATCAAAAATACTTCACTATGAGAGAATCCCAAATTTATTTTCCCTGATTGAGAAAAAGTATTATTATGCCCTTAAAAGCCATAAGTATCTAGGAAAACAAAACATTCCAATTTTTAGTTCTAAAACGATATATTTCTTACGCCCGGTATTTTATAAAAACTGGAAAAAATTAGTTTCGCACCCAGTTCTTTCGATGGCGATGTTTTTAATGTTTTTTATTGAGCAATTTGCAGGTGGAGCTGGTTTTTTGGTTGGGAAAATAAGAAATTTGTGAAAATACTTCAATTGACAGTACATTTTAGTCCGAATGTGGGTGGAGTGGAAACACACCTGGATGATTTAGTGAATGGTTTAATTCAAAAAAAGAATGATGTTTTTGTTTTGACTTATCGACCGTTAATGCAGGATGTTGACTGGAAAATATGTGAGAGAAAGAATGGTCTTGAAGTTTTAAGAATTCCATGGATAAAAGGACTATTTTACAAATATGTACAACATCCTGTTTTGGAATTTATTTATCTAACACCAGCTCTTTTTGTAATTACCCCGTTTATTGTGTTGTCTAAAAAGATACAGGTTATACATTCTCATGGTTTAATTGCAGGTTTTGTAGGAACATTTTGGGGAAAGATTTTAAAGACAAGAGTGATAACGACTACTCACTCAATTTATAATTTTTCTAAAAAAGGTTTTTATAGGAATTTTGCCAAATGGATTTTTAATAACTCCGATGTGGTGTTAACTCTTTCTAAACAATCGAAAAATGAGATTGAAAACCTGGGTATTTCGGAAGATAAAATAAAAGTGTTTACATATTGGGTTGACTTAGATATTTTTAAGAAAATATTAACAGCTAAAAGAGATTTGAGTTGGAGTGATAAATTTGTAGTGTTATTTGTAGGTAGGCTTGTTGCGGAAAAGGGGATTAAGGAGCTTCTTGGGACAGCTCAAATTTGGAACAAGAATATCACCCTTGCAATAATTGGAAACGGGCCGGTGGAGGAGGATATAAGAAAGATAAAAAGAAATAATCTGATATATCTGGGTAAGGTTGAGAACAACAAACTGCCTCTCTATTATTCTGCTGCAGACTTACTGATAGTTCCTTCTGTTTCTGAGGAAGGTTTTGGGAGAGTAATACTTGAATCGCTTTCCTGTGGTACGCCAGTAATTGGATCACGAAGAGGGGCTATTCCCGAGGCTATGAATGAGACTGTTGGAAAGCTGATAAAAGTTACACCCCAAAATATAAAAGAAAGTGTAGAGTATTTTTACAAAAATCCCATTAAGCTCAGGGCGTTATCAAAAAATGCGAGGGCATTTGCAGAAAAAAGATATAGCAGTAATAATTTGACGGCAATATTGTTAAATTATTCTCCTTCGTAGAAACATAAGTTTTAGTTCATTTTTTCCAGAATGGCTATTAGGCTAAGACCAACCGGGACAGAGAAGTTAATTACTAAAGATGACTCCAGAGTAGATATTTTATCAAGTAAAAAATTTAACAAGGGGTTAGATAATCTGAAATCAGAAGGATAGTTTTTTGGATAAAGAATATTTTTTATAGTTCTAATAATTATGGTTGGTAAAACGAGAAATGAATACATGTATGAAATCCTTATTAGTTTAAATTCATTCTGATTGAATAAATTTATTAAACTATTTTTCGTGTATCTCCGTTTGTGATGAAGTACAACATCCCAATTGCTCCATAATTGTGGTAATGCGGGGACGGTTAGTATTAAAAAACGGTGCTTTTTCAAGATCCTCTTTACCTCTTTTATTATTTTTTTGTCATCTGAATGTTCTAAAACATCCAAAAGTGTAATGATATCAAAAGTGTCTGCAGGAAATTTAGTATTCTCGGCTGTTCCTAACCTGATATTTTTTAAGCCGCGCTTTTTACAGAATTTTATTGCTAGAGGAGAATTATCTATGCCCCAGGCTTGACCAATTTTACTAAAGACTTCAACGTTTTTTCCCGTTCCGCAACCAATATCCAATATTTTAGGATTTTTAATGCTGATGTACTTAGAAATCAATTTAAGAATAATTCGCCTCTTTGATATGTGCCACCAATGTTTTTCCTCCAGTTCGTAAAGATCTTTGTATAAATAGGGTCTCATAATGTCTTTTGAAGATATTAAACTATTTATATAAATCTTTCCAGCGATTTTTTTGAGACACGAGATCCTTTACCATAAATTAATTAGAATGTATACTTTCTCGATGAAGAGAATAATCAATTTTTATTTCTTCGCTCTTGCCGTTTCAGGTAATGGTATTTCCGGGGGAGATAGAATTTTTATTGAATTTGCCAGGAGATGGAGCAAGAAATATCATTTAAAGGTATTTACTAGCTTTGAGGGGGCGAGACTTTGTAAGAAACAAGACTTGAAGGGCGGGTATTTCAAAATTTTATCGTTAGGCAATAAGGTTTTTGAATCAATATTTCTTTTAAACTATTTATATAAAATATTTGCTGGAATTAAATTAGGATTTACTCTTAAGCTAGAAAACACTCCCGAGAATTTTGTATATAGTGCTTCTGAATTTTGGATGGATAGTTTACCGGCATTAATTATCAAACTTCGCTACCCGAGGGTAATTTGGGTAGCCGCTTGGTATCAGACTGCCCCAAATCCATTTAAGGGGTATGCAGAGGGTAATAGGGAAAAAAAGTATAAGTTTAGCGCACTTCTATATTGGCTGTCCCAACTTCCAGTTAAACCCTTAATAGCAAATTTTGCCAGCTATGTTTTAGTTAACAATGATAATGAAAAAAAACAGTTTCACAATCTCGATATCAAGAAACGAGTTATTATTGTTCTTGGGGCTGTAGATTTGGAGAAGATTGGTAAATGGCAAAAAGATCATGGAAATTTTTCAAAAACGTATGATGCTGTTTTCCAAGGACGCTTTCATCCACAAAAAGGAGTAGTTGAACTTATAGATGTTTGGAGAAAAGTGGTCGATAAAAAATCAAATGCAAAATTGGCAATGATAGGTGATGGACCTCTAATGGAGAAAGTAAAATCACAAATTGCAAAGTACAATCTGCAGAAGAATATAGAACTATTTGGATATGTTTTTGATGGAGATAAGAAGTATCGAATTTTTGCTCAAAGCAAAATTGTAGTACATCCTGCTTTTTATGACTCCGGCGGTATGGCTTCAGCTGAAGCCATGGCATTTGGACTGCCATGTGTGGGTTTTAATTTAAAGTCTTATATCTCCTACTACCCAAAGGGGATGATAAAAGTTAAAATCGGAAACTTAAGAGCTTTTGCGAATGTTGTTTTAGATCTTTTAGCTGATTACAAATATAGAAGTCGAATTGGAATAGAAGCTTTTGAGATGATCAAAAAAAATTGGTCTTGGGACAAAAGAGCTTCCGGTATTCTAGACAAATTATTAAGTAAAGATATCCATGTTGGCTAATCCTAAAATTAAAAAAATCAGTTTAATAATTCCCGTTTATAACGAGGAAAAAATTGTTAAAGATAAATTAGAGAAAATTACTTCTCAAAAGTGGGCGTCTGGGTACCGTCGTGAAATTTTAGTTATAGATGATGGCAGTACTGACAATACAGCCTCATTAGTAAAGGACTTTTCCAAAAAGCACAAGGAAATACGACTTGTGAATATGGGCAGGAATGAAGGAAAAGGAGCAGCTATAAAGAGGGGAATAGAAATAGCCACCGGCGAATTTGTTATTTTTTCAGACATTGATTTATCAGTGCCTTTGGGAACCACAGAAAAGTTTATAAGAGCATTTAAAGATGGCTATGAAGTAATTATTGCCACTAGGCGGAAACGTGGAGCCAAAATTGTTAAAAGGCAACCTTTAGCGCGGCAGGCTTTAGGGAAGGGGTTTACATGGATGACAAAAATCTTACTCGATGTGCATGTATCTGATTTTACTTGCGGTTTTAAGGGTTTTAAAACGGAAGTGGCTAAGAAAGTTTTTGAAAAGGTTAGGATCAAACGGTGGGCATTCGATGCGGAGGCTATATTTATTGCTGCCAAAATGGGGAGCAGAATAAAGGAAATTCCAGTGGTATGGAGAAATCGGGAGGACTCAAGAGTGAACTTAAGGAAGGATATCTGTCAGTCCTTAACGGATACTCTTTCCATACGGCTCAATGATCTTAGAGGTTTTTATGGTAAAAATTCTACCAGCTGGTTGACTCTGTTGCCTTTTAGCAATTTTATTTTTACAGGTGAAAGATTATCAATAGATGACACACATGGAATAAATCAAGCTAGATATGAATTTGCTTTGGGTTTTACAAAAAAAATGAAAGTGCTTGAGTTAGGGTGTGCTTTTGGTTATGGGTCTTTAATTTTGGCAAAGGGTGGGGCGGAAATGATTACCGCTATAGATTCCAGCAAAAAAGCCATTTCTTATGCCAAACAAAATTTCAAACACAAGAAGATCTCTTATAAAGTGGCCAGAATAGAAAATTTGAAGCCTGGGAAAAAATACGGCGCCGTCATTGCGTTTGAAATAATTGAGCATTTAAAAGAACCCGACATACTTTTGAGCTATGCTAAATTGTCTCTTGGAAAGGGAGGCCACCTCATATTATCTACTCCCAATAGATTATTGAGTTCTTACGATGGGAATAGACCTACAAACCCATACCATGTCAAAGAATATTACCCTCAAGAATTGCGAAATCTTTTAAAATCCTATTTTCTTAATATTGAATTATATGGAATATTTCTTAGAAAAAAGAAAAGACAGGAAGAAAAAGAAGTCCAACAGAGTCTACGCTGGAAATTTGCCTCTTATCTTGTGAGAAAAAGATGGTTGCGGAGAATAATCAATTTTATACCGTCCGGACCGAAAAGAATTTTTACTAGAGAAAAGGTTCTAAATTTTAAGCCAGAAGATTTTGAGTTCAGAAAAAGTAGTTTAGAGGACGCACCGTACTTAATTGCAGTATGTTGTTTATGAGGAAATTATTCGTTTCAATTATTGCTGTAAATTTTAACAGAGAAAAGAAATTTAGGAAATCTGAATAAAATGAAAAAGTTACAAAAATTTAAGTGGGGAGGAACACATCAGTTTTTTTTGCATCCATTTTTATCAAGTTTTACACCCGAACTTAAAGGAAAGACAATATTAGATGTAGGTTGTGGGAAGGGAATTAACGGGTATCTTATTAGAGTGACACGTGATTTAGAGGGAGCAACTCTTGTTGGTATTGATTTAAATTCTGAGTTTTTGGAATTTTGTAGTGAGCACAAAATTTATGACAGTTTGGTAAAACATAAGTTGCCAAAACTTCCATTTCCAGATAAAAGTGTGGACTTCTTGCTTTGCACAGAGGTTATAGAACATTTAACAAAAAAAGAAGGAATAATTTTACTGAAAGAAATTGATAGAGTTTGTAAGGAAAGGGCAATAGTTTCCACACCCAACATTTTTTTTAAAGCTGAACTGAATGAAGATGCAGATGTGCATCGTTCACTCTGGACCGTGGATGATTTTGAAAAATTTGATTACCGTGTGCGGGGATTAGGATTTAGAACGGCACTCTTACCTAAAGACCCCCTTTTTAGATTAAAACAAGCAATGTATTATTTAGCGACGCCATTTAGTTTCTTGATACCGGAGGTAGGAGGAATACTTTTGTGCATAAAAGATTATTAGAAGTTAAATGGTTAAAATACCTCGGGATTATATTACTAATCACTTTTTTTGTTTTGGTAAGTTACAGAAAAAGTTTGGGATTGGTACTTTATGGGGATGATTGGATGGTTATATCCAAGTATTTTGGAGTTTTTGGCCCGGGAAGACAACTTGGCTATTTTGATAAACAACTTTTTACCACGAATTATGGACCCCAGTATATTGGAATGGCCTTAATTTATGCTGTTTTTAAGAGTTATTCCCCTCCTTATTATATCGTTTCCCTTGTTTTAAGAGTTATTCTAGCCTTTGGTTTATTTTGGTTAGTCAAAAAAATGTTGCCAGTTTTTTCATCATTGGCGGTAGCCCTTCTCTTTGCTGCTACAAGTGTAGGAGCGGAAACTACAAATTGGGTTTATAACATGAATAGTTACCTTGGAATTTTTTTTGTACTGCTGGGACTTTCTTATTTTATTGAACGGAAGAATATCAAACAGAAAACTCTCGCTTGGGGATTTATGATTTTGGGATATATGACAGTTATTATTAGAGTTTACGTTTTACCTCTTCTCCTTTTTTTGCTGAAGTTCTTCGAAGGATTTTTTGCGGTAGGACAGTCAAATATTAGGAAAAAATTATTTGCCTTTTTAGTTGCGGTGTCTATGCTTGCACCATTTATCTTTATAAGGATTCTCTTTCCCGGTATGGGGTTTCAGGGGTCACAATTTATGCAAATCGGTTCCGGCCTTGAACAAGCACGTATGATGATGACTATTGGACGCTATGATTTTATTGCTCTTCCGTTCACAAGTCTAGGGAGGATGGTTGTGCCTCTAGGATTTGAGACTTTACAGTTAAAAGGTTGGCAAATTTATCCTATTGGAAACTTCTTGTTTTATGGGGGAATCTTGGGAATTTTAGGTTGGATTCTAATTTTATTATCTTTCGTAAAGACAGCAAGGAAACAAATTATTTGGTCAGGATTAATTTCATTTTTCCTTCTTTTTATTCTTAAGCTCTTTGTAAAGTATCAAGGTTTGTTGTTATTGAAAGATTTTCCCTATTTTGCGTGGACCTTTATTGGCATGATAGCAACAACAATTATTGTTATATCAATATCAAGAGCTGTGCTTGAAAAAGATAAGATGAATGTAGTCTTTTGGTTGATGGCGGCTGTATTCATTTTTTCTTTTCTTTTTCCTTGGATTCAAATGCCCGGCTTTTTATTTAATGCTGAGCATAGGTATTTGATTCTTTCGAGTATGGGTATTGCTATGGCTTTTGGAAGAATTTTGTCACCGTCAATTAAGGATTTTAAAATAAGAAATAGTTTTTTTTATTTACGATTGGTTTTATTGGTCGCTTTATTCACAGTTCAGGTTTGGGCATCAAATGTTTATTTTGACAATCTATTAACAGGTAGAAGCCAGGTATTAAATGATAAAATATTTGGACAAATTAAATCCTCAATACCATTTCTACCGACAGGTGAGGCTACGGTTTTTTATTTTGATAATAATCAGCCTTTATTGTACGAGGAACTATTTCGTTTTGGGTTTGGCTACCATATGCAGCTTTTGTATAATCTGGAGTTTAATGAAAGCCATTTTCCTTATAGTGTACAAACAAAAGAAGATTTAGTATCTGCCGTTTCAAACCCTGATTTTCAAGGACGCTTGATAGGAAATAGAAATCCTACCCCGATAGAAAATGTTTTTGCCTTTAAAGTTGATGGAGATAGGCTTACAAATATTACAGAGCAGACCAGAGAATTTCTGTTAAATGAACTTGAAACACAAAGAACAGCAAAATAGAAATATTAAAATGATAAGGTTTCTCAAAAATTCAAGCCTTTACTCTATAATCCAGAAGGCGGTTATCTTCATTTTCGGCCAAAGAGAAAGATTGGCTAAAAGATACATTAGCGGAAAAGGTTTAGAGATTGGAGCATTGAACTATCCTCTTAATGTTTCTACGCAGAAGGCGAAGATCACTTATATAGATAGGGAGAACAATAATTTTTTGAGAAAACATTATCCGGAACTTGATTCCCAAAAATTTGTGAAGATTGGGATTGTTGATGATGGAGAAAAACTGAAAAAGGTTAAGAATAACTCACAGGATTTTGTTATAGCTAATCACTTTATTGAGCATTGTGAAGACCCAATAACGACTCTTATAAATCACCTTAGGGTTTTAAAAAATAGAGGGGTTGTTTTTTGGGCCGTGCCTAATAAAAACCGGACGTTTGATAGAAAAAGACCGAAAACCACACTTAGTCATCTGTGGAGAGACTATAAAGTTGGCCCAAAGATTTCCAGAAAGAGACATTATGAAGAATGGGTAGAATATGTTTTGGGGACTCCTGATCAGAAGATTCAAAAGGAGGCCCTAAAGTTAATGAAAGAAAAATATAGCATTCATTTTCATGTATGGACGCCAGACAGTTTCAGACTTTTTCTTAACTTCGCTAGGAAAAAGTTAAAACTAAGGTTTAAAATTGAGGAGTTCGTAGTAAACCTTAATGAGTTTATTGTAATAATAAGAAAGAATGATTAAAGGACATAAAACTTTCAAGATATCTGTAGTAATCCCTACCTATAACAGTTGGTACACTCTGAAAAAGACAATCAGTTCTATTGAGAAACAGACGTTTGGTGCTAGTGAAATAATTATAGTTGACAACTGTTCGATAGATGGAACTTCAGAAAAAGTTCGGAAATATTTTCCTGCGGTCAAACTTATAAAAATGAAAAAAAACACGGGTGTTAGTGGTGGTAGAAATGAGGGAATAAAATTTGCCGATAAAAAGTCTGACTATTTATTCTTTTTTGATCATGATATGTATGCGGACCCTGAAATGCTTGAGGGGTTGATGAAAGTTGCTATATCGGATAAAAAAATTGGTATTGTTACACCGAAAATATTCTATTTTGGGGATAAAAAAAGAATTTGGGCGGCCGGTACGGGAATAAATCTCTGGACTGGGCAGGTTCTTTTTAGGGGAGGAAGAGACGTTGGACAATTTGAAAAAATTGAAGAGGTTCAAATTGCGCCAGCTGCGATGCTTATAAAAAAAGAAGTATTGAGAAAAATTAAGGGCTTTGACATCAAATATTTTGCAACATATGAAGATACCGATTTTTGTTTCAGGGCTAAGAAATCTGGTTTCTCTACATTCTACGCACCAAAGGCAATTGCCTTTCACGATTTACCAATTGATTTTGAGCAGGAATCGATTAGACTTTTATCCCGCGGTTATTGGGTAGGGAAAAATAGGGTCATTTTTATGAAAGATTTTGGCAAGAGCTTTTTAGTGTTTCTTATGTTTTTACCGATTTATTGTTTATACTATTTGAAATTGGCGATAAAGTTTCATAATCTTAACGGATGGGGAGAATTTATGAAAGGAACTATTAATGGGCTATTTTTCTAGGTTAGGTTATATTTCAAAATACCTACCTTTTTCCTATCTTTGGGTTTTTAGAGTTTTGGTAGGTAAAGACGTAAAAACAATACTTGATATTGGTTGTGGTGATGGAAATTTTATGAAAGGTTTGGCGGTTGGAGAGAAGTGGAAAATTATAGGGATTGATATTTATCCGAAGAGCCTTGAGGAGGCTAGAGAAAAAAATGTGTATGCTGATTTAATTAAGGGGGACATAATAAAAATTGCCAAGGATTTGGTAAATAAAAAACAAAAGTTTGATTTGGTTTTTTGTTCAGCAACAATAGAGCACCTTTCAAAGAAAGACGGGTTTATTCTTCTTAGACAAGTTGAAAAATTGGCTTCAAAAAAGATAATTTTCGGGACTCCAAATGGGTTTATGAATAACCCGAAGAAGTTCTTGGGAGAGAATAAATATCAGGTGCATAAATCGGGATGGACTCAAAAAGAATTTGAGGAATTGGGATATAAGGTCTACGGTGCCGGACTCAAGGGGGTTTGGTCTGAAGAGGGCTATGCGAGAAGCAATATCCCTCTAGTTTCTATATCTTCCAGGCTGCTTTCTTTGATGCTTTCCCCCCTGCTTTATTTTTTCCCCTCTTTGTCGGAGGACTTAATTTCCCTTAAAGATATGGGAAGTAATTAAATGAAAACGAAAGGGATAAAAAGTGAGTTTTTAATACATCCCGGAAAGAACAAGGACATTTTATTTGTTGTAATGGACAACATAAAAAGATTGGGAATAATCGAGACGATTTGTTTAGCTGTAACTTACTTATTTCTTAAGATTTCTTCTGCTGTAAAAATACTGTTATTAAATTTAAGAGGCTACAACGTATCTTCAACGGTATTTATAGGGGGAGATTTCTTTGCACTTCAAAAACATAAACAAAGCATAAATATCGACGACTATACGCTGATAGGGAATAGCGTCCACTTAGAATGTATGGGTAAAGGAAGAATAGAATTAGGGAAACGTGTGAACATAAACGACTTTGTTAGGATATATGCAGGTAAAAAGGTCACGATAGGCCAAGGAGTAATGATTGCTCCATTCTGTTTTATAATTGACATGGATCATTCGTTTGAGGGCTTACTACCTGTTTCAGATCAGCCAAACGTGGCATCGGAGATAAAGATAGGTAACAATGTTTGGTTGGGGAAAGGAGTAACAGTTCTTCGTGGTGTGAGTATCGGTGATAATGCTGTGATTGGAGCTGATTCGGTTGTTACAAAGGATATACCTCCAAACTCAATTAATGTTGGAATTCCTGCGAGAATAATAGGATATAGGAATAAATGAAGTATTTAAAATATTATTTTAATATTCTTTTTGTACCATTATCTCTAACCTTTTCCCTTATTCTACTTTCTGTGCAAATGTTTCTAATCCTTTCTCTTGTTCAACTTTCTGATCAGAAGCAAACTCTTGTTTTTGTTCTTGCTGGACAATCCAATATGGTTGGTCATGCTAAAGTCGCTATGTCTAAGAATGCTTTGAGCCCTCAAATTATAGTGCTTAGTGATAATGGAAATTGGGAAAAAGCTGTGGATTCGAATGTGGAGTTAGATAGAGGGCCGGCACTTTTTTTTGCCGAGAAAATTCATGAAGAAACTGGCAAAACCATTGGTTTAATTCAATGTGCAGTAGACAGTTCGTCTATAGATCAGTGGAATGGACCTCTTTTTGACAGTTGTCTAGAAAAGATTAAGAAGGCAAATCTCGGAAATGATAAGAAATTAGCAGCCATGCTTTTCATGCAGGGCGAGAGTGAAGCTTTTAACTGTGAACTCGGATGGAAAGAAAAATTTACGGGTATGGTTTTTAAATTTAGGAAAGAATTAGGTTTTGAATTTCCTGTGATCTTTGCTCAAATCGCTGATATTTCCACACTCTGCTATCGTTCTATTCAAGAACAACAAGAATCTATAACAATATCGGGTGTTAGAATGATAAAATCTGATGATTTGTGGGTCGGAAGCGATTTACATTTTAACCTAGAAGGGTATAAAGTACTCGGAGAAAGATTTGCCAGATCCTATTTGGATATTAATTATGGTTTTTTTAAAAAGATTATTAACTAAATTCCAAAGTTCAAGATTTCTTCAGTTTCTTTTTATTTTTTTTGTGTCTTTGTTTTTGATGTTAATCTGGTTTCACCAAAAACTTTTGCTGGGTGCAAATGAGTCGACGCTGATTTTTTTTAATCCCCAGAGAACTCTGGAGACAGTAAATAGAGCCTGGGCTGATATTATGGTAGGATATCCTACCGGAATTACTACGGCTGGAGCACCAACGTACCTCGTTATTAATGTTATTTCCAGATTTATAAAAGAACCATACCTTGTTCAGTTATTTTTTTTCCTGTTTTTGCTTATAGCGTCCGGAATTGGAATTTATAGTCTTACCCGAGTACTGTTTCCAAACATTAAAAAACACTTGATCCTATTTTCTGTTTTTTTCTACTGGTTCAATCCAATTTCTCTTGTGAATGTTTGGTGGAGATTTCTATATAACTATATGGTTTTCTTTGCCTTTTTACCGATAGCAATTGCAATTTTTATTAAGGGTATAAAGTCGCGAAGGTATGTCTATAGCTTGGTTTTGGGTTTAGCATCTGGAGTATTTTCGTATTCTCTGACATCACTGCCATTCGATGTTTTGCTCTGGGCCGTATTTATTTATTTAACCCTCGCCTTTGTATTCTTAGAGAAAGGAATTAAAGAAAGACTATTTATTTTCAAATTTTTGGCTTTATCATTTGTAATTTTTATATTTATTAACTTCTGGTGGATAAGCCAGTTCTTCACTTTCCTTGGTTCGAGTACGTTTGCGGGTACTCTCTCGAATTTTTTTACCGGTGCATCGAATTTATTGACATTAAATTCACTCAGTATCCAACTTGGCAACTTAACCGATATAGTGAGAGCGCGGCATGCTGTTTTTTATAACGAACCATTTGTCCCCTGGGCAAACTTTTACAACTTTCCCTTAATTACATTACTAGAATTTATTTTATCCGGTGCGTTTTTCATTGCGCTTATTAGGGGACGCAGGAATAAAAACATGCTAGTTATGGGAGGTTTGTTTTTAATCTCTATTTTTCTAATGAAGGGGACAAATCCTCCCTTCGGAGAAATCTTCGGAATAGTTTTTGAGAAAATTTCCTCGTTTCAGGTTTTTCGAAACCCATTTGAGAAATTTAGTTTTATTTTTCCAATAGCAGCCGCCCCCATGCTTGCTTTTTTTGTTGACGCAACTTCTAGGAACAGAAGAATATATATTATTAGTTCAATACTCATATCAGCTACTATACTGATTTGGTCTCTGCCGTTTTTCACAGGCTTTGTCTTTTCACGCATGGATGAGAGTGATAAGAATAAGGTTAAGAGCTATGGAGTTGAAGTTCCTGAGTATTATAGCGAGATTGACAATTGGCTTAAAAAAGAAAGCGATGATTTGAGATTGACAGTTCTTCCACTTGGTCCCGAAGGTATAACTTACTCCTGGCCACATCCGTATTCTGGTGTAGAGCTTTCCAATTTTCTTTTTTCGAGACCCAGTATTTCTCTGATTAGCAGTTATGATTTATATAACGATTTGGCGCAATCGCTCTCTAAGTATCAATTGGATAAGCGAGTTTTGAGTTTCTTGCCTTTTATTAATTCAAAATTTGTGATTTGGCGCGGAGACATAAATTTTAAAGAAAGAAGAATGCCGAACCCGGATGTTATAAAGGAAAAATTGGAAACATGGGTGCGGGATGGAATACTGACAAAAGAAATAGAAATAGGGAAATTAGCAGTTTATGAATTAAGCGCAAATTGGATTTGGCCAAAAATGTATATAACGGATAATTTACTTATAAGCAATGATTCAGATTTGTCGGATATTGCCGAAATTAGTCCGAATTTTCCACAAAAACCAGTTGTTATCGTTAATCCTCGTTTAGTATCTGATCAAACACAATTATCTAATCGGAATGTTATTGCTCCTGAAAAAGTTCCTCAACTTCAAATTATGGATATGTCGAGTAGTTTTACGGACGAAGATCTTCTAGCCAAGCTTTTTTATGTAAAACACCTCCCAACAGAAAAATACTACTTTCTGGTTAGATTGAAAGAGTTTCTTGAAACCCCATCAAAAACAGATTACCGTGGGTGGTTTTTATACGAGTCAGGAATTTTGGGGAAAAGAGCAGTAGAAATTTATAAGTTGTATAAAACTGGAGGCTCTGAGCACTATATCGCGCAGGCAGAGACGAATTATATTCGGCAGCTAAATGCACTTAAACCCGATTTGGTTAATATCATTATGGGTAATGATATTACCTCCGATGTTTCCCAAGAATCATTACTGTATCAATGGCAACTGCTGGACAGGGTACATGCAGGAGTAAGCAAAGAAGCTCTATTAAATTTATTATTTGACTTAAATATTAAGTCACATTATTCGTTACCACAAAATAATGACACCCAGAATTTAATTTATGTCTTTAATTTGCCGGTAGCGGGGAAGTATAGTGTCCTTCTCGATGATATTGTTAATGCTAAAGATTGGTATTTGGATGGTAAGCCTATTATTATCGGAACGCCTCTTATACTCTCTAAAGGAATTCATGAACTAGCTTTTTCGGCCATTCGTTCTGAAATATTTGATTCAGTAATAAATCAGGATTATTTTCTGGTGGATAATAATAATTTAAAGGAGTGGCAAATTGAGCTGCCAGCAATATCGGGATTATATAAGATAGGGTTTGATTACAGATTTAGGACGGGGGACAATTTTGACATAAGTTTTTTACAGGATATAGACAAAGAAGACTCACCAATTTTTTCGACTCAGATTATGAAAGATGCCCTTTTTAGTGACTGGAAACATTGGGAAGCTAACTTTACTACAAGTGTGGGAGCTACTGAAGGTAACCTTGGGATTAAACCTGCAAAAACAAATGTTTGTGAAAGAAATTGGTTTGGTAAGATAGTTTGTAAGCTTGGAGACGATAGATTTAATGTTGAGATTAGGAATTTTAGGGTGGAAAGGGTGGAGGAACCGAAAATACTTTTAGACTCTGGAATTGAACAGAAGGGAGAATTAAATACTGTTTTAACTTGGAATAAGATTGATCCTTCGACATACAAAATAAAGGTTGAGAAAAATGACTCCGTGCCGGAAATGTTGGTGTTTTCAGAGCTATTTAATTCGGGATGGAAAATTAGTGCTAGTGATGGCACTAAGATTCCGGAGACTGCGCATTTTTTGGTTAATACATACGCGAATGGTTGGTTGATCAATGAATCGGGTTCCTATGACCTGACTTTGGAGTTTGAGCCTCAGAAGTCTTTAGAAAAGGGAATTAAGGTTTCTATTTTTGCGACTGTTGGGACATCGTGCATCTTGGTACTATTAACAGCTCTGAAAATAGTGAAGAGAAAATGGCCAAAATAATTAAGATTCTTAAAACGTTAATTATAGATCTCTATTTGGGGATCTTTACGCTCTTTGTGGCTCTACAAATTTGGTCCTGGGTGGTGGGATATGAACATGATTACTCTTCTGTATTTTATTGGTTAATTTTCATTGGATGGATATTTTCGGTACTTAAATTTAAATTAAGCAGTGCGTTTACTTTCATCTCTGCAATAGCTTTGTTTATTTTGGCAGCGATCACGCGGATTTTTAATTTCAATGATGTTGCGGAAACATTTATGAGGGTTAGTTTTATTGGATGGATGATTGGCATAATACAAGCGGTGGTTGAGTTTAGGAAAGATATAGAAAAATGAAAAATAAGCAAATTAATAAGGAGCAACTAAGAAGTTAGTTTTATCTTTCGGGAAATCTTTTGGTACACCGCCCGTGTCTTCATAAAATACTCTCAAAGAATTATCTTTATATATAAGTTGAAGTGCTACTTCTCCATCAAGAGCTAGGTAAGCTTGTTGAGATGACCCTTTCCAGTCATTGGAAACGAATGGATAAGTGGGATCGTTGGTGAAATAGATACCTGATCCTTTCGGAAGTGAGGAATATTTTTCCTTGACCGCGTTAATAATTTTTTCTGCCAGCTTTCCGCGCATTGCAGCCCAATACGTTGTTCTGTCAAGTATTGCCGAAGTTGATGATAAAGTAAGTAATGATATAAATAAAATAATAAATGAAAACTTTCTGATTTTGGGACGGCAAATTATTATCCCTACTGCAGCCCAAAACGCAGGCAAGGATGGGTATAAATAGTATGTCGATTTATGTTGGGGAAGGAATAGAACAGGAAGCAGCATTAAAGGAAACCAAACCACAAAAAACCAAAAACGCCTGTCTTTAAATATTTCTCTCGAGTTTATGATTGATCTTAGTAAATTAAAAAATATTACAGCCAGTGAAATAAAAATTGCCGGAAAAATAATTTCGTAATAATTTCCCCAATATCTCATTAGACTTGGATTTAATTTAAAACCAGGATTAACAAAATCTATAAGTGTCTCCGGAGCTCCCAACGCCCAATTGCTATACCAGGCAAAAGTGTTAACAGTTGTTTTGGGGTTAAATATGAAATGATATTGTGTTTCGCTTGATGAATAACCGATTATTTTAATGTTAAGAAATACATAAACAGCAACAACAAGGAAAAAGGGCCAAAGTCTGACTATTTTTTTGAGGGCGTCCCCAAATTTATACTTAGAGAGAACAAGACCTGAAAGAAGAATCGGAGTTAGAGCTGCCTGTTCGTGAGACGCTATTGCTGCTAAAAAAGTTATAAATGAAAGTATTTTATAATTATCAAACAAAAGTAAAGTCAACAAAATAAACATTGTTGCTCCCTGAATTTGTATACCGCCGGCCAAATAGTAAAAAGAAGCAACATTAGCGGCGCAAACACCAAAGAAAAACGCGCTGAAGAAAGAAACAATTTTATTCTTATATATTTTTTGAACAAGCTTAAAGACCAGATAAATATTAATAAAATGAATAACAAATTGAAGAATTCTGAAAGGGGTAGGATTAAGTCCGAATAAATGATAGAAAGCATTATACAAAACCTCTCTGAATATAGGTCTATAGAAAGCAATTCCCCGCATGTCGAAAGGGTAAAAGCCGAATAATTTTATGAATGACCAAAAGCTTCCGTCTGTTATACTAACCTTAAAATGGAAAAAATCGTCGTTAGAAAAGTAAGTGAATAAAGCGGGATGGTATAAAATGATTACAACTGAAAAAATGATAAAAAAGGGAAAAATCTTTTTAAACATAATGACTAATCAATTATACACGCGGCTTAATAAGCATAAATATTTAATTTTGTTAATAGTCCTACTTTGCACAGTCTACTGGAAGTGGTGGATATCAGGTGTTAGAGTGGCAACTGATTTTCCGGCGGTTTCTTTATCTGATTTAAAAATTCAGCTGGATTTGCCAAGAGTTTGGTTTTCCAGGGGATCGGTTGGGTTGGGCGGGTATTCAGTTTTTACGCTTTGGTCCTGGCCGATGGATTTTATTGCAGGGGCTCTTTCCAATCTTGGTTTTACATTTGGAATTTTGGAAAGAGTAATGTTTGTTATCCCAACGCTTCTAGTCGGAATTTATGGCATCTGGAATTTATTACGGGATTTCGGATTGTCTAAAACTTCAAGATCGGTGGCTTCGTTTTTCTATTTATCAACCACTTATTTATTACTTTTAATTGATGGCGGGCAATTGAATATAGGTTTGGCCTACGCTTGGTTTCCTATTGCATACTATTTGTTTATAAAATCGATTGGAGGAAAGCTCGAGAATAAAATAATTGCAGGGTTTGGTTTGTGGACTCTCGGGTTTTTTGACATAAGATTTATCTATGTTTTAGGGGCGCTGTTAATACTTAGATTTTTCTACGGGTTTATTTTTTTAAACAAGAAAGAATGGGGAAATTGGATTCTTGAATGGATAAAAAGCGGATTTTTGGCTGGAATAATTTTTGGTACACTTAATGCGTATTGGATTTTACCGCTTGTTAAATATCCCCTTTCGGGTTCCAGAATTGCCGATCTTACAAAAAACTCCAATTTAGATTTTACCCAGTTAAAAAATTCTATTTTTCTGCTTCAACCACATTGGTATGAAAATATTTTTGGAAAAATCGCACCTTTCAGAAAAGAATTTCTTTTAGTTCCTATTCTTGCTTTTTTGGCACCCGTATTAAAAAGAAAAAATCGCGAGGTGTGGTTTTGGACATTAATCGCTATTGCTTCAGTTTTTCTAACGAAAGGTGCAAATCCACCCCTTCCCGGAGTTTATCCTTGGCTTTTTACTCATGTTCCCGGCTTTTCTCTTTTTAGAGATTCAACCAAGTTCTTCTTTTTGGTTGCATTTTCCTATTCCGTTTTAATCGCATTTGTGGTTGAGGAGATAACAAAGAGGTTTTCTAAACTTAAAGTAGTTTTTCCTCTCCTGATTATTCTTTACCTTTTGTTTTTAATAAGGCCAGTCTATTTGGGGCAAATGACTGGTACTTTTTCAGATCCTAGATATGGAAAAGAGTATGCGTCTTTATCAAAGGTTTTTGAGGAAGATAAAGTTTTTGGGAGAATTCTTTGGATTCCGTCAAGAACACCTCTTGGATATGCCTCGCGGACACACGGATCTCTTGAAGCAAGCCGGCTTGAATCCCTTAGGCCATTTGAAATCGCCACGGTCGGAACTTATGAAACACAAAATTTTATAAGAGAGGGAAACTATATGGGGGAACTTTTTGATATTACAGGCATCAAGTATGTTGCTTATCCATACTTTGATCCGAAGAGGGATGACATGTCTCAAGAGAAGGTGGATTATTACAATATCTTCCTGGAGCAGATAGGGAACCTCCCTTGGATCGGGCAAAAAATTTCCGATTTGCCTATTCCTGTTTTTGAAACGAAGAAGAGTGAAGACAAATTTTTCTTGTCCCAAAATACTTATTTTATAATCGGTTCGGATAGTATTTATCAAAATATATATTCGCTCGGCGCCAAATTCTCCGACAACGCTCTGATTTTTGCAGAAGAAAACCAAGGTTTAGTAAATCAAATAGAAAAGATTCCACAAGCAAAAATAATTTTATATGACAAAACCATAACTGATTTACTTATCTCCTTTGTCAATAAAGATAAATTTATTTTTCCGAGCGCTTCGTTGGATCTTTCTCCAAACCAAACAGGCTGGTGGAAAAGGGAAACAAGTGATTTAGTGTGGTGGAGGGACTTCTTACAGCAAAAATACGGAATTGATAATTTGGATTTTGATTATGGAGGCGGGTGGGCAATTGCTGAGGGAGAAAAACAATTAACAATTAACAATTTACAATTTACAAATGGAAAAGTACTTTATGCAAGAATTATGCAAAGTTCAAGAGGGGGAGAGGTCGGTTTTTATCAGGGAGACAATTTAATAGGGAATGTTGATACCAGAATTGAGAAGCCCGAGAAGGTAACAATTAAATTAACAGGGAGTGGGGAAATTCCTAATAAATTTTATGAATATGATAAAGCTGATTTTCATTGGGTAAAAGTGGGAGAAATATCAGGGGAGGGTAATATAGTTATTAAAACCGAAGGAGAAATTAATGTTGTGAATTCCTTAATTGTTGTGGATGATCAAACCTTCAACGGATTAGAAACAGATGTAAACAAACTATACGAAGATAATAGAATTGTTGATTGGAATAAATTGAACAATATTGAAAAAGAGAAATTATTTTCAGAAAAGTCTACCGCCTCAGTCTCGTATCAAGCAGAAGTGTCGCCAACTCACTACAAAGTCAATATAAATGGTTTGATAAATCCTGCAACATTAGTTTTTTCAGATATTTATGACCAATCGTGGACCTTTAATAGTCAGGGTTCATATCCTCTTTATAGTATGATAAACGGTTTTTTAATAAATCATGACGGAATTTATGATCTTTACTTCACCCCGCAAAAATATGTGCTGCCGGGTCTTATTGTGAGCGGTGTAACCTTAACTTCTTGTATAATGTTTCTAGTATGGAAAAGATTAAAAAGATCTTCCTGACGGCTACTTTCCGTAACTCATCTCTAACCATGTTCGGAACGACGGTGAATGGCTTCTTGGGTGCGGTCTTTTATATTTTGGTAGCCAGGTACCTGGGACCCGCACAGTTCGGACTTTTTAGTGTCGCCACCCTGGTATTTAATATGGTCTCGGATATTGGAGATTTGGGAACCAACACTGGTCTTGTAAAATTTGTGAGCGCGCACAGGGTAAGCGACCCCGAAAAAGCCAATAGATTTTTAAAACTCGGGTTTGAAATAAAACTAGTTGCCTCGTTGGTTTTGGGTGCAATCGGAGTGCTACTATCCTCCTGGATTGCCGTTTTTCTTTTCCAAAAACCGGAACTTACGCCACTCTTGCGTATTGCATTTTTGGGGATTTCCGGTTCTCTGCTATTTTCGTTCATATTGAGTGCCCTTCAGTCCTATGAGCGTTTTTGGTCCTGGAGTTTGGTTCAAATTGTATCCAACTCGGGGCGAATAATTTTGATTTTTGTTTTTTATTGGTTTTTTGGCAGATCTGCAATTACCTCTATGGGAGTTTATGCCCTTATTCCGATGCTAAGTTTTGTCGGCGGTCTTTTTGTAACTTCGACAAGATTTTTCAAAGTAAAGGGTGAAACATCGGAGATTAAAGATTTTTTCAATTACAACAAATGGGTAGCGCTTTTTACTTTAATTGCGGCTTTTTCCTCACGATTGGATAGTTTTTTGACAGCCAGATATTTAACTATTTTTGAAGTTGGAATATATGCGGCGGCCACACGAGTTACCCAAATAGTCCCACAGCTGGTGGGGGCTATTTCTACAGTTGTAGCTCCAAAAATGGCAAGCGCGGGGGGAAGAGACGAATTTATTAAATATATGAAGAAGACTCAACTTTTTGTGTTTGCGATTGCTGCCTTGGGAGTTTTATCTATTCCTGTTGTTTCTTATTTTATTCCAATTCTTTTTGGTAATGATTACGTATCCACAATACCAATATTCATAATTTTACTTTTTGCGATGTTGATCTTTTTAATCTCCGTTCCAATTCACACCGCCGTGATTTATTATTTTTCCTATCCGAAACTTTTTGTTTGGGTAACCACAGTTCATCTAGCAGTGGTTGCTCTTGTCGGTTACTTCTTAATTCCTACTTTTGGAATTTTGGCCGTAGCTTACAGTGTGCTTTTTGCCAACATTCTTGATTTAATAATTCCGGGTGTTTGGGTCTTCTTGAAATTAAGAGAAAAATGAAAATTTCTGCACAATGTCTTGTTAAAAACGAGGAAAATTTTATTTGGTATTCTGTTGCCTCAATTGTTGAACATGTTGATAAAGTAATGATTTGGGATAATGGAAGTAATGACAACACGGTTAGGGTAATAGAAAGTCTAAAGGATAGATGGCCATCTAAAATTATCTTTAAAAAGTTTTCCGGGGAAGTTTCGATAGCCCGACAGAAGATGCTAGACGAAACCGATGCTGATTGGTTTATTGTTTTGGACGGAGATGAGGTTTGGTGGCAAGAAAGCATTCGCAATCTTGTTTCAGTTATTAATGATAAAGGGACAGATTTAGATTCAATAGTAGTTCCTTTTAAAAATTTGATTGGTGACATGTTTCATTTTCAGCCTGAAAGCAAAGGTAGATATACAATAGATGACAAAACCGGCTTTTTAACTATCCGCGCATTAAATAGGGGAATAGGGGGGCTTAAGATAAGTGGAGAATATCCTTCGGAGGGGTATACAAATTTCGAAGGTACACCGGTTCAGGAGTTGGATCGAAATAGACGCATATTTTTAAATGTATCGTATTTACATTTAACAAATTTAAAAAAGGTAAAATGCGGTTTGGGTAAATCGGTTCCCTTGGATTATTATTATCCGGAAGTATTTTTTAAAACAAAGCCAACCTTTGTTTCCAGCCCTTGGGTTAGATAGAGATTGTCATGGACGTAAAAAAACACTATCAAAAATATTGGATATCTAAAAATGGTTTAGAGCAGTTTATGAATTATGAAAGAAACTGGTATTTAGCTGGTTTTTTTAGGAAAGGACAAAAAGTTTTGGATTTAGGTTGTGGCGACGGGTCAGCGGCGCTGTACTTAAAACAAAATTTAAGGATTGATGTTATTGGAGTAGATATTTCCGAGAACGCAATTAAAAAGGCAAAAAGCCGCGGGATTGAGGCGAAGCTTATCGATGTTGAAAAAAGTTCTCTTCCTTTTGGTAACAATTCTTTCGATGTGGTCTTCTGGGGAGACAACATAGAACATCTTTTTGATCCGGCCGCAACTCTAAAAGAAGTTAAAAGGGTTTTAAAGAAAGAGGGTTCTTTGGTAATTTCCTGTCCTAATATGGGTTATTTTAGATATCGGATTTATTATTTTTTGCACGGAGCTCTGCCGGATACTGAGTGGTCAGGTCTTTCTCCTTGGGCCTGGAGCCATATAAGGTTTTTTAATTTGAAAATATTAAATAGATTTCTCAGGTCAGAAGGACTATTTGCCACAAAAACAGTCGGAGTAAATAGAAGATTTTTAGATGGTTTATTGGCTAAAATTTTTCCTTCATTATTTGGTATGATTCTCTTGGTAGAGGCTAAAAAGATATAATCTAGGAGAATCAAAAGAGATGAAAACGGGCGAAAAAACACTTGAAATAATGAGTACGGCCAGCTGGTATAACAACTGGCTAATCGGTCAGATTAGTAAATATCTCAATGGTGATATTTTGGAGATTGGTGCCGGAATAGGAAACTTTACGTCAAAATTATCAAAGTACGGTAAAGTTACGGCAATTGATTATGATCCTGATTACAAAAATGCAAATTATGGTGATATTGAAAAAGGAAAGTATTTTTTTGAGGACAAAAAATTTGACTCCATTATTTGTATGAATGTTTTGGAACACATAAAAGACGATAAAAAAACTTTAGGTAATATGTTTTCTCTTCTCAAGAAAAACGGTAAATTAATTTTGCTCGTGCCGGCTCACGAATGGGCATACGGACAAATGGATAAAGAACTGGGACATTTTAGGCGTTATTCGAAAGGCGAAGTTGAAAAAAAAGTTTTAAATTCTAATTTCTCAATTATAAATTCTCATTACCTAAATTGGTTGGGACTAATAGGATGGATTGTTAGTGGAAAAGCATTAAAGGGAATATTGTTTTCAAATTGGGGACTTGGGATATTTGATTTTATAGCCCAACCTTTATTGCTAATTGAAAAATTTATTAATTTACCGTTTGGATTATCTGTTTTAGTAATAGCTGAAAAATAATGATACTTTCCATAATTATTCCGGTTTACAACGAAGAGAAAACCATCAAGGAAATAGTTTCCAAAGTTAAAAAAGTGAAACTTCCGGTTGATATAAACAGGGAGATAATTGTTGTAGATGATTTTTCGGGGGATAGAAGCTACAAGATATTAAAAAATATCGATGGTATTTGTTTAATCAGACATAAAAAGAATTTGGGGAAAGGTGCTGCCATTAGATCGAGTGTCGAAAAGTCTATTGGTGACATAATTATTATTCAAGATGCGGATCTTGAGTATGACCCATTTGATTATCCGGAACTTATTGATCCAATCTTGTCCGGAAAGGCAAAAGTTGTTTACGGAACAAGGTTAAGAAATTATCCGATGAGAGTTTTTGGAAGGAAACACACACCGTTCGTAACACACTATCTGGGAAATATATTTTTGAGTTTTACTACAAGACTTCTTTACGGAAGTACAATTACCGACATGGAAACCTGTTATAAAGTTTTCAGAAAAGAAGTAATTGAAAACATTAAAATTAAATCAAACAGATTTGAATTTGAACCGGAGATTACAGCTAAAATATTAAAAGCGGGGTATAAAATTTATGAAGTACCCATAAAAGTAAAACCAAGAGGGTATGATGAAGGAAAGAAAATTACTTGGAGAGACGGATTTTTGGCAATTTGGACATTAATTAAATATAGATTTACTAATTAAAATGAAAAAAATTGCAATTTTAAGTTCCCATTATGGAATAGATTTTCGCGGGGCGGAGTTCTGGATAAAAAACCTGAAGGAACATTTAAAAGGAGATTTTGACGTAGAAGTATTTTCAAAATTTATTGGTTCGTATAAAAATTGGATCTCTGCCGATGTAGTTGTTCCGGTTGACGGGCGCTGGCAGGTGTTTTTCTGCAGACTCTTGGCATGGATTAATAGAAAACCGGTGGTTGTTTTTGGACATTCCGGTCCTGGCGCTGATGATAAGTGGAATCTACTTTGTTCCCCGAATGTTTTTGTTGCATTTTCTTCATTCCAAAAAGATTGGGCGGAAAAATACAAATTACCGTGGACCAAAATTGTTAAAATTCCTCATGCTATTGATCTTACGAAATTTACGCCCGCTCCCGAAAAGCCGAACAGAAAAATAGTACTTTGTGTTGCGGCCAACACCCCAGATAAGAGAGTTAATCTTGTCAAAAATGCAGTAAAGCTCATCCCTGGGGCAGAGTTTGTAGCCGTTGGAAAAGGGAACCCAATACAAGCTTCTTTTAATGAAATGCCCGGAATTTATAAGAAGGCTGATGTTTTTTGTTTTGTTCCACAACCCTGGGAAGCATTTGGCTTGGTCTTTTTGGAGGCAATGGCTTCAAATTTGCCGGTTGTAACAGCAAACGACCCGGTTCGCCGCGAAATCGTGGGGGATGCCGGAATCCTTGTTGATAATCCTGAAAATTCAAAAGAATTATCAGAAATAATCATTCTTGCACTAAAAAAGGACTGGGGAGGTAAACCCAGGGAGCAAGCCAAAAAGTTTTCTTGGGAGAAAGTAACGGAAAAATATGAGAAACTGTTTGAGGAGGTAGTTAAATGATATCTGTAGCAATTGCATATTTACCGGAAGAAGAAAAGAAACTGGAAGGTTGTCTTGCCTCTGTTAAAAATTTTGCTGACGAAGTTGTTGTTATTCAAATCGGAAAAGACGTTCCACCCACACCTTACGTGGAAACGATTAGAAATAAAATGATTGAAAAGTGCAAAGGAGATTGGGTTTTGGTTTTAGATCCTGATGAAAGAATACCTGAGAGCTTGGCGCTTAAATTAAAAGAAATTGCAAAGGAGGGTATATATGAAGCTGTTAACATGCCGAGAAAAAACATTTTTTTTGGCAGATGGATAAGACACACGAACTGGTGGCCGGATAGGCACGTTAGGTTTTTTAAGAAGGAAAAAGTTTTTTGGAATGACAAAATTCATTTATATCCAGAAATTATGGGCAGAGAACTTGATCTTCAGGCCAAAGAGAAATACGCAATAGAGCACTACGGATATGATACCGTTTCGGAATTTTTAGAAAGACAAAATAGGTATTCAAGTGTTGAAGCCAAAAACCGCCTCGATTCCGGTGAAAAATATTCGCTGTGGAATTTAATTTGGTGGCCAACCAGAGAATTCCTGGCAAGATATATCAAGCATTTAGGATTTTTGGATGGTTTTGACGGTTTTATGCTTACATATTTGATGATGGTTTACAAAACGTCGGTCTTAGTAAAAATGTGGGAGGGAAGAAAATGATATTTCTACTTATTTTAATTGCGACTAATGTTTTTTTATTAAGCAGAATTACTTTTTTCCCGTATCCCGAGTTGTTTGTCTATCCATACTTGACCAACCACGGGCTTATTCCATATAAAAATATCTTTGATCAACATTTTCCGGGGCTTATGTTTTTTCCCGTTAACCTGAATAATCTGGGTATGGTTATTCCCGAGATAGCGCGCTATTGGCAATATGGGTTGGTGATAATTATTCAAATTCTTTTATTCTTTATTGCCAAAAAAATTTTCAATTCTTCAAAAAAGGCGATTCTGGTAAATTTGGTATTTTTGGCTTGGCAACCGTTTTTTGAGGGCTGGGTGCTTTGGATCGATTCATTTTTACCTTTATTCCTTTTGCCGGCCTTTTATTTTAGTTATGAGGCCTGGAAAAACGGAAAAGCGAAGAACATTTATCTTTCCGGGCTCTTCTTGGGGATAGGTTTGGTTTTTAAGCAGGTTGTAGCTCCGCTTGTAGTCGTTGTGTTTATACTTTTGTTTTTAAGAAGAAGGAACGTAAAGGATGCGTTGTGGTTTCTAATAGGGTTTCTGCCGTTTCCGCTTCTAATGCTTGAATATATTTTTTCAAAGGGGATATTTACCGACTTTTGGTATTGGACAGTTATCTTTAATTTAACTACATTTGCACAGTATGGAAAGCTCGCACCTACATTCTCTGAACTTTTCCGCGTCTTTTCTGTTTATGGATTTTCCATATTTGCTTTAATAAATAAAAAATCCAGAAATTTGGCCGTTTGGATTGGCATTTTTGCTTTGGGGGCATTGTTTTCGTCAAACGCTCGGTTTGATTTTGTACATTTTCAACCATCCCTGCCTTTTATTTGTTTACTGACAGTTATGACTCTGGAATTTTGTTGGAGGAAAGCTAAATTTTTGATACCGATTTATATAATCGGATCATCAATCTTCCTTTTTACATTTTACAAAGGCAACTTAGGTAATAAAGTTTTCTTTTTTGGTGACAGTGAAAAAAGAATAGTAGTGGAAATTCAAAAACTATCCGGTCCAAATGACAAAATATTTACCCTTGGAACCCTTCCCCATATTTATCAAATGGCGGACAGACTTCCGCCCGGAAATGTTTTTGTTTTTCAATTCCCTTGGTTTATGATGAAAGCTGAAGACAGAGTTTTGGCGGGTCTAATTAATGACCCACCAAGGGTGGTTATAAGGGATTTAACTGCGGAAGTCGATGACAAGAACCTAGTTTCCTTTATGCCCAAGATTAGCGATTATGTGAAGGAGAATTATAAAGTTATAGACAAAATAGATAGTACAGAGATAATGATTAAAAAATAATATGCGTGTTGCAATTGATATCAGCCAAGTGGTCTATGGGACCGGAGTTTCTGTCTATACGAGGAATCTGGTGGAGAATCTGCTTAAGATAGACAAAGAGAACGAATATGTGTTATTTGCTGGGAGTTTAAGGAGAAAAGACCAGGTTCTTTCAGCTTTTCCGGGGGCGAAGGTGTTTCCCATACCTCCTACGCTTGCAGACATCATTTGGAACAGACTTCATATACTACCGATTGAGAAATTGATAGGGAGTATTGATGTTTTCCATACTTCGGATTGGGCAGAACCACCCTCCAAGGCGTTTAAAGTAACAACTGTACACGATTTGGCACCTTTTCTTTATCCAAACCTGTTTCCTAGAGACATAATCCGCAATATTGTAGACACTCACAAACGCAAACTTTTTTGGGTAGGGGAGGAGTCGAAAAGAATAATTGTTCCTACAGTGGCAACCAAAAACGATCTCATAGGTCTTGGTTTTAAAGAGGAAATTATTCGTGTTATTCCCGAGGCGATATCTGATGCCTTTAGAAAATTATCGGCCGAGCAAATTGAGAAAACTACCCGTAAATATAAAATATTTGGGAATTATGTAATATCTATTGGAATGGATCCCAGAAAAAATACCGAACGGATAATAAAAGCTTTTGAGCATAGTTCTGCGGGTAAAGATATTAAAATAGTTTTTGTCGGCCAACCTAAATATATGAAGATCCGCGAGTCAAGAAACATTAGAATTTTAGGAAACGTCTCAATAGATGATTTAGCGGGCCTTTATTCCGGAGCTGCTGCTCTTATTTACCCGTCCTTATATGAAGGATTCGGTTTACCTATCTTGGAAGCGTTTGCGTGCGGATGCCCCGTGCTTACGTCTAATAGGTCATCAATGTCCGAAGTTGCCGGAGACGCCGCTGTGCTTGTGGATCCGGAGAGTACCGACTCGATAAGTGAAGGTATTGAAAAAATTCTAAGGGGTTCAAAAAGCTACGTCGAGAAAGGCTTGAAGAGGGTTCAGGATTTTTCCTGGGAGAGGACAGCCAGAATGACTCTTGATGTATACAAGGAGGTCGGAAAATGATTATGCTATCAATATGATCATTGGAATTGATGGAAACGAGGCTAATATAGCCAACAGGGTGGGTGTGAACACATATGCTTTCGAATTACTGCGTGGTTTGTGGAAACTACAGGCTATAGGGGAAAATCATCACAAGCTCATAGTTTACCTCAAAGAGAAACCCTTATCCGACATGCCCGAAGAAACTGCGAACTTTAGATACAAAGTTATTCCGGGTGGGGGAATGTGGATTTTAACAAAACTTACACCGCGCTTGATTTTTAATAAAGACAGGTTGGATGTTTTCTTTTCTCCGAGTCACTATCTCCCGCCTTTTGCCGCAATGCCGCGGGTGTGCTCGATTATGGACCTTGGATACCTCGAATTTTCGGAACAATTTACAAAAAAAACGTTTTGGCAGTTGCGTTACTGGAGTGCTATTAGCATTTTTATATCAAAGGCGGTCATTGCGATATCAAATAGTACAAAGGATGACATTGTACGACACTATCCTTGGGCGGAGGGAAAAACTTATGTTACTCACCTGGCATATGACACCAATCAATTTAATCAAAATATTTTCGAAAAAGATGTGCGACGTGTCAAAAAGAAGTACTCCATAGTTGATGACTATATTCTGTACCTTGGAACCCTCAAGCCAAGTAAGAATATAGAAGGACTTGTCGAGGCTTTTGCCAAGATTGAGCGCAAATTTTCGAGTACCAAGCTTGTTATTGCAGGCAAAAAGGGCTGGCTATATCAGCCTATATACGAAAGAGTCGAAAAATTGGGCTTAAACGATAAGGTTGTGTTTACAGACTTTGTTCTTGAAGAGGATAAGCCGGGACTAATTAAAGGAGCAAAAGTTTTTGTTTTACCTTCTTTTTGGGAAGGATTTGGGCTGGACGCCCTAAATGCCATGGCAAGTGGTATTCCCGTGGTCGTGAGTGACGTAGGTTCGCTTCCTGAGGTCGTAGGAGAGGCTGGGGTATTGGTTGACCCAAATAGCATAGATAGTATAGCCAAAGGCATTAGTGACGTGCTTTCGATGAGTAAGTTGGAATATAATAGTATGGTTGGGAAGGGTTTGGCACAGGCTAAGAAGTTTTCCTGGGAAAAAGCTGCCAGACAAACCTTAGAAATTATTGAACATGTTCACTGACAAAACAGGTAAAAAATTGACTTTTGGGCAGGCTTTTCCAAAAATTGTTAATCGTTTTTACAATTATTTCTTGGATATTGAACTTATGGTTCTAAGGTGGGTCAGTCATGTGCCCTCGCATACTTTCAGGAAACTTTTCTACAGTCTCGCGGGTGTGAAGATTGGTCGTGGGTCGACGATTCATATGTGGGCTAACTTTTTTGATCCAAGTGGAATAACGATCGGCAAAGATACAATTATTGGTGACCACGCTTTTCTGGACGGTAGAGCGTTTCTTAGAATTGGAGATCATGTGGACGTTGCCTCAAGTGTGATGATCTATAACTCCGAACATGATTTGGAGAGCGAGGGATTTTTTGCCAGAACCCAAGCTGTTGAAATAGGGGATTATGTGTTTATCGGTCCCAGGGCAATAATTCTTCCCGGAGTAAAAGTTGGGAGAGGGGCAGTTATTGCGGCCGGAGCCGTTGTAACCAAGGATGTTCCGGATTTTACAATTGTCGGCGGAGTTCCTGCGAAGGCAATTGGGGAACGTAAGAACAAAAATCCAAATTACAAACTTGGCCGTCCCCGTCTTTTTCAATGATGTTCACATATAATGATTAAAAACCTGGTAAAGATTTTATTTGTTATTTTTAGCATTGCCCTTTTGGTTTATTTGGCCTGGCCTGCTCCGCCCTTTCCAAGTACCTTATGGGATTTTCGATCTTCAACCGAACCCGCAGATAAAGAATCCCCTATGAGGCGCGGATATTATACAAATTTAACGCGGGAACAATTAATGAGCCATTATGTAAAGGAATTTGAGTGGGGTGAAAGACTTAATTATCCGCCGGAAAATGCACAAACCCTTATAAGGGATCAAACTAAAGCTACATTTTTGGAAGAAATAGTTCATCCTATGCGTGAGTCGTTGTTCGTTGCGGGCAATAAAGTTCAATCCGGGAAGGATCCGTTTGAAGTAAACGGTAAAAAATTTACAACAAAGGTTATTGTTAAATACGTGAACTCTAATATTTTTGTCAGACTTTCTGTTGGAGTTCTCACTTTGTGTTTAATATGGATTTTGGGAAGCGAGTGGGTAAAGACAGGGAAAAAATTTAAAAAATGGATATATCGATCATAATTGTAAGTTTTAACACAAAAGAATTATTAGTTTCTTGTATAAAGTCGGTTCTTAAATATACAAAGAACATCAGGTTTGAAATTATTGTTGTAGATAATAATTCAGGTGACGGATCGGCTGATGCTGCCAAAAGTTTGGGAGCAACTGTAATTGAAAATAAAGGGAATTTTGGTTTTGCGGTTGCCAACAACCAAGGCTTCAAAATTTCTCATGGGGAATATATTTTATTTCTCAATTCGGATACCGAAATTCACGATAATGTTTTGGGGGAAGTGGTGCCGTGGATGAAAATTAACTCTAAAGCGGGGGCGGTAACCTGTGCATTAAGAAATAAAGATGGGAGTTTGCAGGCCACGGGCGGCTATTTTCCGACTCTGCCCAGAGTTTTTTCCTGGATGACCATTCAGGATATACCCTTTGTCGACAGTATTATTAAACCTTTCCATCCACACCACTCGAAGTCGTTGTTTTTCAAGGGAGCTAGTTTTTACAAGACACAGAAAAAGATAGACTGGATAACGGGTGCCTTTTTGTTGGCCAGACGGGAAATTTTGGAAAAGGTTAATGGATGGGATGAGAAGTTTTTTATGTATGTTGAGGATGTTGATTTATGCTTCAGAATTAAAAAATTGGGCTATGAAGTTTGGTATTTGCCAAAATGGAGCATAACCCATCTTGGCGGAGCAAGCAGTAAGACAAGCGAGCACTCGCTACTGTCGGAATATGAGGGGATTAAAAAGTTTTATAAAAAATCCTATTCGTCTTGGCAATTTCCAATCTTGAGATTAATTCTTAAAGTTGGTGCTCTGGGAAGAATAATTGTCTTTGGTATACTTGAGGGAACTCAATCGGCAAAAACCTATGCAAAAGCTTTTAGAATTGCTTAACAAAACATTTAAATATTTAGTGGCCGCCTTACTAATTGTGGTTCCTCTATATCCAAAATTTCCCTTTATTCAAATCCCCGGGATATATGTTTCGGTTAGGGCAGAAGATTTCCTGATTGCATTGATCGCGATATTTACGTTGATCAAATTTATTCCGGATATTAAAAGGCTTTTAAAGGACGATATCGTCCGCGCGATAGCTGTTTTTTTGACGGTTGGCTTAGTGTCTCTGATAGCGGGAGTTTTTTTAACTAAGACTGTGGTTTTAAGTATCGGCGCTCTTCATTTTCTTCGCCGTATTGAATATTTTGTACCGTTTTTTGCCATCCTGGCGTTTTATCCATATGACAAAGGTAAAAATTTGGAATTTTATGTAAAAGTTTTAATGATTGTCGTTTTTGTGGCCTTTATTTACGGATTTGGGCAGATGCATTTTGGTTTTCCCGTAATAACAACACAAGATTCCGAATCATCAAAGGGGATAGCCATGCTGTGGACCGTTGGGAGCCAGATAACATCAACTTTTGCAGGCCACTACGATCTTGCTGCGTTTATGGTTTTGATTTTGCCAATTTTTATAACTCTAGTCTTCACAATTGAGGAAAAATTTTCGAAATTATTGCTGTCGTTAGTTGCGTTATCAGGTTTCTGGCTTTTGGTTAATACAGCCTCAAGGATCTCTCTTGTTTCTTATTTATTATCTATATGCATTTCATTCTTTTTGCTTAAGAAATATAAAATTCTTATTTTTGTTGTTCTGATCAGCATTGTATTTAGCGGTTTTTCATCGAACTTGTTTGCAAGATACGTAAATTTAATAGATGTATATTCCTCAAAGATAAAAAATATTAAGATTGTGAAAGCCAATCTTTTTGATTTTACCGTGCTGGCTCAAGAGGCTTCACCCGCAGCAACTCCGGTACCCGCGCCTGTTTTTGAAGACAGATCTACCTCAATCAGGTTGACGGTGGAGTGGCCCGGCGCAATCCGTGCTTTCTTTAAGGATCCTCTACTTGGGACAGGTTATTCTTCAGTCGGTCTTGCTGTGGATAGTGACTATTTGAGATTGCTTGCGGAAGTGGGTTCTTTGGGCTTCTTAGGTTTTATGTTGGTGATTGCAAGAGTTTTATTTGCTTTTGCTTCTGCCATTCCCTTGACTAAAAATTTTTCCGGGATAAAACTTGGCTTTGTAGCCGGCGCAGTGGGTGGTATTTTTGGGACACTTCTAAACGCGATATTTATTGATGTGTTTGAGGCATCTAAATTTGCCATAATATTTTGGCTGATAGTTGGTTTGGCCGTATGTATCGTAAGAGACAGACTAAATGTTGACAAAAATTAATCAATTTTACAAAGGGAAATATTTTGAGTATTTATTGTTATCAATAATCTTAATTTGTGGCTTTGTTGTAAGGATTTACAAAATTAATAATCCCGTAGCAGATTGGCATTCCTGGAGACAGGCTGATACGGCTTCTGTAACCAGAACCTATGTAACTTTTGGTATAAATCTACTTATCCCCCGATATCATGATATTTCAAGTGTACAAACCGGAATTTTTAACCCGAACGGGTATAGGATGGTTGAATTTCCAATTTATAATGCTATAAGTGCTTTACTAACAAAGGCTTTTTCATCCTTAACCTTAGAAGTCTGGTCACGTCTTGTTACTATTTTTTCGGCCTTAATTACCGGTTTCTTCTTATATTTAATTGGTAAAAAATATCTAGGAACCGCCGGCGGTATCTTGGCTTCCTTTTTCTATCTCTTCATCCCATACAACATATACTTTACAAGGGTTATTCTTCCTGATCCCTTTGGAGCAATGTGCGCGGTGGCTGCACTCTGGTTTTTTATAGTTTTTATCGGTAACGATTCGAGTATTGACAATAATTCTACAGCTATTTTGTATTTGGCCGGACTTTTGATGTCGCTGGCGTTATTGATTAAACCGTTCTATGCCTTTTATCTGGTGCCTCTTATTTATTTAGCCTTAGGTAGGTATGGTATAAAGAATATTCTTTCTGATAAAAAAATACTCTCGAGATTTGTAGTGTTCTCATTGATTATGTTTGTGCCGTTTGTGCTGTGGAGATTGTGGGAGAGCAGGTTTCCCGCCGGAATACCATTCTTTACTTGGATGTTCAACGGTGACCATATCCGTTTCAGGCCGGCATTTTGGAGGTGGATTTTTGATGAAAGACTCGGACGCTTAATTTTGGGCGGATGGGGTCTTATTCTGTTTGTTTTCGGAATTTTGAAACCGAAATCGTATTTTATTAAATTTTTTATATTCGGCATGCTTTTGTATATTGTAATTGTGGCAACAGCTAATGTTCGGCATGATTATTACCAAATTGTAACCATACCCGCAATTTCTCTGATTGTTGCGTCAGGTACCTGTTTCTTGTGGAATAATTTGTTTTTTAACCGCATTATTTCAAGAATTCTGGTTGTTTTTTCAATTGGAATGATGCTAATGATAGGATGGCTCGGAATAAAGGATGATTATCAAATTAACCACCCGGAAATAATTGAAGCAGGGCAGGCCGTTAATGAGATAACTTCAAAAGATGCATTGGTAGTGGCCCCATATGATGGCGATACGGCATTTTTGTACCAGACAAACAGGTGGGGATGGCCGGCAATTGATGATTCAATTGATAATATTATTAAAGAAGGTGCGGATTACTATGTTTCGGTAAACCTGGGGAGTGCAGATACAAAAAT
>Ga0187886_1000520_pt1 | contig 44721 bp, 43 predicted proteins | sample June2016WEW_20_1_FD_133001 | JGI IMG/M metagenome (GOLD analysis project Ga0187886, IMG submission 133001) | Peatland microbial communities from SPRUCE experiment site at the Marcell Experimental Forest, Minnesota, USA - June2016WEW_20_150 | ecosystem: Environmental > Terrestrial > Soil >... | reverse complement strand
GTGACCCGATGGTGATACCCGTCACATATTCATAGAAGGTCAACTCGCCAACCTGTTCCTTATCCAGGATCCGGGCCACCAACAGGATGGCGAAGAATGCCAAGACTGTACGTAGCGCTACGTCAAAATAGATCGTATAAGACAAACGGCCAACACCCCTGCCCTAGCGTTTGAAAAAAGCAACCGCCTTATCCCGCCGGATCTTCTCGCTCACCTGGCGGAAGAGATCGAAGAGTGACCCCCTGCCCGGGAGCCGCTGCAGCCTGATCTGCTCCTGTTTCTTACTCATGCTATTGCCTCCACCTTCAGGAATTGGGCCTACTTTGCCAGCCACATCCCAAATTATGGCCATTTTTACCGCTTTTTATCCCTCGGTCCAGTCCCGGACGCGAAAAACCACGCTATTCGGCGTGGTTTGCTCGACTATTGCCCTGAACTGTTGCCTTGCTCTATACCTTGCCGGAAGCCGGCGCCGATGCGGCGTGGCAGGTGCTGCATGAGCCCTGCTTCTTGGTTTCCGTTGCCTTGGCCGCTGTTGTCTTAGTTTCCGTCGCCTTGGTTTCCGTCGCCTTGGTTTCCGGCTTGCTGTTCTCAGCCGCCGGCTTGCCGCTCTCGTCCCCAGACCCGCTAAGGCAGGTATTGCTGCGTTGATCCGTGCAGTAGAAGCCCGAGCCCTTGAAGATGATCCCCACGTTGCGAGAGATCAGCCTCTGTACAGGCTGTCCGCAGGTCGGGCATACCGTCAGGGCTAGCTCGGTAATACGCTGCGTAGTTTGAAAGCGACCGCAGTGACCACATCGGTATTCATAGGTCGGCATGCTCGTTCACCCCTCCATCGATAATTTTTTACTTCAGACCTTGTTATAAGGCTTCTGCCTCATTTTGTCAAGCGCATACCTAGCGCATACCCAGTCAATTACCATTGTTGTCATGTCCGGCGGCATGATAAACTAAAATAGATAGAGGGCCTGATCAGGCATTCATAGGGCTTGTGCAACTCCGCTGTGAAGTTCCGTCGTCTCCCGTTAGCCCAAGGGCTTTTAAAGATGGGATTGGTACCGTTTCCGATGGGGGGTGGAACAGATGAGCGTGGCGATGAGTTATCTGCAAGACCTTTCCGACTCTGACCTCAACTTCATCATCAAGACCGTGGTCACTAAAAGGCAGGACCATGACTACCTGTGCAATTTCCTCAAGGATAAACCGGACTTCATAGACATCATGCTGGATGATGAAAAGCTCTTTGGCCGTGTTCAGGAAGAAAAGGATATTATTCTGAAAGTGTCTCCCTTCCTGCTATTCAGTATCCTGCTGCGCAAGGCCAAGAGGGACCTGGACCAGCAGGCCTACACCATGGAGTTCGTTGACCGGAGAATGCGGATACCGGTCTTCGACGCTAGCAACACTACCAAATTGCTGCTCAACAGAGATGCTCGCGAGTACCTAGCCCGGATGCTGGCCTCGTTCACCAGAGTGGAGAGCGCCACAGTGGTCTACCGGGCGCGGGGCATGACCTATCAGCGGCATTTCAGCGAATTGGATTTCGACGACGTGCTGGAACTGGCGGGCATGGTCGAACCGCCCTACCGCTTCCCCTTCTATAAACGGCTGGCCGATATCGCCCTGTTTGTGTCGGGGATCTTTTCGGAATATTGCCGCGGCCAGGAGACGGGTTCTGACACGATTCCGGCCCGGCTGTCAGGCAAGAAATTGCGCACCCTGCAGAACCTGGAGGAAGAGGGCCGGCACTTTTACGACCTGGCTGCCACTTATGACGAGGCTGGCGACCAGGGGCTGAGAGAGGTGCTGATCATCCTGGCCGACAAGTTCACCCTGGCGCGCAAACCGCTCAACTACATGGTAGAACATTACCTGGCCGGTTACCGTACGCAGTTGTTTGCTTAGCATTATGCAGCTGGAACCTCAAGGGCGCCCCGCGGGGCGCCCTTCTGCTCTACCTGACTGCTACCACTTCGATCACGCCTGGTATCTGCTGCTTGAACGACCGCTCAATCCCCTGCTTGAGGGTGACGTTGTCATACCTCAGCCGTCGCAGACTCCCTTGAGGCGCACCTGGGCCACACTGTCGTCGCTCACGTCGGCCAACTCCACGTACCCACCATCGCGCTGCAGCATGGGGCGGATTCTGGGATGGTGTTAGCTGGCATCGCTATCCAATTATTTGATGGCGATTACCTGCGTCACTGCCGGGACCTGCTCCTTGAGGATTTTCTCGATCCCGTTTTTCAAAGTCATCGTTGACATCGGGCAGCCGCCGCAGGCCCCCTTGAGACGCACCTGGACGACGCCGTCATCGGTCACATCGACGAACTCCACGTCTCCACCGTCACGTTGGAGCATCGGCCGAACCTTGTTCAATGCCGCTTCAATCTGTTCACGCATGATCATTACCTCCTCGAATTTATTGTGGTAACCGCAGCACTGCCATCAGCTTGGGAGAATGCGGCCCTGTTGTCGTACTCCCGAACCGCTTCCAGGAGAAAATGGCGGAAGCTGTCCGCCAGTTCTGGCCGCTCCAGGGCAAAATGCACGGTAGCCTCCAGAAAACCGAGCTTGTCACCAACATCATACCTGATTCCGTCAAAAAGGCAAGCATAGATCGGCTGCCTGGTAACCAGCGTCCGCAGAGCGTCAGTCAACTGGATCTCCCCGCTGGCCCCTGGCGCAGTATGCCCGAGGATTTCGAAGATCTCCGGGGTGATGATGTAGCGCCCGATCACCGCATACCGGGAGGGGGCGTCCTCCACCGCCGGTTTCTCCACCAGGTCCCGGACCCTGATCAGGCGGTCGCTGGCTTCTTCGCCGACACCGCGATCCGGTGATATCGCCGGATCGATGATGCCGTACTTTCGAACATCCGGGAGAGACACCTCCTGCACCGCCAGAACGGTGCTCTGGCAGGACTCGTAAACGTCGAGCAGCTGTCGCAGGCAGGGCCTATCCGCCTGGATCAGGTCATCGCCCAGCAGCACAGCGAACGGCTCATCACCCACGAACTTGCGGGCACAGTAAATGGCGTGGCCCAGTCCCCGGGCTTCCTTCTGGCGCACATAATGGATGTCCGCTATGTTGGAGATGTCTTCGACCAGCTTGATCAGTTCCCGTTCGCCCTTCTCCCGGAGCACAGATTCCAGCTCCACAGCCCGGTCAAAGTGGTCCTCGATCGCCCGCTTGTTCTTCCCGGTCACGATGATGATATCCTCAATACCGGACTCCACGGCCTCTTCCACGATGTACTGGATCGAGGGCTTGTCTACGATCGGCAGCATCTCCTTGGGCTGGGCCTTGGTTGCCGGGAGGAACCGGGTACCCCACCCCGCCGCCGGAATGATCGCCTTCCTGACAGGTTTAAATGGCAACTGCTTCACTCTCCAATCGACTCGTATGCTTAAAGGTTACAAAGAGCAACATCATATATTTCGAGGCCGGCGCCGGATCTCCTTCCAGGGGCAGTTTCGCCCTGGCTCCTCTTGGGCGTTGTGGCAGCAGAGAAAATTTTTCCCGGCGTCCTGCAGGCGCAGGATCTGGGCTAAAGCATCCAGAAGATCACATTTTAGGGTAATCGCAACAGCCCGCTTGGAGGTAGAAGATGGGTCATCACCCTGGCCGTCATTCGATGCGCCGTTTATCGGCAGCCATTCTGGCCTCGATCCTGCTGCTGGTGTCCGGGTGCCTGCAGCAGCGGCAAACAGCGCCTGCTCTGCAGCCAGCGCCCAACCAGGCGGTGCAGATCACGGTGGCCGCCGCCGGCGATCTCCTGATGCACAACACTGTCGTCAATTCCGCCTATGACGGTGTGGCCCGGCGCTACGACTTCAATCCGGACTTCGCCGCTATCGCCCCCTACCTGAGATCGCCGGATTATACCATCGCCAATCTGGAGACGCGGCTGGCAGGCCCCAGCTTCGGCTACACCGGCTACCCGCGCTTCAATACTCCTGCCGAGCTGGCCCGGGCCATGCGGGAGGCGGGGGTCGATCTCCTGTCCACCGCCAACAACCACAGCCTGGATATGGGTTGGACCGGGATCGTCAATACACTGGACAATCTGGATGCCGCCGGCATGGCGCACATCGGCACCTACCGCACCCCCGCCGAAAAGGCCTCGCCCCTGATCGTCGATGTCCGGGGCATCAAACTGGCCTGGCTGAACTATACCGCCACCACCAACGGCCTTTCGCTGCCGCCCGGCAAGGGTTTTGCCGTCAACCTGTTGAGCCCGGAGGCGGTGGCCGCAGAAGCCCGGGAGGCCCGCCGGCGCGGGGCCGACCTGGTGCTGGCGGTGATTCATTTCGGTAACGAGTACCAGCGCTACCCGGACGCCAGCCAGCGCCAGATCGCTCTCCAGCTGGCAGCATCCGGGGTGGATGTGATCATCAACTCCCACCCCCACGTGGTACAACCGATCGAGGTCCTGCCAGTACAGCGGGATGATGGACGGACCTACAACTGCGTCGTCGCCTATTCCCTGGGCAATTTCATCTCCGACCAGCGGTGGCGCTATTCGGACAGCGGCATCATTCTCTACCTGGAAATTATCAAAGATCAGGCCGGTACCAGGGTGCAGGGCACCAGCTACCTGCCGGTCTATGTGCAGAAGAGCACGGCAGCAGGCAGGCTGCGCTTCCGGGTGCTGCCCGTATCGCCGGCCGTTCCGGTGACTTCGGACAACTCCCTGACCGCGGCGGAGAAGACCCGGATAGCCCAGGTGTGGGAGGAGTTGACCGCCCACCTGAACGATCCGGCCCATGGAATCAGGCCCTACCAGGCGCAACCTGCTGTCAATTCAGTCAGCCTCCTGCTGCAGCCTGCCCAACAGCCTCCTGCCGGCCCGCCCGGCGAAATTCACGAACATCTCTACCTCGGATAACCTCAGCAGGTAGGCAGTCACCCCGTAAACAACCGCACCGGCGCAGATGACGGCCGCCAGACAGGCAGCGGCCAACACCAGGCCATGCCCGGTGGTCAGTCCGGCTATTGGTTGCCAGGCAAACCACACGCCCAATCCCATCGCCACGCTGGCCACCCCCATCCGCCACGCTCCGTCCAGCATCGAGCGGGTTCCCAACCCACCGAGCCGTCTCCGCAGCACCTCCATCAGCAACACCACGCTGAACAGGGCGGCTATGGAAGTGGCCAGGGCCAGGCCGCCGAGCAGCATGGGCTTGACCAGCAGCAAGTCCAGCACGACATTGACGGCCACCCCTGCCATGCCCCACAGCATCGGTGTCACGGTGTCCTGCAGGCTGAAATAGACCCTGTTGATCACCTGCTGCAGGGCCATGGGGATCAGGCCGAGGCTGAGGAAGAGCACTGCGGTTGCGGTCATGGCAGTAGCTCTGGGGTCGAAGGCCCCGCGCTCGAACAGGATCCGCACGATCGGCTCCCGCAGCACCGCCAGGCCGACGGTCACCGGCAGGGTGAGGAAGATGCTGACCCGGATACCACTGGCAAGGGCGCTGCGCAAGCTACCCAGGTCTTGATCCGCCGCATAGCGGGAAAAGGTGGGGAACAACACGGTGTAGACGGCGGCTACAAAGATACCTAAGGGGAATTGGGTGAGCTTGCTGCCGAAGTTCAGGGCGGCAATGCTGCCCGCCGCCAGCCCCGAGGCCAGCATGCGGTCGACAGCCATCCCGAACTGCCCCACGCCGCCGGCGAACAGGACCGGGACAATCTTCCGCCCGACCTGACGCAGCCCGGGGTCTTGCCAGTTCAACAGCGGCCGGTACCGGAACCGCAGCTCGCGCAGTCCCGGCCACAGCACCAACAACTGGCACAGGGCCACCAGGATCGTACCGATCACCGCCGCCATGATCCCGTAGCGCGGCGCCCCGAGCACCAGTATGGCGATCATCAGAAAATTGGCGGGGATGCCCACCAGGGCCGGCCAGGTGAACCGCTCCCTGGCCTGCAGGTAGCCGGTGGCGATGGCGGCCAGGGCCATCAGGATGATCGTCGGGAGCAGCAGGCGGGTCTGGTAGACCGTAACCGTATAGGTCTCGCCCCTGAAACCCGGAGCAAAAACCCGGACCAGGAACGGGGCGATCAGCACTCCGATCACCGACAGCGCCAGGCATATCAGCAGCGTCAGGGTGATCAGGTTGTTGATGAACCCCGCGGCAGCCTCCTCGCCATCATCGTGCAGACGCCTGGTGAAGACCGGAATGACGGTGATCGTCAGCCCGAGGCCGACTGCGGTAAACAGCATGGAGGGCACAAAGGAAGCCGCCAAAAAAGCATCTGCCGCCCAGGTGGCGCCGTAGTATTTGGCCATTGTCGTATCCCTGACAAAACCGAGCACCTTGCTGAGGATCGATGCGGCCGCAATCAGGCTGGCGGCCTTGAATAGCTGTTCCTTCTTCAAAAATTCTGCCACCTTTAAGGCCGCATCCTGATAGGAGCAGTTCCTTGGACCGAATCTCTTGCCGCCAATATTACCAAATTAACAGGGCTGTTTAAGCCATGGTATCAATTCCATTTTGCAGCTGCACATTCCTGCCCGGCATCTTTTGATGCGTCCGGTTAAAAAAAGCGCTCCTGGTTACATTAACAATGGGAGGTGCTGCAATGAAAGGGAACACTACTGGTTGGTATGTTGCCGGTTTAGGCGCTGCTGTTACCGGCATCGGGGCAACAGTGCTGAGCGGTCCCCTGGCGGCTGGAGCCATCGGCTTCGGGCTTGCCCACGTCATACTGGGAGTAGCCGACAGGCTGCGCTCCAGCGTGCGCAGCTAACCGCATCCCCCAAAAAAGCGTCCGGGAACACGCCGGACGCTTTTTCTCTGGCCGCTTAAAGAGGAATCAGCGGCCTGGCGGGGAATTAATGATCATTTGTACGCATTCACACCGCTAGAAAGCTGGTTTGCTCCGTGTCCAACGAACTCAAGGGATATTTGCTGGTGGCTGCAGCCGCTTTTTTTTGGGGCCTGACCGGGGCCGTCGCCAAATACTTCTTTAACCAGGCGCTGAGCCCTCTGGTTCTGGTGACGGTCCGATTATCCCTTTCCGGCCTGATCTTGCTGCTGATCATCTTTTTGCGCCACCCCCGCCTGTTGCGCTTGCATCCCGGGGACATCGGGAAAATGGTCATCTTCGGGATCTTCGGCATGTCCTGCGTCCAATTCCTCTACCTCTACACCATCAGCCAGTTAAATGTGGCCACTGCGGTCTTTCTGCAGTACCTGGGTCCCGCCTTCATCGCTCTCTACGCAGTCTTCTGGAACAGGGAGCGTCTTAGCCGGCACTCCCTGTCTGCCCTGCTGCTGGCTCTGGGCGGCAGCGCCCTGATCGTCGCCGGCCAGAGCCTGGCAGGCCTGAGCGGGCACTGGATCGGCCTGCTGACCGGCTTTATCTCAGCCCTGGCCATGTCCTTCTATATCATTTACGGCAAGGTGCTGTTGAATCAGTACAACTCCTGGGTGGTACTGGGATATGGCCTGCTGTTCGGAGCGGTCCCCTTCTGGTTTCTGGAGCCGCCCTGGGTGATCTATGGCTCCCATTACAGCGGGCAGATCTGGCTCTTCTTTGGCTATATCGTGATCTTTTCCACCCTGGTGCCCTTTGGCCTGGCCTTCATGGGGCTGCGCTACCTCAAGCCCGCCCCCGCCAGCATCACCATGATGCTGGAACCGGTAATAGCCGGTGTCACCGCTTACCTGCTGCTGGGTGAGCTGCTTAACGGCTGGCAGCTTGCCGGATGCAGCCTGATCCTGGCAGCGGTGGTGATCCTCAACCTGGAACATCAGCCCGCCGGCGCCAGCCCTCGATCAGCCTCAACTGATGATCGAAAGATACCGGTCTGTAAGTGAATCACGCCTGTGCAGGGAGCCGCAAACCAGGGATCGTGACAGTCACATCCGGGAAAGGTCACAGGCAGGGGTTGTGCGGCAGAGGCCTTAATGGAATAGCGTATAAACGCCGATCATAATCAGCATGATGCCCGCGGCGGGGCTGCCCCAGTCCCCCAGCATGCGCGAGGTATAGCGCAGGCCTAACCAGATGCCCGCCCAAAATGTCAGCAGGCTCAGGCTGGATACGGCGATAGTAGTAAGACCGATGTTCAGGCCCAGCATTCCGGCGGCAAAACCGTTAGGCAGGTTGTTCAGGGTCAGGGCCAGGCCGAGTACTGCAGCCTCCCCCAGATCGATGCTGCCGGAATAATCCCAATCCACCAACTGCGGATCACGAGTCAGGCGCGCCAACTCCCTCAGCCATTGTTGAGGGCGTTTCGGGGCTGTCACACCAGTTCTTAGCAGCACGGGCTGCAGCGGGGCAGTATCAATAATGCCCCGCTGCCAGCAGGACTGGATCAGCACGTAGAGACCGGCAATAATAATGATGCCGGCACCCAGGTAGTTGGCAATTCGGGTATTGAAATAGAGCCTGGCCAGGTCCTGGCCGAGCAGCATGGTGACCAGGGTGCCGACGCTGGTGATCAGGGCGATCAGCAAGTTTGACTCCAAGGGAAGCCTAATCCTGCGGGTGCCGTAAGCAAGACCGACCATGATGTTGTCCAGGTTGCACGACAGGGCCAGGGCCAGGATCGTCATGAGATGCATCTGTTGCTCCTTATAAATAGGCGCCATGACTGGTTAAACTGACTTTAACGGTGATGCCAGATTTCCATCTGCCCTGTTACGAGCCTGACCCCTGCGGGGCCTCGGGGCCTGGAATGCCCTGGTCTTTTTCAAAACGGGCCTCGGCAACCAGGTCCGACAGAGACTCCTCAGCCTCGGAAAAACCGGACTTGACTTTGTCCGCAGCCTCATTCAAGCCCTGCATCACCGAAGCCAACACCGGCTTCAGGGCCGGTTTCACCGACGGCCACAGGGCGGCGGCGGCCAGAGCCACGGTCGCTCCCAGCAGGAAGGCCTTGGTTTCCGGGGCCCCCAGCAGCTTCCCGGGGCTGTTCAAAGGCCCCGGATCTTTCACCGCCACGCCGCTGTCCGCCAACTGGCGCCGCACCTCTTCCCTGATCAACCGGGCCAGTTCCGTTTCCAAATTATCAGCCATCTTGTAATGCTCCCCCTTCACTAGAGAATTTTTTATTTGAAAATATTATTCTTGGCCAGCAGAAAATCCAGCACCGCCGGGAACAGGATCAGCGGCGCCGACCCGACCCACTCGCCCGCGGTCACGGTCCTGGTGCCAAAGAAGCGCTGGCCCAACGGCAGGTAAATAGATAGGGCCAATAAACCGATCGAAACTGCCGATGCCCCCACCAACATCGTTGAGGGCAGGCCCTTCGGACTGCAGGCCAGGGCGTAGACGATCTGCTGGGCGGTCAGCCCCCCGAAGGCCAGAGTCCGGGCGCCAGTCAGATCGGTAGTCTTCAACAGGCGATGATAGGCATACAGCACCGTCAGACCACTGCTCAGGCCGGTTACAACCAGCCGGCGGTTGAAAGCCGGATTCAACAGCGGGCGATGCCCGGGTGCGGCGCCCGGCGGGCGTGCCGGCTGCAGCATCACATCCGGAGATGGTGGGGTGACGCTCAGGGCAATAGCCGGCAGGCCGTCACCGATCAGGTTGATCCAGAGCAGCTGCAGGGGCAGCAGCGGCAGGGGCAGCCCTAGGAAGACTGCTCCCAACATCAGAATTACCTCGCCGGCGTTGGTACCTAGCAGGTACTGCAAACTGCGGCGGATATTCTGATAGGTCCCACGCCCCTCCTCTATCGCCGCCACAATGGTGGCGAAATTATCGTCGCTGAGGACCAGGCTGGCTGCCTCCCGGGTGACATCGGTGCCGATCTTGCCCATGGCAATGCCGATGTCCGCCTCCTTGACCGCCGGGGCGTCGTTCACCCCGTCGCCGGTCATGACCACTATCTCGCCCTGCATTTTCAGGGTTTTGACAATGTCGAACTTGTGCTGTGGCCGCACCTGGGCAAAGACCCTGGTCTGTGGCACCACATCGGCCAACTGGGCAGCATCCAGGCCATCCATCTCCGCCCCGGTGAGCACCCTGTCACCGGGCGCCATCAACCCCAGTTCCAGGGCAATCGCCCGGGCTGTAGCCGGATGGTCGCCGGTCACCATCTTCACCTCGATACCGGCCTGGCGACAGGTGGCCAGGGCTTGGCAGATCTCCGGGCGCGGCGGGTCGTACATGGCGATCAGGCCGGCGAAGACCATGCCTTTTTCCAGGTCGTCGTCGCTGGCCAATTCCAACTCATCCAAGCCAATTCGCTTATACGAGACCGCCAGCACCCGCAATGATCGCTCCGACAATCCCTCGGTCTGCTGCTGGCAGAAGAGGCGCATAGTGGGAAAGAGCACGATCTCCCGGCCTTCTTCCCGGAAAAACTTGCACCTTTTTAGAATCGCCTCCGGGGCGCCCTTGGCAAAAGCCCAGGCCTGTCCATCCTGGTCCTTGCAGGCAACCAGCATGCGGCGCCGGTTGCTGTCAAAGGGGATCAGGCGCTTCACCTGGTACTGCTGTTTCAACTCTTCCTGCCAGAGGCCGGCCTTGGCTGCCGCCACCAGCAACGCCCCCTCGGTCGGGTCGCCGGCAACCTGCCAGTCGTCAGTCTCCGTCTCCGGCGGCGCCAGCCGCGTATCATTGCACAGGACTGCCGTCACCAGAGCCCTCCGCAGGCCCTCGTCAACCTCCCGGAAACCGTTGGATTTGAACTCGCCCTGCGGGTTGTAGCCATCGCCGGTCACTGTCCACCAGCGGTCGGTGTAGATGACTCTTACCGTCATCTGGTTTTGGGTCAGAGTGCCGGTTTTGTCGCTGCAGATCACGGTAGTGCTGCCCAGGGTCTCTACCGCTGCCATCCGGCGTACGATCGCCTTGCGGCGGGCCATGCGCTGCACTCCCACCGCCAGGGAGACCGTGGCGATCGCCGGCAGCCCTTCGGGAATGGCGGCCACCGCCAGGCTGGCGCCGCTGAGCAGCATTTCCAGCAGGCTGCGGCCACGCAGTATGCCCATGATCACCAGGGCGGCACAGGCGCCGAGAGAATATTGCATCAGCCTCGTTCCCACCTCGCCGAGGTTCTCCTGCAGGGGAGTCGGCTGGGGATGGCTCTCCTTGAGCATGGCTGCGATCAGGCCCATCTGGGTGTCCATGCCGGTGGCAAAGACCAGGGCCTGGGCCCGGCCGCGGGTGATATTGGTGCCCATGAACAGGCAGGCACTGCTGCCATCGGCCAGGTGGCTCTTGGGAACCGGGTAGGACTCGCCGGTCAGGGAGGCCTCATCCACCTCCAGCTCCCATTCGGAGATCAGGCGCAGGTCGGCCGGGACTTTGTCTCCGCTCCGGAGCAGCACCACATCACCGGGGATCAGCATGGCGGCAGGTATCTCCTGCTCCGCCCCGTCCCTGATCACACATGCGACCGGTACCTGCATGTTCCGCAGGGCCCGGATCGACTGTTCGGCCCTGCTCTCCTGAAAGGCGCCCAGCAAGGCATTCACGGCCACGATAGCCATAATGCTGCCGGCGTCGCCCAGGTGTCCCAGGAAAGCATTGACCACCGAAGCCCCGGTGAGCAGCCGGATCAGTTGGTTGTCCAACTGCTCCCGGATCCGGTGCCAGAAGCTCAACGGTTCCGGCTCCACCAACACGTTCTGCCGGTAGATCAGCAGACGCCGGTCCACCTCGTCAGAGGACAACCCCTGGTCCGGATTCACCTGCAGGGTCTCCAGGAGCGCCGAGAGTTCCAGGTTGGGCAAGCCCGGCACCTGAACAGCCTGGTGGCCGTTTCTGGCCAGCGGAATTACATTTTCCTGGGTAGCGGCAACCTGGCCGAGGTCCCGATCCATCTCCTCCGCGGCCTGTGACTCCACCCAGCCCAGGCGCCCGGCGTTGATCAGCAGAATGAAGCTCATAATCTTCTGCCCGAACATGGCCGCCGAGGTATTAAAGACTTTTAGGAAAGCCAGTCCGATGCCGATCACGTTGCCGGCCCGGACCAGCAGCAGGTTCTGCCGGTAGATCTCCCGGGCCTGCTTGGCCAACCGGAAGACATCCGCAATCCGCTGCGGATCGGACTGGGCGGCATACATATCCGCCGAGGCCAGGGGAGCGCCCAGGGCCATGCTAAAATCAGCGGCCGCCATGGCCTGCTCGTCATCCTTGCCGGAGCCGATGGCCATCACCAGGCGGCCCTCCCCCTTCAGCTCCTTGATGATCGCCGCTTTCCCCTCGGGAGTCATCCGGGCGTGGAAACGCTCCAGCCCCAGCCGTCCGGCCAGGAATTCCGTGTGCTCCTCGCTGCCGTAGCTCAATAGGACCTGCTTGTGAATCCCCAGCACCCGCAGCATCTCGATGGTCTGCTCCACGTTCTCCCGGACCTGTTCCTCGACCGCCATCAAGCCCACCGGTTGGCCATCAACCACAATATAGTAGGGCAGCAGGCCAAGCTGCTCATAACGTTTCGCCCGCGCCTGACAGGCCCGGTAGGGGATTTTCTTGCGCCGCAAGGTGGACCTGGCGCCGATGAGCAGCCGATGACCATCCACCGTTGCCTGTACCGCTCCCGCAGCCAACAACTGGGCATGCCGCGCCCGGGGCGGCTGAATCTGCTTGTCCTGCACCTGTCGCCACAGGGCCGGGCCCAGCGGATGAGGCACCTCCCGGTAGGCGGCAGCGGCCAAACCAAGCAAACGATCTAATGGATAGGCCTGGTCGACGGCATGGAACTCCTTGACCACGGGGCCCGCCAAAAAGAGCTGGGCCTCACACCAGACTGCGGTATCCAGGGATGGCAGCGCCAGCAGGTGGTGTCCGTCACCGAGCAGGTAGCCGTTCTCGTTAACGTGCCGCTGGCCGGTCAATGATACGGTAGATTCGGCCAGTTTGGCCGCCGCCGGCACGCCGGCCACCAGCATGGCCAGGGCCTGGTGGGGGTCACGCCGGAATAAATAGACGCCACCGGCCAACGCCAGGGTCAGCTTGGTGGTGTTCTCGATCTGTCCGGCCAACTGTTTCGCATCAGCGGCTGGCAAGGATGACGGCCTCAAATCTACATCTTGTTGCTCAGCCAGACTCAGATAATCGGCGGTGGCATTGGACGAGGCCACTTTTTCGGCGACATTCAGGGCCTCGGTCAGGACCAGGATAATCAGGCCGGGCATGCTCTCCCGCATCAACGTCAGCGAAAACGAGGCCACCGCCAACAACAGGTCGGTGTTGAGTGTTTGGCCGCGGTTAAGGCCCCTGAAGCCGCGTTTCAAGACCGGATAACCGGCCAGTATGTTGACTATCGCAGCCATATTGAGCAGTTGCGGCGATCTGGATAGCGGGGAGGCGCCACGCACAAATTTTCTTAGCCAGAGGGCAAGCAAAAGCAGGCCGCTGCCCGTAAGGCGCAGCACATCCTTATTGCTGGCAGCCTGCCTTGAGCGCACGGCCATGTTTCTGGCAGGACCTTCTCCAGGCAGTGTTGCATCGATTGTCGTTACCGTCACGGCAGAATGAGCGGCACAAGAGGCGGCTGCCTCTCCAACCTGCCGGATCAGTTCTGCCTCACCGATCTCTTGCGGGCGGTACATGATCAACAGGCTGCCGGTCAGGGGGTTAGCTTGGACTGTGGTCACACCCGGGCTTTTGGACAGCACCTCACAAAGGGGTGCCCGGGACAGGCATCCTGACTTCAGCCCCGCCAGATGCAGGCGCAAACGGCCCGGCAGGCGGTGGCGCACTGACAACAATTCCCCTTGTTGCGACAAAAGTAATCACCGCACGTTTAAATTAATAATTCCTTTTTAGGGTAAACTAATCAATAATTAAACGGAGTTAGAGGTATTGATTTCCAATCATGATTGAATTATACTATTATTGTATCGTTAACTGTCCTTTAGTGTAAAGTTATAACATAATAAGGAGGGTCGACATATGTTTAAGGGTGAATTGGGACAAGCTCTCGGGCCTTGGGGTTTGCTGGCGGTAGGTGTTATAGCCGGTGTCATGGCGTCTCCGTTGCTTCGCAAGGGTGCTCGTCGCCTGGCAGTCCTGGCTACATGCGGGGTTCTCAGCATCGCAGATGAGGTCAAGAAGGCCACTGACGAGGTTAAAAAAGTAGCTGTTGAAGCCAAGGGCGAACTGAATAAATTAGTCGACGAAGCCAGAACTGTGGGCACTGAAGGCGCCGCAACCGTAGAAGATTAGTTTTTTTGACTCAACCATTAATCAGGCACAGTAATCTGTTTCCAAATTCATGAGCACATCGGTTGTTTGATCCTGGGACAGGTCGTCATAGAGCGCCCAGAGCTGTACAGCCACTTGAATAGAAATCGCTTTGAAGAGACGCTTCTGCATGTTAACCCTGACGCCCTCAACCGCCCAGGTTAGCTCTTGCAGGCAGCGTTTTTCTTCTTCTTGGGGCGTGGTTCCCAGCATGCGCCATAGCAGCTTGCCCGGTTTCAACTTGCGGACCGGCCAGGCGCAATCGCTGACTGCCCGGTTCCAGACCAGGTGACAGGTTTCCATCAGGGTCTTGTTCAAAATCACTGTCTTCCGGCTCCAGGCCAACTGCTCGCCCAACAGCCTTGCCTGTACCTCAGGCGTTATCCCCAGCCGTTCCTCGACCAACCGCAGCAGCACCGGCCGCTCTAAAACACCGGCTGTCAGACTGCTCAGTTCTAGCGACAGGTCAGCCAGGAACGCCTGCAGTTTATCCAGGCTTAACAGGGCCTGCTGTATACTGCTGGGCTCAATGCTCCCCTGCCACAACTGCTTCGCCAGCATCTCGCTGGATACCGCCGCGAATAAGTTCTTCAGCCTGTCTTTGATGATCCCCCGGCACTCCGCTACCAGGTTGGCGGTTCCTTCTTCAAAGAGGTCATTCCGGGCTTCGATATCGAGTGGTATAGACTGGTGTTTCATCTGTCACGCCTCCCCTCCGAACCCTTTGATCCCAATATGTATTATAGAAGGCAAACATTAACCGCCTGTTAAGCAGTGTGTATTTTATGTAAGGGTTATGTTAAGTTTCTATTAACTTTCTACCCCCTGCAGCGGGCATCAAATTTACGGCCATTATTTAATGCCTGAGCGTCAAGGGCATAGGCAAATCTGTTCCCGAGTATTTATATGGAAATAACTACAGCTGGAATCGATCTTCGCATCACCTTCATGCCATTAATGTCATTAATACTATAATCTATTATTTAACATGACAAGCAGGATTATCCATACAGCCAACGAAATGATCTATTACCCTTAATACCTATCCAAATAGCTGGTGCAAAACGCCGCCGAGTATGCTCCACATATGTATACAAATTGAACCTTTAATTAAGGCAAAGGGAGGGAGGGAATTACGATAAGCTAACTGCGCTACTCCCGGTCCTACGTTTTTGCCTGAAAAAATCCTGGCACAAGGAGAGAAATCGAGATGAGTCTATTCAAATTCGGCAAAAAACCTGCCACATACGACAAGCGAGACCTTCTGTTTGCGAATTACCGAACGACGGCCGCCCTGCCGCCGCACCCCAAGCAATTCGGCCACGAGCGCCTGATCCCTGCCAAGGGCTGGGAAGTGCTGGGCAACGGCCCCGACGACACAGTTTCCCCGGGATTCCAAGGTGCGGGAGATTGCGTCTTTGCGGGCGGAGATCACGAAACGATGTTGTGGACTTCGGAAAGCGGCAATCCGGCCAAATTTACCGGGGCCAACGCGATCTCGGATTACTCCGCCGTAACCGGCTACAAACCGAGCAACCCCAATTCCGATAATGGCACAGTAACTCAGAACGCACTGACCTACAGGTGGAAGACCGGCCTGATCGATGCCGTTGGCAACCGGCACAAAATCGGAGCCTTTCTGGCGTTGGAGCCAGGCAACACCGACCAGCTTTATGAGGCCCTCTACCTCTTCGGCGTTGTGGGCATCGGCATCCAGTTTCCCAATTCGGCAATGGATCAGTTCAATGCCGGCAGGACTTGGAGCGTCGTGCACGGTGCACAGATCGCAGGTGGTCATTACGTACCGCTCGTCGCCAAGCGCACCTATCTTGAATGCGTTACCTGGGGCCGTACCCAGATGATGACACTGCAGTTCTTCAAGAAATACTGCGATGAGGCCTGGGCGATTCTCTCGCCGGAAATGCTCAAGGACGGCAAATCGCTGGAGGGCTTCGACCTCGATCAACTTTCCAATGACCTTAAAGCCCTGGGCTAGAATCCGGGCATATTCGAAGCGTAAGCAATGGCGCACTTACGGGGCATACTAACATAAAGGGGGTTATCCGCAGTTGCCGGATAGCCCCCACCCAGATCATCTTCCAATTAGCACATCTTGATAGCAGGCCTTTACTGTCTATTCGCTCTTCTTGTTCAAACCGGCGAACAGCTTGTTGCCCTCGAGGCTGATTATTACCAAAATAAAACCGCAGATGACGGTAACTATTTCAGCAATGAGATCCTTGCCGCCCAAGGAGAAGGTTAAGGCGATCGCCAGAAATATCGACGGTGCGTGATTGAGCCAGGTTTTTGCCAGGAGGATGAAATGCACCAGGCAGACTACAGCGGTAATCACACCAACATCGACCAACAGTGTCAGGGGAACGCTCAGGCCGGCTTTGACCAGAAAGCCGACGCCCCAGACGTAGAGCAGGCCCCAGGCGCATCCTACTATGAAACTCAAGGCATAGTTGGGAAATTCTTTGGTATTGCCCCCGCCGTTGAAGTAAAGAGCTGCCGAGGCAAAAGCCATCCACAGAACACCCAGGTTGGACAACGGGAAGAACTGAAATATGCAGCAGAAAAGACCGAAGACCACGCCGACGATAATGCTAAGACTAACCATCTAGCTATACCCCCTCAGTTGAATTAAGTTTTATAAGATGAAAACCGATAAAAAACTTGCTGCTAAATACTTTTTTCTGTGTACGTAGCACATACTTGCTAAAATTAGTGGCTTTGATCACCCCCATGCACGCAGCAGCGCACTGAACAGAATCAATAGTCTCCCTGAAATAGTTCCTTTAGAATCCTGTTGCGTTTGAACAGTCAGACTGATACCCAATACACATATTGTATTTGTCGAAGAACATCGTCGCAGACGCCAGCACTGGCCAGTTGCCGGGTCTTACAGGCAATGTTTTTCAGGGAGAGCTAATCAGACCAGCTTGGAATCCAACCATCTATAAATCTCCTCGATATGCGTCCTGTTCCCGCCATTAGCGCCAATACCCCCTATTGCTTTTAGGATGGCATCCCTCCGGAAGGGAAGAGCTTTAAGCGCCGCCGCCAGGCTCTCGATCAGGTCGCCATCCAGGGCATCGGAGTAGATGACCGCGTCTGTGATCTTGCCGTCCTCGACGCTGAGCTGCAGATCGATCTCGCCCCAGACAAACCGGTGGCAATATGAGATGTCAAACTCGGGTGTTTCTCCGTATCTCCATTCCCAGGACGCATGTTTACTATATAGTTGATCAAGCTCTCTATCGGCCCGATCAACTGCATATGCTTCGGGATGACCGCCATAGAAGGAGCTGTAGCTCTCCTCAAGGCTTCTGATTACGGCATCGACCGTGATCCCGGCCTGCAGGCCGGATAGGTTGACCACTCTTGCCCGCACGGAATCCACGCCCTTAGAGGCGATCTTCTCTCTTGATACCTGCAGGTAGCGGGCCAGCCTGGTCAGGTCTGAATCGATCAGCAGCGTCCCATGATGTAATGCCGATTCGCCATGGAGATGAAATGCGCTGCCTGAAAACTTCTTGCCATCCACCGTGAGATCGTTGCGTCCGGAAAATTGCGCTCCGACCCCAAATTTATTGATTGCATGCAGGACTGTCTGCAGTTGTTTGTCCACATCGTATAAATTCTTGTCCGCAATAAAGGTAAAGTTCAAGTTTCCCAGATCTTGAAAAACCGCTCCCCCACCGGATGTCCTGCGGGCCAGTTTGCCTCCCTCCAGCTCCAGCAGATCGCACCGGCACTCCCTCCAGGCATTCTGGTACTTGCCGATCATCACCGTAACCTCGATCTGCCATAGGTACAAAATTACCTCATCTTTTGCCAGGTGATTGAGCAGGTATTCTTCCACGGCCATGTTATACCAGGGGTCGTAAGAAGCTGCGCGTACAATTTTTGCTTTCATCACACGTCATTGCCCCCTCACGGTGGAACGTCAACTGACGGTTTCTTTTCTCCCTTGGTTCCTATCATCACAATGATGCCAGAGCTGCTGAGCGCGATACGAACTGCGCACTAGGGGGCCGGATTCCACGTGCAAAAAGCCGATCTGAAGCGCTCTTTCTTTGAAGGCGTCAAACTCCTCAGGAGGCACAAACCGCCTGATTGGCAGGTGCTGCGGCGAGGGCCGCAGGTACTGGCCAACGGTCAGGACATCACACCCTGCATGGCGCAGATCCTCCATCACCGCCACTACCTCGTAGAACTTCTCGCCAAGCCCCACCATCAGGCCGGACTTCGTATAGATGCCAGGCGCCTTTTCTTTGACATACTTTAATAAGTCGAGGCTGCGCCGATAATTAGCGCCAGGGCGCACAACGGTGTAAAGGCGTTCCACGGTCTCGATGTTATGGTTGAAAACATCCGGATTTGCCGTAATAACTATATCAATGGAACGCTCAACTCCTTGAAAATCGGGAGTCAATACCTCGATCGTCGCCTCGGGCAGCCATCGGCGTACGGCCTGGATGGTGGCTGCAAAATGCCCGGCGCCCCCATCGGGCAGATCATCCCGGGTAACGGAAGTGACCACGACATGTCGCAGTTCTAAAGCCGCAGCCACCCGGGCCAGTTTTTCCGGTTCGCCAGGGTCGGAAGGCAGAGGCACACCCTTAGTAACTGCGCAGAACCTGCAGTTTCTGGTGCAGCGGTCGCCGAGAATCAGGAAGGTCGCGGTGCCGGCAGCCAGGCACTCGCCCTGGTTTGGGCACATGGCGCTCTCGCAGATGGTGTGAAGATCATACCGGTTAAGGATCTCTTCGGTGGCGATCATTTTCCCTACCGGTGGCAATTTTTTGTGCAGCCAGCTCGGAAAGTGTGAAGCCATTCTATCTCCTCCTCGCCCAAGCAGTTACTCTTTCAGCGGCTCACTGGCCAGATCCCTCTCGCCATGTATCCAGTCCTAATGCGCAGTACAGACTTCCGGCGCCGCCGCGGCCAGTCCGGCCAGGCTGCAGCACTCCTCGGTAAAGCAGGCTGCCAGCCCCCGCCTCCGGGCGTAAAGCACTGTTGACTCATCCGGGTAGGCGATGGCGTCGACGCCGCAGTCCACCGCCAGCTTTTCGATGGCCCGTTTATAGGCGCCCGGTGGCCGGGCACAACCCAGGGTCAGAGGAGCATCCGGATTCAGGAGGCGCCCCGTCCCGATCACGCAGGCAACCTCTTCAACCGGCGGTGGCGCCGTCCCGTTCATCCCGGTTCCGCTCAGCGGCGACAGGATAACCAGCACCAGTGCCTGCGGGCTCGCCTGCCGGATCATCTCCAGGGCGTTCAGCTCACCGCGGATGGTTCCGTAATGCAACCCGATGACCAGGTGCGGGGCAATGTTCAGGCCAGCCTCACGGCAGTTCAGCATCGCTTCCAGATAGTGATGCGGCTTCCGGTCGAGGTGGTAGACCTCCCGGATGGTATCCTCATCCCCGATCACATCGAGCAATACCTGGTCGACGCCTGCTTCCTTGAGGGCGCCGGCTGTCGACCGGCTGATCAGCCCACTGTGCACCAGCACCCGCAGGCCCAACTCACGCGCCCGCTTCAGGGTTCCGGCAAAGGGGAGCAGCGGCACCTCTCCGGCGGCATCGGCCCCGCCGCTGACCAGGATCCCCCGGCACCCCTGCGCCGCCAGCCGTTCCACCTGCCGGCGCAGCGCCTCCGGAGTGGAAGCCGGGATCATCGTCTCCAGCAACTTCCCCCGGCAATGGGCGCAGTTGCAGGCACAGGCCGTGCCGGTCACGCTCAGGTTGACGAAAGAACGAGCATGATTGGCGTAAAACCGGTTCTGGTAGTGCTTGGCTCCGGGGGCGGCGAACACGATCTTTGGCTGATGGGCCGCCCGGACCTGCCAGGCCTGCTCCAGGATCTCGCTAAGCTTCGACATATGAGTTCGCTCCATCCCAGATCTGCTCGCCGATCTCCTCTATATCATCCGGTTCCGGTACAAAGGGATAGTTCCGCAACGGTTCGCTGGCCCTTTCATTCCCGAACGGCCGGTTGCAGGCCGGTTGTCCGTCCTCACCGGGACAGCCGGAGGTTATGAAGGCCAACCCGCTCTGCACGTAAGGCTCGATCTCCAGGCCGAAACCAGTGATCTGACCGGCGGTGTTGTATTCCAGGCAGCCCTCGTCGATGATTCCCTCGTTGATCAGGTAGCGGGCCAATTGCAACCGCCGGTACTGCCCCATATCCGGGCGTCTCCAATCCTCCAGCCGGCTGCCCGCCTCCGGAAAAAAGGAGAACAGGTGCGTCAAGGCACCCATCCGGTAGGCCCTGGCGATCACACCCGCCATCTCCTGCTCAGTCTCCCCCAGGCCGACGATCAGGTGCACGCCGACATGGTACTGGCCGAACAGATCCACCGCCTCGGCCACCGTCTCCCAATACCGCTCCCACCGGTGTGGACCCTGTACTCCCCGGCCGCGGTGCAGTTCAAACAATTTCTCGGTGGCGGCGTCGATGGCAATGCCAACCCGGTCAGCCCCGGCAGCCCTGATCAGCGCCAGGTCGCGTCCAGGCTTCATGGCAGTGGGAGTCAGCAGGGCACTGACCGGCACCGTCCCCTGATCCCTTAATTCTTTGATGATGATACAGGTATCAACCACGCTGCGGGGATGAGTGATCATGGAGATACACGCTCGCTTGAATGAATGCTGGCTGGTCCGTAGCTTGCCCAGGATCTCCTCCAGGGGGAAGATCGGCCACTTGACGCGAATGAAGGTGCGAGCAGCGGTCACATCCCGGTTGCAGGCCAGACCACAGTAGCTGCAGGTGGCCCGGCAGCCGTTCTGGTAGACAAGCAGTAGATTGAGACAGGTGCATTTCGTCCGGCGTAGAAACCGGCCCGAGGCCAGGCCCAGGCTCATTGCCCCGGCCATGCTGGTTTGAACGTATGACGGGCTTTCCTGTACTTTTTGCATGGCAACTACCTCCCAGCGGATGATTCAGCCGTTTTAAAGCTTTGCTCCCGTCCCCTGCCTGTAGGGTAAACAGCGGTCTGCAGGGCATAGAAAAAGTCATCCGGTGTGATTCCGGGGATCCTCACCTGGTGGGCGTTAAAAAAACCGCGCACGGTTTGCAGAAGATCGCCGGGTTCGCAAGAAGCATTTTTGAGAGCAGCTTCGAGGTCGAGGATGCTCCGCTCCGGATAGGCGAAGAAATCGCCGGTGATGAAAGCGTACCTGATGCGACGGCGGGTCCGGTCAAGCGTGAGCGTCACCCGGATCAGGCCACCCGGGGTTTTATAATCCACCGTGCTCAGGCTGCTGTCCTGGAGCTGCCGGGTCCCCCAGATCCAGTCACCGGACTGGAACAGAGGCAATTCCTGCTCCAACAGCTTCTTTTCCTGTTCCGTGAGTGCCCCCGCTTCCAGCCTGATACCCAGGACTGAGGCAAACCCCACCGCCATCGCCTGTTTGATGGCAGGCATTGAAGGCAGAGAACCCAGCACCTCTCGCAGGGAGACCACCCTCTCTTTAAAGCTCTGCACCTGTTTGTCATCCAGCTTGGCGATCGGCAACCTGAGGCACCTGATCATGGTCTCCACATCAAAATCGTTGAGCACCGTGCCGTGATAGATCAGAGCATTGCCGGCCTCGGCCCCGCCGGTGCCGGAGATCTTGCGGCCTTCCACCTCGATATCGTTCTTGGGACGAAACCTGGCCGCCACTCCCAGCCTGGCCAACCCGGCTACAGCCCCCTCACAGAGCAGACGGTACATATCGTCAAGCCGGCCGGGGATGCCCGGGGTATCTTTGCAGGCAACAAGTTCCCAGCCCAATACCCCCTCATCCACATAGATCGCCCCGCCGCCGGAAACACGCCGGTTGATCTCGATCCCGTGATGGAGGCAGTAGTCCTCCTCCACCTCCAGCGGCACCGACTGGTGATAGCCGACCAGGGCGCTGGGCGTGAACTCCAGAAAATGCAACGTATTCGGTATCAAACCACGGCTGCGGGCGGTCAGGATCACCCGCTCCAGCGCCATGTTGTATGCTGCCGGCTGGGTACCGGTGTCCAGCAGGCGCCAGGCATCGCTCATAGGACAGCCGCTTCTTCCCGTTCACGCCGTATTTGTTCCTCGATCCACTCCCGGTAGGCCCCGGGGCTCAGCAGATCGTCCAGTTCGGATAAATCCGTCAGTTTCACCTTGATCAGCCAGCCGGCGCCGTACGGGTCCTGATTCACCCCAGCCGGATCCGCCTCCAGGTCGCTGTTCACCTCTACTACCATCCCACTCACGGGAGGCGCCAGCCCACCTACCCACTTCCCGGATTCGATCGAGCCGGAGACTTCTCCGCGGCGGACCAGGGTGCCGACTGGCGGCAGTTCCAAGTACAGAACATCACCGGCGACGCTCTGGCCATAGGCTGTGAGGCCGATCACCACCTCACCCGCAGCCGGCTGCACCCAGTAATCTTTCCTGTCGTAATGCAGATCTTCTGGAACAAGCCACTTGTCAAGTTGCATCTTGCTTCCTCCTTCTCCTGTGATGGAAGGTGGTTGTCATATATCTCACGCCTCCGCCGGCAATGCATCCGGGCGCCGGCTGCCGGTGTTGTGTATGGGCGGAAGATCCCCATCAGCAAGCAGATCCAGGCAGTCTGACAGGCTTGCCATCCTGCCGCCCCTGAGCAGGGCAATCCCGCTCTCCCCACTGGTGTGACTACGCTCCATCAGGTAAACACCCTCGGCGATCTTGATCTTGCGCTGTAGACGCCTGCGCCCCAGCAGATGCAGCCATGACTGGCCGGTGAGCCGCGCCTGGAGCCGCCCAGCTTCCGCCCTCAGTTCCTCGTCAGGCAGTCGTTGGGTGAGCGGGCCAAACTCCTCGGCAAAGCCCGCCGCCAGGGCCGCACTCAGCCTGGAACGCGGTGGCAATTCCGGCAGCCAATCCGCCAGGGTGGTCATATGCTGCCTCATGACGGTCTTGAGGCAGGCCCTGAAATCAGGCCCGGGCACCCGCAGCAACCCGCTCATGAGATCAAAATCAAAGTCTAACAGAATGTTGCCCGTGTAGGCCACGCACTCTCCGACATCCCCGGAGGCGCTCCCCGAACACTTGCTGCCCCCCACCACGATGTCAGCCGGTTCACGCAACTCTGCCGGCAGGCCGTACAGCCGGTAGACTTTTATAGCCGGTTTCAGGAACTTTTCATAAAGCCGCTGCCGGCGCAGCGGGAGGGCGGGGTTGTCCCGCCGCAGCACCAGCTGAAAAAATATCTGGTTGCTGTCCAGGTAGACCACGCCTCCGCCTGTTTCACGCCGCAGTAGAGGAAGGCCGCGGACCTCGCAGTATGATCGATCTATCTCCTGTTCGAGGTCATCGTGAAGGCCCAGGCAGACGTAGGGGCTGGTGGGATAGCAGATGATCAGGCCTTCCCGTCCCAGATAGGCCAAGGCATGGTAGTAGCACTGGGTTGACCACCAGTCAATGCCTGCCAGGTCATAAAAATCCACGGCTATCCCCTCCGCCCGTCCACATTGCCGGTCATATACTAGAACAGTTCGTCACCGCTCTTGAACTCGATCCCCGGGTGGTTGTCAAAGCGCACCACGCCGATCGCCGCTTTTCCCTGCACCGCCTTCTTCACCGCCGCCGTGCCCTCGATGCCGAAGCCGCCGCACAGCTCGATAGCGCCCACACCCTGCGCCGCCAGTTCCCCGGCCACCTGCACTGCATCCGCATAGCTCTTCACTCCGACCACCGTCAGGTTCACCGCCGGAGTCTCCACAACCGTCCTGTGCTTGCCGGAATCCGCTCCCGGCGCCAGAAAGATAAATGCCGCCTCTAATGCCATCTCTCTCACCTCCCCTCTCGATCCGCCATTAAAATATGCGCTATCTCTTTTGAACCGTCTCCTTGCTTCGCTAGTCGACAGCCTCCAGGAGGAGTTCGCTGACGTCCATCACCCTGACGGGCAGGCCGGCCTTGCGGATGGCCGCGCTCAGCATCTGCTCGCACTGTTGGCAGGCGGAGACCGCCACGGTGGCGCCGGTAGCCGCAATCTCCTCCACCCGGAACCGGGCGATCTCAGCAGACAGATCGGGGTCTACGCTCTGGAGATTGCCTCCCCCGCCGCAGCACAGCGATGACTCTCTGCTGTGCTCCAGTTCCACAAAGCTGACGCCGGGGATGCTCCTGATGATCTCCCGGGGCGCCTCAAAAACTCCGCTGTTGCGTCCGAGATCGCAGGGATCGTGGTAGGTCACCACCTCGTCCAGAGGCTGCGGCTCCAGGCACCCGTCACGAACCAGCCGGGCCAGGTACTCGCTGGTGTGCAGGATCTCCAGATCGTACCCGGCCAGGTCCTCCTGGCAGTCGTGCTTCCAGACGTGATAGCAGGAGGCGCAGCTGGCGATCAGGGTATGAATGCCCAGTTCCTTGACCTTGGCCACGTTGTGCCGGGCAAACTCCCTGGCGTCATCCACAAATCCGGCGCCCAGCAGGGGAAAGCCACAGCACCACTCCTCACCACCGAGGGTGGTAAAATCAACCCCGGCCTTCATCAAAAGCTGACTGACGGCCAGGGGAATCTGGGCTGCCTGGGGGAAGAATGAGGAGACACAGCCCACGAAGTAGCAGACCTCCGCCCCCTCCTGCCGGTCCAGGTGCTCCGGCTCCTCGTCGAGGTCCTGGGCCCACTCCAGACGGTCCTCGTTGTCAAAGGTGGAGACGTTTTTCCTGGCCAGCAGGTTATCCCTGATCTTGTCATAGGCCTGGGGCTCCTGACCCATCTGGCACAGGCGCCGGCGCAGTTCCAGCCACATGTTCCGGGTATCGATGCCAGTGGCACATTCCCGGGTACAGGCCCCACACAGGGTGCACTGGGCCACCCGCCGGGCAAAATCACCAGTCAGGGAGTCCTGGTGGCCCTTGGCGAAGATCTCCTTGGCCATGCTGATCTTTCCCCTGGGGGAGGCTGATTCCCATCCAATCACCCGGTAAACCGGGCAGGAACTCCGGCAGTTGCCGCAGCGGCCGCAGATCAACGACTCTTTTTCAAGGTCCTGAAGCAGGCTTTTATCATCCGGTGTCATCTACAGCTGCCCCCTCCCGTAAGGCTTCTGATCCCCGCCAGGCAATCCATGCCAACTGCAAAAAACAGGGGGTTCAACAGCAGCGGCCACCTGTATAGCTTGCCAGGATTGAGGAGCCCCTTAGGATCGAGCCTTTCTTTCCTGGCCCTCAACTCCGCCAACCGGCGTCCCGTGAAGATGCGACCGAGATAGGGGGTGTTCCACAAACCCACCCCGTAGGGATAGCCTCCATGCCGGTAACCCACGTCATGGATCTTCTTTACCAGGCTGAGGCCGATGATGTAGTCAAATACCTTGGTCTCATCGGCAAAGAACATGGTCATGACGATCGCCCGCTCCGGAGAGGCCACGTGCCCATAAGTACAGAGTCCCAGATGGAGCCTGCGGGCGAGTTGTTTAATATCGGCGAGATAGGGTACCAGTGACTGGACCGGGAGCCAGACCTCGCCCCCCAGTTCCGAGGGACCGCTCCGCTTGAGCTTCAAGGATTTGTACCGCTCGTCCCACTCCTCCAGAGCAGCCTCCGGCGATAGGAACGAGACCGTCCGGCTGACGGCCACCAGTGACTCCACGGTCTGCTCCGCCGCCGCCAGTTCCTCCGGCATACCCTCGTAGTCGATGGCCAGCAGGCACCCACCGGAAACCCCGTCCGGGGCGATTCCCTGCCGGTGCATCGCCTGCACGCAGGCATCGTCGGTGAAATGCAGGTTATAGGGCGTGACGCCGCTATCCTTGACCACCATCAACACCTCAGCAATCTCCCCGAGGTTCGGGGAATGCAGAAGATAATGCCTCATCGGATTGTTCCTGCGAATGGCGATCTTGAGCCTGGTCACGATCCCCAGCGTCCCCTCGGAAGCCGCAAACCAATCGAGCGGAGGGTCGGATTCCGGGGTCAGGCCACGGATCTCCCCGTCAGGCAGCACCACCTCGGCTGCCTGCACCTGTGACAGCAGTGAACCGTATTTCAGGCTGCCGATGCCGTAGCCCATCATGGTGAACCACCCGCCGATACTGGCGGAGGGAGCGCTGCTGGGAACTGACAGCGGCGCCAGGCCGCGGGTATTCAGGTAGTGTTCCAATTCGCCCCAGGTGGTGGCTGCCTTTACTGTAACCGTCAAATTCTCCTCGTCCAGTTCCACCACGCCCCGGAGCAGATTGAGGTCCAGCACGATCCCTCCCCGGGCGGGCACCGTGTTGAAATAGACAGTGGAGGCGCCCGCCCTGGGCGTCACCGGAATACCGGCGGCGGAGGCCAGTTTGAGGATGGCGGAGACCTCTTCGGCATCTGCCGGCCTGACCACCAGGTCCGGCATCGTCCGGAACAGGGGATCTACCAGCAGCGCCGGCACCGGGGCCAGGTCCCGGGCATAGAGAATGCACTCGAACAGACTATCTGTAGCACGCTCGGCACACATTTTCTTGATCTGCAAAAGTGCTTCAATTTTTTCCATGTCCTCTCTCCCTCGCCACGGTCTATCCGGCATGCTTGGCGATCTCCTCACGTAACCAGGACTCCAGACCCGCTCCATGGAGAAGCTGGGTGAGCCCTCCAGCAAGATCGTCCGGCTCGATCACGGCAATCCAGCCCTGCCCGTAGGGATCAGCGTTCAGAGGCTTGGGATTGGCCGCCAGGTCTTTATTGGCCTCAACCACCAGGCCGCTCATCGGGATCTGTACCTTGCCGGCCCACTTGCCCGACTGCAGGGAGACGAGTGTCTTCCCGGCTTCCATTTCCTTCCCGGCTCTGGGTACCCGGATAAAGGTGATCTCTCCGGCCAGTTGCTGCATGAAGTCAGTGATCCCGATCCGGATCCGGTTGCCCTCCACCCTGACCCAGGCATAGTCGGTGGTATAGTATAGATCATCCGGCATCTCATACTTGTCGATCTTGGCCATTTTCCGGCCTCCCTTCTGCTTGGCTTGACTCATTACTCCTCAAAAGCCTCCAGGGCCTTGGTCACCGCGGTGGCCACATAGGCCATGGACGGCGAACCGCCGAAGGCGACCGCCACGGCCGCGGCCTCCAGGATCTCTTCCCGGGTCGCTCCCTCTTCCAGGGCCTGCTTGACGTGAATGTTGATGCAGTATTCACAGCGGACCGCCAGGGCAATCCCTAAGCCAATCAGTTCCTTGTACTTCCGCTCCAGTTCTCCTTCGATATAGGCCGCCTGGTCCATCTGGACAAAAGCCGCCGCCAGTTCCGGGCACTCATCGGCGATCTGGGCCATGCCCTCGCCGAGTTCCGCCATCAACTCATTCGGATCCTTTGCCATCTTCCTTACCTCCCGCGTGATTAATAAAGGAAACTTCTTCAGGTGGAGTTTCAACCCCAACTGAAGTTAGTTGACTTATCGCGCCCCACCCGGGTACCCTCTAGGTCGGGTACCCGGGCACCCGGCTTAGCGCCACTTTTCTCCTGCCTCGGAGGCAGGAGCATTAGTGGCGGTTAGTCATCGGATACAGATATTTATAACAGTTCCCGCCCTGGTTAGATAAAGATCTTGTGCGGGTTCTCGATCAGATCGATCAGGATGCCCAGGAATTGCGCCGCCGGCGCCCCGTCGACGACCCGGTGATCGAAGGCCAGGGATAAGCCCATCAGGGGACGGATGGCGATCTGGCCATCTACCACCACCGGTCGCTCTACAGTGCGCCCGATCCCCAGGATGGCCGACTCCGGCTGGTTGATGATCGGCGTGAACCAGTCCACCGAGCCGTAGGCTCCGATGTTGGTGATGGTGAAGCTGCCTCCGGTCATCTCGTCCGGCTCCAGCTTGTTCCGGCGCGCCCGCTTGGCCAGGTCCCGGATCTCCTTGCCGACTTCATACAGACCCTTCTTGTCGGCATCTCTGACCACAGGAACTACCAGGCCGTCCGCCAGGGCCACCGCCACGCCGATGTTGATCTCTTTCAAGATTTTGATCTGCTCCCCGTCCAGGGTGACGTTCAGGCCGGGTTTCTTCTCCAGCGCCCGGGCCACCGCCTTTACCAGCAGGTCGGTGACGGAAGTCTTGTCCTTGTCCTTGACGCCATTATTGATCTTCTTGCGCAGGGCCAGGAGCGCCGACAGGTCGACGCTGGTGTGGTGGGTCACCTTGGGAGCCACCGTCCAGCTGTTGGCCATGTTGTCGCCGATGGCCTTCCTCATCCCCTCATAGGGAATGGCCTCCAGAGTTGCACGGTCGTCTGCAGAGGGAACCCCCTCCACGATCGCCCGCTCCACGTCCTCCCTGGTGATCCGGCCCTCGGGGCCAGTTCCGGCCAGCCGCTGGTAATCGATGCCGTTTTCCTCGGCCAGTTTCCTGGCAGCCGGCGAGATCTTCACCTTTTCCCCGGCTGGCGTTCCTGTTGAAGCTGCTGCTGCTACCGGCGCTCCCTTTAACAGATCGGCGATCTCCTCACCGGCAGCCCCGACCACAGCGATCAGGCCGCCGATCGGGAGCTTGGCCCCTTTAGGCGCCACAACCTTAAGCAATACCCCTTCTATCGGGGACTCTACCTTGTTAGTGATCTTTTCGGTCATGACCTCCACGACCGCCTCACCCTTTTTGACGCTGTCCCCTTCATTCTTGAGCCACTTGGCCACAGTGCCCGTCTTCATGGACAGTCCCATTTTGGGCATTGCAATTATCTCTGCCATCTATTAATCCTCCTTTAGCCAGTTAAAATTGCCGAGAACCTCTTCCCTGCGGAAATAGCCACTGGCCACGGCCTGCCGCAGGATATTTTTAATATCGACCACGTTGGGCCCGTCAAAGTTAAGCCTGACCGCTGCTTCTTCCCCCGACCTGACCTCTACCTCTCGTTCCCCGTCCAGGGCGATGACGCAGGGAATGTGACCGATAGCGATCTCCTCCTCCAGTGCCACTGAGCGGTACCCCTGCAGCCTCACCGGCCGGATCAGGCCGGGAGCGATCGGGGCCAGGACGCCGATTTCGGCGCCGTCGAAGTCAATGGTCAGACCCCTGGGTTCAGAGATGCCGATCGGGTCGAGGTGGCCGGCAATGGAAGAGATGCCGATGTTGTACGGCTCCCCCCTGGTGACCACAATCTGCTTAATGCGCTCGGTGTCCCATACCGCCCGGGACCCGATAAAGTTGTCCTGCAGCACCACGGCATCGATCAGGGCGATGTCGACCGGTTGGCCGCACTTGAAGATGGTGAGCTTCTTGGTCCGGATGACCGCCCCCGGGCCGTCAACTATGCCACCGGCGGCCAGGCCGGCGGCCAGGCCGGCGATCGTCCCCTCGACCATTTCCGGAAAAACGTTATTGGTTCCCGTAGATACGGAAACTAGGGGAATCTCCCCGCATCCTTTGGCCACCATCCGGTTGGTGCCGTCACCCCCCAGGGTGATGATGCAGCCGGCGCCGAGCCGGTTCAGCTCCTGCGCTGCCCGGCAGGAATCGATCTGGGTACCGGTCAGTTCCATCTCCAACGGGATTACCTCGAGAGAAAGATGGTGCTGGCTGGATAGTCCATTCACCGCTTTATAAACAATACCGTAATAGTCGGGCATGAACAGAACCCGCTCCACTCCGGTGGCAGCCAGGCCCAGCAGGGCGCGGCGCACGATATTGACCTTCTCCTGGTTGTCAAAAACGGTGCCATACGCCACCAAACGCCGGATATCCTTGCCCGAGGCCGGGTTGGCGATGATGCCTGCTGTGACCACCATGCTTCACCCCCCCCAGAGTCAATGTGGTGGGCAGGAAGAATCTCCTGCCCACCCAGCAGTATTAGAAGAGTTCCTTGACAGCCTTGATGATCTTTTCCTCGCTGGGAATGTAAGCGTTCTCCAGCACCGGGCTGAAGGGGATCGGGGTGTCAGGAGCGGTAACCCGCTTGATCGGAGCATCGAGGAAATCAAAGCCCTCGTCTGCCACGATCGCCGCGATCTCGCCGCCGAACCCGCTGGTCCTGACCGCCTCGTGCACGATGACCAGTTTGCCGGTCTTCTTGACGGAATTTAAAATGGCTTCCTTGTCCAGGGGAACCAGGCTGCGGGGATCGAGCACCTCGGCGCTGATCCCTTCCTGGGCCAGGCTCTCGGCAGCAGCCAGGGCCTTGCTCAGCATCAGAGACCAGGCCACGATGGTGACGTCGGTGCCTGCACGCTTGATGTCAGCCTTGCCGATGGGCACCAGGTATTCTCCCTCGGGCACTTCGCCTTTCACTCCCAGTAAAACCTTGTGCTCGATGAAGATCACCGGGTTGTCGTCACGGATGGCCGCTTCCATCAGGCCCTTGCCGTCAGCGGGAGTGCCAGGCATGACCACTTTCAGGCCGGGGATGTGAGTGAACCAGGCCTCCAGGGTCTGGGAGTGCTGGGCTGCAGCCGAAAAACCGGCCCCGCACGGGGTCCTTACCACCATCGGGAGCTTGGCCTTGCCGCCGAACATGTACCTCATCTTGGCGGCCTGGTTGAGGATCTCGTCCATGCAGACCCCCATGAAGTCAACGAACATGATCTCGGCGATCGGCCTCAGGCCAGCAGCGGCGGCGCCCACAGCGCTGCCGACGATGGCGGTCTCGGTGATCGGGGTGTCGATCACCCGTTCCGGACCAAATTCCTGAAACAATCCGGCGGTCACACCGAAACAGCCTCCGAAGATTCCCACGTCTTCACCATAGAGATAGACGTTGTGGTCGCGCTTCATCTCTTGCCGCATACCGTCCCTGATAGCCTCTGCATAAGTCATTTCTGCCATCTCTGATCACCCTCTCCCTCTAATTTGCGTAGACATCCGTGAGGACGTCTTCGATATCCGGTAGCGCGCTCTCTTCCGCGAACTTGACCGCATCCTCGACCTGGGCCTTGATCTTATTCTTGATCTTGTCCAACTCTGGCTGCGTTGCGTATTTCAGATCGATCAGCTTGGCCTCCAGCCTGGGGATGGGGTCCTTCTTCAGCCAGCTCTCCTGCTCCTCCGGCTTCTTATAGACGGACGGGTCACCCTCGAAGTGACCGCGCCACCGCCAGGTCTTGCACTCGATCAGAGTGGGGCCATCGCCGCGGCGTGCTCGCTTCACAGCCTCAGAGGCAGCCTCAAAGACCGCGATGACATCGTTGCCGTCCACGGCCACACCGGGGATACCGTAAGCAGCGGCACGATCGGCGATATCGGCGACGTTCATGGAAGTCTTCTGGGAATTGGAGATGCCGTACATATTGTTTTCAGCCACGAAGACCACGGGCAGTTTCCAGATGGAGGCCATGTTCAACGCCTCGTGGAAGGTGCCCCGGTTGCTGGCGCCGTCGCCAAAGAAGCAGACCGCCACGCTGTCGGTTTTCCGGTACTTGCAGGCGAAAGCAGCGCCGACAGAGATCGGCTGGCCGGCGCCCACAATGCCGTTCGCCCCGAGGATACCCAGATCCACGTCGGCGATGTGCATGGAACCGCCCTTGCCCTTGCAGTAACCGGTCTTCTTGCCAAACAGTTCGGCCATCATCAGATCGATCTTGCCGCCCTTGGCGATCAGGTGACCGTGTCCCCGGTGAGTGCTGGTGATGTAGTCCTTGATAGTAAGATTGGCACAGACGCCTGTAGCTACAGCCTCTTCACCCAGATAGAGGTGCACGAAGCCGGGCAGTTTGCCGGCGGCAAACAAGTCCACCGCCTTCAACTCAAAGGTCCTGATGGTCGTCATCGTCTTGAAAATACTAAGCAATTGGTCCTTAGTGGGTTCCATCAACTTTCCCTCCTCATTGTTATCTGGCATAAACATAATTAGTCTCACGTTCACGTACCTGCCCTGCCAAGCCTTTTCAAAAAAAATACCGGCCCTGCGGGCTAAACCATTCCCGGCAGAGATCCGCCGGCTATTTTCAACCCGTTCCGCATCCCCCTTCCCCTATTTTTGTTTCTCCTGTAATGCAGCCCTTCGCCGTCTCACCATGAAGTATTTCCCTAGATGCCGCAGGAGATGCTACTCCAGTTCCACATACACCGTGAGGGCGGCTACCACCGTCACGATGGTATCCCCCGCTCCCAGTTCCGGCAGCGACAGGCCCCTGACCGTCAACCCGCCCGTCACGACCTCCAGGCGAGTGGAACCGAAGGGAACAGCCTTCAGTACTGTTTCCCGATCCAACTTTTCCGGGTCGGGACAACCCAGCTTGACCTCTACATGCATCTGGTTGGGATCGGTTAATCCCACAATATCCATCAGGCCGCAGAGACAACTGCGGGAGACGGCGTCCTTGATCGCCTTCTGAGCCGCTTTGGTGACATTCCCGCCATGCAGGTCTGATCCCATGCCCAGTTCCACCACAAAACGCTTGAGCGCCACCGATAATTCACCTCCGCTTGAATCAAAAGAAATTGCATACTGTATCCACAGCCTTTATATTGCAAGTCCCATGCCAATGAGAAAACGACCCGGAAAGGAGATGCGGCCAATCTAAACAGAGATTGGCTTTTAAGGGAGGAAAGCAGGGTGCTCCTCCCTGGATAGAGAGTGTGGCGGCAAGCCAAGGCAAAATCGCAAAAAAAAGCACACCCTGAATGGCTTCGGGGGCGCCGCTACCATGTTCTTTATCCAGGAGCGTGATCGGCTCAGGTGGGGTCAAAACCCCACCTGATGTAAGTCGCTCCATCTGTAATTACAGTGTTACTTTAGTGTAACCCGCTTTACATCAATTACACCTAGTTTACACAAGCTTAATTGTTTCACTTTTTTACCTTTGGTAAAGAAGTCAGCATTTGTGGCAATCCTCCCCCAAATACTCGGCGACCACTTTCATAGCACAAAATTCCCCGCACATTGTACAGGTATTCTGGCTCCCGGGATTCTTCTGCTCCCGGTAACGGCGGGCTTTGACCGGGTCAATGGCGAGTTCAATCTGTTGATCCCAGTCTAGCGCCTTACGGGCCCTGGCCATCTGGTTGTCCCAATCCCGGGCTCCGGGAACGTTTTTGACAATGTCTGCGGCATGGGCCGCAATACGCGAAGCGATGATCCCTTCCCGGACATCCTGCAGGTCAGGCAACCCGAGGTGCTCGGCAGGCGTCACGTAGCAGAGAAAATCCGCACCCGCAGCGGCAGCTGCCGTGCCCCCGATTGCAGCTGTAATGTGGTCGTAACCCGGAGCCACATCGGTTACCAAAGGCCCCAGCACATAAAAGGGCGCCCCATTAGCAAGTTTTTTCTGCAACTTGACATTTACTGCGATCTGGTCAAAAGGCATGTGCCCAGGCCCCTCCACCATAACCTGCACACCCTTCTCCCAGGCCCTCTGCACCAACTCGCCCAAAATTAAAAGCTCCTGCACCTGGGCGCGATCGGTGGCATCTGCCAGGCATCCCGGCCTCAGGCCGTCTCCAAGGCTCAGGGTCACGTCGTATTTCAGGGCGATTTCCAAGAGTCGGTCGTACTGCTCATAAAGAGGGTTTTCCTGATCGTGATGCAGCATCCATCCTGTCAAAAAGGAGCCTCCCCTGCTCACGATATCTGTCAGACGCCCCTGACGCTTCAGCCGCTCTATGGTTTCCCTGGTCACCCCGCAGTGAATAGTAATAAAATCCACCCCGTCGGAGGCGTGCTCCTCAATCACCGCAAAAAGATCGTCCGGAGTCATGGCAATGATGCTGCCTCTCTTAACCTTGGCTTCCACGCTGGCCTGGTAAATAGGGACCGTCCCCACCGGGATTGGGGAATTGAGCAGAACAGCACGACGAATTGCCCGCAAATCCCCGCCGGTAGACAGGTCCATAACCGCGTCGGCCTTGGCCTCAAGACATGCGTTGAGCTTCTCCATATTTTTGTCCAGCTCCGGAAATTCAGTTGAAGTGCCGATATTTGCGTTTATCTTTGTCTGCAACCCTTCTCCGATGCCGCAAGGGACAAGGTTTTTATGATTTCTATTGGCCGGAATAACCACTGTCCCCAAGGCGATTCTTTCCCTCAGGGTTTCGACGTCTATCCTTTCCGCCTCGGCAACCTTGCTCATCTCCGGGGTTATTTCGCCTTTTTTAGCCGCTAATAACTGTGTCATTATGTTTCCTCCTTTGGCCGCTCGCTTGTTTTTTCTTGCACACCGCATCACAAAGCCTTTGCGACTAATAGATGCTCCTGCAAATAATATGCCAAAATCAATCATCAAGTGTGCATATTCAACTGTTGGCCTGAACCGGAACACTATTTAGAGTAATCAGTAGTTTTCAAGGTCTCGATAATATTCCGGAAGCTGTCAAAGCGCTGCGCTGGAATTCCCCTTTCCTGGCAGTACCGGTACAAGGCGCCCTTGGCGAAGACCAGGTCGGCCTGACCGGCGGGACAGGTGTCGGAGTAGCCGTCGCCGATGTACACGATCTGGCCCCCGGGCTCTCTCAACTCTTCCATCAGCTTGGTCTTGCAGGTGCCGCAGGTGCCGCAGTCCGGATTGAGGTACGGGCACTCAATCTGGAAACCGCCATCGTATACCATCCGGTTGGCATAGAAGGGAAGATCTATGCCATGTTTCTGGAATATGGTGCTGATGTTGAAGTCGTAGCCGTCGCTGAGCACGATCACCCGGTCGCCGCGCTCCCGGCAGGCCTCAAGGAAGGCGGGAAAGCGACCGTCGATCTCGACCGTTTCCAATAACCGCCTGAGATCCTCGAGATCGGCGCGAAACAGCTTGAAAGTTTCTTTGGCGCAAGCCTCTGTGGACAGCTGCTTCTTTTCCCACAATTCGTTAAGTTCCTCCCAACCGGGCGCAGCAAACGCCTTGACCATAGCGTTGCAGGTGTCGACTTTCGTGATGGTGCCGTCGAAATCGACAAAGAAGGTTCTCCTGCTCATGGCTGTCTCCAGGCGGCGATCAGAGCGCTGGCCGCCCGCTCCAGATCCCGGCTGCCCATGATCGCCGAGATCACTGAGGCGCCATCAACACCCGCCCTCTTCACGTCAAGGATATTGGCCTCCCCGATGCCTCCGATCCCCACCACCGGGATGGCCACGCTCTCTTTGATCTGCCTCAGCCCAACGACTCCGATGGGGCTTCCGGCATCCGCCTTGCTGCCGGTGGCGTAAACGGGGCCCGCTCCCAGGTAATCCGCCCCGTTCTGCTCCCCATAGACCGCCTCGGCAACGGTGGACACCGAGTAGCCAAGAATTTTGCCCGGCCCCAGAATCCGGCGGGCCATAGCGACCGGCAGGTCCTCCTGCCCCACGTGCAGGCCGTCCGCATCCGCCGCCAGGGCGATATCCAGCCGGTCATTGATGATCAGGGGCACCTGGTAGGCCGCCGCCAACTCCTTCATCCGCACCGCCAGCTGATAGAAATCCCGGCTGGAAGCAGTCTTTTCCCGGAGTTGCAGCATGGTCACGCCGCCCTGCAAAGCCTGCTCGACGGCCTTGAGCAGATCCCTGTCCCCGAGGATATCGCGATCGGTGACCAGGTAAAGGGCGTAGTCTATAGCCATCTGACCTGCCCCCTTCTCCTGATCTCACTTTCCGTGAGGCGGTAGATGGCATCGAATAGTTTGATCCTGAAGGTGCCGGGCAGCCCCTCGGACACCTCCGCCGCCGCCTCCGCCGCCGCCCCCATGGCCGCCAATGCTGCCGCCGCTGAGGTCACCCGGTCATCGGACACTGCCACCGCTGCCGCCGCCAGGGCCCCGACCATGCATCCGGAGCCGGTGATCAGAGACAGCATGTTGCTGCCGTTGTCGATCAGGCAGGTTCTCCGGCCATCGGTGACGATATCGGTTTTGCCGGTCATGGCCACCACTGTCCGGTACTGAACGGCCAGACTCTGACAGGCCTCGATCGCCCCCTCCCCGTCATCCAGGGAGTCGACGCCCCTCACCTTGCCGGCCCAGCCGGCCAGCGATTTGATCTCCCCGGCGTTCCCCTTGATCACGGAGATACGGGCATTATCCAGCAGTTCGAGAGAGACCTCCTTCTTTCTGCTGATGGCGCCGCAAGCCACCGGGTCGAGCACGATCGGCTTGCCATATTCCGACGCCTTCCTTGCTGCCAGGACGGCGGCCCGGTGCTGCTCTTCCGTCAGCGTGCCCAGGTTGATATAGAGGGACGAGATCACGCCGGCAAACTCCTCCACCTCTTCAGCCGCCTCGCACATGGCCGGTGACGCCCCGAAGCAGATCAGGATATTGGCACAGTCGTTGATGGTGACATAGTTGGTGATCGCCTGCACCAGCGGTGTTCTGGTTCTCACGTCTTTCAGGACTTGCACAATTTGGTCAAGCATGTCTCTCTCCTCCTTAAGGACAGATAGTTTGTTAAAAACCGCCGCAGCAGGTAGACGCCGCCAGTCCGGACACGTTCCACAATTCATGCGACCGGGGCCGCCCCGAACCACAGGGCGAACAGGCTGAATCCGCCGGTTCTTTTAGCCTCACTCATAGGAGACACCCGCCTTCTGGTACAGGTCGTAGAAATGCCCGGTGGGACCGGCTCCCTGGCCGATGTCCAGGGCGTGCTCGATTGCCCCGGTGATGTATGACTTGGCCATCCTGACCGCATCCAGAAGCAGATACCCTTTGGCCAGATACACGGCGATCGCCGAGGAGTAGGTGCATCCCGTGCCGTGGGTGTTCTTCGTCTCGATCCGCTTCGAGGTCACATAATGAAACTCCCTACCGTCATAGACCACGTCGACCGCATCCCCCTCCAGGTGGCCGCCCTTGACAACCACGGCTCTGGCGCCCAGGTCGCAGATCTCCATGGCCGCCTGTTTCATCTGGTCGACAGAGTCGATGGATTTACCGGTGATCACTCCCGTCTCGAACAGGTTGGGGGTGACCACCGCCGCCAGGGGAAACAGCACCCGGACGAGTTCGGCCTCTGCCTGCGGGTTCAACAGGTGGCAGCCGCTCTTGGAGACCATTACCGGGTCGACCACGATCCTGGTGGCGCCGTGGTGGCTCAGGCGCTCGCCAATAGTCTTGATGATGTCAACATTGGACACCATACCGATCTTGACGGCGTCGATCCGGATATCCTCGAACAGACAGTCGATCTGATCCCTGACGATATCGGTATCCAGATCCCTGACGCTAAAGACGCCGCGGGTATTCTGGGCAGTCACGGCGGTAATCACGCTCATGCCGTAGGCGCCGAGGGCGCTGAAGGTTTTGAGGTCTGCCTGGATGCCCGCTCCTCCACAGGAATCGGAGCCGGCGATGGTCAACAGGTTTTTCATCCTGATCTCCTTGTTCGAATATTTTAATGTTCCGGCGCAACCGGCCTCGCTAGATGCTTCATGCTCACCACAGAATTTTCGGGCTTCCGGTTCAGCGATATTTGGCAATTTTTTCGTCTATAGTAACCCCGCCAACCCCGCAATCGATCTTGACCACCGCCAGGACCCGGGTTGCCCCGCACTGAAAACAGAGTTCCTGGGCTCTCTCCACGATTCCCAGCAGGGCGTGCAGTTCCCCCTCCATCGTCGTCTCCATGGGGCCTACAACGTGCTTCACCCCGGAGCCCCGGATCATGGCGATCACCCTGTCGACCAGGGGATACAGGTCTGTATCCGGCACGTTGGGAATGATCTGGAGGCTGACGTTGCAGTTCAAGCTATTCACTCCTCCCAGCATTTCTAAAAAATTGTTGAAAAATACCTCTCTGGTCATATCGAATCACGTAAAATAAATAGGCCTTTACCGGAAGGGTAAAGGCGTAAGCGACGCTTATGGGCATGCCGACCATTAGTGATCAGCAGCTCCGGATCCCTACGCTGGCATTACCCAGATCAGGTTCAGCGGGTCAGAACCGAGTTCTTTCTCAGCTGAAGCAAGTTCAGCTCCCCGTTTTGCAGTATTCAGTTGTCGTTCATCTGTAGTAACCGTGTATCTGCCTGCTTATACAATACATCTTACCATATCAACTTCACAAGCCCTCGATCCACCGCAACCAAAAGAGCCATCAGGCAACTTCGCTCGGCGCCGCCCCCTTACCGGGCAGCATCTGCCCACCGGGTGCCGACAAACCCCTGGTGGGCAGCCCACCCATTATGTTAAGAAAGGGAGGTAATACATAAAAGTTTAAGAAGCAATATGCGTGCCAGAATGTTGCGACCTTACGCCGTCCCATTCCGATGAACAGGCCAAGGCTAAAATGTGTTCAAACTGTAATTGTGATGTTCACCTGCTGTCACATACACGTACGGCTCTGTTACAGCGCCGCTAAAAAGTGCCGCTGCCATGATCGGCCGGGAAACAAACCGCCCCCTTGGTTGGGGGCGTTGATTTATCCGGGGATAAGGGTTTGACGCCTGTTAATACTCGATACCCAGCAGCTTGATTTTTCTGTAAAGGGTGGTGCGCGAATAACCAAGTTCCTTGGCCACCCGGCTCAGGTTGCCGCCATGGAGTGCAAGCAGGCTGAGGATCTGCTGGTGCTCCTTTTCCGAGTGCTGTCTTTTGCGCTTCTCTCTTTCTTCGGCGATCTTGACTGCCTGAGAGAAAGCAGAGGTGGGCTCTCCTTCCGAAGCCGGCAGGAAGCCGCTGATCTCTATAGGAAGACAGTCGATGGCGATCTGGTCTTGTTCGGCAACGCTGATCATTCTCTCCACCACGTTTTGCAGTTCCCGCACGTTGCCCGGCCAGCGATACCGGCTGAGGCATTCCACAACCTCGGAGTCGACGCTGGCGATCTGCTTTCCGCATTCCTTGCAGGTCCGTTCGAGATAGTAGCGAAACAGCACCGGGATGTCTGCGGGCCGTTCCCGCAGCGGCGGAATGCTGATCGTGATCACATTCACCCGGTAAAAGAGGTCCTGGCGGAAATTGCCCTTCTCTACTTCCCTGGACAGGTTCTTGTTGGTGGCGCAGATCACCCGGACATCGACGGGAACCGTCTTATCGCTCCCGATGCGGGTCACTTTTTTATCCTGCAGTACTCTTAAAAGCGCCACCTGCTGTTCCAGGGGCATGTCCCCGATCTCGTCAAGAAACAGGGTGCCTTCGGAGGCGAGTTCAAACTTGCCCGGTCTGCCTCCCCGTTTTGCCCCGGTGAAAGCACCATCCTCATATCCGAACAGTTCGCTGGCGATCAGTTCCCGCGGGATGGCGCCGCAGTTTATAGCCACAAAGGGGCCCTTCGAGCGGGGACTGCTGTTGTGAATGGCCTGGGCAAAAAGCTCCTTACCGGTGCCGCTCTCCCCCTGCAGCAGCATATTGGATGTGGAGGAGGAGGCCAGCGAGGCCACATGAATCGTCTCTTTGAGCTCTGCGCTGCACCCGATAATATCCTCGAAGCGGAATTTGGCCTCGGCCCCACTGAAACGGTTGACCAGCTTCTGTACCCGCTGAATGGGGCGAACCAGCATCAGGCCTCCGTTAAAAATACCCTGGTCGTCGATGATCGGCTTGGCGGAGGCCAGACAGTGGACCCGGCCGGTCGTATTGTCCAGTATTACCTCCACATCGTTGAAAGAGTCATGGTTCAAGAGTATTTTATTGATGAGACCGGAGTGCAAGCCGAGAATATCCTTGAAGGATGCGCCCACAACCTCGCTGTTCCTGCGGCCGATGATCTGTTCCGCAGCCGGATTGAACTGCTTGATGATACCGAGCCCGTCGAAGGTGATCAGGCCGTCGGATATGGTATAGATGATGCTGTTCATGTTGCTGAGGGCCAGAGTCAGTTCCCGGTTTTTCTGCCTCATCAGCATCTGTTCCCTGATCGCATCCACAGCCGCCACCACCATGCCCAGCGTGTGGGGATGCACCCGGTCCGAAGGGCCCGACACATCGAGAATTCCTACCAACTGGCCGTCAGGATCAAAAATGGGGGTTGCGGAACAGGTCCAGGCGTGGTGCGACAGGCAGTAATGTTCGGAGGCGCTGACCTGGATCGGCCGCTTCAGCGACAGGGCGGTACCGATGGCGTTCGTGCCCACCTCCTCCTCCGTCCAGCATGCTCCCGTAACAAAGTTCAGCCCTCGATCGGCTTTTTTCAGGGTATCTTCATCGCCGAAGGCTTCCATGATATATCCCTGATCGTCGCACAGCATCACAATATAGCCGGAGCCCTTGAAATATTCGTAGAGGTGGGTCATGAACGGTCTGGCAATACTGATCAGGTCCCGCTGCTTTTCCTGCAGATCCAGAAGCTCGTCCTGCTCCAAAAACCTGTTGCACATGCCCTTGTCCGGCTTGACCCTGGTTTCCATGCACCTCTGCCACGATTCGGCTATCGGCGAGCGCACAACTCCAGGCTCGAGCTTGCCGTCCGCAACAAACTTCTCCCAGGACACTGCAACCCCTTGAAGCTTTTTTGAGCTTAATGGCATACTAGCTACCCCCCCCCTATCCCTTCAGAGGTACTTAACCTGCGTGGAACGCCCTGTTCTCTCTTAGAAAGCGCTATTTCAGCAACCCTACTTAACCTGAATGCTACTAATAACATGCAAAAAACATACCAATTTAAAATAATTCATGAATAATTTTGTAATCCACGTATATTGGCTGATGCACCAATTCGACATATTTAGACTCATTCCTGCCGCATCGCCAGCAACATATTCTGGCACACGCCGGTACTTTATCGGCGCACGCAGGCGCTTGCCTGATCAACTATGGGCAATGGAACGGCAGCTATTTTATGATATACTGGCGATAATCGCAGCCGTTCTATTAAATGCTGTGCGTCACCAGTCAACTCAGGAGTACAAAATGCAAAGAGAAACCAGAAGCAAAAGAGCCTATCCCAAACGACCCTTGATCGGGGTGGGCGGTGTTGTGCTGCGAGAGGATGAACTGCTGCTCGTGCGCCGGGGCATGCCTCCCCACCAGGGCCTCTGGAGTTTACCGGGGGGCGCCGTGGAACTGGGTGAAGAGCTGCCTGCCGCCTTGGAGAGAGAGATCCTGGAGGAGTGTGGCATATCCATTCAGGTTGGACCTATTGCCGGAGTCTTTGATGCCATTTTCCGCGACCAGGATGGCCGGGTGCAGTACCATTATGTGCTGATCGATTTTTTGGCTGATTATCTGGCAGGAGAGTTGATTGCCGGTTCAGATGCCAGCGAGGCTATCTGGACGCCCCTTGCCGAATCCCTAAATTTTGATCTGGTCGAGGGCACCAGACAGTTCCTGGCCTCCCTGCAGGCCGGCCGGCCCAGCCTGAGAGCAGGCAGGCATCAGCCAGGCATCCTCTACGGGCGGATCTGACAATCATGCATGCCGGGCAGGAGGTTTTCAACAATTGAAATTCCTGATCATGACCAATGGAGACTACGGCAGCCTGGACTGGTACCGGGGACAGAAGGAACGGTTTGACCGGGTGATCGGCGTTGACGGCGGAGCAAGCCAGGCAATCAGGCTGGACATTGTCCCGCACTGGGTAATCGGAGACCTGGACTCCCTGAACCAGGCTGATCGGGATGCGCTGGAAAAGTTGGGCGCCGTATTTTACATCTATCCGGCGGAAAAGGACTACACCGACACCCAATTGGCCCTGGAGCTGGCTCAGAAGGAAGGCGCCGGGGAGATCGTCATCTGGGGCGGAACGGGGGACCGCCTTGACCATACATTCTCCAACCTCTTCAGCGCAGCCAGGCTAGCCGAACAGGGAATAGCTATCCGTTTCGAGCATCCCCGGATCACCATCTATCTGGTACGTGACCGGTTGGTTCTGCCCGGCCAGGCAGGGGATACGGTTTCTTTGATCGTGTTGGGGGATAGGGCTGAGGGAGTCACCCTGCAGGGATTCCGGTACCCGCTGCACAACGCTGTTCTGGACGGTCATTGGCCATGCACTTTATCCAACGTCATCGCCGGGCCCAATCCAAGTATCCAGGTCGCCTCCGGAGTGCTGGCCGTATTCCACCACCTGCTGCCGGTGACCTAGCATTTTTGAGCAATGCGCCAAAGCCCCGGACCGAATTAAATCCTAATAAAATCCTATTAAGAAATTTTGACTCCTTTACCGCTGGAAATTTCAGTTGCCCCAGTCCGTTACAACATGTGTAACCGTCTATAGAACAGCTTCTTTGCCGCCTCGGCCCCTGCTACATAAAGAACGAGAATCACAACCAGGGCTGCCAGGAACAAGGGCGGCAGGTGGGTAAATTCGAATATCTGCGCCAATGGGCCGTAGGGAAGAAGCAGGGTCAACAAAATCACCACTCCCGTGGCGATGCCCAGGTAGATGCCCGGCCTGCTCCGGTAAAACAAGTGCCGCGTGCGGACCACCAGGACAATTAATGATGCTGAAACTACCGATTCTAAAAACCAGCCGGTCCGAAACTGGTTGGTCGTGGCATGCAGTCCTAATAGAAGAACGCCAAAGGTCAGGTAATCGAAAATAGAACTGAGTAGCCCGAAGGTCACCATAAACCTCCGGATAAACCCGATGTTCCAGCGCTGCGGGCGCTCAACCAACTCACGGTCCACTGCGTCTGAGGCAATCGTCATCTCTGGCAGATCGGTAAGCAGGTTGGTCAGCAGAATCTGCGTCGGCAACAGGGGCAAAAATGGCAAGAACAGAGAGGCGCCGGCCATGCTGAACATATTGCCGAAGTTGGCGCTGGTGGCCATAAACACGTACTTGAGAGTGTTGGCGAAGGTGCGGCGTCCCTCATGGACACCGGCCGCCAGCACATCCAGACCCTTTTCCAGGAGCACGATGGAAGCGGCTTCCTTGGCCACGTCCACCGCAGTGTTCACCGAGATGCCAACATCGGCCGCGTGCAGTGCCGGGCCATCATTGATGCCATCTCCCATAAAACCGACTACGTGACCAGCCTGCCGGATGGCTAGGATCAGGCGCTCCTTCTGGTTGGGTTCCACCTCTGCGAAGATCTCCGTTTCTGCAGCGCGCAGGGGCAGCGCTGCGCTGGATATTTGGCGCAGCTCTGCCCCGGTAAGCACCCGCGGCGCCGGCAGCCCGATCTGCCGCCAGACATGAAGCGCCGTGAACTGGCTGTCGCCGGTGATCATCTTCAAATTGACCCCGAGATGGTTTAGCTCTTGAATGGCGGCGATCGCATCAGATTTTGGCGGGTCAAATAAGAGGAGCACGCCAAGAAAAGTCATTTCCGTCTCGTCCTCTTTTTTAATGATCCGCCCGCTTGAAAAATCTTTATAGGCCACCCCGAGAGTGCGAAAACCGGCCTTGCTCTGCTCTGTGTAAAGCGCCCTCACTTGCGTTTCCAGATCGGCCAAGGGCCGCACGGTCCCATCAGGGAACTCGACATTGCTGCATACGGATAGCACCTGGTCAAAGGCGCCCTTGGTGATCAATAACTGCCGCCCAGCCTGGGCCACCAAGATACTGAGGCGCTTTCGAATAAAGTCGTAGGGAATCTCGTCCAGCTTCTCGAAATCGGACACGTTGCGAGGTTGCGCTGTTAGGGCGCCGTCGATCGGATTCTGATAGCCGACCTGAAAAAAGGCATTTAAATAAGCAAACAGGGCAACCTTGTCCCATTCTTGTCCGTCAACGCCCAGGGCTGAGTTAAGTTGCACCAAACCTTCGGTCAAAGTACCGGTCTTGTCCGAACACAGAACATCCATGCTGCCGAAATCTTCGATCGCGGCCAGGCGTTTGACAATGACCTTCTTGGTGGCCATCTGGCGGGCGCCCTGGGCCAGGTTGACGGAGATGATGGCTGGCAGCAGTTGCGGCGTCAAGCCCACAGCCAGGGCCAGAGAGAAAAGGAAAGAATCAAGCACTGGACGGTGGAAGTAAACATTAATAGCAAAGACGGCAATCACCAGGATCAGCGTTACCTCCAGCAACAGGTAGCCGAAATGCCGGATGCCCCGCTCAAACTCGGTTTCGGAGGGTTTTGCTTGCAGGCTCTCGGAGATCTGGCCAAAAGCGGTGGTCTTCCCGGTCTGGACAACTATTGCTTTGCCGGTACCGCTGATCACGTGCGTTCCCATAAACAGTGCGTTCAATCTTCGGGCCAGGGGCGTATCTGCCGGCAGCACACCCGCCTCTTTTTCCACCGGATAGCTCTCGCCGGTAAGGGCTGCCTCGTCAACAAAGAGATCCTTATGCTCCAGCAAGAGACAATCCGCTGGAATGACGCCCCCGCCGGCCAGCAGAACCACATCGCCGGGAACGACCTCTTCCAGCAGAATATCCACCGGATGGCCCTCGCGCAAGACGTTGGTTCTGGCCTGCACCATATCCAGCAGTTTGGCCATGGCGCTGGTGGCGTGGTGCTCCTGCCAGAAACTCAACAGGCCGCTAAAGAAAACAATGACCAGGATGATACCGGTATCGGTGGCCTCTCCCAGGAAGTAGGAAAGCCCGGCTGCAAACAGCAACAATATGATGAGCGGGCTTTTAAACTGCCCCAATAATTCCAGCAGCACGCCCTTCTTCTTAGTCGGGCGGAGCAGGTTCGGCCCGTAAGCTGCAGCCCTTTTGGCTGCTTCGGCAGTAGCGAGGCCATCCGAAGACGCCTGGAGGCGCTCGATCACTTCCGCAGCCCCCATGCTCCAAAAAGGCTCTCCCGTCTTAAAATAAGCCATTATTACATCCTTATCTCCTCTCAGTGGATTCTGCCGCAGGCCGCGCCGGGAAATTCAGTTTTGGCCG
>Ga0187886_1000519_pt1 | contig 44750 bp, 59 predicted proteins | sample June2016WEW_20_1_FD_133001 | JGI IMG/M metagenome (GOLD analysis project Ga0187886, IMG submission 133001) | Peatland microbial communities from SPRUCE experiment site at the Marcell Experimental Forest, Minnesota, USA - June2016WEW_20_150 | ecosystem: Environmental > Terrestrial > Soil >... | reverse complement strand
GTAATACTTTCGGGACTCCGCCAAGAGGAAAAAGTGCACCGGAAAGAAAGAAGAGAGGCATGACTAAGAAATTCATTATAAGCTGAAATCCTTGCATATCTTCCAGGACAGACGCGATTGCGGTTCCAAGTGCAGTAAAAAGGAGTGCAATTAAAATCATAAAAATAAGCATTTGGGGAATTAGAACAAAGGTTTCAATTCTGAATCCGAAGAGTAGGGAAAGGAGGAGAACAATTATTCCCTGGAAAACTGCAACCGTGGCTCCACCGAGGGTCCGGCCAAGCATAATTTGCCACCTGGCAATAGGGGCAACCAAAGTTTCTTTTAAGAATCCGAATTGTCTATCCCAGATAATTTCAATTCCCGAAAAAATAGCCGTAAAAAGGATACTCATTGAAATGATACCGGGGGCAATAAACTCAAGATAATTTCCCTGCCCCGCCTTTGCAAAAATTGGTCCCAGGCCGAACCCAAGAGCAACCAAAAAAAGAATTGGTTGTCCCAAAGAACCAATTATCCTTGAGCGGGATCTGAAATATCTTTTAAGTTGTCTTAGCCAAAGAATATAAATACTGTTCATATGATTTAGTGTCTCACCCAAGTTCGGTGACGCATTCTAAAAGCTTCTCCCGTGCCAACCGCTTCATCACGAATCTCATGTCCAGTCAGGGCTAGAAATGCATCCTCCAGAGTGTTTTTGTTGGTTTTTTTGAGAAGTTCGGGGACGGTCCCTGTTTCAACAATTTTGCCATGGTCGATGATTGCAACCCGGTTAGCGGTACGGGCCGCTTCATCCATATAATGAGTTGTAAAAAATACTGTAATTCCTTCGTCTTTGTTTAACTTTTTGATGTAGCTCCAGATGTGGTTCCTTGTTTGGGGGTCAAGGCCGAGGGTGGGTTCATCCAAGAAGAAAATCTTTGGGTGATGCAGAAGCCCCCTGGCAATTTCAAGTCTTCTTTTCATCCCGCCCGAAAAGGTTTTAACAAGGTCATTCTTTCTTTCCCATAGGTCAACGTATTTTAGAAGCTCCTCAATTCTTTGCCTTCTAAGCAGTTTTGGCACTCCATAAAGAATGCCGTGATATTCCAGATTTTCGTATGCTGTAAGTTCATCATCAAGAGAGGGATCCTGGAAGACAATTCCGAAAGATTTTCTGGTCGCGTGCTGCTCAGTAATCGGATTGAAACCATTTATGAAAATACTACCCGATGTGGGGTGGAGAAGGGTGGTCAGTATTTTTATAGAAGTGGTTTTCCCCGCGCCGTTTGGTCCCAGGAAAGCAAAAGTTTCACCTTTTTTGACATTAAAACTTATATTATCAACCGCCGTAAAATCTCCAAATTTTTTGGTTAAGCCTGACACCGTAATTATATTTTCTTCCTTTGTCATACTGGAAAATGGTATCATATTTCTAATGAGTAAAGAAAGACTTGTAATTTGGATTAAAGTGTGTGCAACGGTTGGAATAGGTCTTGCCCTCTTTCTCCTTTGGGAGCAGATATTCCGCCCTGCATTTCAGCCCTGCAATATAAATTCAGACGTTAATTGCAACGCCATAATTTCTGGAGCAGTTGCAAAAACTCTAGGTGTTTCGACTCCTTTGATTGGCCTAATCGGTTATATAGTAATTCTCTTTGCAGCATTCAAGAAAAATCCAAAATTGATTTTGGGAATGGCGATGTTTGGTTTAGTTTTTTGTCTCTACATCGCCTACAGGGAACTCTTTCAACTTCACGTTGTCTGTCCGGTCTGCATTCTCTGCCAACTGGATATGATTGCGGTTTTTATCCTCGGGGCCCTTCTTAACAAAAAAGCTATAAAATAACTTCAGTTGATTTTGCTCTAAATATGTTATTTAATTACGATAATGGGAGAACCAAACCCTGAAACAGAACAACGTGTAACAGCTTTTTATGAAGAAGTTCTACACTCAATTGAAGCTGAAACAGGGAAACCTGTTTATAAAGTTCCAAAAGAGCACGAATTAAGTAATCTAAGAGCATATACCGATAATTCTGAAACCCCAACTGCGTTCGAAAATGAGTTAGGTGTTCTAACTTATGTTCCAGACAATTGTTTTAGTAGGTATGTCAATGCTGAAGATCCCGAATCTGAGAAGTACAGAGCTTGGGTTTACCTTCCAGGTTCTAAAAACCTATTAGCAGTGGTAGTAAGCAGAACGACAGACGCTAGGGGCAAATATGTAGAAGTTACATCTTATCTTGTTGACCCGGCACAACCAACAAATTTAAAACCTGAACTTAGAGCGACTATGCATCAAAGAGATTTTGTAACAGAAGATGATTATTTGAAGGCCCTTCCCGACAGAAGAAAGTGGCTTGCTGAAAATGGAGATAAGACAAAAAATGCCGACTGGCAGTATCTTCTTGAAGGTAGAGATTTAACACAAAAATTTGATAGTGTAGCGGCTTCCCAACAGGGTAGTCAGCAATAAAAAGATTAATTACGTGTTAAAATAGCTTCATATGGGTCTATCTGTAGGGATTGTTGGTTTACCGAATGTGGGGAAGTCCACACTTTTTAACGCGCTTCTTAAAAAGCAGCAGGCATATGTTGCAAATTTTCCTTTTGCGACAATCGAACCGAATATCGGAGTTGTTCCCGTTCCCGACGAGCGTCTGAAGAAATTAGCCGAAGTAACAAAAAAAGCCGAGAATATGACTAATCTTCCCCCTGAAGTTCCCGCCACCGTTGAGTTTGTTGATATAGCGGGACTTATCGCGGGAGCGAGTAAAGGTGAAGGTCTCGGCAACAAGTTCTTAAGCCACATCCGCGAAACCGATGCGATTTGTTTTGTCCTCAGGGCCTTTACCGACCCGGACATTATTAAAAAGGGTGTGACGGATCCCAAAACAGATTTTGAAGTTTTAAAAATTGAACTTGATCTGGCTGATGCGGAGATGGTGGAAAATCACAAAAAGAAAAAAAATGCAGAACCTGAAAATTTACCCCTTTTTTCTAAGAAATCCTTTCTGGTAGTTCTCAACGTTGATGAAAAGGATCTGAAAGAAACTTTAGCTCTTGAAGAAAAATATGCGGAGGAACTGAAAGTTAATAAGGATCAGATAATAATAATTTCTGCCAAGACGGAGTCTGAACTTTCGGAGCTAACAGAGGAAGACCAAAAAGCCTATCTAAAAGATCTGGGAGTGGAGAAGTCGGGTCTTGAGCGCCTGATTCAAAAAGCTTTTGCCACACTTGGTCTTATTACCTTTCTTACCGCGGGGGAAAAGGAAGTTCGCGCCTGGACCATTCGACTCGGTATGACCTCGCTCATGGCCTCTGGCGTTATACATACGGACTTCATGAAGAAATTTATTAAGGCTGACGTTGTCGACTTCAACGACTTTATTTCAAATGGGGGATGGAAAGTATGTCATGAACTTGGCAAAGTCCGCTCTGAAGGCCGTGACTACATAATGAAGGATGGAGATGTGGTTGAGTTCAAAATAGGCTCATGATATACTTCACCTGTTATGAATAATTACGAACTGACTTTGGTTGTTGACGGTAAGGGAGGACCCGCCAAGAAAAAGAAAATCACTGAAACTTTGGAAAAAACTCTTAAGATTTTTAAGGGTGCTATCAAGGAGTCCAGAGAATGGGGAGTAAAGGAGCTGGCTTACAAAATTGGCAAGAGCGAGTCTGGTCTTTACCTCCATTTTGAGTTAGAATTGGACGGCAAAGGGGTCAAGGCTTTAAACGAAAAATTAAGAACCGACCCGGAAATTTTAAGATATTTGGTCGTTAGGAAAGAAAAATAATGGCACGAAGTTTAAACAAAGCAATGTTAATTGGGAACCTAACAAGGGATCCCGAAATGCGTTATACACCTCAAGGTGCTGCAGTTTGTACTTTTGGTGTCGCAACCAATAGAACTTGGACAACCGAGAGTGGGGAGAAGAAAGAGGATGCGGAATTCCATAATATAGTGGCTTGGAATAAATTAGCGGAGATTTGCTCCCAACTTCTTAAGAAAGGCAGAAAAGTTTTCGTCGAGGGTAGGCTTTCCACTAGAAGTTGGCAAGGACAAGACGGAACTCAAAAACAAAGAACCGAAATAGTGATTAGCGATATGGTGATTTTGGATAAGAAAAGTGACAATCCTGAAGAGGGGATTGAGGTTCCGGAAGTTGGGGTTGAAACACAAGTTGCACCAGAGGAAGTAGCCGAAAAGCCAGCCAAAAAAGGAAAGAAAGAAGAAAAGAAAGAAAAAGAAGAAACTCCTGCCGATGAGGATATCCCCTTCTAAATAAAATGGCAAAGAAAGAAAACAAGAAAAGGAGAAAAGTAGTGTTTGTCGCTGTAAAGCGCAACTGTCCATTCTGCAAAAATAAAACCAATCCCGATTACAAAGATGTTGCCACTTTAGAAAAATATATGAGTGATAGGGCAAAAATTTTAGGTAAGGATAGAACCGGTCTTTGCGCAAAACATCAGAGACGTCTCTCTACCGCCATGAAACGCGCAAGGCACTTGGCACTACTTCCTTTTGTCCCTTCTATTTAGTATTATCTTAGGTATGTCTTTCAGGGTGAATTTTAGAAAAGCGCGCATTTTCATTCTTATCCTTCTGATTATCGGAATTTCTTTCGGCGGAGGATACTACTTTGGGGTACAAGGTTTTAGGGCGAGTGTTACAAAGGCTCTCCGGGTTTCTGTTAGCCGCCAGGTTCCACCAAATGAAAAAGTTAACTTTTCACTTTTCTGGCAGGTTTGGGACACAGTCTCTTCAAAATACTACGACAAAACAAAACTGGACCCTAATCAGATGATTTATGGCGCCATTTCCGGAATGGTTGGTTCCTTGGGGGATCCCTTCACAACTTTTTTACCCCCCGATCAAAATAAAATGGTTAACGAAGATCTAAGCGGCAGTTTTTCCGGAGTTGGAATTCAAATTGGGTTTGATAAAACAGGGAAGTTAATAGTAGAAGCTCCGCTCCCGGGCTCTCCTGCGGAAAAGGCGGGAATAAAAGCGGGGGATTTTGTTGCACATATTAAAGATGTAAAGAAAAATATTGATATTGATACTCCCGGAATTAGTCTTGGGGACGCCGTTGCCGATATTAGGGGGCCGGAAGGGTCTACAATAACTTTGACTTTAATTAGGGACGGGGCCACTCCTTTTGAAGTTGTCTTGGTTCGTGCAAAAATAGATGTTCCTTCCGTTTCTTTGAAATTTGTAGGGGAGGGGGAAAAAATTGCAGACCTTAAAGTTAACAGTTTTGATGCGCAAACTCCGGACGAGTGGGATAAAGAAGTAGATCAAATTCTCGCTAAGGGAGGTACTGTCGGAATAATTGTTGATTTGAGAAATAATCCTGGCGGCTATTTGCAGGATGCGGTGGATCTTACAAGTGATTTTGTAAAAGTTGGAAGTATTGTGGTTATTGAGCAGGATGGCTCCGGGCGGAAAGTTAATTATAAGACCGAAAAAACGGGTAGACTTCTTGACCTTCCGATTGTGGTTCTTATAAATGGAGGGAGTGCTAGTGCCTCGGAGATTATGACGGGGGCACTCCAGGATCTTACTGGTGCTAAGACGGTCGGAACAAAAAGTTTTGGCAAAGGAACGGTGCAGGAGCCGATCGATATGGCAGGGGGAGCCGGCCTTCATGTTACTATTGCTAAGTGGCTGACTCCAAACGGAACTTGGGTTAATGGTACGGGAATTACGCCAGACGTTACCCTCGACAATCCGACAGCGACAGAAGATGCGCAGCTCAACAAAGCTATTCAGATTTTCAGTCAATAAATATGAAGAAATTCGCTGTTGTAGTGGCAGTTGTTTTAGTAATAATGGCTTCATTAACTTCCGGTGCGATTGCTGACAGGCTTTTTGGATTTAAACCTCTCGATAAACTTTTTCCGCGTGGAATCCCGACTCTTCAAGAAAAAATAGTTAATGAAGAGAGCAGTGTTATCGATGTTGTTAAGAATGTTGGACCATCTGTTGTTACGGTTTCTGCAACCGCGCCCCAGAGGACTGTAATTCAATTTTCTCCCTTCGGCGGATTTACTAAAGGAACTGCCGGTGGAACCTCTCAAGATATCGGCAGTGGTTTTATGGTTTCTAAAGATGGTCTTATTGTTACAAATAAACATGTTGTTGCCGATGCAACGTTAACCTACAAAGTCTCGACGCCCGATGGTAAAACTTATGATGTTAAGTCGATTAGCCGCGACCCTAATAATGACATTGCCGTTATTAAAATAGATGCTACGGGTCTTAAACCGGTTGAGCTTGGGGATTCAGCTAATTTACAAGTGGGGCAGTTTGTGATTGCGATCGGAACTGCTTTGGGAGAATTTAGAAATACGGTTACGACAGGGGTGATTTCCGGTTTGGGCCGAGGGATTGAAGCCGGTGAGGATTTCTCGGGTTATGTAGAAAGATTGGATAATGTGATTCAGACCGATGCGGCAATTAATCCGGGGAATAGTGGCGGCCCCTTACTTAATTCCGCGGGGCAAGTGATAGGGATTAATGTTGCGATTGCGCAGGGGGCAAATAATGTTGCGTTTTCAATTCCGATTAATACGGTTAAAGATGCTCTTACCTTATTTAATCAAAACGGAAAGTTTCCGGCAAAACCCTACATTGGAGTGGAGTACCAGATGTTGAGCCAACAGGTGGCGCTACTTAATCAGGTTCCTCAGGGGGCTTATGTAGTTAATGTAGTTGCCGCCTCTCCCGCCCAAAAGGCGGGGGTGGAGGTAGGGGATGTAATATTTAAGATTGACGGAGTGGCTCTGGATGACGCCTCGGGAGGTTTAGGAAAAGTGATTTCGGGTAAAAAAGTAGGGGATACAGTTAAACTTTCAATTTGGAGATCCGGAACCCAAAAAGATGTTTCCGTAACCCTCGTCGAAGCGGCGCAATAATATTGACTTCCTGTTTAAGATGAACTATGTTTTGTTTTAACTATGGCAGCTGAAAAGAAGAGAGAATTTCACGAATCTGCAACTTCTTTGGAGAAACATTTTAAACGGATGATTGAGAATAGATTTAACGGTTCTTCGTGGGTTGCTGAAAAATTATTGGAAATGGCCTCTTATAAAGTTGTAGGAGATACTTTTCTTCATTCTTATGCTATAGAAATTGGCAGTCCGGAATTGGAAATAAATACAAAAACCAAACTGACATTTTACCCCGAGGAGAAATGGTTCTGGTTGGAAATCTGGAAGGCGGGAGAGGTAATTTATGGCGAAACGAACATAGGAGTAAAAAGAATGGAGTTAAATGAAGATAATAGTCGGGTTATTATTGTCAGAAGCGATAACGGTAAAAGGATTCATTTGGGGAAAGATGGAAGAATAGGTACTTTATGAAGGTTGAAATAAAGACCGGGGACGGCACCTATCAATATAGTTTTGAAATAATTCCTTGGAGCACACCTTCTAGTGAACTAATTTCACCAAAAATACTTGAACACCTTCGTGATGATCATCCAGAGGAGATAATATCCAATATTCAGAGCTATGATATTGCCACAAAGTTAATTTTTGTAAAAGAAATTGCGGTGCATGGAAATTGGCAAAAAGCGGCGATTGTTCTTAGGGATATTTATGAAAAGATTGACGACAGAGATAGGGTTGAAATATTTAGAAATTTTGGGGACATTAACTTACTAGATATATTAATGGTTGAAGATGGGGATCTTCTTTTATTGCCCAGAAGGGGTGGAGAAATAGCAAGGTATTTACAAAGAAAGCTTTTTAGTTAACTCAATCACTCTGTCTAAGTCTCCATCAATAATTAATTCCAATTTTCCCCATGATTTTCCGATTCTGTGATCCGTAACCCTATCCTGGGGGAAGTTGTAAGTTCTAATTTTTTCGCTTCTCATCCCGTGGCCGATAACTGAACGGTAGCCTGCAATGGTCCTCAATTTTTCCTCTTCCTGCTTCTCCCAGAGCTTGCTTCTCAAGAGAGAGAGGGCAATCTGTCGGTTTTGCTCTTGAAACCTTTCCTCGCGGGCTTCTGCGACTAACCCGGTGGGTTTGTGGACAAGTCTGACTGCCGTAGACACTTTATTTACATTCTGCCCGCCATGGCCTCCGGCACGCGTAAAACTCCATTCAAGGTCAGCCGGATTTATTTGAACCTCGGTCTCTTTGATCTCGGGGAGGACAGCTACGGTTGCGGTTGAGGTGTGAATTCTGCCTCGTTTTTCCGTCACCGGAACCCTTTGAACCCTGTGGACGCCGGATTCATTTCTTAGAGCATCAAAAGCTCCGATACCCTCGATTCTTACCGTCTTTTCGTCCATTTGAAGTGTTTTCCAGCCCTTCTTCACTGCGTAGCGAATGTACATTCTAAGGAGATCGGCACCCCAAAGTTTGGCCTCATCTCCTCCCGTGGCACCACGAATTTCCAAATATGCTGTTTGATTTTCCATGAATTAGGCCTGATTACGAAGCTGCTCAAGCGATTCCGGTCGGTTAAACTCTTCTTGGAGCTTTTTCTCTTTTTTAAGCCTTCTTTTCTCGGTTTTACTCATAACTTTCTTGCCTCTTCCTGCCATTTTAGCCTTGAATGAATCAACACGGCCAGCCGTGTCCACAAATCTCATTGTGCCTGTATAGAAAGGGTGGCAGCTGTAGCAGATTTCCACATGAATCTCAGGTACAGTTGCGCCGGTTGTGAATGTATTTCCACAGGCACAAATTACCTTTGCATCGGGATACCATTTTGGGTGAATTGCAGTCTTCATACGAGGCTCAATTATAACAGATTTCAAGAACACTGTGAATACTTATTCACAGATGAATTGAACCTGAAATGTCACCTCCGCTTAGGCGGAACAGCAAATTTATTTGCTGGAGGTGTCATACCTTTTCTTCTTCCACTCCGCAAGGAATACTCCCACGGCTATTATCACTGCCCCGATCATAAAAGGAAGAGAAATTTTTTCTCCCAGCCAGAGGACAGAAAGGGGAGCACCAAAAACGGGGTAGAGGTAGGCAAAAAGTCCGACTTCGCTGATTTCTATCGATTTTTCTGCTCTATGCCAGAGAATATAGGCTAGGGTTCCCGAAAGAATAGCCATGTAAAAAACTCCCAGGTGATACTTCAGGGGAATGGATGTCAAAATTTGAAAATTTGAGGCGAAAATTTTGGGTAGCGTAAACGGTGCCAGTGTTAAAAAACCGATAACGAATGATAGATTGGTGGCAGTTATGGCATCAACCCCGCTTCTTAATATCTTTTTTGCCAGGACGGCCGTAGCGGTTGCAACTATAACGGAGGCAAAAACAAGAAGATTTCCTTCTAAGCCGCTAAAACTTCCCCCGTTCCTAAAAACAGGTTCGATGATTGTTATTAAAGTGCCGGCAAGGGCAATAAGGAGTCCAACACTTTCCTTTTTTGTAACGTGTTCCTTTAGGAAGAAAATTCCGGCGATTACTATTGTAATCGGGGCCATGGCTGAAATTAAATTTGAATCAACTGAGGTGGTTTTATTCGTCCCCAGAAACAAAAGACCCAAGCTGACAGTTGAAAGGAGGAATCCATTTAGAATTAAAAAGATTAATGTTTTTCTATCCTTGGGTAGCCTCAAGCCAAAAAAGATAAAGAAGAATAGAGCAATAACACTCGAAATAAAAAAGCGGTATGTCAAAAATACTCCCGGGGAAAAACCTCCCAGAGTGAATTTAATGACAGGTGCAGCCACACCCCAAATCAAAGAAACAACAAGAAGTTCAATATAGGCGTGCTTTCGGACAGGATTCATTTTAAGGCAAAAGGTCGATTATACGGTCAATTCCGAATGAAAAGCCAACAGCCGGAATGGGCTTCCCCGCAAACATTCCGATTAAATTGTCATATCTTCCGCCCGCTCCGATTGTAAGTTCTTCGGGTTTTCCGTTAAGCTTCATTTCAAAGACGACGCCGGTATAATAATCCAAACCCCTAGCAAGGGTCGGGTCGAAGACGAAGTCCCTCCCTTCTTCTAAGGAATATTTTGTTTTCAATATATCAAAGGTTTCCAGGAGATCTTTGGTTGGTTTTGTTTTCTCTATAAAATCCAAAAGATTTTTTGAAGTATTTTCACGCCCGACTTTATACATTTTGTCGATTGTTCTGATATCTTCAATTGAAAGACCCTCAAAATTTGTTCTGTCATTTATCAGAACTGCCGCCTTATCAAGACCTATGGCTCTTGCGCTCTCGATGGCACAAGCAATGACCCTTGCGTCTTCTTCGGCGCTTTTGACTCCGACTGTATCGAAATCAAATTGTGTAAACTCACGGCGCCTGCCTTTTTGGGGATTTTCCCCGCGAAAGACTTGACCAATTTGATATCTGCTGAAAGTTGGTTTGAGAAGCCCTAAATTATTAGCTACAAAGCGGGCCAGAGGAACGGTTAGATCGTATCTTAAAGCAAGTTTTCTGCCCCCCTTATCTGTGAGCTGATAAATAAGTTTTTCTTCCTCTCCATACTTTCCAAGTAGGGTTTCTGCAAACTCGAGAGTGGGGGTCTCGATCTGTTCGAAGCCATACTTTTCAAGCACGGGAATAATGGCGTTGAACATCAAACGCCGCCTTCGTGCCTCGTCAGGCATGATGTCTCCGAAGCCTTTTGGTGTAACTGGCCCTTTTTGCATACTAATTGATATGTTAGCTTTTTTTGGGTGAAAAAACTAGCCTTGGGACTTGGGGAGCTGGAAGATTGAGCGGACAGAATCGTTGCCTTTGCTGTCCGTGGTCACAACATAAATTATTATATCGTCGGCACTGATGCTGCTAAACCTGGCGCTTGCTGACTTTCCGTCTTTGACGGCTTCGATATCAGTATTGACGTCGGGGACAACGGAATCTTCCTTATTACCCGAAACCGCATTTATAATTAGCGCATTCCTAGTCGCACTTTTCACTTTTGCTTCGCTAACTGTAATTTTTGGCTCGGTTATGGAATCTGTGATTAGAATTCTCTGCGCATCAAGAACGGAGTTTCCGTCTATATATCCCATGGCTACTATAAAATCGCCAATTGCAATGTCCGTTGTTTTAACGGCTTTTGAAGTTGTCCCTGTTGAATTTATTACAGTTGTTCCGTCGGCAGTTGCCGAAATTTGTTTGATCTCGCTTGCCGTAGTTTTAATTTGAATTGTTGAATCAGTAATGTCTGTAACAGTGCCGATATATGCCTTGGGACGGCTAAGGGTATTGGCCACATCCTGCGCGACTTTTGCTCTAATGTCGCTTGTTTCGCTGGCGTTCCCGTTCGGAGAACTCGTCGGTAGTGTTCTTTCGTGGAAGCTTGAAGAATAAACTACTAAGACCTGGGTTACACTTTCTTTTCCTGAAGCTTCAAAAGCAGTTACTTTGATTTGATTGACTCCCGGGGTTAATTCAACACTTTGCGAGAATGCACCCGTTGAATCCGATTGAATAATATAGTCGCCGTTTTCTCCGGAAAGAGTAATCCAGGCGAGCGGTTTTGTGAGCCCGGTAACGGCAACAGAATCATTTGTGATAACATCGTCGTTCTCCGGTTTGTCCAAAACTATTTTAAATTCACCCAAGGCTCCCGATTTAGGAGTGGGAGTGGTGAAACTGGCGTGATTTTTGCCGGAAATGGTTGAATTGATTCTGTAAACACCGAATGCAACGATAAGTCCCAAAATAATTCCTCCCACGATCGCGTAAGTGACTTCTTTTTTCATTTTCTTATCGAGCTCACAATATAATGGAATAGTCGCTACTTGTCAATTTAGAAATAAAAAATTACAATGCAAAAGCGATGGATATTACTTATCTAGGACATTCTTCCTTCAAGATTAAAACGAGGACGGCTTCTGTGATTACGGATCCATTTGATCCGAAAATGGTGGGCCTTAAGTATTCTGGGGTTGAGGGGGAGATTGTTACCGTTTCTCATAATCATCAGGATCATAATGCTACAAATGGAGTCTCGGGAGTTAAAAAGATTGTTGATGGACCCGGGGAATATGAAATTTCGGGGGTTACCATAATGGGCTATAAAACCTATCATGATAAAAAGCAGGGTACTGAAAAGGGCGAAAATACGGTATATGTAATAGAGGCAGAGGATCTTCGCGTGGTTCATTTGGGAGACCTTGGGCACCAGCTTTCCGATGACCTAGTGGATGAGATTGGGGACGTTGATGTCTTAATGATTCCGGTTGGCGGATTTTTTACAATCGGACCCAAAGAAGCCATAGAAATAATTTCCAAGGTCGAGCCTTATTTTGTAATTCCGATGCATTATAATGCCCCCGGAATGGAGCCGGGTTTTGCCGGTAAACTTTTGCCCCTAAGCGATTTCCTAAAGGAATCCGGAATGACAACTGAAACTTTGCCCAAGTTTTCTTTGAAAAAAGAGGATATATTAGAAGATCAGAACACAAAAATAATTGTGCTTGAAAAAAAGTAGCTGCCCTCAAAAATAAATGGCTACTCAAAATATGAACGTCCGTGTTCCGCCCCATTCGCAGGAAGCTGAAGAATCTGTCTTGGGCGCAATGCTTTTGGATAAAGACGCAGTTATTGCTGTTGCGGAATTTTTGTTGCCGGAAGATTTTTACGATGAAAGATTGAAAGCTGTTTATGAAGCTTGTTTGGATCTTTATGAAAACCGTACCCCGATTGATGTTTTAACGGTTACGGACAGGCTTAAAAAAAGAAAAGCGCTTAAAAATATTAGCAGTTCCTCCTCCTTCCTTGCGGATCTTGCAAACAAAGTTCCGACGGCCGCCCACGTTGAGCATTACGGCAGGATTGTAAAAGATACGGCGACAAAGCGTGCGCTTATGTCCGCGGCGAGCCATCTAGTCGATTCAGCAATGGATGAGGGGATTACTGCGGCAGAGCTTATGGATTCTGCTGAAAGCAAAGTCTTTTCACTTTCTCAGAAAAATTTATCCAAAAGTTTTACGGCGGTCAAAACCGCTCTTGCTGAAAGCTTTGACAGACTTGATGAACTTCATAAACAAGGTGAGGGAATGAGGGGGGTGCCAACCGGATTTCCTGATTTGGACGATGCTCTTGCCGGAATGCAAAAAAGCAATTTGTTGATTTTAGCAGCACGTCCCGGAGTAGGGAAGACTTCCCTGGCAACAAACATTGCCCAGTATGTGTCGGTAAACTTGAAGCGTCCGGTAGGGTTTTTCTCGCTCGAAATGAGCAGGGAAGAGCTGGTTGATCGTCTACTCGTCGGTCAAGCCGATATTGACGCCTGGAAACTCAAAACAGGCAAGCTTGACGAGGAAGATTTTACAAAATTAAGTAACGCCATGGGAGAGCTTGCCGAGGCCCCGCTTTTTATTGACGATACTCCGGCGCTCTCCATACTTGAGATGAGAACAAAAGCCAGGAGGCTCCAGGTTGAAAACGGACTGGATTTTCTTGTCGTTGATTACATGCAGCTCGCCAGGTCCAGGAATCTGGAAAATAGGGTTCAGGAAGTTTCGGAAATTTCCCAAGGGTTGAAGAATTTAGCGCGTGAACTTAAGGTCCCAGTGATGGCTATTTCCCAGCTTTCCCGTGCCGTGGAAACCAGAGGGGGCAAGAGGCCGCAGCTGTCCGATCTAAGGGAAAGCGGATCGATTGAACAGGACGCCGACGTTGTTATGTTTTTATGGCGTGAAGATGATGATGATGCTGAAAACATGATGCTTGATATTGCCAAACACAGGAACGGTCCTTTGAAATCAATTCCGCTTCGTTTCAGAGGCGATAGGATTAAATTCTACGGCAGAGATTCTAAACATAAGGTTTAGAATAAATGCTGCAAGGTTCTGAGCGCAGCGAATGGTTCTTATGGTCGCGACGTTAAACATAAAACTTAGTTTCATTTTGGGGATTGACTAGTTTTACACATTATTCTACATTGACCCGACGATGGAACGGGAGATTCCAAAGGGATATATACAGAATCCAAAGACAATAGGAAGCGGAATAATCTGCGCCATACCTCAAACTGGAATTTGTCCCATGAAGTGTGATGATTGCTTCGCTTTTTCCGGTAGATCCTACCTTGAGCCACTTGAGAAAAACTTACCCAATATGCCAAGTGCGGAATTTGCCGAAGACTACGTTGTAAGAGTTAATGATTTAAATGATAGCAACTATCAGAGGGAATTAGTTATGGAGGCAACCAAAATATATAAAAGGAAATTTTATAATACCGCAATGCCGAGAGATTTAGGAGGATTTGATGCTCCCGTAGTACTCACGATCAACCCTGCAAAATTAACCGACAAGAATTTCTTTAAATTGGATCCGGTTCCTCCAAATCTAATGTTTGTCAGAATGCGTGTTAATACCTGGAATCTTGATCTTGTGGATGAGGCAATTAAATATTATTCAGAGAGAAAAACACCCGTAATACTAACTTTTATGAGGTATTATATGTTGAAACTTCCAGAAGGACACGAGGAAAATTATACTTTTAAGAAAAAAATACTTAATGACTATTGGGTAATTAAAGACGATGTGTGGGCAGAAATTATGAAGAGATATAGATATAACGAAAATGTTGATTCTTGTGGAAGAATTCAAGTTGAATGTCGCCGTTGTGGAAACTGTTTAAGGGAATATTTTGCTACGATGGAAAGGCTCCGAAATTTACCCAAATAGCTTCAATTTGCTTGTGCCGAGGAGAGGAGTCGAACCTCCACGGAGTGTTATCTCCACAGGTTTTTGAGACCTGAGCGTATACCATTTCGCCACCTCGGCTTACATTGGGAACAATGCAATTTTAGCATAAATGAAGCTGAGAAGTTAGCTTCGAAGCCAGAGAATGGCGGCCCCAATCATAGTAAGTTGGGTTAGGACTCCCCAAATAGTATCGCTGTGAGTCTGCAGGGATCTGTGGAAATCGACCCAACTTTTAACAAGATTTACCCTCGTTTTCAAAAAGAAATAAGGAGCTTCAATTAAATCGGGGAGGACTGAAGCAAAGGAAGCTGCCAGGATTGTTATGGCATGAGTAGTATCTGGCAGGGCTTGATAGGCAATAAAACTTCCCAAAACGAGCGCTAGTGTTGAGTCAATAACAATTATCATGAAACTCTTTTTTGTCGGTACTCCGTACTTTCTTGTTTCCCTAACGATGTGGGGGTTCCAATGGGGGACGGCGTCCAAAACAAAGTGGCTGGCAAAAGCGAGGGGAATTGCTATAAACGGGTTTGGAATCTTGGCCGCGATCGCGGCTCCTACCGCGACGTGAGGGGTTTCAAGCATGGTGACTACTATGATATTATCTAAGCTATGTTAATTGCAAGTATTTTGGCAAATATCTTGGGAGTCTTTGTTTTCCTGTTTGTTTTTTGGAAAAGACTTCGCGAAGATTATTCTTCCGAAATAATTTTTAAGACCGCTTTCTATATTTTTATTGGTATTTTGATTGGATTTTTGATTTCACTGAAATTTATTCCGGCTGCTTCTTTCTGGCTTGCATTTATTGGAGCCGCCCTGGGTTTAGGCTTTGCAATTTTAAGGCTTAAGGTGAAATTCTACGAAACCTTCGAAGCTTTGGCGGTTTCCTCCTTCCCTTGGATTTCTTTTATTTTTCTGCTCGACTCGGTTATTCACTCCTCCTTAAGCTCATTCTTAGGATTTGTTGCGATACTTATCTTTGTGTTCATATCATATTTTCTTGACACACACTATAAAAATTTTACATGGTATAAATCGGGGAAGATCGGGTTTGCAGGACTTCTTACCCTAGGTTTATTTTTTATGGTCAGATCTGTTCTTGCTATTTTCACGATCCACATGTTATCCTTTGTAGGTTTGAGGGTCGAAGCGGCAGTTTCGGGAGTCACGGCACTTATTTGTTTCGTGTTGCTTTTTAATTTAGGGAGAACCGAGTAGATTTCGAAAAAATGGAAAAAAAGAATACACCACCGCAATTTCCGCCCAGTGTTGTCGCTCCCGTTAACGATCTTTTATCGGGGCGTCTTAAAACTCTTGAAAAAAGGAAAAAGGAAATAAGTAAAGAGGATCCGTTTAAGGATACCGAAAGGGTTAATGACAATGCAGCACCGGATATTGAAGCGGACGAGCAGTTTGGACATGCAAGAACTTCGGCCCTAAAGTCGGAGATAGGCAGGACAATTATTCAATTAAGGAAAGCTTTGACAAACATAAAACTTGGAAAATACGGTATTTGTGAAGAGTGCGGACAAATGATTGATACCGATCGCCTCATGATTTACCCCGAGGCCACTCTTTGCACCAAGGACTCAAAGAAAAAGGAAAAATAAGGTACAATAACTCCATGGAACCTAAAATTATATATGAAGACGAGAGTTTGTTTGTGGTGGATAAACCCAGCGGTTGGATCACCAACGATGCGGACACAACCACAAATCAGCCTGTTCTTCAAACCTGGGTAAGAGAGAATTTTGACTATCCTCTAAAAGGGAACAGGGAGATGCGGGACGGAATTGTTCACCGGCTTGATAAAGAAACTAGTGGAATTATTATCGTTGCAAAGACGCCGGAATCGTTCGAGAAGCTTCAGGCCGAGTTTAAGGAGAGAAAAGTCAGCAAGACCTATGTTGCTCTCCTCCATGGCAAGGTGACGCCATCCGAGGGAGAAATAAAAGCGGAGGTTGGGCGTCTCCCTTGGCACAGGTCCCGTTTTGGAATCTTGCCCGGCGGGCGCGAGTCATCGACCTTATATAAGGTCCTTGAGTATTATCCGGGAAATAATGCAGGACACAGCTTGGTTGAGTTTTATCCAAAAACAGGAAGGACTCATCAAATCAGGATCCACGCCAGACACATTGGCCACGCAATTGTTGCCGATGAGTTTTATGCGGGGAGAAAGACCGCGCGGAATGATAGGAAATGGTGCCCGCGGCTTTTCCTTCATGCTACATCAATAAAGTTTATCCACCCGGTAACAGGTAAGGTTGTGGAGTTTAAGTCTGAACTTCCTGAGGATCTTCTTGCCGTGAAAAATCATTTACTTCGTGCATGATTTTCACTAAGATAAATTAATGGATATTGTCCTGGGACTTTTTTTGGTGGTGGTTGCGGGAGTCTTGGGCGGGGTGCTTGCCAAAAATCTGAAGCTTCCGGTGCTGGTTGGCTACATACTCTCCGGAATTGTTTTTGGAACAATTCTTCCTGCAAGCGCTAAAAATGTTTCAACACTAGCTTCGGTCGGCACGATCCTCCTTCTTTTTTCAATCGGGGTAGAGCTGCCTCTTTCCCAATTAAACAAATTTCTTAAAGTTGCGACTGTAGGGGCTATCATTCAGATAATTTTGGTTACCACGGTTTCCTATCTTTTCTTAAATGCGCTTGGTTTTAGTTCAATGTCTTCGTTGGTTCTTTCTCTCGGATTTTCAATAAGTTCAACTGCAGTCCTTTCCCTTATTTTGGGGGACAGGGGAGAAACGGATACTATTCATGGCGGAGTAATGTTTAGCTGGTCCCTGGTTCAGGACTTGGCGGTTGTGCCCATAATGGTAATTCTGCCGATTTTAGGAGTAGCTGGGTGGGGGACTTTGGGACTAATTGGGGTTGCGCTTCTTAAAGCCCTTGTGGTTGTCGCCGGAGCCATTCTTCTTGGAAAGTTGGTTGTGCCTTATGTTATTCATTTTGTTGCTAATCTTAACTCCCGTGAACTACTCCTTCTTTCTTCGGTGGGAATTGCCCTAGGGACCGCGGCCACTACTTCATATTTTGGAATTTCGCCGGCACTTGGAGCTTTTTTGGCGGGAGTTGTAATTTCCGAATCTCAAGAACACCACGCCATATTTGCGGAAACCAGGCCCCTGCGAGATCTGTTTGTCGCACTTTTTTTTGTAACACTTGGATTTTTAGTTAATCCGGTTGTAATTTTTACCAAGCTTCCGCTGATCTTGGCAATTACCGTAATGATTATTATTGTCAAAGCGGTGATAGTTTTCCTAATCAGCGCAGCATTTGGCTATAGAGGCAGAACGGGTGTTGCGGTAAGTTTCGGACTTGCCCAGGTCGGGGAATTTGCCTTTGTGATATTTTCGGTAGCTTTAGCGCTTCGTTTACTTGGGCCCGGTGAGATTTCAATCGGAATTTCCGTGACTCTTTTGACACTGGTTGCGTCTCCCATTCTTTTTGCCTCGGTAGTTCCTTTCTGGCGCAAAATGAGAGATATTACCGCCGGTTCTCCTCTCTCAAAACTATTCGCAACGGGCGAGAAGAAAGATGAAACGGCCCAAGCCCTCATGAACCATATTATTATTTGCGGTTACGGCAGGGTGGGGAAGTGGGTTGGTAAGGCGCTGGGGGATTTCGGAATTCCCTTTATTGTTGTTGAGTATAACCAGAAAGTTGTGCAGGACCTAAAGAATGAGGGTACCCCAGTTCTTTACGGTGATCCAACGGAGCCGGAAGTGATGGAGGCTGTTTCGGTACGAGGTGCAAAGGCTGTGGTTCTAGCCATTCCGGATAGGGTTGCCCAGGAAACTCTAATTGCCTATGTCCAAACCGTAGCCCCCGACGTCAAAATAATTTCCAGAGTTCACTTGGATGATGATTACGAGAAACTCAAGACTCTTAGGGTTAATAAAATAGTTCAGCCGGAATTTGAGGCGGCAATTGAAATTGTCCGTTCGATTTTAAGAAGCATGGGTAAGGATAAAGAAGAAATTTCCGGTTCTATTAAAAGTTTGAGAGTATCGCATTCTAGCTAAAATGAGATCTGCCCGAAGGAAAAGTAGAATAGCCGGCCTTTTAATTAGGGTGTTTATACCCTTGATGCTGGTTTTGTCTGCATTTTTATATTTAAAGCTGAGTACAAAGTATTGGGACGGGCGCAGTAAATTTGCCTTTGTTTTTGAAAATTCTTCCGGGAATGTAGAAGTTACAGTTCTTGACCCCGCACTAAATGAAGAAACTTCATTAATAATTCCGGGGGATACGGAAATTAATGTTGCCCATGGCTACGGAACACTGCGTATTAAAAATGTTTGGCAGCTTGGAATAAACGAAAAGTTGGGGGGAGGGCTTCTTGCGGCAACCTTAACTGACAGTTTTCTTTTTCCCACAAATTTATGGAGTGATACGGGTACTGCCGATGTTTGGAAATTCATATTTTCCCCGAAACAAACGAATATTTCATTTGGGGATAGACTTGCGGCAGGAATTTTTGCTTTGAGAGTAAACGGAATTGATAAAACGGAAATTGATTTGGCAAAGAGTCAATTCCTAGTGAAAAAAACTTTGACCGATGGCAAGCCGGGCTATGTTTTAACTGGCCCTGTGAGCAGCCGTCTGACAGTTTATTTCTCGGATAATAATTTTGCCGACAAAAATTTAAAATTTAGTTTAACGGATGCTACCGGAAGTTACGGAGTTGCAGATGGGGTAGGGCAGGTCCTGGAAGTCCTTGGCGGGAAGGTCGTTCAGATCGACAAGAAGGGAGCGGATAGCTCTCTCGATTGCGAAGTCTTTGGTCAAAGTAGCGATGCTGTTAATAAAGTTTCGACCCTTTTTTCCTGTAAGAAAGTTGGGGGCAAAAGTAATTTTGATTTGGAAATGCGGATGGGGTCTAAGTTTGCCAAGAGGTTCTAAGACAGGTATTTTGTTAAAACCAATCGACAAACAGGAGTAAGATTTAGTGTTGTTAAGTCTTGATTTGGGTCAAGAACAAAAATACTTTCTCCTTCTTTAAGATGTAAATTATCCAACTTAACACCCTCAATTAAGAAAATATGCGATTCGACTTCTCCAACATCTGGAATAGTGGTATGGTAAATTCCCAAGGGTTTGAGTTCAGTTTTATTAATTGATAAACCAACTTCCTCAAACGCCTCCCTTTTTGCGCAATCATCTGGTGTTTCATTTACTTCAGCTGTTCCACCAAAAATGGCTATCATTCCCGGGTTAGCGATACCCGGTTTATTGTCCCGTTGTTGTAATAATAATTTATTGTCAGTAGTCTTTAGAAGAAATCCTGCATAGAGTTGCATATATGCAGATTATAGTACGTTCTTAGATCCGGCGGGTTTATAGGTGAGGCGGATGTTTCTGTATCCGATTAATAGTTTAGCCTCAATTATTGCACCTCTTGTAAGTGTTAGTGTTGGTATACTGTCTTTCCGGCAGTTACTTAGCCGTACTTTTCCTTTAATGCATACAACATTTTTAGCTATTTCTTCTCCCGGCCCGAAAGTTTTAGGTTCGGAAACGCCATATATTCCGTCGATTTGAATTGTGTTTTTTGAAGCCCTCCTTGCTGTTAAAACTACGCCCCCTTCTATTGAGAAAAATTCTTTATCAAGCCCAAGGGGGTAAAACTTCTCGTTGTGCCAGTTAAACTGTTCAATTGGAGTCATATGATTAGTTGGATTACTCGGGGACTTCCTCTACGTTGCTCATTTCCGGGACATCTCTGTGAACCAGTTCCGGCGGGGTAAAGGCGACGTAGTCAATTTTTTCCGGCGGGAACGATGCCGTTCCGGTTTTATTTTCCAATTCGCGTATAAGAACTGTAACCTCTTTTGAATCAATCGATTTAATCAAAACTTGATATTTATTGCCTTTCTTCATAAAGTTTCTAAGCCTTGCGGCCAGGTCGTCCGGGAGGCGTCCGATATACTTGCCACTATCATCGACAACCGATACTTTATGAGGATATGGAGAAAGTTTTACCTCATCACCCGAATCCAAGTTCGCAAATAGACTGCTGTCTCCGGGGTTAAGGAGTGTGACCATTTTGGTTTTACCTGATTCTTCCAAAAAAGCTTCGCCGGATTGGGTGCAGCACTTATGGCATTCTCCAGGGCGTGCTACCTTCCATCTTACGAGGCACTTTTGGGCAATCGAGTTGATTGGATCAATTTTCAAGACCTTCTGCGTTGTTGCCATTGCTTTTCCTGCGTTTCCCATCTCGGAATAGCAGCGGGCGAGTCTGTTTAGGGCGTCTACATCCTCGGGGGCCGCGGAGAGGATTTCCAAATTAGTTTCAAGTGCTTTTTTCCAGTCACCGGTGAGGGCAAAACCGACGGCTTTTTGGGCAAGCGAAGTTTCCATTGTCTTTGAACTAGTAATGAGTATAAGGTGGTGCAGACGATTGTCAAGCATGTTTTTAAAAAGTATAATACCACCTAGAAGCCTATGAGCGGACATTCCCATTTTGCAACAATTAAGAGGCAGAAAGCCCTCAACGACGCCGCAAAAGGCAACCTTTTTTCCAAATTGGCCCGCGCAATTATGATTGCAGCAAAGGGTGGGGCTGACCCTGACATGAACTTCAAGCTGCGGGTTGTGATTGATAAAGCCAGGGCAGCCAGTATGCCAAAGGAAAATATTGATAGGGCTATAGCTCGTGCCACAACCGAAGCTGCCAATTTAAGCGAGATTTCCTATGAAGGGTTTGGTCCGGGAGGAATCGCTGTGATTATTAATATTGCAACTGACAATAAAAATCGCTCCGCTCAAGAAATAAAGAATCTTTTCGAGAGGGGAGGGGGGAGTTTGGCAGGACCCGGTGCGGTTTCTTTCAATTTTGAAAGCAAAGGATTTATGCTTGTTGATAAATCGGCCGACCCTGAATCTCAAATGCTTCAGATGATTGATTTGGGAGTAGAGGATGTTGCCGAATCGGAAGACGGAATCGAAGTTTACACAGCACCCGAAAAATTGAGTGAAGAAAGAAAGAAGTTTGAGGCGGCGGGATTTACGATGAAAGAAACAGAACTTGTTATGAAACCTAAGAATTTACAAACTGTTTCCGACGCCGCTCTCGCCGCCAAAGCGCTAACTTTTTTGGACTCGGTGGAGGATCTGGAAGATGTTACCGGGGTTTTCACAAATATTGATGTACCGGATGAGATAATGCAAAAATTATGAGTAAACGCCGCCGTTTTGTAATTACATCTAGCCTTCTTTCCTTGGGTTTTGTAGCAATACAATTTTTGACTGATCAGAACCGTTTTTGGGCGATTGGGGTTTTGGGTCTTGCCACCATAATTTTATTTTCCTGGTCGCTTTTTGAAGGGTTGGGGAGAAATATGACCCTTTTAACTTTAATGCTTCCGACAATCTTTACACTTGGAGTGGGGACGTTTTGGTTTCTCCTCCCCGCCAATATTTTTGCCAGGATTCCGATTGTAATATTTTATGGAATCGGTATCTATATCCTTTGTCTGACGATGAATATTTTTACTGTTTCCGCAATCCGGACAATTGCACTACTCCGGGCGGCGAGGGGAGTGGGCTTTGTACTCAGTCTGGTAACATCTTTCCTTGTTTTCGATGCAATTATATCCCTTCGTTATCCGATCTATTATCTTCTTCCCCTAGTTGCCGTAGTTTCATTCCCTCTATTCCTCCAGGGCTTCTGGTCGGTGGTTCTTGAAAAAGAATTTTCCAAAGATATCTTCATAATTTCTGCTGCCTCAACTCTTATAATGGTGGAAATCGCAGCAGTTCTTTTCTTCTGGCCGGTAACGGTAGTTGTCGGGTCACTTTTCTTAACCGTCACTTTTTACATACTTCTGGGCCTCGGGCAAAGTAGGATCGAGGGGAGGCTCTTTTCCGCGACCATTAGAGAACATTTGATAGTAGGAGCTTTAGTCTTCATCGCAATGTATTTTGCGACTCATTGGGGCGTTTAAAAATTAAGGACACCCATAGGCAGGGGAGAGGGGAAGAATACACCCTATAATTATAGGATAAATAGTGTGTTCAGGTGGGGATTTTCACGAAAATTATGGGTTGTTTTCACGAAAAGCGACGCAGAGGTTGCGTCGAAGAAAAGCCGAAGCATGTACCATAGAGAAGTGATATACATTGATATATTTGTCAGCCTCGTTGTGGATAACTCCCACCCCTGTGTGCAGCTGACCCCTGACACTTAACTAATAGATCGAATGGACATTACTTCTCGGAGAAGTGTGTGGGCGCACTATCTGGTTGTTTGGTACATCACTATCCCTTCAAGGGGGTCCCTGGGGTCAATGATCCCGAGCTCCGTCGAGGGAGAAGCTAATTGTATAGTGTCGCACAATAATACTTTTGCGACGTACTCTAAAGCTCCCCAGGAGTAGAGCGTTTTAGCTTATTCATTCTCGCGTGTTTAGTTCTATAAATGTTTGTTGATGATTATTTGAGTTTAAAAAACTCCCCATTACAAAGTTTCCCTTAAAATGTCTTTTCCGAATATAAGCCGAAACGAAACTTAAGACCTTTTAACCACTTCCCCAGTTCCCGGCATTTTCCCATATTTTCGGGATAAAGGGGACGATCAGTTAATCGTCTTTTGGTTTAGGACGCGTTAAAATTGATTACAGAGGGTCGTATTTGAGCCTGGGGTTTTTTTAGTCTATAATACCCTCAATGTTTATTGATAGAGAAAGAATTATTGATATAGACATCGATTTAAGAATAAATTCCTTAATGGCGGATGTTCGTGGTTTAAAAATATTAAAAGAACATTGGGGTGAAATTTGTGACAAGATGTCGGCAAAAGGAATTCACTCAATCCACACGTCCAGAAACATCGAGGTCGATTTGAGAACAGCAAATGATGACTTGAGGATATTTCGGGTTTTGAAGAGGCATAGAATGGGTGAAGAGAGAAGAAATTGATTGTGTCGCACAATGTCATTGACACCCCGCACTCCCTGAGTTAGTATTTATTTACAGATGGTTGATAATGCACCGATCAATCAAAGCGAGATAGCCAGGAAAGTTAAAGATTTTTTGGAATACCTTCAAGTAGAACGAGGCTCCTCTCCCCTAACGATCAGAAATTACAAACATTATTTAACGCGCTTTATATTATGGATGGGGTCTCAGGGAATCCGGGAAGACTTGAAAGATATTAATCAGGATGTTGTCAGGAGCTTTAGGGTCTACCTAAGTAATCTCCCCGGGGAAAACAAAGCCGCGCTTACCAGGCGTACCCAAGGCTATCACGTTATTGCCCTTCGATCGTTTTTAAAATGGCTGATCAGAAATGATTTTACCGTTATGGCGCCGGATAAAATTGATTTGCCGAAAATTGAAGAACGCCAAGTTAAATTTCTAACCGGCGAACAGGTAGACAGAATGCTTAATGCACCGTCGCTCGATTCAATCCAAGGAAAACGGGACAAGGCGATTTTGGAAGTTTTGTTTTCCACGGGGCTGCGTGTCAGTGAATTAACCAAACTGGATCGCGATAAAGTTAATCTTGAAACAAAAGAATTTGGAATAATCGGAAAAGGCGGGCGCGCCCGCGTGGTTTTCCTCTCGAACCGGGCTACCGACTGGCTGATTAAATATTTAAATGAAAGAAACGATCACTTTAAACCGCTTTTTATTCACCACAAAGGTAAAAGTGACCCGGCAACTCCCGACGAAAAAATGAGATTGACTCCCCGATCGGTACAAAGAATGCTTAAAAAGTATTCGCATAAAATGAAAATGCCGATGGAGGTAACACCCCACGTGATGCGCCATAGTTTCGCCACGGATTTACTTAATGCCGGGGCGGATATCAGGAGCGTCCAAGAAATGTTGGGACACAAAAATATTTCTACGACGCAAATTTATACCCATGTGACAAATAAACAACTTCGTGACGTTCATAGAGCCTTTCACGGAAAAGGTGGAAACTAATTTTTATGATTACTGCTTTGAGTATTTTTCAATAATTTCAGTGCCCATTATTTCAAGTTGACGAGTCAAATACTCCTCATTAAATTTTTTGTTATTTTTATCACTAAGATATTCTTGAAGTTTTTTGATTTTTTCAAAATAGACGTTTAATTCTTCGTTGGGAATTAATCTCAAAATTTTATCTGCAGTTTTTATGTCTACACCGTTTGGAATTTCTTCAGATTTTCTTGGAATTACAAAGACCCCCAAAAAACCTCTTTTTATCAAATCTTCGATATTTTGGTCTTTGCCATGATTTATCCTGTTCTCAATTTCGGAGAGAATTGCAAAAGAGATTTTCGGTTGTAAAAAGGTTCTTGTAAGTTTTGCATCGACAATGGTTCGTTTTAAGTCTGGATATGTTTCTCTGTGCCCTTCACCCTGAATTACTGCAATTTTTTTACCAAACCAACTTGTAGAATTGCTTTTGATAAGTTCTGTAATTTGTTTTTTAACGGTTTCATTTCTTAGTTTAATTGCCTTTGTCATATTTGATACATATTTTTTGTAGTGTTCATAAGCATCCAGAGGTTTACCTGAAAGATGTATTTCTATGGCAGCTTCTATTTCTGTTTTAGCAATATCAGAAAACCTTTTTCCCTCCCCCCTATCTGATTCGTCAATGTAGTGAAATTCTTTTTCATTTTGTACAACTGCCTCAACGAGTTTGCTATGAAAATCTATATTGTTACCAGGGTTTTCTAATAAATGAAGTGCGTTCTTTTTGAACTGGGGGTCTGCTGAAAGTGCTGCGTAATTAATGAAGAACTCATTAAATCTTCTTGAGTCATCGGATCCACCAACACCCTCCAGAAGAATAATATTTGAATACTTGACTTCTTCCCAAATATTTTTAAAATTTGATAGAGAGTGTTCTGAGTAAACAAATTTAATTTCAGGTTGTGCTTGGATCTCTGAACTTTCCACTATTATATTTTACTACATGACACGTCTAGGATCGCTATATAAGGACGTTCATAAAGCCTTTCATGGAAAAGGAGGAAGTTAAAAGCTACTCGGAGGTCTTGCCGTCGAACTCTTCAATATCCGCTTCGGCTTCAGCTTTTGTAAGATGAACGACATCTAGTCGGTGGTGTGCCGGAGAATAAATTGTGTAGAGTTTTAGCTCATTAGTAGGAGAGGTATTGATGATATTATGTGCACTTCCGGCCGGAATAATTATACAAAAACCGCTAGAAAAAATTTGTTCGTTTCCATCAATTATGGCCTTACCATCGCCACTTTCTACACGGAAAAACTGATCGTTGTCCGGATGAGTTTCCATTCCGATTTCCTCGGAGGGTTTTAGACACATAAGTACCAGTTGACTGTGATGTGCGGTATATAAAACCTGCCTGAAGTTCTTATTTTCTTCAGTCATCTTCTCTATGTTAACTACATATCCTTTTGCCATATTTTTTATTGACTACACTTTAATGCCGTTAGGCATTGAGTTTTACTGTCTCCTGTAAGACTATCGCAATAAGAGCACTGAGATGAGGTGGCACCTGTAGAGGGAGGGGTAAATGATGTAAATGTAACTCCCGTGGGAAGAGTGAACTTACCGGAATCCGCCAACCAAGCACTGCATTTGTAATTCATATTTGCGCCGGCATCAAAACTTCCGCTTGTGGCGGATGCGCTTGCCGCCGGGGTTGCATTCGGATCGTAGGTCATTTTAATTCCGGTTGTTTGTCCGTCTGTCCAAATGTAGGAAGAGTTATCCTTTACAATCATGTGCGATTTTGTTGTGGCGCCGTTTGCTACCGTATCAAAGTCCCCTCTTACTGCCCCGCCGCTTACATAAACGGAACCGCTTGTTCCGTCATTGGTAAAAGTACAGGTTTGGGCGATTCCTTTTGTGATTAAATCTTTGAGGCTTGTGGCGGCTGAAGGTTGCTGTGTGCCCGTTGCAGTTTCGGTTGCGGGTGCTACGTTAGCCTTCTTTGAATTCATATAAAACCAACCACCTAAAGCTAAAAGAAGTACTACCCCGATTACTATCAATACTTTCTTGTTCATCTGAAAGTTATTATATCCCGTCAAGAATTAGTTTTCAACTACTTCCCAAGGAAGGCCGGGCTTTCCGAAGTGTCCGTATGACGCGGTCTGAAAGTAGATCGGATTTCTCAATTTTAGCTTCTCAATGATGGCAAGGGGCCTGAAATCGTAATTTTTTCTGACATAAGCTGTCAGACTCTTACCTTTTTCGTCGCGCGCCTCAATCATTAAAGGATCAGCTTTCCCAATTGCATAGGCAACCGAAACCAGGGCGCTTTTTGCCATTCCTTTGGCCACTAAGTTTTTGGCAACGAACCTGCACATATAAGCGGCACTCCGATCAACTTTTGTCGGATCCTTGCCGGAGAAACATCCGCCTCCATGGGGAATTATACCCCCGTAGGTATCAACCATAATTTTCCGGCCGGTTAGGCCCGTATCGGCCACGAATCCTCCTACCTCAAATCTTCCTGTGGGGTTTACCAAAATCTGAATTCCTTTCAAATTTTTCCCGACTACCTTTTTAATAAGTTTTTCGGTTATTTCTTTGCGGATAGTTTCAAGTTTTACTCCCTTTTTGTGTTGTGCGGAAACCAAAACAGTTTTTATATGTCCGTCCCACATTGTTACTTGGGCTTTGCCGTCGGGGAGAAGCCACTTTATTTTTTTAGATCGTCTAAGCTCTTCCAATCCCTTAGTTAATTTATGAACCAAAACTACTGCTTTTGGAAGATATTCCGGGGTTTCATTTGTGGCATATCCGTACATAATCCCCTGGTCCCCTGCCCCGCCGGTATCAACTCCGAGGGCAATGTCGGGAGATTGTTTAATAATATTTGTAATTATTTTTAATTTGTCGGTGTGTCCGATTTTTTTATAAACTTTTGCCGCAATTTTGGCTGCGTCGAATTTGGCTTTTGTGGTTACTTCCCCGCCGATCACAAAAAGTCCGTGTGCCCCGAAGCTTTCAATGGCAACGCGGCTTTTGGGGTCCTGGCGCAAACATTCGTCGAGGATTGCATCGGAGACTTGATCACAAATTTTATCGGGGTGTCCTGAAGTTACTGATTCAACTGTAATTAGATTGCTCATATCGATTTAATAGCTTTGGCACCTTCCTAGGCATTCCTAGAGGTTGTCGGCGGATCGTAAGGCTAAGTCCCTCCCCGCACTCTTGATATCTTTTTTAATTTTAACGAAAAATTTCTCCTAGTCAAGCAACAAATAATGTTGTATAAAATGCTTGTGGTTGAATTGCCAACGGCCTCGGAAGACGCGTTATATGAAGCTTGTAGGGGTGAGAATTGTGTCATAAGAACTAAATTTCCTGAATATTGTCTGGGAAAAAAGCAGGATAAGTTTTCAAAAGGAAAACTTCCACCTGATTGTCCTTTTCGGGGACCTGGGACCTTAGATGTGATTAAACAAAAGCTTCTTAGGCGTCTAGATAATTTTTTCCAGAAGATATTTCTTCCTTAAGGGAAATAACTTTCGGCTTGCGTGTGAAGTCTTGTGTTTAATCTATTCCAATTTAGGATAAATAAAACATCTTTCTCATCTTTTCCTTCCTCATCTGTACCTATCACAGCTCCATAATTGTCGAAGCAAGCGTCTTCGGCTGTTTTTATACCTGCGTTGTTTTCCTCTTCGATGAGTAAGGCAATAACCATATCTCCCTTAAGTTTGTCTATTTCCATACAGGCCTGTCTTATTGCGCCGGATATTTGTCCCGGCTTGCCCTCCGGATACCTGCCGTAACTGATACTCACGACTTGTTTGGCCTCCTTATATTTTTTGGGCAGAAACTTTCTGTAATTCTCTTCGGGGTAAAGATTGACAAATCCCTGAATTTCCCCAAATTCTTCCGGCTTAACGCCAATGGAGCCCGAGACTACATAACAAACTTCCCAGTCCTTAGTTCGCTTTTCGTCTTTGTAACGGGTAAGCCAATTTTTTATATCGCCGGCAGTCATATTGCCAATATCTTCGACAAAAGCGGCAACGGCTTTATCTTTGAGGGTTTTTTCCATTCTTTCCAGATCTTCGGGGTCTTGGGGATTGAAGAAGCGGATGGCGGATTTTTCGCCTACATATCTGATTTGTTCTCTATTTATTTCTGCAGGTTCGTTAGCCACAAAGAGATGTTAACTTAGTGAAAGCTATATTACAAGTTTATTGCTGAAACCCCTTACCAGGAGCAGGAGTTGAAGTTTGTGTTGCGCTTCCCGGGGCAACATTGGCACCAATCTTAAAGGCCAAAAGCACGGGATTTTTACCCATTCCTACAGGAAAAATAATTGTATCACCGGAAACTGCCGGCCAGCCGTTGATTCCGCCCGGAGCCTGATACTGCCAAACTAACTTGCCGGTTTTACCCTCATAAGCATAAATTTTGCCGTCAAATGTGGAAGTAAAAACCAAATCGTTTACGGCGGTGGCTGCTCCTACATCAATCGAATTAAATTTGTTGATCCAGAGAATTTTACCGGTTGCTGCCTCAAGTGCAACCAACTCTCCCTTGCCTGCCGCTAAATTAAATGAGCTCGCGACAAATCCTGTCGGCGTGTACTGAACCGTCAGATCAACCACCGGAACAAAAACAATTCCGTTGGCATAGGCAATCATTGTTTCCACTCCACCGACCGGGCTTGGTGAAACGCTGGTGGTACCTGCCGGAAGTGCTTTCAAATTATCATTTAAATGAACTCCAACATTGGTTGTCCACAAGGTTTTACCGGTAGTTCTATCCATTGCTACAACCTTACCCATTTTTCCGGCTCCAATAACCATGTTGCCGGTCAGAATCGGTGAAGCCTGGAAGTCGTAATCGAATAGATCGTGCGGGGAAACTTGGTTGTACCACTTTAGAGTTCCGGTTTTGTGATCCAGGGCAACAAGACTGCTGGTGTAAAGATTTGGCCCCGGGCGACTACTTCCATTCGGAAAATCTTTTGTTCCGGGCCATGGGGCAGGATTCCCGATTCCCCAATACATAATTTTATTGACCAGATCAATTGCCGGAGGGTACCAGGCCCCACCTCCGCTGTTCACTTTTACATTTCCCCAGATGTCTTTACTATCCACCGTGTCAAAACTCCATTTAATTTGTCCCGTTGCCGCGTCCAGTGCATAAATTGTTCCGAAACTTCCGCCTTCATAAAAAGTTTCATTGTTTGCTCCCGGAACGGTTGAGGTGTAGATAAGATGATCATAAACGGAAGGTTGAACATCTATTCCGATATTGGGGTTCCCCGAAAGCTTTTGCGACCAGATTTCCCTGCCCGTTATATCCATTGCGATTAAATCATAATGTCCTTTTTGGGCAAAAATCTTTCCCCAACCGACAGCAAGCCCGTTGGGACCTGCAATGTCGAGGTTGTAATTTTTGAACCAATTAAGTTTACCGGAAGTTAAATTAATCGAATAAATATTGCTTTTAAGATCCTGAAGATAAACGGTACTACCCAAAATTAAGGGGTTGGTTGTAGCTGCCCCCCACTCGCTCACTCCGGTTATCGGCAGACTCCAGGCAAGTCCCAGTTTACTTACACTTTTTGAATTAATTCCGCCTCCCGTGTAGGCGCGGGTGTTACTATAATCATGATTTGCCATTGGCCAATCGGCCGGAGATTTTGTAATTTCATCGGGAACTATTTGCCTCATATAATCGATTCGCATAATTGCATATACAAGACCCGCCGTCACAAAAAGAAGAATTAAAAGCCTAAATAAAAATTTACGGTCCATTTAATTTGTAACGACTACTTGAGCGGTCATGAAGGTGTGGACTCCGCAGTGGTAGTTATACGTACCGGCTTTTGTGAAGGTAAAACTGTAAGTTTGACCGGCTCCGAATTTTCCGCTGTCAAATTCTCCCGTGTCGCTGGTAACCGTGTGGGCATAGCTGTCATTATTTGTCCAGGTAATTTTATCCCCCACTTTGGCATTAAGCGTCCCCGGGTTAAAACTATTTCCCTGAATATTTACGGAATTGGCAGGAACAACCACATTTGACGGGGCGGTCGAACTCATTGGGGTCATACTATATTGAGAGCGGTAGAAGTAGTAGCCTGCGCCGGCGAGTACTAGAACTATAACAACAATGATGGCAGCTTTCATATCTTTTAACTACTTTTTAGCTTAGTACTTTTTTAATAATAATGTCAATATCACTCTCCATGATAGAATGGATCATGCCGTCAAAAACTGCTTACTATATTGCCGCGATTTTTGGTTCCATACTTGGAGGATTTGTTCCGACAATCTGGGGAGCGGGATTTTTATCAATTTCCTCACTAATTTTCAGTACCCTCGGAGCTTTACTTGGAATCTATTTGGTTTATAAATTTTTTAATCGATAAAATTTAGAAGAATATGAAGTGCGAGATATGCAGGGAGGAGACAAATATGGCGCTTAGTCCTGACTTGGATATACCAGGTTTAGGTTTTTGTAAAAGAGACGAGGAGGACGTGCGGACGGCTTATAATATTTTGATATTTATCGGAGAAAAGCAATATAGGGAATTTATTGAAATGAAAAGAAAGGCTCTTTCCCCACCCGCCCCAAAATAAATTTATTTTTGCTTGACCATGGCGCGCATATCGGCCAGAAGCTCAAGGGCCGCGTCCCCAATGAGCTCTACCCTTTGCAATCTTTCTCTGGCCCTGATGTCACCAAGCGCCGCTGCCGATTCCTCGTCCGTACCATGAACTATTTTTCGTCTTATTTCCGCCGGAAGTGCGTCTACCTGACGGAAGTCTACCATTTCAAACTTATCAAGAAAATACTTTGGAATGAATTTCCGTATTCTCTCCAACATGAGGCGATTATACTACTTAAATAGTTTTCTTAGTTCACTTTTTGCTTTTTCCAAAACTCTCTTTCTCTCTGCCGGCAAATTCTTCCCCGCCCTATTAATATAAAAATTCAACATGCTCATGGCGGATTGAAAAGGAGATGCCTTGCGCCTTACGGAATTTTCTGCGGAATTTTTAAGAGATTTGGCAATTTGCATGGGATTCTCCCATGTAAAAACTCCTTCCTCCAAATCAAGTGCGATTGAATGTTTTGTTACCCTCCCCGACCACTTTTTATTTTTTGTTGTCATAACATACATTATATTTTGGAGAGTATTGCAAAATCCAGTTTCTTTCCTGTTCTCGGGCCTGTTCGACCGTTTCTGTGGAATACCAATCAAAAAATGTAACCCCCGGAATGTCCCCGGAAGTAAGGTGTTTTTGAAGACCATACCACAAATTCTCGCTACTCCCGATGTAAATAATCCCGCTGGGTGAAGGAAAGTTTCTTAACACATAAACCCCCGGAGCCTCGGGCACTACATTCATGGAGACTCGATTCCAAAGCAGTAAATCAGTAAGCTTTCTACCAATATCTATTTCTGCCACAGCCGTATCTTAATACTTTGTAGGGATTCGGCGAGTTGTCTATACTCGCAGTTAGGAGGGCATTCTGTCCCGCAAAGTTTTTGAGCCGAGATAACCAATTCCGTAACCGGCGAACTGCGGTAAGTTCCGTCAGGATTTAAGGGGACTGGAACATCAGGAAAACATCCTCTTTTACAACATATCCACTTCTCTCTTTCATTTTGCATATCGATGGCAATTATATTGTAAATCCTGAGCATGTTACAACCCTGAGTCTATCGAATGGGTCGAAGGACTATGGAAAAATTATATTACCCGGAGTTTCTACGGTAATCCAAATATCATCTTTTTCGCACTGATAGACCGTTCTTGAATATTTCTTTTTAGTTTCGGGGTTAACGGTATTATCTTTTCTAATTTCACTCATCCCCCCTTTGCATTTTGGACAATTCATAAGTATTTGAGGTAATTATACCACTCACGCGTCAGGTCTTGAGTTTGGGCTCTATTATTTTGAAGTGATCGTCCTCAACTAAAAGATATTGATTATCTGTAATTAAAACGTAAGGAACGCTATCGGTTTTATAGGCGACCTTCAATCTTTTTCCCAAATATTCTTTTTTGAAAAAATCCGATCCCCAGTGGGGAATAACCGTAAAATTAACAAAGCCAAAAGAGGGTTTGTTTTCAACATCCGAATGTTTGGTATCATCTCTAAGATATTCCGGAATGAACGGTCCTGTAATAATGGATCCGGCACTTGTCCCAATATATATTTTCCCAGCCTTAACAAGTTCTTTAACATAATCGATAAACCCGGATTTATAAGATTCAGAAAGAAGGTGAAGCGTATTTCCACCTGACAGATAAATATAGTCGAATTTAGGCAAGAAAGCCTTAAGCTCGGCACTCTTCTTTTCTGTAATTGTGTAGTCTGTGACGTCAAACCCGGCGTCTACGAGCGCTTTTCTGTCGTCTATGAGCCAAGTAATATCACCGCCTTTTTCCGGCTCGGCGGCAGTATCGATAAAAACAAGCTTGTTACCTTTGGAAAGATCGGTGTGTTTAGGTATATCGTGCGCAACTTTAGAAACAGAAGAGGTAAGAAATAATTTCATCCTAGGCAATTATACTACTCTAGAAAGGAATGTCTTCTTGTTTTTCCTTTGACTTAACAAAACACATTCTATATTCACACCATTTACAAGATTCAGTTATAGGGGGTTCAGGTCCATTCAAAAGTTTTGACACTTCGGACATTACATTATAGAAACTATCCATATCCTCCGGAACCTCATACCAGATAGGTTTAGTTTTAAAAATTACGTCATCTTTGGGATATTCTATTGCTTGGGGTGAAATTGCAACAATTCCCATTTTTGATACCTTTATAGGACTACCTTCAATAGGGTTTTCCAAAGCAAATTTATATGCATGAAGCTGGGTGGCATATTTCTGGACCTTATCCTCTTTCGGATCAGAAATTTTAAAATCAATGACACTATATGTCCCATCGTCCAAAAGTGAAAGAAAATCGAATCTGCCACTAATAAAACAATCTGTGGCACTAGGAATCGGTTTTGATTTTAGAAATCCTTCAGCAACCTTTATTTTGCCGCTAGGAAGTTCTGAATTGACGTCTTTTAAGTTCATTCCCACTAAGGTGTTTTTTAGAAGACTATTCATTTTCATAAATACTCCGGGGATTCCTATGGAGGGAAGTGCAACTCCATTTTTTATTTTTTGATAATAACAATGCTTGCAGTCTACCCAGGTGTAAGCAAAATCTGATGGTGAAAGTTTATACATTATTTTATTTTCCTTCTGGGAGTTCCAAGGTTTTAATTTCTGGTAAACTTTTACCTATCACTCCCTGCAAATCTCCATACATTCCATGAGTGTGATCAATGACTTTTCTTATTTCCTTTTCCTGTCTTGCCCATTTTACATTAAAAAATCTTTTTTCTTTTTCTAACTCTTCTTGTAAATTACTGAACGCATCGACAATACCTTCAACCCTGTTTTTAAACTCAGGACCAACCAAATATTTATAGAGTTCCCTCATCTTTTCATCTTTACCTTCATTGCTCGTGCGTTCGTGATATAAACTGACTAAATTAAAGCGAAGTGCCCATGCTAGAGGAATAAAATGTTTCCAACTTACAACCCAAACCCCGTCTTTATAAGCGAAACTTTCTATTCCCTCGGGTAAATTAACAGAAATAAGAACCGATAAATCTGCTTTTGCTTGTCTTTGATCTTCTTTTAGTTTATCTATCCACCCATTACTCCACTCAGCATTCTTACTCTCCCAAAGAATTAAGCCACATCTTCGACTTAATTTATCATAAACTTCTTGTGATACATCCGCTCCTCTTTGACCCTTTTTAACCTCCAAGATTTTATCATTTGGAAACTCTTTCTTAAGTTTTTCTTCAATCTCCAATTCTAAAACCTCGCCTTGTGTCTGTTGAGAATTTTTCTCAAGCTTTTTTCTTAGTTCTTCGTTTGCCTCCAAAACCTCTTGCATTTTTTTATCGTTCTCCAAATCTTTAAGCCTATGTTCTTCTTCAAATTTCTTTCTAGCATCTCCCTTAATTTTTTCTTCCTCGTCCAGAAGTTTTTTCTTCATTTCAATATCCCTGTCCTCATCTTTTTCACGAAGTTTTTTAATCTCGTCAAGAAGTTCACCTATCTGAGAAGATAATTTTCTATTTCTTTCTCTTTCATCTGCTAAGTCCTTACCGGATTTTTGGACAGCCTCCTCCGTCGCTTCCTTTTTTGCATTTTCTAATTCAATTTTGTGTTTGGAATTAAGTGAAGCAATAACTTGTTCCTCAATTTGATGAGTTAAAGCTTCCCCCGCCTCAAATTCTTTATGACAATATGGACATTTAATTGTGTTTTTCACTTTTCTTTATGCTAATTTTGATGCGTAACCCTTTTTAACATTTTGAATGATAAAACTGTTTAACCCCCATCCTTGTTTGGCTAATCTTTTCATCTCTTCAATATTGTATTGGCCAGCACTCACATAAGTATACAAGTAAATCGAGCCATCAGTAAATTCAACTTTTATAAAGTCTTGACCAATTTCATACATGGAAACACTAGAATTACCGTTTAAATTTAAGTAGTTTGTCATTTTTGTTCACCTCCTCACTTTCTCATTTTTCTTTTTCCCTTTTTCTTGCCCTTTTCTCTTTGAGATAAGTCGCTTCCGGCAACTTTTCTAACTTTTTTTGACTTAGATTTTTTGAGTAAATCAGATGCCAACTTTGCTATTTTTAGACTTGTTACTTTTTTACCTTTTCTTGCCATTTGTTTTTCACCTTCTTTCGGGTTTGATTTGGAAATCGGATACAGATTATTATAGTTATAGTTTACGGTCAACTACCAACTTATAATGCAAAATGCATCACCTTACGCACGACCCATGGCTAAGATTTTAAGAATTCCTGGAGTTTCTGCGGAAATATTATTCCCAATCTCTTAAAGGTCAAATTTTAATTATTTTATCGATTCCCTTTTGCCCGATTGTGGGTTATGCATAACATCTCACAATTTTTCACTGAAGTAGCGCCGCCCTTACTCCAAGCTGATACATGATCTGCTTCCATTTCACTAAAATCCCATATCTTTTCCTTATTAACGTCGTGTCCAACTGCACAGAGTGAACAATTCGATTTCTTTTTAGTTTTAGCTTCGCGAATCTGCTTTTCATAAATAGCTCTTTTAGTTGGTTCGTCAAAAATACGAATGTTAAGCAATTTTGTGTCATTACTGCCTCCCAAAATATACTCAAAAATTCCTTTTTTATCTTTAACAAAAAAGTCGCCATAGAGCTTATGCACTTCGGCTGATATTTTTGCTGGGTCATATTCATTTTTGTGATATTTCTCGTAAAGCAGTCCCCATTCAAGCCCTCGCATTTCTGTTTCAACATCGATAAATACACTAGACACCCAATCAATGACTATGTTGAAATATCTTTTCAACTCGTCAATATTTTTGTCTTGGCGGTGCTTGCTCATGTAACCACCAATATTGCCTTTACTTACCCAATCCAGAGCACATTCCAAAAAGTCTTGCCTGTTGGCACTACCGGAAATATACGCACTCCATTTTTGAATATTGGCGTTTTGGCTATTGCTGAATTCCTCTTTTGCCTTAGTTACGAATGGGCCAGAATATACAGCGTTAAGTAACTCTTGATTATTAAGCGGAACACCGGCAATATTTATGGTTCTGAACCACTCTTTTATCTGACTTTCTGTTCCTTTGCATTCGTAAATGAGTAATTTTGTTTCTAAAATCCTGTTTTGCTTGTCCTTTGCCATATTACCAAAAATCTGCGGCATTCCATTTTCATCTTTAATGGCAAATTTGTCGGTAATGAATCGACCGAGACTGGTGATGCGTTGTTGCCCATCTAAAACTTCAAACGTGTCTTCGCCGACTTTATTGAAATAAATCAACCCAATTGGATATTCTTTGAGAACAGACTCGATTACGCCTGCCTCCCTATTTTCTTCTGCGTAGATATAGTTACGTTGGTATTCGGGCTGAATGGTGAGTTTACCAGATAGACCAAATAAGCCCTTACCTTCAAGCTCGTTATAAATAAATCCATCGCAGATTTCTTGAACAGTTATGTTGGTTTTTAAAATCGTTTTCATTTTAATTTTTCTTGTGTCTAATAAAAATTCGCTTGTAAACAGCTCTAACAGGATAACCCACATCGAAATATGTCCCAGATCCAAAGTCCGATTCTTTTATTACACAACCCATTGTACCAGTGTTGGATTTCATCCTTACGCCATCCACAACTCTCACTTTGTTTGAGTATTTCTTTGTTGGTGGCGAGCCGTCATAGGCATCGCTTCCTAAAATTTCAAATTGCTCCGGATTATATTTGTCTAAGAAGCTAATCGGCACACCCATTACGCCATTATAATCGCTTGGGATATTTTTAACCAACGGTACCTCTATGGCTTCGTAATTGTCATATTTATCAAACGGTTTTTTCGTTGTAAATTTTATTACTTCTGTCTCGGTCATGAGTTGAAGCGGTTGATGACGTCGACCGTGGTCAAGATTGGTGAACCAGCGAACACCCATAACCCGTGCGTAATGAACACCATTTTCATCAGTCCGCCAATTACCAATTTCTTTGAATATATAATGAGGAACTATAAATTCGCGGTCGCCACTATGAATACTCTCGCCAAGCCAAACTTTATTCTCTTTAAGTAATGGAAATACTTCTTTGTAGGTAATTGCGTTTATGTTGCCGATAATCAAAAACTTTTTATTATAATCAACAAGTTGTTTTATATACTCGCGGAACAAACTGAATGGCGGATTAGTTACCACGATGTCGGATTGTTTCAGTAGATTTATAGATTCATCGCTACGGAAGTCACCATCGCCTTCTAGCGGCATCCATTCATTGTGTTTATTTGCCTTTAACTGCTTGGCAATGTCCTTTAAGTTGAATTCACCGTCGCCGTCTATATCATGTACTTCATTGATAATAAATTTATTAGCAGTAACCTTTGGCCTGCCCTTTTGGCCTATTGGTTCGCTCACGATCTTATCTTTTTCACCAAGAAGAAGAGATGGCTGTAATATAAGTTCCGTATTAGCAATGGGCGACGGCTTGTAACTTGTGGTGATAAGCCGTTTTAATCCAAGATTTTTGAAGTTGAGTACAAAATAACGAAAGAAATTGCTCTCAAACGGATCATCGCAATTGCAATACACCACCTTACCCTTGAAAACATCTTTATCATAATCCAAGTACGCCTGAATTTCTTTTTGAATATCGTTGAATTGAGTATAGAATTCGTCGTTTTTTACAGCCTTCGCCGATTGTAAATTTCTATTGGCCATATCTGCCCATATTTTAGCACTTTTTTAGTTGAAGCAAGGCAACTTACCAATTCAAATATGTAACTGTTAATTGGAGAACGGTGGCGATACTTACCCAGATTAGATATGGAACTTCAAGGTAAACTACCCAAGGGGTAATGGGGTAAATAACAATCATGGACCAAACGAGTGTTAGCCAAACAAGAATGATGTCGGTTGCCGCAAGCAGATTATTCTTAAGACCGAATTGGATGGGGGTAAAAATGAAATTGAAAATAAGATTAAGAATAAACGGCAAAGCGATTGCAAGGGAGATCGTTCCCGCAAGAGTCATTAAGAAAACTTTTCCGAATGAGACGGCAATAAGGATATAAAGAACTGTCCAGACGGGACCAAAGAGCCAACTCGGGGGCGCCCACGAAGGTTTCTTCAGTTTTTTATACCAGGAGTAAGTGCTCACTATCTAATAATAACATGCTTAAACTATTTCTCCTGAAACTCAACCAACTTTTCAATTTTGCTTTATAATAAAGCTGTGAAGAAAGTTGTACAAAAAATTTGTGCCGCAGGTGTGATTCTTCATGGTGGTAAGGTTTTAATAATTCAAAGATCTTCAGACGATGAGGCTTTCCCCGGTCTTTGGGAACTTCCAAGCGGTAAACAGGAGTCTTTAGAAACTACTATTGATGCCGTTAAACGCGAGGTAAAGGAAGAAACTGGATTAAATGTTGAGGTGGATAGAATTGTCGGCTCTTTTAAGTTTAAAGTAGAAAAGGAGGATGAAATCCGCGACGTAACGCAAATAAGTTTTTTGGTTAAACCTGTTGATTCTGTCGAGGTTAAATTAAGTAGCGAGCATCAGAATTTTGCTTGGATAACAAAAGATGAAATTGATAATTACAATCTTTCCGAAGAAACAAAAGGAGTAATACGTAAAGCCTTCAGGGCATGAAGAAGTATTATTTAAAAACAAGAAGTGCGACGGCGAAGATGGACAAGAATGCAAAAAGCCAGAGGGCGGTTGAAATAACCGTATCGAGAGCTTCCTTTTTCTTATTATTTGTAAAAAGTTTGTAGGGTTTATAAAAGACTATCGCGCCGCAGATAAGCGCTGAGGTTGAGAAAAGAAGCAAAACAAAGACCGGTCCGAAAGGAAGTCCCAAGTTGCCAAAGAGCTTATTTCCGTTGCCCACGACAAGCCCGATTAAAAGACAATAAAAGAAAACTCCCAAAGCCTGTAAAAGTCCCTGCTTTTTTACACTCATTGTTTATATTCTACCATCTATTTTATGTTTTTATGCGCTTGACGGTTCCGTGATTGATGAAGACGGCCGGCATGCCTTTGACAATTTTAATTCTCCCCACCCGGAGTTTACATTCAGGGCAAAAAACATCCGTTCCAACCGGTAAGTCCCCCACTCCCACATAATCCTTCCCGATTCTACTTATGTAGCATTTCATTAGGAACCCCGGTTTCATCTTTATGTAGCGGCCGAAAAGAAGGTGTCCGTTTTTGCAATGTACGTCGATTGTTTTTATCGCCATGTTTTTAATTATGCAATCTCGGAAATTACTCCTGAAAACTTTGTGTCCCCTGCCGTATATGAAAATTTTTCACCGATTTTTTTGCCGAGGATAGCACTGCCGAGCAAGGACTCGGAAGAGATTAAATTTGTCCCTGAAAGGTAAACAGGATTTTTTACAAAGTAAAAATCAGACCTTTTTCCATTATCAAATGATACTGATACAAAGCAAACAGGAGATACCGTTTCCGGCGCCCCGCTTTTTAATGCTTCATCAATTTCATCTTTAAGTTTTTTAAGCTGATTAACTTTTTGAAGGCTCAAAAGAGCCGAATTTTTGGCATGTTCCACGTCTCCCGCGACGGAATATGAAGTAGCCAAACCGCTGCTTGCCTCATTGGCGGCTTTTTTTGATGCACTGGCCGCGCTTCCGGCTTTTTCAATTTCCTCATCAAGTCTTCCGGCAAGTTCCTTAAGTTTAAGTCTGTCCATTAGAGAATTTTAGCACGCTAGTGCCAGATTTGCCTTATTGGCAAAGCGCTACCACTTTTCTTTGAAAAATTAGAGCTGTGTGCTAAGCTGAAATATGGAGAGAAGGTGAGAAGAATGGCCGAGGAAAAAAAGACTAAATGTCCGTGCTGCGGTTGCGACTGTGAAGAGTGCGCCAAGGGTAATTGCTGCTGCGAAAAGTGTAAAAAAGAAAAAGAGAAAAAATAACTAAGGGGGTGAGGAAAATGAAACTAAAATTATTCCTTCAAGTTATAAGTGTCATTCTGGCTGTTAAAGCGGTTTTTGGCGTGGCCTATATCGCTTTCGGTTGGAATATAGCACTTGCCGGCTGGGTCATGCCTACATGGCTGGTGGTGGTAGCGGTTGTAGTTGACGGTTATTTAGCCTATCTGGCTTGCAAGTTTTCTAAAGAGAAAAAATAATGATTACTTTCATTTTGCCCGGCTACTCCCTCAAAAATAAGGAATGGCTGGAGGAATGCGCGATGAGTCTTAAGGTAGAAGGATTCATCCGCCCGATTTTTTGGGAACATTGGGAAGACCCCGATATCGAGTTTAAACCGAAGGAAAAAGCCTCCCTGATTGCTCGGCATGCCAAGGGAGATAAAATTAATATTATCGCTAAGTCGATTGGCAGCCTTGTTGCGGCTTATATAATTGAACAAATTCCCGAGCAGATTAACAAGGTTATTATTTGCGGGATTCCCCTAACCGACATAAAGGGAAAGGAAATGATGATAAAAAAGGTTCTTGGGAGGCTCGACCCGGAAAATTTAATTTGTTTCCAAAACGAAAACGATCCTCTTGGCAGTTTTGCCGAAGTTAGGAAATTTCTTCCCCTGGGAGTTAAATTAATTTCGGAACCCCGATCTGATCACCACTACCCCTACTATACCGAGTTTAACAAATTTTTGAAGTAAAAAAACTAGAGGGCCGCCCAAAATCTGTGTTTCGGGCGTGCCCTCGATGTATTCTATTGTCCGGCTGTGGCGATCCAACGGATCGTATTCCCGATTGCCGGGGCGAGAATCCAAAGAACGATGCCTACCACGATCGATACCGCGATCAAAATCAGTGCATATTCCACCCATTCTTGCCCCTGTCTCTTAAGTTTCCTTAGCATGGAAGCCTCCTTTTTTTTACAGCGGAGTGATGAGTAAGCAAAATGCTTCTTTCTCAACGTGGACCTTTATTTCGTGTCCTTCCGAAATCTTGTACTCGTCCCCTAACCATGCGGTATCCATATTACTGCCGATCCAGGTGGCGATGCCGGGAGGATAAAGTTCTTCAAGTACGGCCATTAATAATTTAGCCTCCTCGGTTCCACTAACGGTAGCAGCACCGGCTTTACAGTTAAAACATATTAATACGGCGTCGTTTTTATAGATTCCGGCGGTCATAGCTGGGTTTGTGTGAAGGTACATTTGACACTGATTATCGCAGTGATAATCATTAGTCGGATCACGAACAAACCCATGTTTTAATAGAACCATGGTTATTGCCGGATTGACGGAGATATTTGTAGGCACGTGGTTTGATGTAGTAATTTCGGATAGCGACCAAAGCATCAAAGCTATGACTAAAACAAGACCGATCAATCTGTGCTTTTTCATATCTCCTCCTTTCCGGGGAAGATGAATGAGAATGAATCAGCGGATTTTAAAGTTCTGTGGGGCAGTATAACCCTTTTTGAGCCTAGATTCAATTCGAGGAACTTGGAGTTTCTTCTTCCTCTTCCCCGCCCTTTTCCAAAACCGCAGCGGCAGCGACGGAATCCCCTTTATTTGCAAAGCGCATAAGGATAACACCCTGTGTGGCACGCCCGAGCTGCGGAATATTCTTTAGAGGCAGTTTAATTACCTGACCCATCTTGCTGGTGATGATTACCTGGTCAATGTTTGGTATAACCATTGAGGCGGTTTTGAGCGGCCCGGTTTTGGCCGATACAACCGCTGCCTTTACCCCCTTGCCCGCGCGCTTTTGCACCGGGAATAAATGAATCGGAGTCCTCTTCCCTAGTCCGTGTTCTGCAATTGTTAAAATGTCCCTGAAAACTTTCTTTCTTTTATCCTCAACTTTCTTTTCCCTGCTTGGAAAAACTTCCATTCCGATCAGTTCGTCATTTTCCAGTTTTATTCCGGTGACTCCTGTGGTGGCACGTCCCATCGGCCGTACATTTGCTTCGGGGAATCTAATGGATTTTGCATTTCTGGTTAAAAGAATTATATGATCGTCCCCGCCCGTCGGGTGAACGGAAATAAGCTGATCATCGCCCCTAAGTTTTATGGCAATTAGTCCCGAAGCCCTCAAATTTTCAAATTCATTCAAGTTTGTCTTTTTAATGATGCCGTTTTTGGTTGCCATTATTAAATTTCTTATTCCGCTGTCTTTGGCAAGGGCCAGAACGCTCCTTATTTCTTCCCCACCCTCCAAATTCAGAAGATTTACTAAAGCCTGTCCTTTGGCCTGGCGCGAAGTCTCCGGAATCTCCCAAGCTTTTAGCCCAAAAACACGGCCTTTGTTGGTGAAGAAAAGAATATTGTCGTGAGTTGAGGCAGAGAGGATATGTTCAATTTCGTCCTCTTCTTTTGTGGCCATTCCGATTACTCCCTTACCACCACGCCTCTGGGCTCTATAACTTGTTGCGGATAATCTTTTAATATAGCCGGTCTTGGTTATGGTGATAAGGGTTTCTTCTTTGGCAACTAAATCCTCTTCACTAATCTCCCCCAGGGCGCTTTTGTAAATCTTAGTGCGTCGGCCGTCTCCATATTTCTCTTTCAGTTCCGATAATTCCTTAACAATAATATCCAAAACTTTTTGAGGGTCGCGAAGGATCGCAACTAATTGACTAATCAGTTTCTCAATTTCTTCATACTCTTTTTCAATCTTCTCCCGCTCCAGAGCAGCGAGACGCCTAAGCTGCATATCCAAAATTGCGGTTGCCTGAATATCGGAAAGTTTAAATCTCCTGATTAAGTTTTCCTTGGCGTCTTCCTGGGTCTTGCTTTCCCTAATGGTTTTAATAACCGCGTCAAGGTTATCCAGGGCAATTTTAAGTCCTTCCAAAATGTGGGCGCGTTTCTTAGCTTCGGTTAAATCAAAAATGGTTCTCCTCGTCACAACCTTTTGTCTGTGTTTAACAAACTCGGAGAGAATTTGTTTCAGGTTTAGGGTATGAGGGGTTCCATCAACCAGAGCCACAAAATTTGCCGGGAAGCTGCTTTGGAGCCTGGTGTGCTTGTAAATATTATTAAGAACGCTCTTTGGTTTAGCGTCGCGCTTAAGGTCGACCACAACGCGCATGCCGTCCTTGTCACTCTCGTCCCGGAGGTCGGAAATTCCCACAACTTTTTTGTCCTTAACAAGTTCGGCAATCTTGGCAACCAGTTCGCTTTTATTTACCTGGTACGGAATTTCGGAAATGACGATTTGCTGCTTGCCCTTGGCACCCTCGGTAATCTCCGCGATTCCCCGAATAACTATCTTACCCCGTCCCGTGGCGTAAACATCGCGAAGTGACGCGGCATCATAAATTGCGCCTCCAGTTGGAAAATCGGGGCCCGGAATAATATTTGTCAGCTCTTCGAGCTCTATATCGCTTTCAAAAGAAATAGAGGTTGGGTCCACTTCCTTCTCGGTAAGGGGTTTTTCTTGGCCCGAAGCAACCAAATTAATTTTTTTGATGACAAAATCGGTTTGTTCCTCGTGAGTTTTGCCCTCGGAAGTAACCTTGCCCTTTTTGATCATTGCCGCTATTGCGTCAACTACTTCCCCCAGATTATGCGGAGGAATCTTAGTGGCCATTCCGACTGCAATTCCCTCACTGCCCATGAGAAGTAAATTGGGTAAGATTGCGGGAAGGTAAACGGGTTCTTTAAGCGTGGCATCGAAATTGTCCGTAAAATCGACCGTTTCTTTCTCCATGTCGGCAAGCATCATGTCTGCAATCTTGGCGAGTTTTACCTCGGTGTAACGCATGGCTGCGGGCGGATCCCCGTCAACCGAGCCGAAATTGCCCTGTCCATGTACCAGGGGGTAGCGCATGGAAAAAGTTTGCGCTAAGCGGACCATCGCGTCATAAACGGCCATATCCCCGTGCGGGTGGTATTTACCTAAAACTTCTCCGACAACTTTGGCTGATTTTGTGGTTGAGGCACCTACAAAATGAAGACCCATAAGGTGCATTGCGTAGAGGATGCGCCTGTGAACCGGCTTCAAGCCGTCACGAACATCCGGGAGGGCGCGGGCGACGATAACGCTCATTGCATAATCTAGATAGCTTTTGGAGAGTTCTGAAGTTATTTCTGTTGATTGAATCTTACCGATATCCACTCATATATTTTAGTCGTTTTGAGGCTATTAAACAAGGGGTAAAGGCTCAAAAACGCTCTAAATCGGGCTGGCTTTGATTACGGCACGTTCTGTATCAAAAAGTCCCCAGCAGGTATAAACGGTAAGCTCCTCTTTGTTTGTTGGGGAGACAAGGTCCACCCTATCCGGGCTGACAAAATCCTTTTCGTAAACCCCGTAGGTATAGATTTTTCCGCTTGCGGTTTTTATGTATATTTTTTGCCCGATGCTTAAATATGGCAGATTGCCAAAAATAACCTTTTTATTATGGCCATAAATTACCGTGTTTCCCCCGCTCCCCGGGGCAGCGGACGTATTTAAAAATGTAGCTTTAGTTTCCGAAGTCAGCCAAACACCGTCTTTAATTTGTCCGGGGTCAACTTTTAAATCAATTTGAATAGAAGGAATAATAATTTCTGCCGGAATGTCTATATTTTGCGTGGTTACCTTAACTTCTTCGGG
>Ga0187886_1000518_pt1 | contig 44766 bp, 52 predicted proteins | sample June2016WEW_20_1_FD_133001 | JGI IMG/M metagenome (GOLD analysis project Ga0187886, IMG submission 133001) | Peatland microbial communities from SPRUCE experiment site at the Marcell Experimental Forest, Minnesota, USA - June2016WEW_20_150 | ecosystem: Environmental > Terrestrial > Soil >... | reverse complement strand
GATTCTGCCAAACAAGTAGAGCGTGGTTTTCCTATTGCTTACTCCTTTGGCCGTCACCCTGAAGCATTCCCTTTTATTTTGAGTCAGATGGTAGCGGTTGGTGAAGAAACAGGAAAAATGGATGATGTACTAACAAAAGTCAGTCATATTTTTGAAGTGGAAAGCGATGAACGTGTTAAGGGTTTAACTGCGGCTATTGAACCTTTGGTAATGGTTGTTTTGGGTTTGGGTGTGGGGTTTTTGGTTATTGCCATAATCTTGCCAATTTACAACTTGACAAGTCAGTTTTAATGTTTAATACTTAGTATATATAAGATGAAAAAATATCTGTCCGAGGGATTTACATTAGTTGAACTTCTGATTGTTATTGCACTTCTTGGCGTCATCGCAACAATTGTTATTGCAGCCATAAATCCTATTGAACAAGCCAACAGGGCTGCTGACGCCGGAATGAAAGCAGATGCAAGTCAGCTAGTTTCTGCGCTTCAGAGGTATTATGTGGCTCATGGTGGTTATCCATGGAATGATGCTGCTTGCCCAAGTATCGGGCAGTGTGATAATGGCTCTACTTCGAGCCCTAATAATGCGTATGCCTGGATAGATGCTGATAATGCAGGTGTTGGTGTCTGCGGTGTTGCTGCGACAGCTTGTAAGACTTCGGCGACTCAGGGTCTTTTGGTAAGTTCTTTGGAGCTTCAAGGCGCCTTTACGAATAAGACTTGGGTTGGTACTGCAACTACTCAGTTGTGGGCTGGTAAAGCTTTGGGGGCGTCTTCGAGTGTATTTATCTGCTGGGCTCCCAAATCCCAATCAAACAGACAGAATTTGCTGAACAGTGTGTCGACTGGAAACAGGTTGTTCACAGTGGGGTCAGGTTTTGCCAGTTCGGGTTTGCCAACGGCCGGTAGTTCGTCAAACTGTGCTCTTAATGGGACTCACTGGTCTGATGGCACTTGTGTTGAGTGTGTTCCTGAATAAATGCCTCTTTTTAGGATCTTTCTGTTCATAATTGGTCTTGTTTTTGGATCTTTTATTACCGCTTTAACCTGGCGCTATCCGAAAGGAATTTCGATTGCAAAAGGACGGAGTATTTGCCCGAATTGCAGGAAACAAGTTAGTTGGCGCGACAATATTCCCATCGTCTCTTATTTTCTTCTCGGCGGCAAATGCAGAAATTGTAAAGTAAAAATCTCTTTGCGCTACCCTCTTATTGAGCTTGCTGTCGGAATCGGATTTGTATTAATTGGTTTTCAAATTCTCCCCCTGATTCTTTTTTGTCTCCTCGAAATTATTTTTGTCATTGATTTGGAAAATCAAATGATTCCTGATTCCTTTATCTTTGTCGGAATTTTGCTTTCACTGATTATTAATTATCAATCTCCATTCACCGGACTTTTGGCAGGTTTTGTTTGTGCAATTTTTCTTCTTTTAATTTTTCTTTTTACAAAAGGTCACGGAATGGGGTTGGGCGACGTTAAATTTGCGGTTTTGGGTGGAATGATTGTAGGATTGCCCCTTTTTCCTATCTGGCTCTTTGTAGCATTCTTGACAGGCGCAATGGTGGGAATCATACTGATTTTAGGCAAGAAGATGGGTCTTAAAAGCAAAATTGCCTTTGGACCTTTCCTGGTCATTTCCATTCCAATCACTTTGTTATGGGGACAAAAAATTATCGACATAATTCTTTTACGCTAAATGGCTTCACTTTGGTTGAACTCATGATTGTCGCTGCCATCATTGCAATATTGGCAACAATTGCAATATTGGCTTTTCAGAGTCAGATTCTTAAAGGTAATGATGCCAGAAGAAGGGCCGATATTAATAGGATTAAAATTGCCGTGGAAGAATATGAAAAAGATCATAGTTGTTATCCGCCATCTGTTGTATGTGGTGTAATTTTGACACAGCCGATTTATCCTTACTTAAACAATGTTCCCTGCGATCCGGTAACTAAAAAATCTTATGCTTATGAGCCGAGTTGCTCCGTTGCCAGTTGTTGCCCCAGTTGGTATCGTATCTATGCGAATATGGATTACAAACGGGATCCAACTCTGACTCCCGGAATCGGGCCGGGCTCTGCATTTAACTATGTTTCCGGATCTGACAATGCGCCTTAAAATAATATTATGAAATTTTTTTCAAAATCTGAAGCAATTTCCATAGTCGTAATTTTTCTGGTTCTAATCGTTGTTTCGCTGCCGAATTTTGTGCTAAGTCTGCGTCGGGCAAGGGATCAAACCAGAAGGAATGATCTGGGAAGCATTCAGACTGCGGTTGAAAACTATTATACCGATCATGGTTTTTTCCCGCTTTCCTTGCCTGGTTGGGGTCAAAAGTGGTCAAGCGTTGTGCAGGGAGAGGACAAAGTTTATATGAACTTTGTCCCTAATGACCCGAATTCCGCCTCCGGAACAACTTATGTTTATCTTTCCGACGGCAACCGCTATCAGATTTTTGGCGCGTTGGAAGGGACTGACGAGGCGGAATATGATTTAAAACTTGCTGCACGCGGAATTAAATGCGGAAACGAAATCTGCAACATGGGCCTTTCCAATAATGTACCATTATATATGACCATAGAAGAATACAATTTGCAAATTTATTGCGGACAACATGCGAAAGATCCAAAATGTACAAAATGAAAAAATTTAAAGGTTTTACCTTGGTTGAACTGCTCGTAGTAATTTCTATTATTGGAATTTTGGCTTCGATCGGGTTGGTTGCTTTTAATAGCGCGCAAGCCAGAAGTCGTGACGCGCAAAGGAAATCCGATCTCAAGGAGATAAGCAGCGCCCTGGAGCTTTTTTATTCTGATTACGGTCAGTATCCTACCGCAAGCGGCGGGCAAATTATTGCCTGTCCTTTTGTTTCGGGAGGCGCAAGCGGAAATTGTGCTTGGGGGACTTCCGAGTTTACGGATTCAAAGACAACTTATTTCAAAGTCTTGCCGAAAGACAAATCTTCCGGCCAATATTACGTTTACAAAACTGTTGCAGTTGCCTCCGTAGCCAATTCTGGTTTCCAAATTTATGCCCGCTTGGAAAACTCGCAAGATTCATCAATTATCAGCACGAGTGTTTCCTGCGGGACGGCAAATTGTAATTTTGCGGTAACAAGTCCTAATACCGTTCCCTGAAATTGATATATAATTAAATTATGAACAGACCTGCCCAAAAAGCCTTCACCCTGATCGAATTGTTGGTGGTTATTTCCATCATCGGTATTCTTGCCACCCTTGTTGCAGCTAACCTTAATTCCGCAAGAAGCCGCGCTCGCGATGCGGAAAGAAAATCCGACATTAAGAATATTGAAACGGCGCTGAGGATTTATTACAACGACAAAGGGTCATATCCGGCCAACGACGGCACCTATCATATGAAAGCCTGCGATCCGGGAACAAATTCCTGCGGCTGGGGCGGTGAATGGAATATTGCAACCATCATTTATATGCAAACACTTCCTGAAGATCCGCTTTCCCCCACTCAAGATTATAGATACACAATGGGAAGTGTTGGAGATCCAAGTGATACCGATTCCTACATTCTTCAAGCGTGTTTGGAGAATAAAAGCGATGCCGGTGGAATTATTTCCGGAGCCTGGTGCACGAGCGGCTGGATGTTTCAGAGAAAACCATGACTAAAACAATTAACAATTCTGCATTCACTTTGATTGAATTACTTGTGGTGATTTCTATCATTGGAATTTTAGCCGGAATGGTAGTAGCTTCTTTTACATCCAGTCAAAAACAGGCAAGGGATACGGCTAGGAAATCCGATATGGCTCAATATCGCACAGCATTAGAATCTTTTGCAAATGCCCACAACGGTCTATATCCTTATATGGGTGGTAGTGTTCCACATATGGACAGTGTTTGTGACACTGCACTTGTGCCTAGTGGCTACGCGGCAGCCTGTCCGCAGGATTCAAAATCTCCCAACAGGTATTACGGGTACTATACAAGTGATGGAAGTGGATCTCTCGGTAGCCCGACTTCCACAAAATATTTAATATTTGTATGGGGTGGTTTAGAGTCGGTCATTGGCAATACTTGGGTAGTTTGCTCCAGTGGTAAAACCGGTTTGACTACCAATAGTTGGTCTAGCGTGGCAGCTTTTTGTCCTTAAAATATGATAAAAAAAGGTTTCACTCTAATTGAACTGTTGGTAGTAATTTCCATAATAGGAATTTTGGTTGGTTTGTCAATTTTTGGTCTTCAGGGAGCCAGGAAAGCCTCGCGTGATGCTGTTCGTAAAGCGGATCTTGAACAAATTAGGTCGGGCCTCGGGATGTACAAAGCGGATTGCAACGCATATCCTCTTGCTTTAAATCTCTCAAGTCAGGTAACTTTAAAAGGTAACGGGAGTTCCTCTTCCTGTTTAATTACTAATATTTATATTTCAGCTACTCCGCTTGATCCAATTTCACCAAATGCAAGTTATATTTATAGCTCCGACGGGGTTGTATATTCAATTTGTGCATCTTTGGAACAAGGGGGTACAGCGGTAACTTGCGGGGGGTCTAGCAACTGCGGTGGAGCTACCTGCTACTACAAAGTTGCAAACCCATGACACGAAACACTGGTTACACCCTCATTGAGATTCTTGTAGCCATCACTATTATTGGTATTCTTTTTAGTGTCGGTTATGCAAACTTCAGATCTTTCTCGCAGCGTCAAGTGGTTCTTAATGCCGCCAAAAGTCTTCAGGGCGACCTTCGGCTTGCTCAGCAGATGGCGCTTTCAGGCCAAAAACCTCAAGGATCCGATGCGTTGGATTGTCTAACAAATTCCTTGGACGGTATTCAGTTTGGAATGACGACCTCGGCTCCGTATTTATACCGGTTGAGAGCTGTTTGCGGAAGCCGTGGTTCAACTTATTACCCTATAATTAAGGAATTTGATTTTCCGAGTGATATCACACCTAGCCCCGTTACCTTTGCACCAAATCCTGTTATATTTAAAGTTCTGGGAAATGGAACAAATATTCCGGCAGGAGGAAGTGTTGTAATTACTCTGACTCAAACCGGAACAAATAATAAAGCTGCAATTACTATTACAGCGGGAGGAGAGATAAAATGATAATAAATAAGCAAATAGCTGGACAATCTTTATTTGAACTTGTGATTGCTATCGGGATAAGCGCCTTGATCATCGTTGTTTTGGTTTCACTTACTTCTAATGCTTTGCAAAATGCCGCCTTTGCCAAAAATGAAACCTTAGCCGGCAATTATGCGCAGGAAGCTACCGAATGGTTGAGAGGACAAAGGGATTCCGACGTAAACAACTTTGAAACAAAAGTTTCTTCATCCTTTAATGTCGTCAAATGTTTCAATACTTTGAGTTGGGGGGCAATCGGCAAATGTGGTACGGACGAAACCATTACGGGTACTCCGTTTGTAAGGCAAATCACATTTACTTTGCTGGATAATCCAACCAAGACGATTGTGGAAGCGGATGTTACCGTTTCCTGGACTGATTCAAAAGGACTTCATGAAGTTACCAACGCTACGGATTTTTCTGATTGGAGGCAAAGATGAAAAATTATAAGGGTTTTTCACTCCTCGAAACACTTGTTGTTGTTTCGATTTTTGCGGTTTTGGGAATTTTAATCACCAGATCGGTTCTTTTAACCTTAAGCGGGGGCAGGAAAAGCGAATCTTTGATAAGAGTCAGGGACAATTTGAATTATTCGGTTGGAATTATGGAGAGGCAGCTGCGGAATGCAAACTCGATCACCACTTGTCCCAACCCCAATACTTCAATAATCTCCTACACCGATATTAATGGAAATGCCGCCACATTTTCCTGTGTGAATATAGGTACTGCGGGGTATGTTGCCTCAGGAGCTGCGCGTCTTACGAGTGATGAGATTAATGTCACAAAATGTTCACTTACTTGTATAACAGGGTTGGGAACGCCTTCCAGTGTGACGATTAATTTGGAAGCAAAGGATGCTTCGGCAAGCGGAGCGGAAAATTCAACAGTCACCACCAGCACCCAAATTTTTCTGAGGAACTACTAAGGTGCAACTTCTTTCCAATTAATCTTCCTGGTTCCAAGGATTTTGGGGAAAAGCATGATTTGGTCTGGTGCGTATACAAAAAGTTCGGAGGGGGTGGTGGCGTTGCCGGTTGATCCCAAATCTCTTTGCAGGCTGATTCCACTATTTGCAACAATACTCCCGCGGATCCAGAGTTGAGTACTTCCCACACCGTCGCTGAATGTTCCATCGGCAAAATATAATCCTGCCAGGTTGTGGTTTCCCCCACCGCCAACGGAAGAGTCAACAATAATGTTTCCCTTAACAATCACCATGAAGAATCCTTGTCCCGCAGTCAGACTAATATTCCCCGTAATATTAATATTCGCGTTATCAACCATCAAGATTACTTTTCTTGTGAGAAAATCTATAGCCGGAATTGTTAATGCCTGTCCCCCGTTTAACGCCCCGTCATATTTATACCAATAATATCCGTTCGGGTCGGCAGTACCACTCGAAGTTAGACTTCCGGCGACATCGAGAGTATTAACCGGATTCATTATTGCCGTAATATTGTCAGGTATTAGGTTTGCAAAATAGTCGTAATTGTAAACTTTAGTGTTTGTAACGGGACTTTCTACTAACCACCCCGTAGGTGAAACGTTGGTACTTGTCAGGTTGGTTGCGCCATTATATGAAGCAATTCCGGGAAATCCTCCTGTTCCTACAATACCAAAATAATTACTTGCAGGAACGTTGCTTTCAATACTTCCCGTGCTTTGCACGTCGCTATCTTTTACCTGCCACCAAGCGAGTGCGCAATTTACTGTTTTTGGAGTACTTGAAAGGAGAGGATTATCACCTGCCGGAATGTTTATGGCATAAGCATAAATTAAATGCGGCTGGCCGTCCTTTAAACTATTCGGCGTTGTAAAATTAAATCCGTGTGAGCCAGTTCCTCCGCACACACCGGCATCGATCAAATCTTGTCTGAATCCGTTTGCGGTAGCGGTGCCGACGAGTGTACCTCCACCGCCGTATGGTCCGTCGGCGTAAAAATGGACAGTCAGTGCTTGGTTGTAATCATTCGCGTCGCAAGTCCAGCCGGTGGATGATGTGCACGACGAGGAGTCATGATTCCCTATTGGAGGAGTGTTTGGTGTTGGTGTCGGTGTTGGTGTCGGTGCTGATGTTGGCACTCCACAGGCACCGCAAGTATTGTCTTGTTGGCAAACATATGAACAAATACTATCAACTCCACTGACTTTGCATATATTTATGCCAACTTGTCTTTCACAGGTCTGGCAACCGGCGTCTCCGCAAGCAAAGCTTCCTGGATCCCTACGGCAGTTAGTTCCGCCGCATGTTCCGGAACAAATGGAATCCTCTATACAGCGGCTGCCGCAATCAATATTGTGGCAATAGGAAGTCGAGACCCGTTGTGTCGGTAGGCACCTATGGGTGGCGTCATAATACCCCCCGCAGGCTCCCAACGTTGTACTGCACAGGTTAGCTGTAAGTGGGTATTGTGCACAACTTTTATCGCCGGAGCAGTAACAGTAGGGGGTGGGAGCGGGAGTGGGAGTGGGAGTGTGAGTGGGAGTGGGGGTGGGGGTGGGGGTAGAATTACCGCCACATCTTACATACGTATCGCAGGACCCATCATAATGAGAATTACCACTACAACAGGAGGATCCACTGCCCTTACAACTTCCATCTGCAATACAACAAGTATTACAACTTCCTCCACTACAGCTACTTGTATAGCCACAAGGGCAGTTGGACGGATGAGAAGGTCCGGGGTTACAACTTCCTCCACTGCAGCTACTGGTATAGCCACAAGCGCAGCCACTCGGGTGAGAAGGTCCTGGCTTGCATGTCCCTCCATTACAGCTTGTACTGCTGCAACCACAGGTGCAACTTGACGAGCAATATGCACAACTGTCGCAGCTGCAATAGTAGTAGTGATTGACACATGAGTATCCGGAGCCGCAAGATCCGGTACCGGTGCAAGAACCGCCCGAAAACGTTATTGAACAGGCGATGGCAACTTTGGAGGACAGAAAAAGAAAGGAAAAGACGAAGAGGAAAATAATAAATACCTTTTTCATAATTGAGTATTGGTTTTAATTTGATTGGTTTTTCCTTGAATATCTTCCCAGAAAAGCGTTCCGTTTCCGTTTTTGTCCCCTGCCCATACTCCCCAGCAAGTGTTTCCGAGGTCAATCTTTTGAATGTAGATATCACCACTCACTTTGTCAGCTCCTATTTCTTTATCAGCTCCTAATTTTTGGGTAAAAGATACAAAATAGCTGTCTGCATCTTTTGTGTTATTAAAACCTGTATTTTTGCAGCTTTTGCCGGCTTTTTGTTTGGCTGTTTCCAAAGAGACGTAAGATGAAGGAAGAAGATTTGAGAAAGAAAAACTTTTGTTTTGGAAAAGATAGAAACCGCCAACCGCTAAAGTGACTATTAAAACAACTCCAAACAAAACAAGAACAAGTCTGTTCATAATTCATATTAGAAAAATTTGTTGGATAAAGCAAGTAAGTCAGCTTGTCGGATTGGGCCAGTTATTTTGAAATGAATTGGAGGAAGAAGAAGAACAAATAGCAACCATTTCTACTATCTCGAGTCCGCTGTCGGGATCTAAAAATCCTCTTATGTTTGCAACATGTTTTCTTTCCGTGTCATTTCCACTAACTAAAGGTGTTTTAAGAATAATGGAATTGAATTTCGGATTCAGCCTGGAAAGCCATTCCTCCTTTGTCCATAGTTTAGCTGATTCCCACGATGCCGGGTAATCGACTCCCTTGGTAGCAACTTGGTAATTCGGACAAGACATCTCATGGAGACCATCAGATACACCTAGACAGGTGTGCATGCTGGGATCAAATTTTACGGGATCTTTGATGGCGGTTGAATTTAATTTTAAATAAGAATGGCCTGCCAGGTCCTTAATCCTTGTCAGACTGGCGTATTTTTCGGTTGCGCCGGGTAGTCTGACAAATCCTGCGTAGTCTCCGTATGTTGTTTGTGAAGTGAAGTAAGGAGTTGATACTTCCGTTCCGTAAACATTAACTTTTACGGAAAATTGTTGCAACTCAGAAAAAGCACCTGGATCATTAATTTTGGTTATATCCAAAACATTATCATACCGCTCTGCCCACAAACCATATTCGGCCAGCACTTTTTTGGTTTTTGGATCTATACCAATCCAGTGGGGAATATTTTCCAGAGCAGAGTTTGTATCTATTTTTATAATCATATCTTTGGAAAGATAAACCTCCTTTTGTTCTTTTGCCGATTCCGTCAGGTAGCCCCAAAGAAGGGTTTGTTCGTTTGCTTCTTTTGTGTCGGTTGTTTTACCGTCAACGTCAATTTGTGTTATTCCCCTTTGAAGAAGGCCAAAACGCATTGCTTCGGTAAGCTTTTCATCAAATTGTGCGTCGGTTAGAGGGAGCAGTGAGTTTTTGGAAGCGTTGCTTCCAAGACCTTTAAAGTAGCCGAGCATTTCCGGCGTCCAGGTGGACATGTCGAAAATGTCAACTTTTTCAATTTCGGGAGTTGGACTGGACTCTTTGGTGGCTGTTGCCGTGGCGGTTTCGGTTGCCACAGGCGCCGGGGTCGACGTAGGTAACATTTCTGGAGAATTAAATGCTAAATCAAAACTTATTTTAGATTGTCTGACAATATCATATAAGAATTCCGGGGGTGAAAAGCTAGCTTCTTTTGCAGTAGCTTCCGTTTGCTGTTCAGGAGTCATTGCATCAAAATCAGCCGATAAAACTTCCTGCCCGGGAATATTAAAAGTAAAAATCGGAATACTGTCCTCAATATTATAAGCAAGATACTCCCGATTGTCAGTTCCTTTAGCGCTGCCCTTGAATAATTGGGTTAAAACTAGATTAAATTTTGTCCCCTCGTTGTTAACAGGCTGCCAGACACCCATTAAAAACTTACCGCTTTCGGTTTCATAAAAAGGAAAACTAACAGGATCATTGTCTTCATCGGTACAAGCCAAAAGATTAACGGTTTTAATTTTTTCCTTAGAATAGGGATTACTTTTATCTAGAAGATCAATCGCTTTTTGAGCGTTTTTGCCCAAATCCCCTACTGAAAAAAATGGTGTTTCGACATTTTCTGACGGCAGAGACAAAAAAGCATTGTAAGGATCTTTATTTCCAACAGTGTTTTCAGCCCATTCGCAAGTACTCAAGTTTGTAACTGGCTTGTATTCGCTTGAAGATAAAGTAATTGTGGTTAATTCAGAAGTTTGACTAATAGTCGGTTTGGCTTCACAGGCGACTGCTCCCCCACCTATCATTCCGAGCCCCAATAAGGCACCCACTTTTCCCCAAGGAACGTGTGGAAGCTCAATATTTGATCCGTCTGTCATTCTATCTACGGTCATTCTAAGCTATTATATCTCACAAAATCAAGAAAAGGGATATTTTACCAACTTTGCAAGTTGCGGTGGAAATTGTTAAACTGATTTTAATGAGAAAATCCATTCGACTTCGCTCAGGAGGGCAGGCGCTTGTTTTGGTTCTTTTGGCTCTGGCCGTTGTTCTTACGATTGTTCTTTTTATTCTAAGCCGTAGTATTACTGATATTTCTATTTCTTCGGCCGGAAGCTCGGCGGTTATGGCGTTTTCCGCGGCTGAGGCCGGGGTTGAGCAGGCTTTGGTGATCGGCACTGGTACTGGCACTAATTCTATTCTAGTAGGCTCTGCCAGCTACACTTCTTCCGTAACTAATGTTGCCTCGGGAGCCACCAGTTTTGTTTATCCTGTGGATCTAAATTCGGGGGACTCAATGACTTTATGGTTAAAGTCGCAAGATTCAAGCAGTGATTTTACGGGCTCAACTTTAAAAATTTGCTGGGGAAAATCCGGCACGTCTAGTAATTCTTCGGTAACTCCAGCGATTGAGACAGTTCTTTTTTACGAAACTTCGGCCGGAAGTCCGTCAACAGCGCGAATATATAGAGCAGCTTTTGATCCAAATGCTGCCCGGATCGTGTCCAATTCTTTTACGGCAGTTGGCGGAACCTGCACCGTCGGCGGGCAGTCATTTCAATTTTCAACAACACTCGACCTCACAAGTCTTCCCAATCCCCAATTTGTATTTATAAGGATGTTTTACAATACCGATACCGGTCAGCCCGTTGCTTTTGACAGCACTGATACTCACGTTTTTCCCTCTCAGGGAATTTTAGTTGATTCTTCCGGCACGGCTGCGCAGTCGGTCCGTAAAGTTGAAGTTTTCCAAGGCTGGCCGGAAATCCCGGCTCCATTCCAGTTTGCTATTTATAGCTCGACTGGACTTACAAAATAGTTTAGTATTAATTAACTGCCCATGGTTGGACTAGACATCGGTACCAAAACTATAAAAATTGTTGAACTTGAAAAAGAGGGAGCTTCTTTCTCCTTGTCTGCTTCCGGTATCGTCGGCTTTTCGGGCAACAGCGTGGAAAAGATTATTGATGATAAAGAAATGTCCACATTTGCCCAAGTTATTAAGAAACTTCACGCTGAAACGGGCGCTGCGGGCCACGATGTTGTCATTTCAATTCCCGAACAGGGGGCTTTTACCAGAACCGTTACGTTTCCCCTTTTAACCGACGCGGAAATCACCTCCGCCGTAAAGTGGGAGCTTGAACAATATATTCCTATTCCTGCATCGGAGGCTATCAGCCAGCACATTATTTTGGAAAGAAATGAAAAATCTTCTCCCCCGTCCGTTTTGGTTTTACTGGTTGCTGCGCCAAGAGTTTTGGTAGAAAAATATACAAGACTGGTTCAGATGGCGGGCCTTAGCCCCATTGCGGTGGAAACGGAATTGATTGCCCTGACCCGCGCTCTTGCCCCACCCGATAAGACGGTTCTCTTGGTGGATCTTGGAGCAAATTCAACTGATATCGCGATTGCTAAAAACAGCATGCTTTGCTTCAGCCGTTCGATTCCCCTTGCAGGCGAGGCTTTTACGCGTGCTGTTTCCCAAGGACTTGGTGTTAACGCCACGCAAGCTGAAGAATATAAAAAAACTTACGGTTTAGTTTCGAGTCAGCTTGAGGGCAAGGTTAAAACCGCCCTTGATCCTGTCCTTAGATTGATTGTTGATGAAATTAAAAAGGCAGTCAGTTTTTATCAATCTGAAGAAAAAGGCGAAGCCCCGACTGCAATACAGGTTTCGGGAGGAACGAGCGGCATGCCCCAAATAATTACATCCCTTACGGAACTCCTGGGAATTGAAGTTTCTATTGCCAATCCTTTTGCAAAAGTTAAAGTTGATCCTGAAACAGCCAAAAAACTTGCCCCATACGCCCCGCTCTATTCAATTGCTGTCGGGCTTGCGATGCGGGAATAATGATATGGCAATTAAACTTAATTTACTTCCACCTGATTACGCCTTAACGGGTCCGATTGCTCAAGTTGTTAAATTTGCACGCCCCCTAAATGTAATACTTTTAGCCTTATTTTTGGTTATGGCGCTTGGCATGGGCGGTTTTTTTATTTTCAGTTCACTGTCCTTAAAAAGTTTGGCCGCAGGTAACGACAGCTTAAAAAGCCAAATCCAGGCGCAGTCTGTCGCCCAGCAGCAAATAGTTCTTCTTAAAGACAGGCTCGGTAAAATAAAAACGGTTCAAGGGGTTGCTACCGCCGCCAAAAGTTTAAGTGACATGAACCCTCTTCTTTCCTTGGTGACGGGCGACTCCATCCTCTCCGAGCTTAATGTGGATCCTCAAAAAATAACTGCAAGTGTTGCTTTTAAATCCAATTCTGATTTAACAGATTTTCTTAAAGGTATAAGTTCAAATACAAATTATTCCTCGGTTTTACTTGGAACTTTTAGTTACAACCCGGCTATTGGGTATCAGGTAAGTTTGGATTTCATTAAAAAATGAAAATTCAGGAAAATGTAATAACAGCTATCAAGGCCATCGTGCCATTTTTTATTGTGGTAATTCTTTTTGCCACCGTCGGGCAATTTGGGTTTGGAAAAATTGCGGTGATTAGGGATCAAATAACGACTGCTCAGAGTGATCAAAAAGTTCTGACTCAGAAGTTGGATATTTTAAAAAATGTTCAGAATGCCGGGGCGGAGTCTTCAACCCTGGTTGTTAGTGCTCTTCCCGACGCAAACCCTGCCCTTTCTGTTTTTTCGCAAATTAAAATTCTGGCCGGGAGTGTCGGAGTTACCTTAAGTGGGATAAAAGCCGGGGCACCTGCAGTTGATACAACAGGTTTTTCAACAGTGGATATTTTCTTTAATGCCATCGGTCCCCGAAATCAGGTGGAATCTTTTATTAATGCGATTAGTTCTTTTGCTCCGATTTCAATCGTAGATAAAATAAAAATTTCCGAGTCTGCCCCGGGAGCGGCTCTTGCCAATGTTTCCGTAAAATCTTTCTGGGCGCCCTTCCCCACAAAAGTTCCGGAGATTACTTCGGCAATTACTGATTTAACTGTTGCCGAAAAGCAAACACTGCAGGATTTGAGTAAATTGACACAGCCGGTATTTGCTACGGTTCAAGCTGGTGGGGGTGGCAAAGCCGATCCCTTCTCCCCGTGAGGTATTTTCAATGTAAGTTACTCCCCAATATTGAGGGCGACGGCTTTCTTCTCGAGTGTGGCGCGGACTTTGAGCACATTTCTTAATGATTTAATCATGCGTCCACCCTTTCCTATGACTAAACCGACATTTTTGGGATCGGTCTTGATTGTGTAAATAATACGACCTGCGTCTTCGGTTTCCTCGACACTAAACCCTTCTTCCCCCAAAACCCCTTTTAACAGATATTCGAGTAGTTCTTTCATTTGATTAATTTTTTTACAGCTCCCGAAACCTGGGCCCCTTTTGCGACCCAAGCTTTTATTTTTTCTTTGTCAGCTTTTAACTCTTTTGTAGCCGGATTCCAATACCCCAAAACTCCAAGGTTTTCCCCTGTTGTCTTTTTGGTCGAATCTACGGCAATAATCCTATAGAAAGCTCCCTTTTTTCTGCCAAATCTTGCAAGTCGAATTGCCACCATGTGAAGCTATTGTACCTTTTTCCCCAAAGCCTGTCCAGCCGCAGCTTGTTCCGCCGTCCCCTTACTCTTTCCTTCCCCTCTGCCCCATGGAGTTTCATTAACAATAACTTCAATTACATATTTTTTGCTATGATCCGGGCCGGATTCCTCAATAACTTTATATTTCGGAGCAGGAAATCCCTGGGACTGAACGTATTCCTGAAGACGGCTTTTGGGGTCCTTAAGTGGTTCTGCGGCTTTCTTTTCTACTTCCGCCATTAAATTTTCATTTATAAATTCTGAAGCTGCAGGGAGTCCCCGGTCTATAAAAATCGCACCGATTATAGCCTCAACCGTATCGGCAAGAAGTGAGGGGTTGGTCCTCCCCCCGCTTTCTTCCTCACCTTTGGAGAGGTGAAGCGCACTTCCCAAATCCAATTTCTTTGCAAATTCGGAAAGGGCAACGGTGTTAACCAGATTTGCGCGAAGCGCGGTTAGGTATCCCTCCTCTTTATTCGGATATTTGTTAAAAATTTCCCTGGAGACTACAAATTCCAAAATTGCATCCCCCAAAAATTCCAATCTTTCGTTGCTTGTTCTCTCGCCTTTGTGTTCATTTACCCAAGAGCGGTGGGTAAGAGCGTGGTCAAAAAGTCCGCTATCTTTGAAGCTGTCCTTAATTTTTGCAATATTTGTCATTCGTGTGCGGTTAGAGCCTCGACCAACTCTAAAAAAGTATCTATTTCGGTAAAATCAAGCTGACTTACGTCATATCCGGCTTTGGTTAAAATTTCCATGAAATCGGTTAACATTACAGCGTCCATATGAAGATCTGTGGTGAGTTCGGTTTCGTCTTCAATATCCTCCATATCCACTCCCAGAAAATCCGCCAGTTCCCTTTTAACTTTTTGTCTGGTATTTGCCATCTCCGTATCCATAGCTTATTTTTCCTCCTTGTATATTGTACCCAAAACTCCGTTAATAAATGAAGAAGAAGATTCGCCCCCGTACTCCTTAGCAAGCTCCACGGCTTCGTCAATAATAACTTTTGGCGGGGTATCCCCGTTTTCCAGTTCGTAAACCGCAAGCCTTAGGATTGCCAAATCAATTTTATTAAGATTGTTTATAGGCCAAGCGGGTGCAGCCTTTTTTATTAAATTATCAATTCTTACTTTATGCTTAAGAATGTTTGTTACGAGTTCGGGAACCCTAGGTTGTTTGGCGAAAGTTTCGGCGAAGAGGACTTTAACCGCCTCGCGGCGTCTTAAATGCCTGGGGTCTGTAGCAGTTTTCATTTAGAGTTTGCAGCTGCGCTGTAGAAGCCGCAATATGGGCAAGCACGGTGAGTTTCTTTAAGTTTGCCGCAGTTGCCGCACTTCATCAAATTTCCAAGTTTAATTTTGGGCTGTCCCCCGCGTCTTATATCACTTCGGGATCTTGTGTGTTTTCGTTTTGGTAACGGAACCATATGAAGGAATTTTACCTCAAAATGATTGTTCTAGGCAACAAGCAAATATTTTTTGAGTTTATTTGTGAGTGTGGGGTATTTTTGGGGGTTTTTGATGATATCGACGGCGGTGTCTTTGGCATCCTTGATAAGTTCAATATCACCCCAGTTGGCAACTTTCAGTTCCGGGAAGCCCGATTGGGCCGTACCGAATATTTCCCCGGGGCCCCTGAGCTTTAAATCCAATTCGGCAAGCTCAAAGCCGGAATGACTCTTTTCCATCGCTTTAAGGCGCGTGTAGGCCGTCCCCGAGTGAAAGTTGCTGAAGAGCAGGCAGTAAGACTGTTTATCGCTTCGGCCTACCCTGCCGCGCAGCTGGTGAAGCTGAGCGAGCCCAAACCGCTCCCCCGCCTCGATTATCATTATTGTGGCGTTTGGAATATCGATTCCAACCTCAACTACCGGAGTGGAAACCAGGATGTCAATTGTGCCGTCTTTGAAACTTTTCAAGACACTCTCTTTTTCTTTCGGTTTGAGGCGTCCGTGCAGGAGGCCAAGTTTGAAGCCTTTAAATATTTTCTTTAACTTCTCAAATTCAGTTGTGACCGATTTAACATCGGCTAGAGTTTCACTTTCGGAATCCTCAATGAGAGGGCAAATTATAAAAGCCTGAGATTTATTCTCCTTTATCTGCTTTTCTATCCATTCGTAAGCGCCCTTTCGTTTTTGTTCAGGAACTACCCAGGTAGTTATTTTAAGACGACCTTTCGGCATTTCTTTAAGGATAGACAAATCCAAATCTCCATAAGAAGTTAGCGCAACAGTTCTTGGAATCGGAGTTGCCGTCATGGTGAGAACGTGCGGAGTTCCCGTTTTTTTGACCAAGTGGACTCTTTGTTCAACTCCGAATCTATGCTGTTCATCAATTACTACAAAAGCCACTTTGTCAAAATTTACTTTGCTGTGAATTAAAGAGTGAGTGCCTATAAAGATATCACTTCTCCCAAGTTCTATTTTTTTGATATCGGAAGTAATCAGGGAAATTCTGAGGTTAAATTTGTCAAACAAACTCTTCAAAGTTTGATAATGTTGATTAGCCAAAATTTGGGTGGGAGCCATTATTAAACTTTGATAGCCGTTAAGGAATGAGGCAAAAGCGCCAACTGCAGCGACAACGGTTTTACCGCTTCCTACATCTCCCTCCAAAAGCCGGTTCATGGGGATATCCCTTTCCAGGTCATTTAGGATTTCGGAGATGGCCTTTTCTTGCGACTCCGTTAATTTAAATGGAAGACTATCAATGAATCGATTGATCTGTAATTGATCAATCGCTAATTTGTTTTTGACTTTGTTTTTGCTCCAGTTTAGTTTTCTGTACTCGCTTTTGAGTTGCAGATTAAGAAGTTCATTAAATGCCAAGCGGCGCCTCCCCTCCTCAACTTCTTTCAGATCTTTGGGAAAATGCACTTCCCGGATTGCTTCTTTAAAACCGACAAACTTTTTCTTTGCCAATAAATCCTGGGGCAAGTATTCCTTAATTGACACCTCGGCAAAGGCATTTCTGATTTTTGTCCGGATCCATTTTGAGGAAAGGCCCGCGGTTTCGGCATAAATTGGCACAAAACGGCCGGTATGGAAAGTTTCGTTTTCTTCAGAATCTAAAATTTCGTAGTCGGGAGAATTTAAACAAAGCTTCCTACTAAACCAACCGACTTTTCCTGAAAGTGAAACCAGGCGCCCGGGATATAAAGTTTTTATCAAAAAAGGTTGATTAAACCAGACAACCGTAATCTTTCCTGTGGCGTCTTCAACGGACCCAATTTGCATCCTAAGTCCCCTCTTTGAAAAAATGTTTTTGATTGAAACAATTTTGGCGTGAACCGTTGCGATTTCATCGGGATGAAGCCGGTTGATAGTGGTAATTAACGAGTAATCAAGATATCTGCTCGGAACATGGTAAAAAAGGTTCTCGATTGTGCGGACACCAAGCTTTTCAAACATCCTGGCAAAAAACGGGCCGATTTTGGGGAGGGAGGAAATGTTGTCTTCAAGATTCATTTAACCCCAATTATACCAGCATTCAAGAAAATCCTGAGCGAAGGCTATTTATCAAAAAGATTGGAAATTCTAATAGCATCTTCAATATCTAAAACTTGAAGTCTTTGTTTTTGAAGATAGGAAGAACATTCTCCACGTCTTAAACCGATTAAAGCGTGTCCCAATGGTGATTCATGCGAAACAATTATTTCACTAACATTATCAAATAAACTTCCTAAATATTGAACATCCTCCTTTGTTAAAACGTGAACTATTGAGAATGGAATTTTTGCTTCGATTATGTCCTGATCATCCAATAAATTAACTTTCACCATATGACCAACTTCAACATGGTCGGTTTGGGTAGGTTTTAATAATACTTCAATTTTTCCACCCTCCTGATCTATTAATTGCAGAAATCTTATTGCCACTTCTAGTTTACGCTGTTGTTCACGGTAACCTGTACTGTGCCATTGGTCGCCTTCCCAAATACCCGCTCCCTGCTTGGAGATTTCAGCCACTTCTCCTCTTCTTCTTATAATATCTTCCTCAAGAAGTTGTTTTGTTCGAGGTAATATATGATTTTCAGATTCTGGCATATTAATCAATGGTTGTAGTCCATGTTATTATTCTTTTTTCAACTAGATGAATTGCATAATAAAACACTATTCCAACCAAACTTGAGGTTATTATACTCGCAAAAACAAGAGGTATGTTTAAAGTATAATAATTTGAGATTATTAAGAACCCCAAACCTTTATTGGCTCCTATAAACTCACCGACTAAGGCTCCGACAACTGCCAATGAGCTTGAAACCTTTAAGGCTGCAAAAAGATAAGGAAGAATACTGGGAATTATTAGCATTTTAGTCAGTTGAATTTTATTTGCTGAATAAGCTTTAAAAAAAGCAACCAAATCTCTGTCTAGAGATTTTACTCCCCTTAGTACATTTACTAATGAAGGAAAAAAACAAATTAGTGCAGCAGTTGCAATTTTAGAATATTCTCCGGGACCGAACCAGATTACTAATAGTGGTGTTAATGCAATTATGGGAATTGTTTCCAAAATAATTGCAAATGGCATTATCGTATTTTCAATCTTTTTATTAAAAGTAATTCCTAGGGCAATCAGTACACTAACTGAATTAGCGATAAAGAAACCTAAAAACGCTTCATATAAAGTTATAAGGGAATTAGTAATAATTACTGACCGGTTCGTATTTAAAGATTCAAAAACCTCAATTGGGTTCGGTAAAATATAATTTGGTATTTTTAGAGTAGTAACTACAAAATACCAGATCAAAAAAAATATGGAAAATGTCAATAAAATTTTAATTATTTTGTCCATTTTTTAACTCCTTTTTAATTATCTTTGCATAATTAATAAATTTCTTAGAAAAAATCGTATCTTCATTTCTTTGTAGAAAAGTAATATTTACAATTTTTTTAACCATCGCAGGTCTCGGAGTTAGTACAACTATTTTATCTGACAAGAATACGGCTTCGTCAATTGAATGCGTAATCATAACTGTAGTCTTTCTAGTTCTCTTATGTATTTCCAACAACTTTAATTGCATCTTTGGTCTGTTAATTTCATCAATTGAAGAAAGGGGTTCATCAAGAAGCAAAATTTCAGGATCTAATACTAAACTTCTTGCAATAGATACCAATTGTTGCATACCACCGGATAGGTTATAAGGCTTCATTGATGCATAATCCTCCAATCCAACTATTTTCAGAAGTTCAATAGCTTTTTCATTATCTTCTTTAATATTGGTTATCTTTTGAGGAAGTAATACATTATCCAAAACATTTAGCCAAGGTAATAGATTTGATTTTTGAAAACAGTATCCAATTTTTCTTTTCCTTCTTGCTTCAGATGGTGATTCATTATTTATCCTAATGGACCCTTTGTAGTTATCTGTTATTCCTCCGATTAAATTTAGAATTGTTGTTTTACCACATCCGAACGGTCCAACAATAGAAACAAACTCTCCTTTCTTTACCGTGAAAGATAAATTTCTTAAAGCAAGAAGTCCGCTATTACTGTAACGCTTTTCAAGGTTATTTACCTGGATGAGGTCCATTATTTCAGGTAATTATTTGTGAATGTCTTATCAATATCAACCGGATTTTTAAGAAGACCCTGATTCAATAAAGTATTTTGCATTTCTTGCCAGACTTCTTTATCAGAGTAACCGATCTTCCCATAGCCGGTTATTAGAGGCTTACTTAATTCAAGAAATTTTGTTTGATGATTCCTATCCAAAGAATTATTTGCGGATAAAACGGCATCAATTGCGCTCTCGGGGTTTTCAAAAACCAATTTCCAACCCTCCAAACTTGCCTGTACAAAATTTTTCACCTCTTCAGGATTATTTTGAATCATATCCTCGGTTGTAAACAGAACGTCTGCATAAAATTTAATTCCATAATCACGAGGTTTAATAAGATTAATTTCAAAACCCTCTTGGGCTAGCAAGATAGGTTCATTGATCTCGTACAATATTTGTGCATCAATTGCACCCGTTGTTAACTGAGATAATCCTGCCAAAAGAGCAACTTCATTTATGCTTTTTGGATTTATTTTTTCTTTCGCAAGTAGAGCTCTGTAAACTGTTTCCTCGTCCCTCCCATATATAAGTCCCATCTTTTTTCCTTCGAGATCTTTAGGAGATGTAATATTATTCTTCTTTAAAGATCCTATCGCAACCGGAGTATCTTTATAAATAACAGCCAATGCTACAACCGGTATACCCTTTTCCCTTGCCAATATTATTTGATCAGCCCCTGTAATTCCGAAGTTGTTTACTTTAGATACAACCATCTGTATGGGAGAGATCTCGGGTCCTCCCGGATTAATGGTAACTTCCAGACCATCTTTTTTATATAATCCCTTTTCTTTGGCGACATAAAAACCGGCAAACTGTGCTTGATCTAACCATTTAAGACGGAGGGAAACCTTTTTGATTTCTTCAACGTTTTTGTTACTTATGATACTTTTGTTTTTAAATGCAAACAACACGATAAAAGCAAGGACTACAAAAATTATAATTATGATAATTTTCTTTACATTCAACATTTTATAAAACAATTAATTTTGGCAAACAACGAGTGATAATACTACATTATAAATCTTACAAAATCAATAATATATATCTTCCTTATTTTTAGAAATCAACAGGATTTGCCTATTTTTTGTTTAACGATTTTCTTAATATTTAAGTTAATTTCTACTCCCATATCATAAAGCATTTCTTTAACAAGACAGATGGGAAAGCCAATACTGTTAGGGTAGCAGTCAAATTCACTTCCTATAAACATTCCATTTTCATCCTGTTGGCCATATCCTCCCGCTCTTGTCATGCCTATTCCGGTTTTAATATAATCCTCTATTTTTTCATCACTAATATTGGCCATTACATACTCTGTCTTTTTGGTTTTAGTTAGCTTTTTACCTGTTTTAGCATTTACTATACTTACAGAAGTAACAACGGTAGCAGGTTTTCCCCTTTGAAGGTAAAGCATCTTTCTTTGTTCATTAATGTTTTTGGGTTTTTCAATAATCAAATTATTGAAAGCAACAACAGCGTCTGAACCAATAACGAGTCCACTCGTTAAATTTTTAGCCACAGCCTGTGCCTTCGCTTCAGCCAACATTCTGGTTAATTTTTCAGGATTATTATCTCTCAATTTGATTTCATTGATGTCTGGAATAATAGACTCAAACGGCACTCCAAGCCACTGCATCATTTCTATTCTACGAGGTGATTGTGAAGCAAGAATGATTTTCATACTATCTTCGCGATAAATCTTCATCAATTATACTAACTAGTCGGGAAGAAACATCATTAAAGGGTTTTGTTGCGTCAATTTCGATAAACCTTTCAGGTTCTATGTGTAAAAGTTCAAGATATTTAGTGCGTCTGGCCGCGAGCCATTCTGGTGTTAAGGGATGGTCTCCTTTTTGCGCCCGTTGTTCTCGCATCCAGGCAATATCAGCAGGCACGTTCATTATAAATACTTTGGGTGGTTCAGGGACCAAGGGTTCTGCTCTTCTAATAACATTCAAATCGGGTAAGGCAGCGTTTGCCGCATAGATAGAATATAGATGCCTATCCCAGAGAAGTATATCGGCCGGTGTTTCGTCCAAACTTGCATACGAACGACGTATATCTTCCTTAAAGAATCTTATTCCACCAGTACCAAGACTATTGAGTTTTACAATATTTCGGCGGATTGCCTTTCCGAAATCGGTCTGACTTAATCCTAAAAGGATAACCACATTATAATTTCTCTCGGAGTAGTACCGCTGAAGTTGTTGTATATTTGTGGTTTTACCACCCCCGTCTATACCTTCAAAAGCATATTCAAGTATTGAACTTTTTAGAGCTTCTGCCATATTTCAAATTTTTGCTAAACGACTTTCTTCCCTTTTAATAAAATCTTGAATAATTTGAGCGTTATGAGCCGAGATTCTTCCATTTATCAGTCCAAGCTTAATTAATTCTTTTGCGTTAGATAATGTAGTAATTTTTATATTTAAGTTCTTGGCAACCTGCCGATCCCAACAGTAGCTAAATAATATAATTGCTTCAACCTTACAACCAGTATTTTTAAGTTGTTGAACCGCACTTGAGATAGTATTACCACTTGAGATAACGTCGTCTACAATAACCACAGAATCACCATTTTTGGGTAGGTTTCCTACAAAATTGTTTTTTATATTATATTTTTTTCTCTCTTTACGATACAAAATAATTTTTTTATTTGTTAAATCAGCGACCGCTGATGCATAATAAGAGCCCCCACTTTCTATACCACATATATAATCTACATTTTCTCCTATATATTTAGAAACAAAGGTGGCAAGTTCTTTTCTAACCTTTGGATAAAATAATGGGGTCTTTAGATTTATATATATGGAAGAAAAAACTCCAGGTTGTGGCTCAAAATCATCTTTGTCGCTAATGTTCACAACCCCGGGAGTAGAAAATAATATTTTTATGATTTTATCATTTTTCATTCTTTTTGTTTTACTGATAAGAATTTAATTATATTAAAAAATTGCAGCATTAAACATGTAACTGCAATAATAGTCGGTATTATAGGTTAATTTCCAGTAAATTGCAAAATATCACAAGATAACAGATATTTAGCCTTGGAATGATACTTTCGTTTAATTGTACAATGAACCTGGGCTGACTTGCTCAAGTAAACCGGATTCGAACCGTGGGTACATTCTACTTAGCGGCCGTAAATGATATATGGCAGGACGGCTGTCAAAAGAAGTGACAAGCCTGCAATTATGGTTATGATAACAAATATTTTTTTACCTTTTTTGCCAATCATTTTGATACTTTAAGAAAAGTTCTCTCGCCTACTTTTATTTCATCACCAACATTTAATTTTATCGATCCGTCGGTTACCTTCTTTCCATTAACGTCAACAGCGCCCTGGCGAATTAATTCTTTAACTGATGCCATACTTTCCCTTGGAGAAAAAGGAACAATGGTTTTTGCTAAAGTTTCTTCCGCTTTTATCTTTATATCGAAAGTAGGGGCTTTTTCCTGAAAGGTGTGTTCAAAATTTTCTTGCGAAGGTATAGCCTGTTCCTCTCCCCAAAGTAGTTTAACAACCTCAAACGCTAATCTTTTCTTTTCTTTCATCGGATCTTTTTTGACCTTTTCCTCGATTTCCTCTAAAGGCAGTTCTGTTAATAATTCAAAACCCAAAGCAATTACTTCATCAGGGAAAGACATTATTCCTGCGTAGAAATTTTCTGGAGTAGAGTCCAGGAAGAGGGCGTTGCCTGTGGTTTTTCCGACTTTATTACCTTGGGCATCAACCAGGAGTTTTGTTGTTAAAACAAATTTTTCTTTATTTTTGATGGCTTTCATTAAAGTACGCCCAACCATCATATTGAAAAGCTGGTCGTTTCCACCAACTTCCAAGTCGACATCCATCGTCACAGAATCGTACCCTTGGAATATTGGGTACAGAAGCTCATGAAAATAAATTACTTCATTCTTTTTTATTCTTTCCTGATACATATCTCTCTCTATCATCTGTTGATGAGTTAAATGTGAAGATATCTCAATCAATTCTCTAGCTGTAAGATTATCAAGCCACTTTGAATTAAACTCTATTTTTGCAGCATTTGGCCCGTTAAAATCTAGTATTTTTTCGGCTTGTTTCTTCCAACCCTCTGCGTTTTTGGTTACCTCCTTGCGGGTCAATTGTTTTCTTGCCGCTAATTTATCTGTCGGGTCACCAATCATTCCGGTGAAATCTCCCACCAAAAAAATTACTTCATGACCAAGTTTCTGAAACTGCCTGAGCTTCATCAGTCCCACAAAATTTCCCAAATGAAGTGACGGCATTGAAGGATCAAAACCCTGATAAAGTTTTATTTTTCTTTTGGACATTAAGTCGTAAAGACCTTTTTTGTCCGGCAATATTTGTTGGACCCCTCTTGTTAGTGCTTCTTCAATCTTATCCATAGTCAAATTATAGTCATCCGTGTCACAATTTGCTAGAATGTATCGGTATTATGTGGAAAGATAGAAGAAGATATAGGACGAATTTAATCAAAAGCAGAAATTTAGTTAAGTTCGCCAAACTGGGTTTTATCGGCGCAATCCTTCTCATTATTCTTTTCTTTGTCGGAATTCCCATTCTCTCTCTGACACTTCCCTCTCCGGACAAAATAGTACGGCAGACAGGTTTTTCCACACAGATAATGGATAGAAACGGAGCTGTTCTTTATGATGTTTATGCCAATCAAAACAGAACCCCTGAGGTTTTGAGTGATATCCCGCTTTACCTTAGGCAAGCGACTATTGCTATTGAAGATAAAAATTTTTATTCGCATGGCGGTTTTGATCCAATAGGTATGGTTCGCGGTTTCTTGCGGATTTTTACCACCGGGCGCGCCCAAGGGGGGTCAACTTTGACACAACAGCTTATAAAGAATGCGCTTTTGAGTAACGACAGAACATTAATCAGAAAAATAAAAGAATTTGTACTCGCACTCGAAATTGAAAAAAAGTATACAAAAGATCAAATTCTTCAAATGTATCTTAACGAAGTTCCTTATGGTGGCACTGCTTGGGGAGTTGGAGCTGCGGCACAGACATATTTTGGCAAAGATGTGAAAGATTTAGATTTAGTTGAATGTGCGGTTTTGGCTGGTATGCCGCAAAGTCCTTCAACTTACTCTCCTTATTCTTCTACTCCCAAGGCCTACGTGCAACGCACGAAAGACGTTTTGAGGCGTATGAGAGAGGATGGGCATATTACAAAGGACCAGGAAACTCAAGCGGTTTCTCAAATAGCTAACATAACCTTTCAATTAAAAGGTGCAGGTTTTAAGGCACCACATTTTGTTCAGTACGTCCAAAAAATTCTGGAAGACCGTTACGGACAAGCTGCAGTTGAACAGGGTGGACTAAAGGTTACAACAACACTTGATCTTGATTTACAAAATCAAGCTCAACAAATTGTTTCCGATGAAGTTACTAAAGTTGTCTCTCAACATATTACAAATGGCGCCGCGGTAGTTCTAAATCCCGAAACCGGAGAAATAATGGCAATGGTTGGGTCCAAAGATTTTAATGATCCGGGAGTTGGCCAATATAATGTGGTCACAGCACTTAGGCAACCAGGGAGTTCTTTTAAACCTTTTACTTATGTGACCGCTCTCAAGAAAGGCTACACCGCTTCTACTCTTTTGATGGATGTTCCCACAACTTTTCCCGGCGGAGTTGGCCAACCCGATTACAATCCCGTAAATTATGACAATAAATTTGTTGGACCTATTCAGGTACGTTACGCACTTGCCAATTCGCGCAATGTTCCGGCAGTAAAAATGTTGGCACTTACTGGTATAAAAGATGTTCTTCAAACCGCAACAGACCTAGGGATTACAACTCTTCCCCCGACCAGCGACACTTTAAATCATGTTGGGCTTTCACTTACACTCGGAGGCGGCGAGGTTCGCCTGATCGATATGGCAGATGCGTACTCCGCCTTTGTAAATAAAGGGGACCGGATTGACCCCGTTGCTATTTTAAAGGTAGTGGATGCCAACGGAAAAGTATTGGAGGATAATCACCCGCAAAAAGGAAAACAGGTTTTGACGGAACAACAAGCATATCTTATTGACTCAATCCTTTCCGATAATGCAGCTCGTACTCCCGAATTTGGTGCCAATTCTTATCTTAACGTTCCCGGACTTAATGTAATGGTTAAAACAGGAACTACAAATGATAAGCGTGATAATTGGACAATTGGCGGAAACGATAACGCAATGGTTGGGGTTTGGGTTGGTAATAATGATAATTCGCCAATGCTGAATGTTGCCTCAGGAATATCCGGCGCGTCTCCTATTTGGCATAAAATAGTTGTCGCTGCGCTTGCCAATAAACCAAAATTGTCTTTCAATATTCCAAATAATATTATTACGGCTCAGGTTGATTCGGTTTCAGGGTATGCTGCACACGACAATTTTGCGTCCCGAAGTGAAATATTTATTAAAGGTACAGAGCCGACAGGAGCCGATCCCATTCATGTAATGTTAAAGGTTTGTAAAAGCGACGGAAATCTGGCAAATCCCAGCGATGTCGCGTCGGGTAATTACGATACAAAAGAATATTTCTTGTTTAAAGAGGAGGACCCGACGGCAGCCTCCGGCGGACCCAATAAGTGGCAGGAAGGAATTCTTAATTGGTTAAATACTCAAGGGGATTCGCGCTATCATCCACCAACAAGTTATTGCGGAAGCGGAAATCCGATGGATGTCGAAATAACAAATCCGCACGATCAGGACTCGAGCCTTCCCGGTAATTTTACGGTAACTTTTACGGCTTATTCAAATTCGAATATAACTCAAGCGGACCTTCGAATTGACGGGTCAATAAAATGCTCGTTTAGTAACGGCAATAACTCTTACCAATGTCCTCTTGATTCGTTGTCTAACGGAGTTCATGAACTTAAAGCTGAAGCGACCGACACCCAAGGTCACCAGTCAAATAGAGTTATAAATGTTGCAATCGGCGGTTCTATGCCTACCCCCTCTCCGTCCCCATCGCCTACGCCTTAATTTGTCCGCCAAATTTTGTTTTAATTGCCTGAACGATTTTGTTTCTTATTTCTTGCACATCGCTATTAGTCAAAGTTCTATCAGGATTTTGATACCAGATATGAAATGTAAAATTATTACCTTTGTATACGCTATCGAGAGAATACCCTTGAACTAATGGATTCGACTCAATGAGTTTTGCAACTTCACCTATTTTTGTCCTTTCGGGTAGGATAAAAGTAATATCCTCGACCTGAGCGGGATATTTGGAAATATCTTTATATTTAATATCTTTTTGAGATAATTTAAAAAGTTTTTGAATGTCAATCTCGTAGTAAATATTTTCTGAATTTTCCGGATAGCCAATTCTTCCAATACTTTCTTTCCCGACTAAAATTTCTACACACTTTCCTGCCGCAAAACCCTTTGATTCCTGTATTTCAAAATTTACATTAAGGTGAAGTTTTTCCAGGAGTGCTTCCATGATTCCTTTCGCTTCCCTATATTTATATCCTTCAAAAATTCCTGCCAGCATTAGTTTCTCTTCCGGCAAATCATTTTTCCTAGGAAGATAGATGTTTGACATTTCAAACAGATGAAATGTTTCAAAAGTTCCTGTATTTTCTTTTGCAGCGTTGATTAACGAGGGCATGAGGGAGGTTCTTAGATATTCACTATCAACTCCCAGCGGATTTTTGAGTTTCAATGCTCCCTGGTCGACAAAATCTTTTGAAACTAATGAAAGCGTATAGACTTCGCATCCTCCCCAACCGGATAAATAATTTTTAATCTTTTCTTCAAATGTAAATTTGGGAGAGGTAGATCTTCCTGTTAATTTTCCAATCATGACTTCGCTTGGCAAATTATGATATCCGTAAATTCTGGCAATTTCCTCTACAACGTCCTCCGGTTCCAACACGTCCTGCGACCTAAAAGAAGGAACTTGAACTTCCAAATTATTTCCATACCAGTCGGTTTCAAAGTCCAACGAAGTTAGATAGTCAGAGATGTCTTTTTTGGAAATAGTGATTCCAAGTCTTTTTTCAATAAATTCCAAACCGAGGGATATTTTCTTCGGCTTAAATGAGTCCGGATAAAGATCAATGATTTCTTTTTCTGCTTCCCCACGGCAGAGGGATTTGAAAAGTTTAATTCCTTTCAATATAGCTGGGGTTACAAGTTCTGGGTCAGTTCCTTTTTCAAAAATAGTTGCGGCTATTGTTCTCTGGGCTAAGCCCATTGAAGTTTTTCTAATTCTTACGGCATCGTAGGTTTGGACGAAAAGTAGAACATTCTTTGTATTTTCATCCACCGCACTTAAAGCGCCCCCCATAACTCCCGCTAAATCGATAAGACGTCCCTCGCCATCTTCAATTACGATATCATTTCCTTTGAGTGTAAAAACTTTTCCATCAAGTGTCGTAATTTTCTCACCCTTTTTACTTTCCCTAAGAATCATTTTTGAGCCTTTAATTTTGTCGTAATCAAAAGTATGAACGGGTTGGCCAAGCTCAAGCATTATGTAATTACTGATATCAACAATATTATTTATTGCCCGGACTCCCGCCGATTCCAATCGTTTCTTTATTTCTTCCGGTGAATCTTCGATTTTTACATTTTTAATTAAGACAGCAGTGAAGCGTTTACAGAGTTCAGGATTTACAACGGGATTCAAATAATTTACTTTCTTAACAAATTTAAACTCGCTGGAGAAAGGTTTTATCCGTTTTAGTTTTGCGGTAACACCAAATCGCGGCAAAATAGCAGCGCCCTCACGAGCTATGCCGTAGACCGAAGCGCTGTCAATTCTATTCGTGGTGACTTCAATATTGTAAACAGAATCGTTGCCATATTTTTCCACTCTTTCAACGGATGGTCCGCAAAGCGATAAACACTTTACCAATTCGGCTGGTTTTGCCTTCGTATCCAAAAACTCTCTAAGCCATGAATCGAGTATCTTAATATCCATTTGTTAAAATTGTGTTAGATATCTTAAATCCGCACTGTATAAAAGTCTGATGTCTGGAATATGAATTCCGCCCTTCATCATGTAAGTTCTTTCTACTCCCCAACCAAATGCAAAGCCCGAATATTTATTCGGATTAATTCCTCCGGCCTTTAGTACATTTGGGTGAACCATTCCGGCCCCTCCGAGTTCCAACCAACCGGCTTTACAAAGTTTGCAGCCGCGGCCGTCACAGTTGCCGCAGCTGACATCAATTTCAAAAGACGGTTCGGTAAATTGAAAATGATAAGGTCTAAGTCTTATTTTTCTTTCTTTACCAAAAAATGATTGTGCAAAATAACTTAGAGTACCCTTTAAGTTAACAATAGAAATATTTTCATCAATTACTAGCCCCTCGAACTGATGGAACATGGGAACGTGACTTATGTCGGATTGGCGTCTGTAACACTTACCAATATTAATCATTCTTACAGGCGGGCTTTTAACTCTCAACATTTCGCGGACCTGCCCCGATGATGTTTGTGGCGTCAAAAGAACTTTTCCATATTTGGGGTTTTCCGGAGCGTCAACAAAGAATGTTTCCCATTCGTCGCGTGCCGGGTGACCTTTTGGCATGTTAAGTCCTTCGAAAGCAAAGAAGTCCCATTCAACTTCGGGGTAGCGCACCCTTTCAAAACCGATTCCTTCAAAAACTTTTGATATTTCTGTAATTGCTTGCGTAACTAGGTGGAGATGTCCGATTTTTGGTTTGATCCCCGGAATTGTCGGGTCGAACCATTCACGGGCGTTTTCTTTGAATGAATTTCGTTGCTCCGCAAAAAGATTTTCCAGAGTATTTTTTGTTTCGTTAATTAAAATTCCAACTTGCTGGCGGTTTTCCTGTGGAACTTCTTTGATTCTCTTTACAAGCCCTGTTATTTTTCCGTTTCTACCAAAAAGATCAATCCGGATTTGTTCCAATTCAGTATTATCGCGGGCTCCGGTTATTTGTGCCAAAGCCTGGTTTTTTGCGGACATTATTTCTTCCTGCATATTAGTTATTCTATCTTGTTCCGGTCAATAAAAAAACCTCCTTTCGGAGGCTTATTAAAAAAAAATAAAATACCTCCGTTACTTTTCGGAAGTAAATTTAAATCCTGCTTTCTCGACTATTTTCTTTATGGTTTTTGTGTCGGTAACTGCAATGTCGGAAAGAATTTTCCTGTCAATCTCAATTTTTTCTTTTTTCATTCCCGCAATAAATTTGGAGTAAGATACGCCGCATGCGCGGAGGGCGGCATTAAGTCTGACAATCCAGAGACTTCTTAAATCTCTCTTTTTGAGTTTTCTGCCGTGAAAGGCATATGCTCCGGCGTGAACCAGGGCCTCTTTGGCGGTTTGGATCCTTGTATGACGCGCCTGCCTAAAGCCCTTGGCGCGGGCCAACATTTTTCTGTGTCTTCGAGCGGAAATTGATTTAACCCTCATTTCGTTTTTTGGCGGTTGCCCGCATTTTCTTAGTGGTACGTCTGCCAACAACTTTTCTGACTTTTCTTGCTAAATATCCTGTTACATTCAAAGTTCTCTTCAAACCCCTAAGACGCTTGCTGGATTTGCTTGCTTTCAAATGACGCGCAAAAGACTGCCTGCGCAGCACTTTACCGTTTTTGGTTATTTTTAACCTATTTGTTAATGATTTCTTTGTCTTTACTTTTCCCATTTGGTTTTTTATTGGTTTGCGAAATAACTGTTACTAAATATTTTCCTAAAAATTTGGGAGGCATGTCGGTTATTACGCTTTCCCCAAATTCAGCCTTAATCTTATTTATTACGTCGTAGCCTACATTTTTGACCCTCATTTGCGGTCCCCTAAAAACTACTACGACACGTACTTTATTCTTGTCGGCAAAAAACTCTTTAATCCGGCCAATCCTTGTTTTAAAGTCGTTTTCGGCTATGAACGGGCTAAACCTGATCTCTTTTACTCCTCCGCCTTTAACTTTCTTGGCAGCCTCTTTGGCTTTCTTCTCTTCCGAGTATCTAAACTTTCCAAAATCTACTATTTTGGCTACCGGCGGTGCGGCATTTGGGGCAATTTCGACTAAAGTAAGTCCTGCGGCTTTAGCCTTAGCAACTGCCTCGTTTACACCCAAAACCCCGATAAGTTTTCCTTCAGAATCAATGACTCGCAGGGAGGGAGCCCTAATTTGATAATCTGTCCGCCAAAAGAGTTTTTGTTTTGCCAACTGCTTAATTAATGTGAATTGTAGCTAAAAATGGGGAAAGTATCAAGAGACGTTTTAAAAATAGACACTTATGTCTATAATAAGGTCGTATGCAACTTAAAGACAAAGTAGCCCTGGTCACCGGTGGAAGTAGTGGTATGGGTAAGGCCATCTCAATTGCATTAGCAAAAGAGGGCTGTAAGGTTGTTTTTACATATAATTCCAACGAAAAAGGTGCAGGCGAAACCTTAAAAGAGATTGGTAAAGAAGGCTCCAAATTTAAAGTCGATTTACATAGCGAAAAAGAGATGAACTCACTTTTTGATTTCATTAAAGACAGGTTTGGAAAGCTTGATATATTAGTTAATAATGCCGGTATAAATAGGCCAAGGGGGTTGTTCGATTCTGACGATTGGAAAGAGGTTTTCCAGGTAGATTTATTCTCTGTCGTTTTTTGCACAGGTAAAGCAGTCGAATTAATGAAAGATAGTGGAAAAATACTAAATATTACTTCAATTTATGGCGAGGGAAAAGCGTGTTTTAAAGGGATTGCTCCATATGGTGCAGCAAAAGCAGCTCTGAACCATTATACGCAAATGCTTGCCAAGAACTTAGCTCCGGGAATTCTTGTTAATGCTATCGCGCCCGGGTATGTAAAAACATCTTTATGGAAAGATACAAGTGAGGCAGATTTTTTGGCCGCGGGTAAAGAACAATTAATAGACAGGATGATTATGCCAGATGAAATTGCTGAAATGGCGGTGGCAGTTATCAAAAATGATGCTATGACCGGAGAAATTGTTGTGGTTGATGGCGGAATAAGTCTAAAAACGGTTTAATTTAACTAAGTTTGAATTTATCTCCCCTGCAATCTGTGGCCCTTCGAAAATCATTCCTGTTATGAGTTGGACCAAATCGGCTCCGGCCTTAAACTTTTTGATTGCATCTTGGGGTGTAAATATTCCGCCCAAACCAATTAAAACAACCTTGTTTCCAAATTTACTTCTAATATGTTTTATTAGTTTATTGGAATTTTCAAAACACGGTTTACCGCTAAAATTTCCTTTCAGATTGGCTACTTCTTCTATTTCTGACTTTACAAAGAACTTATTGCTTCGATCTTTAACTACATTGGAAAATATATAGCCTTTTATTGAATATTTTAAGCCAATAGCAACTAGTTTTTCTGCATCATGGAGTGCAATTTCATTTGGCATTTTTACAAATATCGGTTGTTTTAGGTTTAGTTTTGTTATGGCTTTAATAAGCCTCTCAAAATTTTTGGTATTTGAAAAAGGTGATGGCATTGCAGTATTTGGACAACTAATGTTCAGTTCAAAGTATTTGACGTATGTTTTTGTTTTAAAAACGTTGAAAGTAAATAAATAATCCTTAATAGCCTTTTCGGTTGTATTAACTGAAGGAATATTTGAACTGCCAACACTTATTCCAATGGTATGTCCGTTTAACTTCTTGGAATCTAGTCTTTTGGCAACCTTGATTGCCCCCTCAGATTTGAGGCCCTTATTTACAAGAATAGATTGGGATTTAACTAATCTTCCAAGTCTTGGTGGCTTATTACCTTCATAGGGTTTTGCTGTGACAGTTCCGACCGTATTAAAGCCAAAACCTATATGCTTCATTGCTTTTGCGAGATGGCCTTCGTAATCAAATCCTGCGGCAAGACCCACTGGGTTCTCAAAATTTATTCCTAAAAATGTCCTTTTGAGTTTTGGATTTTTGTATTTATAGAAAGCTTCCAATAGCCATCCAAGATTTTCCATTGATTCTCCCTGACGTGACATCTGATCGTGGATTTTTTCGGAGTCAATTGTAAAAAGATAAGGTCTAAAGATGCGCCTATAGAGCCAGTGCTGAACCTTGAATTTATTCATTCTGGTGATATTATAGTCGTAATGACAGCCCAAACGAAAGAGCAAATAAAATCAGATATTTTTAAGTTTATTAAAACGAAGGGAATAATGACTCTAGGTACTTTTTCTTCAAAAGGGCCGTGGGTTTGTACTGTATATTACGGAATTGATAAAGATATGAATTTATATATGGTTACCGATCCGCGTACAGTGCATGCGAGGAATATTGCGCTAAACGGAAAAGTAGCTTTCAATATCTTTGATTCACATCAAAAAATTACTAAGCCCAAAAAGGGTGTTCAAGGGTTTGGAAAGTGTGAAATGGTTAAAGGACTACATGCGAACATAAAAGCTCTTCTTTTATGGCACAAGCAAAATCCGGGGATTGAAAAAGCAATAACCGTAAAGGACGTATTGAAGAAAATAACAGATACTAAGATTTATAAAATTACTCCGTCTTTTCTTAAATTTTTTAACGACAATCTTTACGACCCTGAAGATAGTGCAAGTATAGAGGTTTAGTTGATATTTTTTTCTTCAATCTCTTTTTTCAAAGCTTTGATGAAGTCTTCCAGATTTTTGGAGCCCAGGTCTTCTCCATTTCGTTTCCTAACAGCTACGGTTTTAGCTTCCATTTCCTTGTCCCCTACTATGAACATGTAAGCGACTTTTTCCATTTGTGCATCGCGAATTTTGGCCTGCAATCTTTCATTTCTATCATCAACTTCAACTCTGATATCCTCCCTCTTAAGCTCCTCCGCAACTTTATTTGCATACTCCAAGTGTCTTTCCGTAATTGGCAAAACTTTAACCTGAACAGGTGCAAGCCAAGTTGGAAAAGCTCCGGCGTAGTGTTCTATTAAAATACCGACAAAACGCTGGATGGAACCAATAACTGTTCGATGAATCATTACCGGCTGTTTCTTTTGCCCCTCATTATCGATATATTCCAAACTAAATCTTTCGGGCATAGAGAAATCTAATTGAATAGTGCCGCACTGCCAGAGTCTGCCTAGAGAATCTTTGATATGAAAATCGATTTTGGGACCGTAGAAAGCTCCGTCACCTTTATTAATTCTAAACTTCAATTTAAGTTCTTCTAGCACTTTCTGGAGAGTTGCTTCGGACTTTTTCCAGGTCTCGTCGCTTCCGATAGATTTCGCTGGCCTAGTAGAGAGTTCTATCTCCACATCATCGAAATGGAATATATTGTAAAACTTGAGGATTAATTTAACGGTATTTTTAATCTCTTCCTCTACTTGACTCTCCTGCGCAAAGATGTGGGCATCGTCTTGACGGAAAGCTCTCACCCTAAATAGTCCATGGAGAGTTCCTGATGGTTCGTGGCGATGAACTTCCCCATTTTCAGCGTATCTTAGGGGAAGGTCTCTATATGACCTGGGTCTGTCCTTATAGATTAATATTCCGCCTGGGCAATTCATTGGTTTTATAGCAAAAGTTCGGTCGTCTATCTTGGTAAAATACATTTTGTCCTTGTAATTATCCCAGTGGCCAGACTGATGCCATAATTCTTCAGAAAGAAGGATCGGGGTTGAAACTAATTGATAGCCGGCATCTTTGTGCAATTTACTGTGTACCTCCATTAAAGTGTCTCGAAGAGTCATCCCCTTTGGATGCCAAAAAGGAAATCCGGGTCCTTCATCGTGGAATGAGAATAAATCCAACTCTTTTCCCAATTTTCTATGATCTCTCTTCTTTGCTTCTTCAATTTTATTTAAATATTCATCCAATTCTTTTTGTGTTGGAAAGACCGTTCCATAAATGCGGGTAAGCATTTTATTTTTCTCATCCCCGTGCCAATAAGCTCCGGCAACAGATAGGAGTTTAAATGCTTTAATTTTTCCGGTAGATTCTACATGGGGTCCGCTGCAAAGATCCAAATCAATGTCCCCCATTTTGTAAATTGAAACCTTTTCCTTTCGCTTTTCGATTTCATCTATCCACTCAAGTTTATAAGGATTACCCTTGAAAACCTTTCTGGCTTCATCGACCGAAACATCTTTCTGGACCATGGGTAAATCTAAATCGATGATTCTTTGCATCTCTTTCTCAATCTTTGGAAATTCCTCTTCTGAGATTTTTGCATCCAAATCGAAGTCGAAATAAAATCCTTCAGGTGTAGCTGGTCCCATGGCTTTTTTAAGATTAGGATAAAGATTTTGCATGGCAGCATGAAGCACGTGCTCAGCAGTGTGCCTAAGAGCCCATAATTCTTGTTCGCCCTTTGTCATTTTTTGTAATTTTTCGTCTAGTATTTGTGACATATATTTAGTTTATACCTATTAAAACAAAAAAACCCGCCTCCTTATACAAGAAGACGGTTAAATACCGTGGTTCCACTTCTATTACTTCTCTTTTTTAATTTTGAAACTTTTCAGGTTGGTGAGTCCTAAATCCAGACGTTTCAAAATTAACTACTAGGCATAGTCTAATCCTTTTGATATTTGAAGTCAAATTCCTTAGTGTTTTAGGAGTTTTGCCACTTTTCTGGCTTCAACTTCATCAAGAATTACTTTTCTAATCCTAATTGATTTTGGGGTGACCTCTACAAGTTCCGTATCGTCAATATATTCCAAAGCGTCTTCAAGTCCCATGATTCTCGGGGTATTAAAATGCTCCATTGTTCCTTCCCCCTTGCTTCTCATATTGCTAAGTTTCTTTTCTTTGCAAACATTAATTCTAAGATCTCCTGTACGGGTGTGCTGTCCAACCACCTGGCCTTTGTAAACCTTAACGGCGGGACCAACAAAAAGTTCTCCCTGGTCCTGTACCTGTGTCATTCCGTAAAGTCTGGTTTCTCCTGATTCATAAGCGATCAAGCTTCCGCGTTCTCTTTCTCTTTGGTAGCCGTCATCCGGCAAAAATTCAAAAAATGCGGCATTTATAATTCCCAACCCTTTTGTATCAGTTATAAATTCACTTCTGAAACCAATCAATTCTTTTGTAGCAACCGTGAATTCCAAATATGTAATTCCCTCCGTAGTTTCCAGATTATCCATTTTGGCATGGCGCTGTCCCATCTTTTGAATAACAACACCGGAATATATCTCAGGGACCTCTATATAAACCTTTTCATAAGGAGTCATGTTTTTGCCGTCAATTACGTGGTTGATAACGTAGGGACGGCTTACCTGGAACTCGTAGCCTTCACGGCGTATTCGTTCGATAAAAATTGCCAGATGAAGCTCACCCCTACCCATCACAGTCCAAGTTCCGTCGTTATTATCCTCAACTCTTAGGGCAACATCAGTTTCGAGTTCTTTATAAAGACGCGCCCTGATTTGGCTTGAAGTTTTAAATTCACCTTCTTTACCCCCAAACGGAGAATTGTTGACCATAAAGACCATTTTGACAGTTGGTTCTTCAATATCGAGTAAGGGAAGAGCAACGGGAGAAAGCGGATCGGCAATAGTTTCCCCGATATTTACATCAGGAATTCCGGTAACGGCTACAATGTCACCCGCCAAAGCCTCGGTAGCCTCAATCTTCCCCAAACCTTTAAAAGTAGAAAGGGATGTTATTTTATATTCGTTTATTTCTCCGTCGCGGTTTATGTGGGCAATATCCTGTCCGTTTTTAATAAACCCTGAATGAATTTTTCCGATTGCGATCCTTCCTTTATAGTTGTCGCGGCCGATATTACTGACCAGCATTTGCAGGGGTTTATCGGAATTTACAATTGGAGCCGGGATTTCATTTAAGATAGCCTCAAAAATAGGCGTAATATCGGTCATTTTACTTAAGTCTGGTGTAAGGCCTGCTTTTCCGTCGCGTCCTGAAGCAAAAATTACTGGGAAGAGCGCAGTTTCTTCATTGGCGCCAAGTTCCAAGAATAAATCAAAAGTTTTGCCATGAACCCAATCCGGTCTGGCACCCTTTTTGTCAATCTTGTTTACAACGACAATAATTTTAAGTCCAAGTTTCAAAGCTTCACGGAGGACAAATCTTGTTTGAGGCATAGGACCTTCTTTAGCATCAACTAAAAGAAGAGCTCCGTCGGCCATAGAAAGAACGCGTTCTACTTCCCCGCCAAAATCGGCATGGCCGGGAGTATCAATGATATTAATTTTGACTCCTTTGTATTCAACTGAAGCATTTTTACTAAAAATTGTGATTCCACGTTCGCGCTCAAGTTCGTTGCTGTCCAAAATAGTATTTTGCTCGGCGACCTCTTTCTTCATTGCGGTGTGGCTTTGGCGCAAAAGAGCGTCCACGAGAGTGGTTTTTCCGTGGTCAACGTGAGCAATAATAGCAACGTTCCTAATTTCCATACTATTATGGGATATTTTATACCAAATGAAGCTAACAAGCAACCTTTGGGTGGACTCGGCGGGAATTGGACCCGCTACTCTTCCATGCCATGGAAGCGTGTTACCGGTATACCACGAGCCCCGATTGACCATAAATTATAACACGTTTATACTGGGTTGATGAACCTAATACATGTCTTTGTTCTTTCTCTCGTAGAGGGATTAACTGAATTTCTGCCGATTTCCTCGACCGGGCATATGATTTTGGTCAGCAAGCTTCTTGCAATTACCGAAACCGATTTTGTCAAAACTTTCGAAATTGTGATTCAGCTTGGGGCAATTTTGGCGGTGGTTGTCCTCTACTTCAAGAAATTTATCTCAAGCCTTAATTTGCTTAAAAAACTCTTAGTAGCATTTATCCCTACAGCTATTGTTGGTTTTACCCTCTACCCACTAATTAAAGGGGTTTTATTGGGAAGTAGTGCAATCACCCTTAATGCTTTGTTTTGGGGAGGCTTGGCAATTATCGGCGTTGAATGGTTTTTAAAGAGAAAGAAAACGGAGGTAAAGGAGACCAGTGAGGTAACATACAAACAAGCCCTTATTATCGGCACTTTTCAATCTCTCTCTGTTATCCCCGGAGTTTCTAGAGCAGCAGCAACAATCATTGGCGGACTTTTAACAGGACTTGATAGACCGACCGCGACAGAATTTTCCTTTCTTCTGGCGGTTCCCACAATGTTTGCGGCCACCGGTCTTGATGTCTGGAAAAGTAGAAGTATGATTGCCCAAGGCGGATTTCTGACACTATTTATTGGTACCGTTCTTTCATTTTTCTTTGCGATAATAGCAGTTAAATTTTTAATCGGTTTTGTCAAAAAGCACGACTTTACGGCGTTTGGGGTTTATAGAATCGTTCTCTCCATCCTCTTCTGGATATTTGTAAAATAATCGAAACTTGTGGACGCTAAGGGACTCGAACCCCTGACCTCTTTCACGTCAAGAAAGCGCTCTAGCCAACTGAGCTAAGCGTCCAATGAGGGAATTATAACATTAGCCGGCTGACCTTGAAAGATAGTGATCTGGAGAAAGAAGGAAGGAACTCCCCTTTTTCTTATACATGCTCCAATAATTTTTCTTTTCAGCCCTTTTGTTGGTTCCCTCAAGCCAGGTGGAAGCTTGATCAATTTTTTGCCTGAATGACTGTAAAAACTTCAAAACTTTTTCAAAGAAAATTACATGATAAACACCGGGATTAACCGGAACTTCCACCATTGCAATTTCAGTTTGAGTAGCCAGATTTCCTGTACTTGCTGCAAGCTTTCCTATTTCAACGGTTATTGATTGAAGCTGAACCCTAAGCTCGTGCATTTTTTCCTGCGAAAGACGCTTTTCATCGGAAGATAGGTTGCGTTCCAGAGAAATTTGGGCCCTAAGTTTTTTGTTTTCTTCCTCTTTGCCGCTTAGAACTTCCGACATTTGCAATGATTCTCCGGGTACCATCTCCCCCGACCTTTTAACTTTGGGAAGGTTCATACCTATAAGTTCTCTGAAGAAATCTTCGGAAGTGCTTTTTAGAAGATCTGCGCCTTGGTTGCCGAAGTCATTACCAATATCTTTGAGGGATTCGACGACATTCCTTCTTACCACACTCGGCTTGGTCTTTTTATTATTCGTCATTTGCCCAGATGTTACGCCAAACTAATTAGGAAGTCCAGTGCGGCACGCCTTCTAAGAATAGATTCAATTAAACGTTTACGGGATTCCGGATCTTCCTTACCAGCGTTTGTGGTTTGAGAGATTTTGAGAGCATTTTCGACTTCTTTTTCATCAACCTTCAAATTTTCGGTCTCTGCAATTTTATTCAAAATTAGATCAATCGAAATGGCGTCTTTAGCCTGAAGGGCATATTCAGCTCTTAGGTCCTCTGCCTTTTTGTTTATGGAAGCTAAGTAACTTTCGAGAGCAAGACCAAGCTTTTCAAGCCGGGCAAGCAGACTGGAAAGTCTACTATCTGCCTCTTCTTCAATCAAAATTTTTGGAATATTGATTTTAACTTTTTCAACTAGGGTTTTAAGGATGGCCGCTTCTTTTTCTTCACGGGTCTTTTCTTTATTCTCTTTGCCGGGAACAATTATCGAATCTGCGCGTAGCGTACCCTGAACTTCTTTTTTGTAGTCTCCAAGTTCAAATTCCGGAAGTTCACAGGTAGTTCCTCTTATTTGCCAAGCTTCATTCTCCTTGGCGCTGACCAGCTCAAATCTGGGGTAAACTGCGATTCTAAGTTTGTTTTCTGTGACAGCATCACTTAAGGCTTTGGGTAAAAGATGCCTCAACGAGTGCTCAATTAAGGTTTCTTGGGAAATTTTTTCACGCACTTTGCTAAGGGGTGCTGTGCCTTTCCTAAAGCCCGGGATTTCTATATCCTTGGCAATTTCGGTAACGGTTTCTTCTTCTGCCTTTTGAATTAGCTCATACGGAATTGTGAAGGTAATTTGAATATTGCCATCGCTCTCGCGCGCGATAACTGATGTAATTTTGTCAGCCATGCTGCAATTGTAAATTGAAAATCGTAAATTGTAAATTGGTGAAGTTTACTTTCCTCCGCCTCCGCCTTTGTGCTGGGTGACAAATGTCGGTCTGGCATTAAAGGTTTTAGGATTAAACTTTGGTCCTCCCAAACGGCTCGGCTGACCTCCGAATTTAGAGAAAGCGGAAAATGGGCTTTTGGGTGAAATTTTTGACTTTGCCATGGAAATATTATACAATACTTTCATAACAAGCTTTGTGAGGCCCCGATAACTTCGGTAGTTTCTCCAAGGTAAGAAAAAATAGATGGAGGTGAGTATTAAATAAAATGCAAAATACCAAACTTTTTGTTGGTAATTTGGACTGGAGTGTTACAGGAGATGATCTTCGTGCGCTTTTTGCAGCAGCCGGAACAGTAGCAGATGCAGTTGTCTTAATGGATAAGATGACAGGCAGAAGCCGCGGATTCGGATTTGTTACCATGGGCACAGAAGATGAGGCTAAAGCAGCTATTGAAAAACTCAATGGCAGCGACCTTAAAGCAAGAAAAATTAATGTCAACTTGGCCCGTCCAATGGAACCAAGACAGTAATTTTAGATCGAGAATAAGCAAAGCGAAAAGTTGAGATTCGCAAGAGTCAAAAATGGAAGTAACTTTGCTTTTTTCGTGGCTTAATCATTCTCTTGCCAGTTTGTGAAGAAACCAGGTGACTAAGGAAAGAACTATGGAGGCAATTATGGCAGTTGTAAAATTGGCGATATAAAAACCGGGAATCAGGCGTGATGTGCCCCACAAAAGTAGGACGTTAATCAAGAACGCTCCGATTCCTAAAGTCAAAATAGATATAGGAAGGGCGATTAGCTGCAGAATAGGCTTAATAAATGTATTAACGACTCCGATTGCGACAGCCGCAACGATGGCGGTCCAAATATCTTTCAAAATGAACCCCGGAACCAAATACTCAACAACCAAAAGGGCAAAAACACTAACTGCAAGCCGTATAATCAGTTTCACAATATTATTGTAAATGTTTTTGGTAGAAAGTTAAAGCGTTTTCTACTGCCTGATCCCAGCCCGGAGTTAGATTGTGATCTGCTCCGGGATATTTTATGTATTCGGCAGATATTGTTGATTCCTTTAAATTTTTGGTCAATAGGTCACTCCAAGCGAGAGGAACAGATTCATCGGCCGTGCCTTGGTTTAACTGAAGCGGGGCTTTAATATTACCTAAATATTTAGTGAGTGAATAAAGATCTGTGTCGTAGTCATTTTCGAAATCGGATAGTTGTTTTCTCAAAAATTTACCCCCATCGCTGGCGTCATCCGTATAGTAAAGAATTGAATAAGGGAAAGGTTTACTTACGGGTGCCCAAAGAACAGTTGGGTAATTTACTCCTGTAATTTCGAGTGTTGTTAAAGCTATTTGACCCCCATTTGAATGCCCCCAAATAAAAATATCTTTGCCGTCCCAATTTTTAATTGAACTAATCGATTTAAGAGTTGTTATTGCGGTTGTAAAAGTTTGAAAGCGCGATTCAAACACATTTTCCGCTTCCTTGTCACTATCCCCGTAACCCAAGAAATCAGGCGCTACGGTTATGAATCCATTTGAAGCCAAGACGGAAGCCGCCGGCTGCGTTCCTTCTCCTATAAAATATTGGGTTGGATCTATATAACCTCTAAACATCACGACGATAGGAAAGGGCCCTGTCCCCTTAGGAATATTTATTAAACCGGATATGGTTTTTAGATTATTAGATAAATCAGGACTGAACTTCATTGAAAATTCATAAGAGGTAAATTTTGTATCTTCTTTCAATACTTTTCCGATTTGAATTTCGGCAGGTTTTATATCTGCCTTTGCCAGATTTTCGATTGTATATTTAAGTAAAGGTGTTGGTCTAACTTGCGCGATGGGATTTGAATTTCTTGGCAGATGGTAGGCCGTATTTGCAAACCAGCCAATAAGGATAAAAATAGTGGCGATAAGAAAATATTGAAAGAAAGTTTTAAGCACTAGATTTTAGAGAGATCAACGCTGTTCCCTACTTTAATACCATTACTGTCTGCAAAGCCGGCATTTACTTCCAGAACATAGTCAATTGGCTGATTGACGCTAAACTTACTCAATTTGTCGTCAGGAGTATTGGTTGGAGGTACCGGAATATTCTTGTTTATATTAACAATTTTGCCGTCAGAAATCCAGATCATATCAAGTGGAATTAACATACTTTTCATCCAAAAAATCGGATTTACCTTTTTTGAGTCAAAAACAAAAAGCATACCACTATCCGTTGGGAGTGAAGTTCTACCGCTTAGGCCTTTTTCCCGTAGGGTTTCTGTATTGGCAATTTCAACCTGGACAATCTTATTGCCTACAATTATTGTTTTTTCTTGAACACCCCCTGCACCCGGTAAATATTTAGACCAATTAAGTGATGAAGACTTTTGGGTTAGAAGTCCGACCAGAATTACAAAAAGCGCGACGGCCGCAAGCGGAAGGAGTATTTGTTTGACCATATTAATTTCTATCGAGCATTAAGGCTAAAACTGCAAAAAATACCAGAATCGGGATAGATAAGTAAAGAAGAGTAACAAGTGAATTTCTTTCCTTTTTTTTGAGATGGAGAGCTTTTAATGCCATTGAGTTATTGTACCATTTTTTTAGGTGCCCTCGAGAGGACTTGAACCTCTAATCCTTACGGAATACGCTCCTAAAGCGTACGCGTATACCAGTTCCGCCACGAGGGCCTATCGAGAGTATTATATATCGAAAGATAGGGGGAGTGCATCAATTTTACTCACAAAATACTGCACTTTTACCCCCCAGGTTGTTGAAGGAGGGGCATAAATTTTAGCGATCTTGGCAATTGAAATAGCACCCTTATCGATATAGTTATTTTTAAGGGTTTTACTGACCACCTGGATAGAGTCCGGCCAGGATTTAAAACTGTAGTTTCCATTTACCCATCCATAGGCATTATAGGAATCTGCCGGAATGCGTTTGCCAAAGGTAGATTCCACTCCTGAAATTGCAGGAACCAATCGATAGTCTATTCCATAATAATCGGCTTGCTCGATAAATTCAGACGAATACGGTGTTAAGGGGGAATTAAATTGACTTAAGAATTTCTCAAGCGTGTAAACCCTGTAATCGAAAACGGGCTCCTTAATTTCTCTAAATTTTGGCAAAGCGCTCACTCCCGCCTCGGGTGAAGTGGCTTGGCAGGCGCTTACGGATATACCCATAAGTGTTATGGTCAAAAGAATACAGGCTAATAATTTATTCATGGTTTTGGTTAAAAAGAAGGGGGATACCTTACGGTACCCCCCAAATATGAACCCCAACGCCAGAATCACGTTTCCGTGCCCTAGCCTCGGAATCTAGTGGGTACTATATCACCACATTATAGGGTTGTCAAGTCTGAAGACATCTTATCCCCTTTTAGGGGTCCTCATCCCTTTTTGCGTGCAAGTATGAAAATCGAAGGCCCGAAGTTTAGAGAGGAAAGGGGTCTTTGGAGCAATCCATCGATTGCGACAAGAATATCTGTGGAGAAAATATTTTTTAGAAATGGACTTCTGATATTGCTCACCGATCTTTTTTCAATAACTTCAAAACCATGTTTCGACAAGATTTCTTTAATTTTGTCTGGGTGGTGGTTCAAAAAGGGTATGGTTCCCTCTTTGATTGATTTTCGGCTTCTGACATCTACTGTTTTTTGGTCATTCAAAAATGCAAAATTACCTTTGAGAAGCTCCTTAAGAGTGGCTTTTATGTGTCTTTTGTTGGCAAACTCAAAGATAAAATAGCCTCCCGGGCTTACTATTCTGCGTACGATTGTGAATACTTCATCAATGTTTCGAATATGATGAATCACACGAATCATTATTACCAGACTAATTGAAGATGTTCTTATTTTCGCAGGCAGATTTTCGAGAGACGAGTGTATATATTTAATATTTTTTCTGTTGGCAAAGGTCTTACGGGCAACTTTAAGGGTTTTTGCGGAGGCATCCGATAAAATGATACTCTTGGCGCGGAACGCGTATGAAGGAACAAGACGTCCAAAACCGGCGCCAATTTCAAGAATACTTTTTATCCTTTTAATTTTTTGAAGAAAGGCTCTAAGAGCCATTATTTCGGATTTATGCTCGTAGTCACGGCCAATCCAATAACTAATGTAATCGTATGTATCGTATGCTGCCGACATGGCTTTTGGGTATTGTACTATACCTACTCCATCTGATCCATAAATTCTGAAACGCCGCGGGCCCAGGCGCCTCCCGGAGAAATGGGGTTATATTTGGACATTATTTCCTCGATACTTCCATAGCCTTTGTCCAAATACTCAGTTCTTAAGCCCTTGGAAACCGTTTCAATTCCGTCCTGAAACGAATCAAACCCCAAATTGCTTTGGCTATTTATTCCCCACCCCCAACAATTATAAGAATCGGGTGGAATTACTTTACATAAGTTGCTTTCTTGTTGAGCTATGGCGGGAATCAGTCTGTAATCAAGCTTGTACTTATCAGCGGTTTGAACAATAAAGTCGGAGTAAGGGGTAAGAGGAGAGTCATAATATTTAAGATATTGCTTGATAATTTCTGGCCTGGCGTCCATAACGCCTATTTGATCGGAAACTGAGGGTAGTTGGGGCGGTAGTGAGGCATAAACTTGTACACCCGAATATTGAGACACGGCAAGATTTTTTTGAACAACGGAGCTTTTTGCTATAGCACTTCCTTTGAAAGAAAAAAGAGAAAAAAGACTTATTGCTAAAGTGATCGGTGTAACGGTGAAGAAAACCGCTACCAAAAACATATTTTTCCAAAAACTTATATTTTCTTCCTTGCTAAAATCGCTGCGTGGCATTTGTATCACTTGTCAGAATGCCATATTTCGGGAGTCTGTGTCAAGTTTCCCTTCTTTTTGATATAATTCCTCTCAGGTACAGGGTTGTATCCGCAGATGTGGCGGAACGGTAGACGCGCATGCTTCAGGAGCATGTGGACCTTAAAAGTCCGTGGAGGTTCAAATCCTCCCACCTGCACAAAACTACCGTTTGATAGTTTTATGTGTTGCGCGCGGGTGGCGGAATGGTATACGCGCACGCCTAAGGAGCGTGTAGAGAAATCTGTGCAGGTTCAAGTCCTGTCCCGCGCACATGTAGTAGGGTCGCTTGGCTCAGTTGGTTAGAGCGTCTCGTTTACATCGAGAAGGTCGGGGGTTCGAATCCCTCAGCGACCACTGGGCAGATAAGCTGAGGTAGCCAAGGTGGTCACGGCGGGCGCCTGAAGAGCGTCAAATATGTGTTCGACTCACATCCTCAGCACTTAGGTGCGGCGGTAGTTCAGTGG